>OBXA01001066.1_pt1 | contig 17635 bp, 18 predicted proteins | sample 1538121 | NCBI WGS metagenome assembly OBXA01 (sample SAMEA2580133, study PRJEB22360) | human gut metagenome | biome: human gut; feature: human-associated habitat; material: faeces | place: Denmark | collected 2008/2010 | reverse complement strand
GCTGGACACCATTACAGCCCCATTCGTAGAAAATGCGGATTATATCAGGACAACCCTGGAGGATACATTCAGCGCGGTTGAACCTATCTTTTCTACAATCAAAGATTTGGTTGCGGAGACTTTTGAAAAGATTGGCACAACATATGATGAACATGTGGCGCCAATGCTGGCAACCTTCAAACAAGGGTTCACGGAAATCGGAACACTGTTGCTTGATGTCTATAACACATATTTCCTTCCAGTATTGCAGAACCTATCCACACGATTTGTGGAATTCAAAGACCAGTACCTCAGTCCATTAATTGATAAATTTATGGAATTTGGCGGAAAAGTGGCTGATGCAGTCACCAAATTGTGGACGGGGGCCATACAGCCATTCATCGAATGGTTTATTACAAATGTAGCGCCAGTTATAGCTTTATGTTTGCAGAGCGCCATTGACACATTCTTCGGATTCTGGGAATCCGTTTCCGGCATCATAGAGGGATTGCTCACGGCGCTAGGTGGTGTGATTGACTTCATTGTCGGCGTATTCACTGGTGACTGGAGTCTTGCTTGGGAAGGAATCAAGGAGATATTCTCCGGTATCTGGGAGGCATTGAAGGAGCTTGTATCTGGTGCCGTAACATTCATCCAAAACGTTGTTAACATGGCTTGGACTGCCATATCCGGGGCAACCAGTACCATCTGGAACGGAATTAAGGCACTCTTGAATACTCTTTGGAATTGGCTTAAGTCTCTGGCCAATACATTGTTCAATGCTATCAAGGCATCCATCAGCACAGCCTGGGAGAATGTCAAGAGTAAGACATCAGAAATATGGGAAAGTATCAAGGAATTTGTTTCAGGCCTGTGGGATACAATTAAGACGGCAGTGGATGAGAAGTTCACGGCTATGAAAGACGCGATTACCGGCGCATGGGACACGGTGAAGGAAAAGACAAAAGAAACCTGGGACGGTATCTGGGCAGATATAAAGGGCATTATCAACATGATTATTGATGGTGTGGAGAACATGGCCAACAGGGTTATTGATGCGATTAATGCCATGATAGACGCCGTAAATGAGGTGGCGGATAAGATACCGGGCATCGGCGCCGATTTTATCCCGAATATACCAAACATCCACCTTCCACGTCTGGCCCAGGGCGGTTTCGTCCGCGCCAACACCCCGCAGCTGGCCATGATTGGTGACAACAGGCACTATGGTGAGATTGTGGCGCCTGAGGATAAGATGCAGGAAATGGTGGACCGGGCGGTGGCTTTAGCGTCCCAAACAAGCAGTAATGGCATGAGTGAGCAGTATCTTTCCGTCATGGCAGACCTGCTGCAGCGTATCATTGACCTGATAGAACAGATGGATTTAACGGTCAACATAGATATCAGGGAAATTAAAAAGAAACTTGTTGAACTGGATAAGCGTAACGGATACACGCTGCGCACAACGTAAGGAGGTGGCCGGAGTGCCTATTTATATTAATGGACATGAATATCCAAACTATGACCGGGGGCCTGGCTTAACCATTGCTACGAACGTGAACCAGGGCAAGAATGCCCTGGGGGAATTCGTAGGGCAGCGCGTGGGCCGTGACCAGGATAAGATTGACGGCCTGCAGTGGTCCTATCTGGATGCGGCGACCTGGAGCAGTATCCTTAAAGAGTTTGAGGAGTTTGTGGTGACGGTCAAGTTTCCGGACATGAAAAACAACTGCTGGAAGACGGAGCGGATGTATCCGGGGAACCGGACGGCCAAGATAGACGAGATAGGTCCGGATGGGCTGCCCACCATGTATAAAGACTGTAAGGTGAATCTGATAGACTGCGGGGTGATGGAGTAGTGCAGGCGGCAAGCAATGAATATAAGGACATGATGCGCAGGAAGTGGAGGAACCCACTGTCTCATCTGCGTGTCACCATCGGCCTGATTAACCAACAGGCCCAGGCATCCGCCTACATACCTGAGCCGGATATGTATACTTATTATTCCGACCTAGTGAAGCCCATGGATAACTACAAGGTACAGGAGCTGTATGCAACCTGTGACCAGGATTATACCACGGTGGATGGCAGTATGTACTTCCTTCCCAGGGATGCAGCAGACGTGGTGCTCAACCAGGGAATCGTGACGGATGGCCTTCAGGGGGCAATTGAAATCCAGTTTCCCGTTCAATATGACATCAAGGGACTTACCGTAGAGTTTGGCAAGGCATATCCCGTAGAATTTACCATCATTTCAGACAAACGGACTATGGACGTGACTGGAAATATGAGTGGCCATTATGTAACGGAGGAGATATTTCCGGCTGCAACCTTCCTCCGTTTTGTGCCGTCTGTCATGGCCAATGGACAGAGCAGACTGCGCATTAACCAAATAACGATGGGCATAGGCATCTATTTTGACAGCAAAAAAATACTGTCCGCAACCAAAAAAGAACATATCAGTCCTATATCGGAGGAGTTGCCAACCATAGATTTTTCCGTAACGGTGGATAATAAGGACCGGGCCTATGATGTGGAGAATGAAGAAAGTACAGTGAACTTCTTGGAAATTGGTCAGAGTATCGAGGCGCTTTATGGCCAGGCCATGGATGATGGAACGATTGAGTGGATACCGGGAACGTCACTTGCACTGAAATCATGGTCAGCTGATGATACGGAGATGGACTTCCAGGCATCAGACCGTTTTGATGGGATGGACGGCACATATTACCGTGGCCGGTATCATCCGGACGGTATGAGCCTGTATGACATGGCTGTGGATGTCCTTGCGGATGCCCAGGTGGATTACCGGGACTACTGGATAGATCCATATCTTAAGGACGTTCTGGTGGTTAATCCGATGCCGGTGGTAGCGCATAAGGAAGCCCTGCAGCTGATTGCTAATGCCGGCAGATGTATCCTGTACCAGGACCGGACCGGCAGGATAATCCTTAAGTCCAGTTTTGTACCGGATATGGAGGCGGCGTCTGATAACGAGACATACTTTTCCCACGCGTCAGCTATACTTGACCACGCGGAAAAGGAAGTGTATGCCCTGCCTGGTCAGGATTACACAGGCACATCCGGCGCACAGTATTTCCTTCCCAGGCAGACGACCAATGGAGCCACTTATCTCAATACGGGCTATGTGTCTGAGGCCGTCGCCGAGGAAGACGGGCTGTTTACGGACAATCCCACAGTGGAAATAACTACGGAGGCGGCATACAAGTGTTTTGGACTAACCCTGGAATTTGGTCGCAACTGGCCGGATACAGTTATCTTCCATGCCTACTACAATAACGCGGCTATGGAAGATTATACAGTCCCTGGATTGACACAGACTTACGTTGTCAGCCATGAGTTCCCAGAGTTTGACCGGTTGGTGCTGGAATTTTCCAAGGGATGTCCCAACAACCGTGTAGCGCTGGACAATATAATCTTCGGTGACAGCACTGATTATGTCCTGGAATATGGTGTGGAGCTGACCAAGACACCAAAGGGCACGCAGCTGGCCAAGGTTAGGGAACTGCAGGTCGTACGCACCATATACAATCTCAGTACAGAGGATGCAAAGGAGCTGGCGAGGGAGACCATAAGTGTAACCGCTTTAGACAACCGATATACGTTTTATTTTTCTAATCCATCCTATGATTTAAAGACATACGTCCCGGTTTATGTGGAGGCAACCAATATGGTTCAGAACGGGTCTTTTGATACCGGCGTGACCGGATGGCTCAACGCACAGTATGACGCAGCCAGAAAATGCACATACGTTGTCTCGGAAGATGGAAACGCAGTCCACATAGTACAAACTGTGCAGATGATATCCGGACATAAATATTACTTGCGGGGGAATTTCATGCGGGAGGAATCACCCGGTGAGTATTCGGGAAATGATGAATGCGATTTGGTCAGGGCGATTGCCAATAGAGAATCATTTAATATTAATCTACGTCCAGAGACTATTGCGCCAGATGGAGTGTGGCATACCAAATCAGCCATTGACACGGTTGAGATAACAGGAGAGTGGGACCTAAGGATTTATACCTATGGAAACAAAAGGCTTTATACAGATTCACTTCTTTTGGTAGATTTGACAGCAGCTTGGGGAATCGGGAATGAACCGGATATAGAGTGGTGTGATAAGTTCATTGGCTATTTCACTGGTATTGCAAGTATTCCAAAATATGGGTGTGAGATTGTGGGTAGTAGTGCCTATTACGCAACGGTGGAGCTTACAGGAATCACAGGGCCGACAGAGGTGGTCGTGACAGGCAGGGAATATGTTACTACCCAGTCCAAGGTAAGCAGACAGCTAAATCCTACCGGCAGCCTGGAGGCGTGGAATAATCCGCTTGTGTCCGACACGGTCCATGCCGCGAACCTGGCGGATTGGATTGGGGACTACATGAAATCAGACCGGGAATATGACCTGTCATACCGGGGAGAGCCACGGATTGATGCCAACGACATAGCATTCCTGGAAAATAAGTATGTGCCTGACCTGCTGATACGGGTAACGGACCATACCCTGAAATTTAATGGCGGGCTTAGCGGTACCATCAAGGCAAGGAGGGACATGAGTTATGTGGCAACAGCCAAAAACAGACTGGCAGGCCAGTGATTATTTTAATATCGGTGACTACAACCGCATCAAGGGCAACATCAATGAGATACGGACCCAGGCGCTTACTCTGTGGCCGGACTTTAAGTTTGAGGAGATGGGAGAGGATAAGACCTATCAGGATTATGGGTTTTATGCCGATGAAATTAACCGCTTTGAGGCCAATATAGACCATGTCTGCGTAGGGACATTCCCCTTCGATGTAGGAGAAAGGCAGTTTTATCATGACAACGGCCCATTCATCGACTGGCAAGAGCTGAACCGTATTGAATCCGCCTGCCTGAAGATATACAGGAACATATTAGGAAGGGCCGAAGGAATCAGACGCCTGGCTTTCACGCTTAATGGAGGTGCATTTGAATAATGAGTTTAAAAACAGATTATAGGGATGATATGTATGAGGGTTCCAGACGATGGAGGTTGACCCAGAACGAGGATGGCACCTATAACATATCAGATGTCACTGCCTATACACAAAAAGGCGACAGTTTTGGTCAGAATGACATTAACGCTACGAATAGGGCAGTGAATGCCCTGAGGAATGACAAACAAATTACCATCCCTGCATTCACGCAGTCCGCTGCGCCATACACAGCAGACATAAAAGTGCAACATCTTAAGACAACAGATGCGATTGAGCTGTATGCGGGACTGATAAAGAGCGACAGCCAACTCACGGTGGAGCAGAAGGCAGAAAAAATAAAAATGCGAAGAAAATACCTGAACATGATTGATGATGCAGAGTGTAATACAGATGGCATATTGACGGTAACCTCCTACAGCAAGAAACCGGCCTCGGATTTTGCTGTATGGTTAAGGGGCTGCTCAGCAGAGGAGGAATAGAGATTGAAAGCAATTATACACGGCAGTGGAGGAGCAGATACAGACGGTTTGACCGCTATTGCCGCTCACGTACTGAACGGAGAAACATTTTATGGAGCTAATAGCGACGAACCTCAGACCGGAACCATGACAGTAAATAGTATACTGTCTTTTAACGTAGCCGCATATAGTGGACGCCGAGTACTTTTGAAATGGCAGAATCCGTATGCGGCGCCTGGAAAACCTTATTGCGGAGTAATAATAAAAGCCAGTACGGGTGGATATCCAGCTTGGAATGCGTCTGCTTGGGATGCAATTTATGCAGGAGCAGGAGACAATGTTACTCCTGGAGGCTGGTCACAAGTATTTATGGATTTACCAGCATTAAATACCACTTATTATTTTACATGCTTTGGGTATGCCACAACAAACTTTGGAGAGATATACAGTCCGGTATATGACCCATCGTCAGTTAAAAATGCTGTATATACGACCGTAGGACCTTCGTTGGTTACGATAGCCGGAACGCAGGATTACGTAATTCCAGATGGATTTACTTCAGCTGATATATTCTGTGTTGGCGGCGGTGGTGGAGGTGGAACTGGATACCGATTTACAAAAGAAGCCTATCAACAAGGCGGAGGTGGCGCTGGCTCTGGTTATACTAACACTGCTTATAATATTGGTGTAACAGCTGGACAAGTATTAAATTGTATAGTAGGTGCTGGCGGTAGCGGACAAGCTGGATATAAGTATACGGGTGGCAGAGGAGGATCAACATCAGTAGCAAGAAATGGTGTTATTTTATGTAATGCTGACGGTGGATATGGGGGCAAAGGTGCTAGTTCAGGCTCAAATGCATCAGGCGGTTCCTCTGGTGGTGCTGGTGGCTATAATGACCTTGACTCAAATCCGTACATAAGAGCTGGTGAAGGCGGTAAATCAGATGGTGGCGGCTGGTCAAATGCTCCAGGCCAGGGACGCACAACAAGAGCTTTTGGCGAAGGCGGAAATACTTTATATGCTGGCGGCGGAGGCGGCGGAGGTGTTAGTAGGAGTGTTCCAGGCCCCGGTGGTGCTGGCGGCGGAGGCGGCGGAGGTGGTGAAACGAATTGGGGCAATCCTGGTGGTGCTAACACTGGCGGCGGAGGCGGCGGAGGTGGTGGCGCTTCCTACGGAAATGAAATGTATGGCGGCACTGGCGGCTCAGGAGTTATTTTAATCAGATTAAAGTAGGAGGATTAATATGGCAGCACACGAAGTATTCGCAATGATATCTGGCGAAACGGTACAGAATGTGGTGGTAGGACAATATGAAGGAATCAACCGAGTAACACGGTGCGTATATGGTGACGATGCCTTTGCGGTGGATTGCACGCAATATCCCTGTGAGATAGGAGATAAGTACATAAACCGCGTATTTTACAAGGCCGATGGGATAACACCCATTGAATATATCCCTACCCAGGAGCAGCAGGTGGCTCAGCTCCAGCGAGAGAATGCGGAGCTTACACTTGCCCTGGCAGACATGATAGGAGGTGCAATGTAATGTTATCCAATATACAGCGCAACATCATTATCCGGGCCCTGCAGATTCGGAAAAATCAGGGAGAGGAACCGGCAGGCATCCTGGATGGTTACAAGAACCTGACAGAAGAGGAAAAGGCAGAGCTGTTGGAAGCCTTAGAAGAATAGGAAAGGTGAGGTATATGAAGATGAAGAAAGATATTGTATGTGCCATTATGGGAATGGCAGCGGCGGCAGGAGTAAAGCTTTTTGGGGGCTGGACCCCGACATTGAGTATCGTGCTCATACTCATGGGACTGGACCTGATGGCAGGGTTCTTGGTGGCTGTGGGGTTTAAAAAGTCACCAAAGTCGGAGAGCGGTGCTGCTAGCTCAAACGCCATGCTTAAAGGGCTGTGCAAGAAATTTATGATGGTGTGCCTTCTGGCGGTAGCCCATCAGCTTGATGCGGCCCTGGGAGTGGATTACATTATGCTGGCAGCTACATATGGATTTATCGCAAATGAGTCGCTGTCGATTGTGGAGAATGCCGGACTCATGGGTATTGTGAAATCCGATGTGATAATCAATGCCATTGAAGTGTTAAAGGGTAAATCGCAGAAAACAGAGTAGCTGCGATATCGCAACGGCAGAAAGGCTATGCTATGAGGACATTAAGATTTAAAGTATCCGGCCAGGAGCTGATAAGGGCTCCTGGCTGTGATTTTAGCAACATTATTGCAGGTACATCCGGCTACCTGCTGGCGGCATTTGAGTTTGACCAGGACTGGGACGGGACTATCCAGGTGGCGGCCTTCTACCCTTACCTACAGTCCCGGGAGGTTGGCGGGCTGATTAAGGATGGCACCTGCATTGTCCCGGACGAGGTGACGGCCTATGACACATTTAAAATCGGGGTGGTTGGCCAGCGTGAGAATGGCCAGAGGATTACCACCAACCTGATAACCATTAAGCAGGAGAGGGGGAGCGGACAGGCATGGCAACAGTAGATGAGATACTGACAAGACAGGCTTATGCAGACGGTGACGAAAGCTGGACCAAGGATGATAACTACCCGGCCTATCGGCTGTACGTGGAGCCGGAGTATGTCCCGGTCGCCAACAAGCGCATTGCGGACTTTAATGACCAGATATCGGTCAGGGGCGAACAGAATGCCCGGTTCGTGGGCTTTCAAATGCCACGGTACGATAACGGCCTGGACCTCACCGCCCAGCACCTCTACATCCACTACCAGACGGTCTATGGGGGTGGGGATGGCGTACCCTGCAACGTGTCCAAGTCGGACAGCCATGTGAGGATGTGCTGGCAGGTACCGGCACAGGCCACACAGGAGCCAGGGACAATCCAGATGATGATATATGCGACCGGCACTAACAGCGCAGGGGAGCGCGTGACCTGGAAGACCCTCCCTGCATCCTACACTATCCATGACGGGCTGGACATAGGAGGAGGGATTCCGGAGCCGGACACAAGCTGGTACGAACAGTTCGTGGCGCAGATGGAGGGCAAGGTAAGCACTGCCCAGGGATATGCCAATGACGCCCAGGCCAGTAAGACAGCCGCCGCCGGTTCTGCCACGGCGTCTGCTCAGTCCGCCACCGCTTCGGCACAGGCGTTGGCAGATAATAAGGCTTACGTGGAGTCCCAGAAGGCTGCTTTCGTAGGCTACAACAAGCGTGAGACCGACCTTAAATACGCCAATGCCCTTATCGGCTCGGCCACAGACACCATGCATGTCACGGTGGACGACGCATGGGAGGCGCCGATACCCGGCCTGGAGATAGCCGGTAAGAGTGAGCAGGGAGCAGACCCCAGCCCGGAATATCCACAGGAGATTGTGAGTACGGATGTCACGGCGGTGACAGTGACGGGGGCTAATCTGTTCGACGACACCACGTTAATGGCTTACGGAAATACGACTTTTGTACTTTCTGCTGATAGGAGACAAGTTACGATAACTGGTGATAAAAATTATGCTTGTGCGGAATCAGACACACCAGCACAATTGATTGCTGGAAAAAACGTCACAGTGTCGTGCAACATAAGTAATAAAAATTCAGAAGTACCTGTGGAATTTCAACTATATATCGAATTTCCGGATGGCACAAAAAATTATTTGCATCATAAGTCTTCGGGCAGTAAAACATTTTCAATTCCAGATAACATAACGAAAGCGATATTTAAATTATTTGTTAATCTCAAAAACGCAAATTTAGATTCCGAAAATACTGTTGTGTATTCAGATGTTATGGTTAACATTGGCACTACACCCCTCCCCTGGGAACCCTACCAGCCTCCGCAGACCGCAGTTATCACCCTCACGAAGCCGTTACGAGGTATCGGGGATTACAGGGACGAAATAACCATGACCAATCGGATTGACCGGTGTATGGAACTGACATTTGACGGAAGCGAGGATTGTTGGGGCGTCTACACTAGTGGTAGCCGCACAGGATTTTCGGCAATTAATGTCCTCCCGATATCAATGAATAATCGGAATGGAATATGTAATCAAGCACTAGTCGGAGGAAATGAAGAAGTTGAGCGGATTATTTTAGGGAGTAATAATCAAAATCTATATTATTTTTACTGTCCATTTTACGATGCTACAATAGCCGACAAGGGCCTCTCTGCCTGGAAAGCCCACCTTGCTGCCCATCCACTTAAGGTAGTCACCTACCTGGATACCCCGGTAGAGACAGACCTGGAGGCAGACACCATAGCAGCACTTGCGGAGTTGACCACCTACAAAGGACGGACAACCACCACAGTGACTGCGGAGGGGCCGGAGCCGGACGTGACATTGGAGTATGTACAAGATACCAGGATGGTAATAGCAGATTTACAGGCACAGATTAATGAGATAAGAAATGGAGGTACGACATGAAATCAATAGATAAGGTTTTAACAATTGCTCACCAGGAGATTGGATACATGGAGAAACGCAGTAACAGCCAGCTTGACAGCAAGACCGCTAATGCAGGCAGCAGCAACTACACCAAGTATGCCAGAGACCTGTATCCATCCCTTCAGGGGCAGCCGTGGTGCGATATGTTTGTGGACTGGTGTATGGTTCAAGCATTTGGCCAGGTGACGGCCAGACAGCTTCTGGGAGGCGGTTTTTCGGCCTATACCCCTACGTCCGCACAATACTATAAGAATAAGGGCCAGTACCATAAGGACAACCCTCAGCCGGGAGACCAGATATTTTTTAAAAACTCCAAGCGCATCTGCCATACAGGTATCGTCTATGAGGTCACCATGACCAAGGTTAGGACCATCGAGGGCAATACCAGTGCTGGTAACGAGGTGATTGCCAACGGCGGGGTGGTATGCTGTAAAGAGTACAGTTTGGATAACAGCCGTATTGATGGTTATGGACGTCCTGACTGGTCACTGGTGGAGCAGCCGGAGTATGAGATAGGATGGCACCATGACAGTAATGGCTGGTGGTATGCATACAGCACCACAGAGTATTACAAGGAGTGCTGGCAGATTATAAACCATCACAAGTATTATTTTAACACGGATGGATATGCACTGACCAATTGGCATGTAATTGATGGTAAGGACTACTATTTTGAGCCCCGGGCCGGGCATCCGCTGGAATGCGCCATGTATGTGGCGCCGGAGGGAGAACAGTACATAGGGGAGTTTTAACCGGACCAGGATGGGACGCTGCGGTGCCAGAGGCGTGCTCCGGATTGCGGAGGAGTACGACATGATAAATAGACGGTACGTGTTTGTGTGGTAGATTACCGAAGGGCGCTGTAATAGCGCCCTGGCTTACTCAATCATAATAATGGCGTACAACATAATGAGCCAGTGCATCAATAAATGCGCCGTTCCGCGGCTTTTGTGCCAACTCAAAGCCGAAAACCTGGTTTAAAATGGAGCCAAATAGTATTAATGATGGTGCGTATATTGCGTTCTACACATCCCACAGATGTTTGGTAGCGGGCGGCAATTTCTACGTATAGCCCTTTGGATATGTAGGTAAGCAGTTCTGGGTTCGCAATAGCGCGGATTACACCATAAATAGTATAGCGGAATCCTACGTAGGAATTATTGACGCCAAGCCGTCGAAGCAAGTTACTGGTTTCTCTTTAGCCCTCCTAAAATTTTTTACATTATAAAAGTAACTATTAGGAGGGGGACTATCAAGGGAAGGGGGACAACAAAAAGTTACAAAAGGTATCATAAAATGCGGGAAGATAAATGGGGAATGATTCTTTTGGGGTAGGCCGGCATACATAGGGTCTGGTTCAGATAGATTTCCAAAAAAACATACTGACATTGCCTTAATGCCATGCTATAATAAAACCAGAAAAGCCTCCGGAACCATGATTCCAGGGGCTTAATCTAATCATATGTTATTGACATCCGGCGGGCCGGACGGCGAAATGGGCGCTTCCATGCGTTATCTTTCCCAGCGCTACGCCATGCCATATAAGGAGTGCAAGGGAACCCTGACAGATATAGGAACAGAGGAGCTTGCCCACCTGGAAATCGTGGCTGCCATCATCCATCAGCTGACGAAGGGACTGACTGCAGACCAGCTGGTAGAGCAGGGCTTCGGACCTTACTATATCGACCATACCACCGGTATCTGGCCCCAGGCGGCAGGAGGGGTACCTTTTAACGCATGTGAGTTCCAGTCCAAGGGAGACGTGATTACGGACCTTCATGAGGATATGGCAGCAGAACAGAAAGCCAGGAGCACTTATGACAATATCCTGCGTGTTGTCAAGGATTATGACGTTTGTGAACCCATTAAATTCCTGAGGGAGAGGGAAGTCGTTCATTATCAGAGATTTGGTGAATTGCTGCGCATCACCCAGGAGAAGCTGGACAGCAGGAATTTCTATGCGTTCAATCCTGCCTTCGATGTGCCTGCACCATCCTGCCAGGATCAGATGAGACAGATGTAAGGTCATATTCAAAGTTATATGTGAAAGGCGCCGCGGTCTATCTGGCAAAACCAGAGGCCGCAGCGCCTTCTTTTGAATCGTACATACAGCTTTCCAATTTCACCAGCTCTCCGCCAATGAGTTCCACATCCTCCTCTTGGTGGGTTGAGAGGATTAAGAGCCGCCCGTCCTGCTTTTCCCTGATATATGAAATGACATTGCGTTTTAATTCGTCGTCCATACCGGTAAAGGGTTCGTCCATAAGAAGGATACGGGAAGGGGTGAGGAGGGCCCGCATGACGGCTACCCGGCGCTTCATGCCGCCGCTTAAGGTGGACACAGGGCGGTTCAGGCATTCCTCCGGAAGCAGGCGGGCTAGTTCCCATCTGATGCGGGACCCTCTGACTGACCGGCCGGCACACATGGATACATTTTCAATGGGAGAAAAGGACTCACAGAGCCTGTCCTCCTGAAAAACAGCGGAAACAGTCAGGGAATTCATGTCCTGAGGTTTTCCGTCTGCGAGTATCAGGCCATGGTCCGCCTGTTCCAGCCCCATGAGTATTCGCAGCAGAGTGGTTTTGCCTGAACCGGAGGGACTCATCAGACAATAGCATTGTCCCTGATGAAAGGACAGGTTCAGGTTCCTTAATACTGGCATCCCGTCAAATGATTTAGATATATTTTGTAATTCCAGAGTCATTCCATATACGCTCCTCAATGTTTTATTTTCCTCAACAGATAAAGAAAGAAACGTTCAAACAGTGCGCTGATTACTATGATGACAAAGGTCCAGGAAAAGAGACCGGCCGTGTCAAGATACAGCTTGGAGTAGTACAGCTGTTCTCCTATGGAACCTTCCGGTATGCCGATGACTTCCGCGGCCACGCCGGATTTCCAGCTCATTCCAAGGGCAGTCCGGCACCCGTTTACAAGGTATGGAAGGAGGGCCGGCACATAGATATAGTGAATGCGTTTCCACACGGGCATGCGGAAAACCCGGGCCATTTCCAGCAGTTTCTTATCCGTATGTTCCAGCCCGGACAGGGTGCTCACATAGACCATGGGCACCACCACCAGAAAGGAAGTGAACACTGCCAGGTTGCGGGAACCAATCCATATCAGCGCCAGGATGACGAAGGAGGCAACGGGTACGGACTTAATCAGCAGCATGACCGGATCCAGCAGTTCCTTTACCAGAGGAAAGAGATAGGCCAGGCTTCCCAGGAGGATGCTTAAGAAAAAGGCTCCCAGGAAACCAAGGCTTATTCTGGCAAAGGAATTCAGGATGGTGGCCCAGAAGGAAGGGGCCGCTGTCTGTTGTGCCAGGGCCTTTATCATGTCCAGAGGGCCTACGAATATGATATTGTTGTGTATCAGGAGATTGGCTGCCTGCCAAACTGCAATCCAGAACAGCCAAATCAGATATTTTCTTATTCGTGTGTTGTGATTTGTGGGTTGATTCATGAGGGATATCTCCGCAATCAGGGGTTAAGGCATGTAGTAAAAATCATCTCCGGGCATCTGTCCGCCGATGGATTTGGGATCCTGCTCATTTAAGGTGGAGAGGTAACCGCTTAAGGCATTCTTCATCTCCTGTCCGGTCAGACACACGATGTTGCAGTAGGGTAGAGCTTTCTGGGCAATGGGAGCCTTTTCCACAATACCCTGTTTGGCAATCAGCTGGGCGGCGTCCTCTGTATGTTCCTTGGCAAATAGGGTGGAGGCCTCATGGTCCTTTATAAAGTCCGCAACAGGGGAACGGTTCTCCCTGAGAAAATCGCCGCGCACCAGGGTAACGCCTGTCACCAGCATGCTTCCGGAGTCCTTGTTTAAAATGTTCCACTGTTCCGTTAAATCCAGCACTGTTTTTAAGTCGGGATTCTGGATGCAGGCGGCAGTGGCAAAGGGCTGCGGCAGAACGCCGATGGCACTGGAATCCTGCTTTAACAGGGATACCACTTCAGTGGCCTCGGACTTGAACTGCAGATCCACATCAGATGCAGAAAGACCGTTTTCCTTTAAAAGGTAATTCATGACGTATTCGGGGGTGGTCCCCTTTCCTGTCATGTAAATGGTGCGTCCCTTTAAGCCGGCCATGGAGGTAATGGAATCATCTGAGGCCACCACATAGAGGACGCCCAGAGTATTGATATCCAGGACTGTGATATTTCCCTGGGTCTTGGCGTAGAGCACGCTGGCAACATTGGCAGGCACCAGGGCGATATCCAGGTCGCCGTTTGCTATCTTGCCCACCAGTTCATCAGCCTTGCCGGCCATGGTGAATTCATAGACATTGGACGTCTCGCCCTTGGAAGCCTTGTCCATCAGGGATACAAGTCCCATGGAGGTGGGGCCTTTCAGGGAGCCTACGCGGATGGCGGCCTGGCAGGTCAGCTTGTTTTCACCGGAACCCGTGTTCAGTTCACCGCCGACACCGGATTCAGGGGCCGGGGAGGATGATTCGCCGGAAGGGCTTTCTGAAGCCTGGTCCGGGGCGGTTTTGTCTCCGGACTGGACTATGGTCTGGTCCCCGGTCTCCGCTTCCGTCTGTACCTCGGTCTGTATTTTGGCCTGGGACTCTGTGCCAGGTGTGCCGGAGCCGCCTTTGCCGCATCCGCCCAGCACCAGGGAGACGCTCATCAATGCCATTAAAAGTAAGGAAACATGTTTTTTCATAAAACTTCAACTCCTCTCGTAAATATTATTAACTATAGCACAACAGGCCTGTCTTTTCTATAAAATATTTGAGAAATATTATTGATATAGATATCACAATGTGAGATAATGAAACCATGGTTTGGGGTGAGCCCATAATACACGCAGATAGTGGAGGAATAAGGGATGAAAGTAACGATATGTATTGGAAGCGCCTGTCATTTAAAGGGATCCAGGGAGATTATCAGTAAGCTCCAGAAGCTGGTAGATGAGAACGGCCTGTCTGATAAGGTGGACTTAAACGGTGCGTTCTGGCCTGTTGTTTGTGACCATGGAGTGTGCGTGACGGTGGAGGGCGAGCTGTACTCCCTGAAGCCGGAAGATACAGAAGAATTTTTTGAAAATGAGATTAAGGGGAGACTTTGATTATGGGCATGGAAATCATAGATTTCAAAGCCACAAAGTGCAAACACTGCTATAAATGCGTCCGTTACTGCGGGGTAAAGGCCATCCAGGTCAAGGATGAGCGGGCGGTCATCATGCCGGACAAGTGCATCCTGTGCGGCCACTGTCTGAAAATCTGCCCCCAGTCAGCAAAAACCCTTAAGAGCGACCTGAACATGGTCCGCGGATTTTTGCGCGAAGGCATGCGTGTGGTGGTGTCCATTGCACCGTCCTATATGGGGTTATTGAAATACAAGACAATTGGTCAGGTGCGGGGGGCTCTGCTGCGCCTGGGGTTTGAGGATGTGAGGGAGACTTCCGAGGGAGCCGCTTTTGTGACGGCCGAGTATGCGAAGCTCCTGGCAGAGCACAAGATGGAGAACATTATAACCACATGCTGTCCAAGCGCCAATGACCTGGTGGAAATCTACTATCCGCAGCTCATACCTTACCTGGCGCCGGTGGTGTCCCCCATGATTGCCCACGGAAAGCTTCTGAAGGAAGAACTGGGACGGGATGTGAAGGTCGTGTTCCTTGGACCGTGTATTGCAAAGAAAAAAGAAGCCCTGGACCTGAGGCATGAGGGATATATTGACGCTGTATTAAATTTCAATGACATAAACAAATGGCTGGAGGAAGAAGACATCGTAATCGAGGACTGTGAAGACCGGCCATTTACCGCATTTGACCCCAAGGTGAACCGGCTGTATCCCGTGACCAACGGCGTGGTGAACTCCGTGCTGGCCACCGAGGAGAAGGGGGACGGATACAGGAAGTTCTATGTCCACGGGGAGGACAATTGTATTGATCTGTGTAAGAGTATGTCCCGCGGTGAAATCAAAGGCTGTTTTATCGAGATGAATATGTGTTCCGGCGGCTGCATCAAGGGCCCCACGGTGGATGAGGAGTTCATATCCAGATTCAAGGTAAAGCTGGACATGGAGGAGAGCATCTGCAGGGAGCCGGCTGAGGAAAAGCAGATGGAGCCGGTATGGGAAAATATAAACTTCAGAAAGCGGTTCGAGGACCACTCACCCAGGGACCCCCAGCCTACGGAGGAACAGATACGGGAAATACTGCGCATGACCAACAAGCTGAAGCCGGAGGACGAGCTGAACTGCGGCGCCTGCGGTTATCCCACCTGCCGGGAAAAGGCCATTGCCGTATTCCAGCACAAGGCGGAGGTGAGTATGTGCATCCCCTTTATGCATGAAAAGGCGGAGTCCATGGCCAATCTGGTGATGGAGACCTCCCCGAACATTGTACTGATTGTGGGCGATGACATGCGCATCATGGAGTACTCGGATGTGGGCGAGAAATATTTCGGCAGGACCCGTTCCCAGGCATTGCAGATGTATCTGTATGAACTTATCGACCCAGTGAACTTCCAGTGGGTATTTGATACACATCAGAACATCCATGGCAAGCGGGTCAATTATCCGGAATATAATCTTTCCACGCTGCAGAATATTGTGTACATAGAAAAGGAAAATGCTGTCCTGGCCACCTTCATAGACATAACCCGTGAGGAGGAGCTGGCCAAGGAAGAGTATGAGAGAAAGCTGGAGACCATAGATCTGGCCCAGAAGGTCATCCACAAGCAGATGATGGTGGCTCAGGAAATAGCAGGTCTCCTGGGAGAGACAACAGCTGAGACAAAAACTACTCTGACCAAGCTGTGCCATTCCCTGTTAGAGGACGGCAGCGACGCCGGGTATGCGGGGGGAGAACTGGAGCGGGAGATTCCGGGCGTACAGCTGGGAAGCGGAGCCGTGCCCTTAAAGGGGGTTATGACAGCCGGGGCGCCCGGGCAGATGCCGGGAGCCGGGCAGATACCGGGAGCGGGACATATGCCGGGAGCCGGGGAACAGAAAAAGCCTACGGGCTATGTCCATATCGGCAGCGCCAATCCGCGCGGCGGAAAATCCGGGTATGTTCATCTGAGCAATGTGGATTTAAAGAAACCAGGCGGCAACGGAGGTAAATAATGGGAATTACAGTGGATGTTGCATATAAAAGCCTGAACAAATACACCGAAATCCTGTGCGGGGACAAGGTGGAGCTTTTGCAGACCGAGGATTCCAACATCATGATTCTGGCAGATGGCATGGGAAGCGGGGTCAAGGCCAATATCCTGTCCACGCTGACCTCTAAGATACTGGGAACCATGTTCCTCAATGGTGCTACCCTGGAGGAATGTGTGGATACCATCAGTGAGACCCTTCCCATCTGCCAGGTCAGGCAGGTAGCCTATTCCACCTTCAGCATACTGCAGGTATACCATAATGGTGATGCGTATCTGGTGGAATATGATAATCCCGGATGCATATTCATCCGGGACGGAAAGCTTATGGAGATACCGAAAAATGTACGGGTCATGCAGGGCAAGGAAATCAACGAGTACAGATTCAAGGTCAAAAAAGGCGATGCCCTGATTCTCATGAGTGACGGCACCATTCATGCGGGAGTGGGGGAGCTGCTGAATTTCGGATGGCTGTGGCAGGACATTGCGGACTACGCGGTGAGACAGTATCCCCTGACGGTATCGGCCATGCGTCTGGCTGCCAGCATCAGCAGGGCCTGTGATGAGCTGTATCAGTTCCGGCCTGGAGATGATACCACGGTGGCGTGTATGCGCATTATTGACAGCAAGCCGGTTCATCTCATGACTG
>OBXA01001056.1_pt1 | contig 17789 bp, 13 predicted proteins | sample 1538121 | NCBI WGS metagenome assembly OBXA01 (sample SAMEA2580133, study PRJEB22360) | human gut metagenome | biome: human gut; feature: human-associated habitat; material: faeces | place: Denmark | collected 2008/2010 | reverse complement strand
CATGCTTTCCCCGGGAAAAAACCCCCCCGCGGGGGCGGCCCCCGCGGCTGCGGCGAGCATCAGCGCAACTGTCCCTGAAACAAAGGTCTTCTTCATTCTTTTCTGGTCTCACAAAGCGCCATAGAGCGCATTGAAAATATTGATTTTTTAATCATGCGTCTTTAAGCAAGACGGACCGAAATCATATCGACCGCGCATCGGTTTGAACGCTTGTTCACTCTATGAGATGCAAGCAAATGTTTCCCCCTGCTCCTTGCCCGGTAAGCTGGATGAACGCACTTGCACGATGCCGCTAAGCAAGAGAAGAAATAGATATGCAGACTTCGAACGCAAAAAAACGGGCATTGCGGCGAGAGGAAACTCTGTTGCCGCAATGCCCGCAGCTCTGAAGAAAAGTGCTTCGGAAAAACTGCTTTCGGCGAGGGCTGAATTTCGTCAGCTCGCTGCCGCGAGCGAAGCCTCGGCCGAGCGCCAGTCGCTTTCCGCCATGAGAGGAACCGTCGGGAACTGCCGGACGGAAGAAATATAGGGAAGCTCCACGAGCTCGGAAGTCATGTTCTCGACATAATTTCTGACTGCGCCCGCAAGGCGGAACTGATGGAAGGCGCCCGCTTCCGTGAGGCGTATCCAGTCGCCCTTGCCGCTGATGAGACCGGCAGCACGCCAGTTGTCAAGGAGCGGCTCGAGGATGCCGCCCAGCATGACGCCGCCCGCACGTTCCGTACGCGTGATGGAGAAGCGCCCTGCGGCAATCCCCTGTGCAAGGAGCGCTGCGGCGCGCCAATAAGGTCTGGGAAGCGTCACTTCCCGCACAGCCCTTCGGCCTGAATAGACGGCGCCGAGCCACTTGTCGAGTTCGGGTTCGATCAGGTATTCGCGCCCGAAGAGACGGCCTCTTGCGCCCGACCCGAAGACGAGCCGGTCTGCGTCGCCCATGGCAAGCGACCGGTAGAGGCTCCGTTCGCGCTCCGAGCGTCCCCAGCCGAGCGCCGAGCGCGCCTCCCATCCTTCGCCGGGCAGGAGCTCGAAGGCGAGTGCATGCTCGGATGCAAGGAGCTCATCCGAAGCCGCGCGGAAGGTTTTCTCGGCTTCGGCCGGGAATTCGGGCTCGCCCGCCGCACGAAGCGTAAGGCCGTCGAGATCCATTGAGGAAGCGGTTTTCAGATCGCTTTCCCAGACTTCCAGCGACTGCCCCGGCAAACCGTAATTAAGTTCAACCGCAACGCTCGCTTCGTCGTAGGAGAGAAGGCGCTCGAGCGTCTTCACGACCGCATGGGCATCCTCCACTCGTCCCGCAGCGCGCCGCACGGCCGTGTTGAAGGACCTCACGGGAAGAAGGAAGCGCGTGACGCCGCCCGCAAGCGCGGCCTCCATCTTTTCCTCGGTAAAGTGATGCACGCGGGCATCAAATTCGATTTCGCAGTCGTTCGCAAGCGGAAGAATTCGTCTCGCGTTGGAAAGAATGCGCAGAATGTCCACGGGCTCAAGCGCCGTGGGATTGCCGCCCCCGATGCGAAGCGCCTGAATGGGCGTACCCGACTGCGCATGCTCGCCGCTCCAGAGACGCATTTCGCGCACGACGGCATCCGCGTATCGGCTGCTCTCAAGCTCACGGTAGTCGTTCTGCCAGCAGCCGCATCCTTCGCAGCGCGTTTCGCAGAAAGGCACATGGATTTCCGCAACAGCTTTGCCTCTGCGCGTCCGGTCAAGAAGATTCTCAATCTCTTCGTCGGCGGCCGCTCCTGTCAGCACCTGACGCTCAGGGACTTCCGAAGACGCGCCGTCAGCGGCATCCGCGAATGCCAATCTGCGGGGATCGGACGAAGGCGATGCGCGCCAGTCAAAGGACGCGGTTTCGGACGTAGGACGGGCGAGCGGATGAGAGACGACTTCAGACATGGCAGGAGTGGGAAAAATCTTAATCGCAAATGAGAATAATTCTCTTTTGCGTAAGATTAGCACTCCCAGTCCGTCAGCGCACCTCTTTTTGCCTGACGCGCCCAATGCGCGCGACCGGGAATTCCCGGATTACTGCGAGGCCTTCCCGTCCTCGCTCTTATGGTTTCGCGCCGAGGTCCAAAGCTTTGAACGGTCAAAATCCGCCACATCGTCGACAGCCTTTCCGCCAAGCGCCTTGACTTCACCCGAGAGCCTGCGTATTTCCGCGCTCTGAGCTTCGACCACTCGAACGAGCTCAAGGATGGAAACCGCGTACGGATCCCGGTCGCCGGCACTCACGCCATACGCGTGGAATTCCGATTCCCTGGGCTTCTCTTCCGCCGTCTTCTCTTCGCACCCGGGCTTCTTTGCAGTCTTGGGGCACGTGGCGCGACCCGGCACGCCAACTACAACAGCACCCGCCGGAACGGGCTTCACGACGACGGCGTTCGAACCGATCTGAGCGCCGGCACCAACGGTGAAGGAGCCGAGCACCTTCGCGCCCGCGCCCACCACGACGCCTTCTTCGAGCGTCGGATGGCGCTTCGCGCCTTTGGTGAGGGACGTTCCGCCGAGCGTCACCCCGTGATAGATCGTGCAGTCGTCGCCCACTTCCGCCGTCTCGCCGATCACGACGCCCATGCCGTGGTCGATGAAGACCCGGCGGCCGATCTTTGCGCCCGGATGAATTTCAATGCCGGTGAGGAAGCGCCCGACGTGGGAGACCCAGCGGGAGAAGCTCTCCCACCCCTGAAGCCAGCACCAGTGCGCCGCGCGGTGGATGACCACCGCATGAAACCCCGGATAGGAAAAGAAGATTTCGAGCGTGCTGTGCGCTGCCGGATCCTTTTCCCGGATGGTTTCAATAAGTTCCCTGGCGTCACTGATAATCGACATTGAATTGACCTTCGTTGAAAGAAAATAGTTCGCTTCTTTTTAGGCGTTTTGGGTCAGTCGGAGGATTCGGACGCGCGGGCGGACTGAGCCTTCGTTTTGCTTCCGATCCGCTCCTTCTTCGGCTGGATGATGGCGGCGCAGATCCCGCGAAGAAGCGCAAGTTCGTTCTTCGAGAGCCCCGAACGGCTGAAGATCCGCCGAGTCATGTCCATCAGGTGCCTGGGATTGGCGGGATCATGGTAGCCGCAGGCTTCCATCGCCTTTTCCCAGTGCCCGTAGAACCCTTCGATCGACTCGCTCGACGCGGGCTCATCGTTTTCAAAGCGACCCTGCCAGTCGTAGAGCTCGCCTTCCTTTCCTTCGGCTGCGAGAAGCGCCATCTGCATTTCGTAGGCGGCAATCTGCACGGCCTGGGAAAGATTGAGGCTCGGGCTCTGGGGATCGGCCGGAATGGCCGCGCATCCCTGACAGAGCATGATTTCCTCGTTCGTCATGCCGCTTCGCTCGGTACCAAAAACAAAGGCAAGGTCGCCTTCCATCTGTTCGAGCCAGGCGGTCGCCTTCCCGGCAGCTTCCCGCATGGGCGAGAGCTTCGGACCGTATTCGCGGTCGTAGCCCGTGAGCGCCCAGGCAAAGGTAACGCCTTCGAGGGCGTCGGCAAGCGTCTCATGCATGCGCGAAGCTTCGAGCACATCGATGGAGCTCGTCGCATACGCAACGGCTTCCGGGTGCGTGCGGTAGCCGGGCTCGCGGGGCGCCACAACCCTCAGGTCGCGAAACCCCATTGTCTTGATGGCTCGGGCGGCCGAGCCGATATTGCCCGGATGAGCGGGTTCACAGAGGACGAATCGAACGCGTCGGGTAAGCTCGGGCGTCTGCTGCATTTCGAAGGGTGAAAGAGAAGAAATCAAAAGAGACCCGGGGCAGCAAAGCATCCAATGCCTCTCTGCCCAAATCTCAAAAAGAAGCTGAAGCGCTCATTTTAGGATGCCTTCAGCGAAATAGGTGAAAACCCTTGGAGGTTTAATCAAGTCAACCCTGAGGCGTCTTCATGAGGAGCGCCACGGCATAGGACGCCATGCCCTCCTCGCGCCCCACGGCATCCATTTTTTCATTGGTTTTTGCCTTGACGCTCACGCGCTCCATATCGATCCCGAGGGTTCTTGCAACGCTCTCGCGGATCGCCTTCATGTGGGGGCCGATCTTCGGGCGTTCGGCCACGATGGTGGAATCGATATTGACGAGGGTCCAGCCTTCTGCGCGCACGAGCTCCATCACTGCCGCGAGGAGCTTCGCGCTGTCCGCACCCTTCCACCTGGGGTCCGAGGGCGGAAAGTGCGTTCCTATGTCGCCTAGCGCCGAAGCGCCCAGCACCGCATCCGTAATGGCATGAAGGAGCACGTCGGCATCAGAATGGCCGTCAAGGCCCTTTTCAAAGGGAATCGTGATGCCGCCCAGAACCAGGGGACGCCCCTCGACCAGACGGTGCGAATCGTATCCCTGACCCACGCGGATATTGGGAATCGTCATGTTTTTCTCTCCAAGAATAAGGCCGGCGACGATTTCATCCCCGGGCTGCGTGACCTTGATGTTGGCTGAGCGGCAGGAAACGGCCTTGACGGGAAGGCCGAGCCGCTCAACGGCGCTCGCTTCATCGGTAACGCCTTCCGTGCTTCTTTGCAGCGCATTCATCAGCGTTCTCGCGCGAAAGAGCTGCGGCGTCGCCGCGCGCCAGAGATTTTCCCTCGGGACGGTCTCGAGAATTCTGCGCCGCGAGTCGGTGCGCTTCACGGTATCGGCCATCGGAACGGCGAGAATGCCGCCTTCGACGCTTGAGTCGCCTAAAACCTCATCCAGGAGGTGATTCACTTCCGAAGGCCTCACGCAGGGACGCGCTGCATCATGCACGAGCACCCAGGCGTCGCCCGGGAGGTTCGCAGCCATAAGCCCCCCCAATACCGTGTCGGCACGCTCGCGACCGCCCGCCCGAAGGACCTTCACGCGGGGACCGAACGCTTTTGCCGTTTCGTCGATCCAGGCGTCCTCCTGACTTACCACCACGTAAATGGCGTCAATGCGCGAAACGCGCTCGAGCGCGCGGACGGTCTGCAGAAGCATGGGTTCGCCCGCAATATCCATGTACTGCTTCGGGATCCCCGCTCCCATACGGCGTCCGACGCCTGCCGCGGGAATCAGCGCCGCAATGCGGGCTTTCTTGTCGTCTGGCATTCCTTCTGTCCCTGATTGAAGAGTCCGGATTAGAGGCTCCAAGTCTAACGGGCAAACGGAGACGTGAATTTTCACGCTTCGTTTACACCTTGCCTCCGTCGAAAGTATTAAGCTCTTCTTCCCTTTTTTGGACCCCAACAAAAAAACAAACACGCACCATGGAAAAAACCGTCGAACGCCTGATGTACGCCACACGCTGGCTCCTTGCCCCCATCTACATCGGACTTTCTTTTGCGCTTCTGGCTCTCGCGATCAAATTTTTCCAGGAAGTCGTTCATGTGCTCCCGCATGTGCTTGAACTCTCCGAGAACGACCTGATCCTCGCCATTCTTTCCTTCATCGACATGGGCCTCGTGGGCGGCCTTCTCGTGATGGTGATGTTCTCGGGCTATGAGAACTACGTCTCCTCGATCGACATCGAGAAGGATGCGGAACGCCTCTCCTGGCTCGGAAAACTCGATACGGGTTCCCTCAAGAACAAGGTGGCTGCGGCGATCGTCGCCATTTCGTCGATTCACCTCCTCAGAATCTTCATGGGCATTCAGGAGATCGCGAACGACAAGCTCGTCTGGTACGTAATCATCCACCTGACATTCGTTCTTTCCGCGCTCGTGATGGCCTTCATCGACCGCTTCTCGCGGCACTGATCGGGCTGCAAGTTCAGTCCCTGAGGCAAACGGCCTGCGCTTTTACATAAAGCGTCAGGCCGTTTTTCTTGCGCCTGTCGCAATTCCACATCAGATTCCCAAAATTATTTCGGATTAGCTCATGCGCGCCGAGCTCTCCGGCAATCAATTAACGCCAAACAGAATAACAAAATCAATATTTTCATTACTAAACAAATAGTTAATCTTAAAAATGGGAAATCCATCGGGATCATCCTTATGCATGAGGCCAACCATCTGTATACGGGTATACACCTAATTTTTGATTTTCCATAGAGCTTTTCCGACGCGCAAAATTCGTTGCCAAACATATATCGCGGGCGCGAGAGCGTCCGCTGAACGCATTTCCTCAATTCAAACTGATCGCAGGAGATACTCGTGATCCGCACGAACCTCAAGATTGCGGCAACGGCTCTCGCCGTGGCTTCCGCTTTCGCCTCGACGGCCTATGCCGCCGGCTTCCAGCTTACTGAACAGTCCGCTCTCGCCCTCGGCCGCGCCTACGCCGGCGTCGGCGTCGACGGCACCGACGTTTCGGGCATGTACTACAACCCGGCCACGATGACCCTTCATCCGGGCACGCAGGTTCAGCTGGGCGCTGTGGGCGTTGGTCTCAATCTTGAGTATGTCGGCAATGACGGCTCCAAGGAAAACGGCCGCGCGAGCGAAGAAGTTCTTCCGCACGGCTACATCTCGCACCAGATCAACGACACGACGTGGGTTGGTCTGGCCCTGACGATTCCGTACGGTCTTGCTACTGAATATGACTCTAATTGGAATCATCAGGAACTTGGTACGGATGCCAAGATCACCGTCATCAACTTCAACCCGAATTTCGCCTGGAAGGCTACCGATACGCTTTCCTTTGGCGCAGGTCTTGCGCTGCAGTATGTGGATGCGAAGTTTGGCGTCGGCGTCAATATGGGACAGTACGGCACTCTCCATAATGAATACACGGCAGATGGATTTACCTGGGGATTCAATCTCGGCATGATGTGGGCACCCGTCGAGAACGTTCGATTTGGTGTGTCGTATCGTTCTGAAACGAAGCACAAAACAAACGGAACGCTCAAAACACGCGGTGCGGGTGCTATGGGCAGCTTGAGCGGTGACTATGACGCTTCTGTTACGGTTTCTGGTCCGGCTTGGGCAATGTTCAATGCAGCATGGGATGTCAACGACTACCTCAGCCTTTACGCTACCTTCCGTTGGGCAGATTGGTCTAGCTTCAAGAGTCTCAAAACCGATGCTCCGGAACTCAGTTCCAAAGTCGGTGGGACACTTCAAGCACTTGGACAAAGTGGAGCTATCTCCGCAAATGAAATTCGCTTTTTGTCCACTGTTTTCAACAATCTTGCCAACATCGAGAATAATTGGGTCGATACCTACCTTTATTCTGTAGGTTACGACCTTCGCGTGAATTCCTTCTGGACGTTGCGCGGTGGTGTTGCCTATGAAACTTCTGCCATCGGCGACCCAAAGACCCGTACGGCACTTATTCCTGATGCTGACCGCTGGTGGTTCGCGATTGGTTCTTCCTTCCACTGGACGAAGGATTTCCAGACGGATATCGGCTTTGCACATCTGCACGGCGTACATGAACGTTCGCTCTATAACCACGATCCTCGCAGCAACGGCGAACAGATCGGCAAGTTCCGTCACCTTGACGCCTACCTCCTCGGCGTTCAGATGCAGTACCGCTTCTAAGCCGGTCCTCGGATGAGATTGATGCTCGTCTGATTTCAAACCCGCATGAGATCATTTCTTGTGCGGGTTTAAATTAATGTTACGTAATCTATAATCAGCTTATAGATATAACAGATTACTCGTTCGGCGCGCATTAAAAGTGCACCAGTGATCGAGATCAAACGCGTAGTCCGAGGAGAGGCCTGCTTGACGCTGTCAACGACCTCAAAGCAGGTTGGCAAAAGAACTACGCCGAGAGCCTTCAGAGGCGATGCCGGAAGTACTGTGCTTACGGCATCGCCTACTGCGGAAAGTTCACTCGTCAGCTCGCCAATCATGAAAAGCTTCAAGGCTCCCGAAGCTCATCGAGATTGCTCTGTGCCCCCGTCCAGAAGTTAGCGCTTGGCTTCAAGAGCCTCTCATACCCCGCCCGATGAATTGCTTCACAGCTCGCAGCTTCCGCGCACTCGAAGACATCTGCTTCCGCGACGCTCAGCACCTCTCGATCGCGCATGAGCACCCTGCCAGCAACGAAGACATCCGCAACGTCGCCGGCGTTTCCGAAAAGCATGAGCTGATGGATCGGCATGAGGCGCGGCATCAGGTGGGGCGACTTCATATTGATCGTCGTGATGTCGGCGAGCTTTCCGACCTCGAGCGACCCCAGATCGTGCTCGCGTCCGATCGCCCGGGCGGCGTCGATCGTGATCATGGAGAGGAGCTTTCCTGCGGGGAGAAGGAAGGGGTCGTTCGCGACCGACTGCTGCAGAAGCGCGGTGTCGCGCGCCGCACGGAAAAGGTCGAACGGCATGGCCGGAGCCGTGCCGTCAGTCGTGACGGCGACGTTTGCACCAAGCTCGATCAACTCCGGCACCGGACAGCGCATCGGGATCTGATTCCAGGAAGGCGTCGTGGTGACGTTCGTTCTGGTCTCGGCGAGAATCATCGCTTCATGGAAGGAAATCCCTTTGCAGTGCTGCACATGCACGTCGGGCCCGAGGAGCGGGTCGTCGGCTTGGGCAGCCAGGCGAATCATCCCGCCGAAGGCTTCGGTATGAATCCTCACATGCTGGCGGCGAGCGACCTCGCGGATCGACTTCATCATGTGGCGGTCGGCTTCCGTCAGACGGCAGGCGAGATCTGCGGGAGTTGCTTTCGAGCCTTCGATGGAGCTCACCATCACAAAGGGCGCGGCGAACGCACCGATGAGGCCGTTGTAGCTCCCGTTCACGAGCTCAATCGCCTCTTCGGCCTTTGCCATGAGTTCGTCGAAGGTGAATTGCTTTTCAACGAGGCGGCCGTTCTCTTCCTGTGCGAACGCCCGCGGATAGGGCGGATTGGAAGGTCCGATCGCCGGATTTTCGCGCGTGCCGACTTCAGCGTGCCCGCGGACATGCTCAGTAATGACGCGGGGGTCGTCGCACCGTGCGGCGTTCGAAATCACCGAAACGCCGCAGGTGATTCCAGCTTTGAGGCGCTCAAGGGCCGCGAGCCGCCCTTCGGCATGCCAATAGGCGGGCGTCGTGCAATGGTGATAGAGCTTCGTTAAGTAGTCCATCCAGCGCGTGCGGGAGTCGAGTCCAAGCGTCCGGTTGAGGCAGTGCCCGGCATGCGTGTGCGCATCGATAAGGCCCGGGAGAATCATTTTCCCCGTCATGTCGATGCGCTCTACATCCTGACCGGCGATTTGAAGGAGGATGTCTTCCGTTTTCCCGACTGCCGCGATGCGGTCCTTTTCAATCAGCACCGCCCCGTCTTCGATGCATTCGTAGTCGCCGTTCATCGTGACGACATATCCGTGAATCAAAACCTTTCGCCCGGTCATGCCTCTCTCCTTTGAAGGTAGAAAGCGGCTTCTGGAGCTCGCGCCGCTTTTCTTTCCGAGTGTAGAAAGCGGCCTTCGGCGCGCCTATAGCATTGAGCGTCAGAATTTGTCCTTCAGCGTCGCACTTCCCATAAAAACGGGCACCCGTCCGAAAACGAATGCCCGAAAAAACAATTCTCTGATACTGCCTCTGAGAATCGGATCGCATGGACTCTTCAGAGACCGCTATTCCATCAGCTCGGATCGCAGCAGTGCGGAATCTTCCAGGAAGAGAAGAGACCCACGAAGAAGCCTCCGATTGCCGGGCTCACCCACTGGAGGCCCTCCGCGGCCCAGGGCAGATCCCTGCAGACATTGGAGAGCATGGGAACCGTGAGTCCAAAGGCTTCAAGCCCCTGCGTAATGGCGACGACGCCCGTGAAGAGAATCGTCATCGGATAGACCCAGGGGTGCTGAGCCAGCCGCCGCCAGACAAGCGTGATGAGCGCAAGCACAATCAGCACGATCGCGATCGGATAGATGGCGACGAGTACCGGAATCGAGAACTTGAGAATAAGGGTGAGGCCCGCATTGCTCACGATCATGCTCACGAACGCAAAGAGCGCCGCCCAGCCGCGGTAGCCGAGCTTCGGCATGAGCGAGCTGAAGTAGTCCGAGCAGCAGGCGATGAGGCCGACGCAGGTATTGAAGCACGCAATAAAGAAGACGAACCCGAGGAGCACAGTGCCCAAAGGCCCGAAGAGCGTGCCGGCAGCCGCCGTAAGGATCTGCGCGCCGTTTTCAAAGCTGCTCGAGAGACTTCCCGCTTCCATGCCGACCTGGGAGAGCGCTCCGTAGACGCAGAAGAAGATGACTGCAGCGACGATGCCCGCAAAAATCGTTTCCTTGACGACGGCGCTTTCCGTCTTAATGCCGAAAGCGCGGATGTTCATCGCGATGATGAGGCCGAAATTGAGGGCCGCCAACGTATCCATCGTCTGGTAGCCGTCGATGAAACCCGTGAAGAAGGCGTTCGCGGCATAGCCTGCCTTTGCAGCTCCAGGCTCGCCGATCGGCGTCGCCATCACGCCGATCCAGAGGATGGCAATGAGCGTAATGAGTGCCGGACAAAGGAATCGCCCGAGACGCTGAGTGAGCTTCTCAGGATTCAGCGCCACCGCGAAGGCAAGGAGAAAGAAGACCACCGAATAAGCAAACTGCGATGTGCCGAGCAGCGACCAGCCGCCCATTTGAGCTTCGAGAAGTCCGAAGTTTTCGAGAATCGGACGCACCACCATTTCAAAGGACGTGCTCGCCGTTCTTGGGATTGCGAGGCAGGGACCGATCGAAAGGTAGATGAGGAGCATGAAGACGAAGGCGAATGCCGGGTGCACGCGGCCCGCGAGCGATTTCAAACCGCCCGACTCCGCCACTGCCATTACGCCGAGAATCGGAAAGCCCACGGCGGTGACGAGAAAGCCCGCAAGCGCAGGAAGCGCATCAACGCCGGCCTGAGCGCCGAGCCAGGGCGGAAAGATGAGGTTTCCCGCTCCGAAGAACATGGCGAAGAGCGTGAATCCGACGAGAAGACGTTTCCCAAGCGGCAGTGAAGTCATGAGAGTCAAGAAATCCAGGGATGAAGGTAGGGATGAAAGCCCGAAAGGCTAACACGTCTCTACGCTCTGCGGGCATGCTGCATCAGCCTTCCCCAAACGCACGAAGAGAGGGCTTTTGAAGCTTCCCTTTGTGGCAGAATGTCCGCAAAATCAGCGCTTCACCTATGGACCGCCCTGCGCAGCATCACGCCGGGCGGGCTTTGGCGTTTGTCTTTCTTCTTCTCTTCGTCATGCCATGACTGACTCGCCCATCCTCTTCAAGGAAAATCTTGCCGCCATCGAACCCGGCGTTCGCCGGAGGCTCGAAATCTCCGCCCAGACAAGCGACGCCGCGGCGATTGCCCGCGCCGCGCTCGAGATGAAAGCGAAGGGCATGCGCGTTCTCGTCGTCTGCGCGGATCCGGCGGATGTGCCGAGGCTCTCGTCCGAACTTCCCTGGTTTGAACCCGAACTGAATGTCAGGCCGTTGCCCGACTGGGAAACGCTCCCCTACGACGTTCTCTCGCCCCAGGAGGACCTCGTTTCCGAACGCCTTGAAACGCTCTACCGCCTCACGGCTCCCACGGGAGGTGCGGATGTGCTCCTTGCTTCCGCGATCACGGCGTCGCAGCGAATGGCACCGGTCTCCTACATTGGTGCGAGCACCTTCTTCTTTCACGAGGGCGAGCGGATTTCGATCGGCGCAATTAAGGAGCGCCTCGCGCTCGCGGGCTACGCTTCCGTGAAGCAGGTTCTTGCCGCCGGCGAATTCGCCGTTCGCGGCAGCATTGTCGACGTCTTCCCTATGGGGTCGGAGCGCCCCTTCCGCCTCGACTTCTTTGACGACGAAATTGAATCAATCCGGTGGTTTGACGTAGAGACCCAGCGCTCGATGGAGGAAACGAAGGAAATCCGCCTCCTCCCGGGGCACGAATTTCCGGTGGATCCGGATTCGCTACTTGCCTTCCGCCAGCGCTGGCGCACGCAGTTTGCGAGCGACCCGAGAAAGAGCCTGGTCTACACCGACATTGAAAAAGGCATTCTCTCGCCCGGCATTGAATACTATCTGCCGCTCTTCTTTGAGTCGACTTCCATCCTCGCCGACTACCTCCCGGACACGACCCGCGTCTTTCTTGTGGGCGACGCTGAAAAGGCGCTCCAGGCCTTCTGGCGCGACATGACGTCGCGCGCGAAGGTCCTTCTTTCCGACATCCTCCGACCGGCCCTCCCGCCTGAGATGCTCTGGCAGAAGCCCGAGGAGTTCTTCAAGTCCCTCAACAAATTCGCGCGCTTCACGGTGGAAAAGCGCAACTCAGCCGCCGACCTTGAGCTCCTCACGGGCGTTGAAGTCGACAGGAAGAGCCAGAACCCGGTTGAAAAGCTCCTTCACCGCACGCAGGAATCCGGCATGAAGGGATGGAGAACGCTCATTTCAGCGTCCTCCCCGGGGCGCGAGGAAACGATGTCGGAGCTCTTCCGCTCGGGCGGCCTCAAATTTTCGCCCGTCGACTCGTGGCGAGACTTCCTCGCTGCCGGCGACAAGGTGAACATCGCCGCGACGCCGCTCTATTCCGGCGCGGTCTTTGAAGAAGAAAAGCTCGTCATCCTCACGGAAACCGAACTCTATGCCGCAAGCCCCCGGCGGCAGCGCCTGAGGCGCGTGAAGCACGCGACGACGCTCGAAATGATGGTGCGCGATGTGGCGGAACTGAAGCCCGGCGACGCCGTCGTTCATGCCGACCACGGCATCGGGCGCTACCGCGGGCTCGTGCGCATGGAAACGGGCGAAGGCGAGGCCGAGTTCCTTGAGATCGAATACAAGAACGAAGCGAAGCTCTTCGTGCCGATCACGAATCTGCAGCTTATCTCCCGCTACGCGGGCGCGGACCCGGATCATGCGCCGCTCCACCAGCTCGGCCGCGGAGACTGGGAGAAGGCGAAGAGAAAAGCCGCCGAAGAGGTGCGCGATACCGCGGCTGAACTCCTCAACCTTTATGCCCTGCGGAAGACCCGCGAAGGACTCAAATTCAAGCTCGATCCCAACGACTACCAGGCTTTCCGGGAGGGCTTCTCCTTCGACGAAACGCCCGATCAGGCGAGCGCCATTGAAGCGGTCGTAAGCGACATGACTTCCGGCAAGCCCATGGACCGCCTCGTTTGCGGCGACGTCGGGTTCGGGAAAACCGAAGTCGCGCTTCGCGCCGCATTCATTGCCGCGATGGCGGGCCGCCAGGTTGCAGTCCTCTGCCCGACGACGCTTCTGGCCGAACAGCACGCCGCCACCTTCCGCGACCGATTCCGCGCATGGCCCGTGACGATTGCCGAACTCTCTCGCTTCCGTACGGGGAAGGAAACCACGAAGGCGCTCGAAGGCCTCGCCGACGGCACGGTCGACATCGTCATCGGCACGCATAAGCTTCTTTCCGACAAGGTGAATTTCAAGAACCTCGGACTCGTCATCATTGACGAGGAGCACCGTTTCGGCGTTCGCCAGAAGGAGCTTCTGCGGAAAATCCGCGCCGAAGTCGATGTGCTCACGCTCACGGCGACTCCGATTCCGCGCACGCTCTCGATGAGCCTCGAGGGGATACGCGACTTCTCCGTCATTGCGACGGCCCCGGAGCGGCGGCTCTCCGTCAAAACGTTCGTGCAGAGCGACCAGGACGGCACGATCCGCGAGGCGATCCTGCGCGAATTGAAGCGCGGCGGCCAGGTCTACTTCCTTCACAACGAAGTCGAAACCATGGAGAACGCGCGGCTTCGGCTCGAAAAGCTCGTCCCCGAAGCCCGCATTGCGGTCGCTCACGGTCAGATGCACGAGCGCGAGCTCGAGCGCGTGATGCGCGAGTTCTATCAGCAGCGCTTTAACCTCCTTCTCTGCTCCACCATTATTGAAACGGGCATTGACGTTCCGTCCGCGAACACCATCATCATCGAGCGCGCGGACAAGTTCGGGCTCGCGCAGCTCCACCAATTGAGAGGCCGCGTCGGGCGCTCGCACCACCAGGCGTACGCCTACCTGCTGACGCCGCCTGACGGCGCATTCACGAAGGATGCGCAGAAGCGCCTTGACGCCATTCAGGCTTTGGAAGACCTGGGCTCGGGCTTCTACCTCGCCATGCACGACCTTGAAATCCGAGGCGCAGGCGAAGTCTTGGGCGAACACCAGAGCGGAGAGATTGCTGAAGTGGGCTACGACCTCTACAACCGCATGCTCATGCAGGCGGTCAAAGCCCTGAAGCGCGGCGAAAGCCCGTCGGTCGACGGGCCCCTCTCGCTCTCAACCGACATCAATCTCCATGCGCCCGCGCTCCTGCCCTCTTCCTATGTCTCCGACGTTTCGCAGCGCCTCGCCTACTACAAGGCGTTTGCATCCGCCGAAGACCGCTACGCGTTGGAAAAGTCGACCGAGGCCCTGGTCGACTGCTACGGGAAGCTCCCCGATCCGGCAAGGCGATTGATCGACATCCACCGGCTGAGACTTCGCTGCGAAGCGATCGGCATCCGCAGAATCGACGCGGCCGCAGCCGGGATCATCATCATCTTTACGCAGAAGCCCAATCTCGATCCGCTCGCGCTCATCAAGTTCCTGCAGTCGAGAACGGATGCGCAGATGCTGGGGCCCGAGAAGCTCAAAATCAAGGGTTCGAGCGACGACCCGGAAAAGCGCCTTGCGATCGTCTATGAAACGCTCGCCCGACTTTCTCCTCAGGGGAGCGGCAGCAGCAACGACAGCGGCACGGGCGAGAGCAGCCCCAACGGAAATGCGTCCTCTTCCAAGGCATCCTCTGGCGCTTTCCCTGCGAAGGCTGCGAAGAAGCCCGCGCAGAAAGCACTGCCCCAGAAGCCCCCTCAGACCACGGCGAATGTGCTCAAGGCTACGCACGGGAGAGGCTCGCGCGGCGGCCATGCGGTCCGGGCGATTGGTCCTCGGCGCGGGTAAGGCAAAGTCTTCTGACAAGCGCGAAAGGACAAAAACGAAAAAGGCTCTGAACTCTTTCCTTTCCGGGAGAAGCTCAGAGCCTTGTTTTTAAAGCCGTGAAGCGAGCGTGCTATCAGCGCCCGAGCTCAGGCTGCCAGCGCATCAGGCGCTTTTCGCAGACCGTAACGATGCGGTCAAGGACGAGCGCACAGGCGGTCAGCACCAGAATGCCTGCCATCACCGTATTCATGTCGAAGGTCGTTTCCGCCTGCAGGATCAGGTAGCCCACGCCTTCTGCCGACCCCAGATATTCGCCGATCACGGCAGCAACGAACGCCATGCCGACCGACGTGTGAAGGCTCGAGAAGACCCAGCTCATGGCTGACGGGAGATAGACGTGCTTCAAGAGCTGCTTCGCGTTAGCGCCCAGCATCCTTGCGGAATTGAGCACCGTCGGATTCACCTCGCGAACGCCCTGGTAGACGTTGAAGAAGACGATGAAGAAAACCAGAGTAAAGCCGAGCGCAATCTTCGAAGCGGGCCCGAGGCCGAACCACACCGCAAAGATCGGCGCGAGAATAACGCGGGGCATGGAGTTCAAGCCCTTGATGAAGGGATCGGCCACCGCCATGGGCGAGAGCGCAAGCCAGAGGCCGGTAGCGAGGCCCGCCACGGTGCCGATCGCAAAGGCCATCACGGTTTCATAGAGCGTCACCGCGAGGTGACGGTAAATTTCTCCCCCGACAAACCAGTCCTTGATCCGCATGAAGATCTCATACGGTTCGCCGAAGAAGAAGGCCGCCTGGCTGTCGTTTGAGAAGAAGAAGGGCGGGATCAGTCCCGGCTTCGTCATCGCCCACCAGAAGACGAAGATGGCCGCGAGAAGTCCCCACTGCCAGATGCGGATTTTGAAGGCGTTCGCGTGATGATTCATTTTCTTTGCCTGCCCCGAGAATCTTTTTTTCTTTAATCGATTGAATCAGATCGCCGCGCGATGCTGCTGATAGGACTTCAGCACCTCATCGCGAAGCACATTCCAGATGGCTGCATGGCATTCGTTGAAGGCGGGCGTCATGCGGATCTCGGCCACATTCCGTGGTCTGTCGAGCGTGATCGGGAAGTCGCCGATCGGGTGCGACGCAGGACCGGCGGAAAAGACCACCACGCGGTCGGACATGGCGATCGCTTCATCGAGGTCGTGCGTGATGAAGAGCACGGCCTTCTTCTTTTCCTGCCAGATGGCGAGAAGCTCGTCTTCCATCAGCTGGCGCGTCTGAATGTCGAGCGCCGAGAAGGATTCATCCATCAGAAGAATGTCCGGATCCGCGATCAGGGTCTGCGCCATCGCGACGCGCTTTCTCATGCCGCCCGAGAGTTCGTGAGGGTAGCGGTCGGGGAACTTTTCGAGCCCCACGCGGGCGAGCCAGCTCATGCCGAGCTCGCGGGCGTGCTTCGGATCCTCGCCCCGGAAGGTGAGGCTCATCGTGACGTTTTCGAGCGCCGTCGCCCAGGGCATGAGGCTCTCGGCCTGGAACATGTAGCCCGCGCGGCGGTTGAGCCCCTGGAGGGGCTTTCCGTAGACGAGCACCTCGCCGTCGGCGGGCTTCAAGAGCCCGGCTGCGGCATTGAGGATCGTCGACTTTCCGCATCCGGTCGGCCCCACGACGCTCACGAATTCACCGTCGCCGATGGAGAAGGAGACGTTTTCCGTCGCGGTATAGATGCCTCCGGGAACAGGGAAGCGGCAGGAAACGTTCTTGAATTCGAGGGCGGGCATGCCGCCCGATTGCGAAGTGGTAGATGCGGACATCACGGATGCCTGAGTGGAATGCGGTTTTAAAAAGTCGGAACGGAGGAAATAGCGTGCTTGCGAGATCCCTTACGCCTTTTTGGCGTTGATGGGCGAAGCTTCAGCAAACTGATTGGCGAAGCAGGCGGCTGCGTCGAATTTGAAGGACGCGAGCGCGGGCGTCACGGAGGAGAGGGCCTTCGCCGCCGCCTCAACGCACCCCGCGGGGAAGCGGCCGTCGGTCGACATCGAGGGACGGTTGTTGACGAAGCAGTGGGCGTAGAGCTCCGGATTCCCCATGAAGGCCTGACGCGGCACGGACTTCATGAGCGTTTCGGGCGTTACCTTCTCGATCACCTTGAGCGAGCGGATGACTGCGTTCGTGAGGCGCTGGACCGTTTCCGGATTCGCCTTCACGAAGGCTTCCGGGGCATAAAGACACCCGCCCACCATCGGGCCGCCGTAGAGCGCATCCGATTCATCCACGCGGCGCGTATCGGTAACGATCGTGATCGCCTTTTCGTCGGTGAGCTGCGTGATGACGGGGTCGAGGCCAACGAGGGCGTCAATCTGACCCGCACGCATGGCGGCAATGGCGCCCGCCCCCGTGCCCACGCCGATCACGGAGAATTCATTGGGCTTCACGCCCGCGTGCTGCATGACGAAATTGGCAATGACGTGCGTGGACGAGCCGGGAGCCGAGACGCCGATGCGGCGGCCCTTCAGCTTCGCCGGATCCTTTTCGTCCTTCATCGTCGTGCGGTTCATGACGAAGACGCACTGAGGCGCGCGGTCCTGAAGCACAAAGGCCGTCATTCGCTGGCGCTTGGTCTGCATCATGAGAGTGTGCTCGAAAGCGCCCGAAACCACGTCGGCGGAACCGCCCACAACAGCCTGGAGCGACTTTGAACCGCCCTGGAAATCGACCACCTTCACGTCGAGCCCTTCTTCCTTATAGAACCCCATCCAGTCGGCGAGCGCCATCGGGAGATAGTAGTAGAGGTTCTTGCCGCCCACGGCAATCGTAACGGACTTCTTTTCGGGTTCCTTGGCCCAGACGCCGCGGGAGAAGGTTGAAGCGGAGATGCCGGCAGCGGCGAGCGTTGCGGCAGCAATGAAGTCGCGGCGGGAGATGGAGGAGAGGAAGGAAGAAGAGAAGGAAGGAGCAAACATGATGGTCATCCGAAAAGAAATGAAGGTTCTTTAAAATAAAAGAACCTCAGATCTTCACACTATGAAGAATTCTTAAAAATCAACAAATTGA
>OBXA01001053.1_pt1 | contig 17838 bp, 17 predicted proteins | sample 1538121 | NCBI WGS metagenome assembly OBXA01 (sample SAMEA2580133, study PRJEB22360) | human gut metagenome | biome: human gut; feature: human-associated habitat; material: faeces | place: Denmark | collected 2008/2010 | reverse complement strand
TCAAAATCTACCATATCTGTGAAGATTGGTTCAATTTTTACATTCGAGAAATCAACCTTTACAGGTGCAGCTCCCACTGGTTTTTTAGCTTCAGCTTTTTTGTTAGAATCCCCTAAGTTCTTCATGTGAGGGACAGGAAGAGACGGGCTTACGTATCCCTTCATATCCTTTCACAACCTTATTTCATCGGTTATTACAACAAGATTCTAACACATATCTCTTCATATTCCTTCATAACTTTTATAAATTTGGCGTAACTTGTGGCGTAAGTATGGCGTAAGAATATTTACTACTCAAAATCCATCAATGTTTCAAATTTCTTCATCTCTTGTTTTTTTAAATCATTCGTTGCATCCACATAAATATTCATTGTTGTGCGTACATCAGTATGACCCAAAACATCTTGTGTTACTTTTAAATTTGTACCTTTTTCAATCAAACGAGTCGCAAATGTATGTCTTAGGTTATGGCATGAAAATCTTGGCAATAAAGTTACTTCACCTTTAGAATTAAAACTTTTTTCTAGTATATCATCATTGCAATCTCTCATGATACGATAAAGTGCTTTATTCAAAACCGCTTGATTTTGAACATTGCCAAAACGATTAATAAACACAAAATTTGTATAACCATCAATTACTTTATTTAGACTTACACCACTGTCTTCCAACGCATCCATATATTCTCTTTGCTTTTTTAAGGCATCTCTAACCTTTTTAACCATTGGAATACTTCTATAAGAATTTGGTGTCTTGGGTGTATTAACACCAAAATGACATCCATCTACTTTATGTTTATAATAAACCAATGTATGATTGACATTGATTACATTGTTGTCAAAATCGATATCATTCCATCGTAAACCAGTTACTTCACCTACACGCATTCCTGTGTATAACATCACGATAAAGATAGGTTGCCAATGATTGTACTGCTGACTGTTTTCCAAAAAGTGTTCAAACAACGATTGCTCATCCATAGTTAACGCAAACTTTTTTGTTTGTTCATGATTATGTGACTTTTTTAGATCCCCCACACAATTAGCTGATACATTGGTACGAAGATATCCTTCTTCAACAGCAAGTTCTAAAACTTGGTATAAAACAGTATGTATATTTTCAATTGATCTCACTTTAATGTTTCTTTCGTCAGCTAGGTAATTATAAAATCTACGAACATCAGACTTTTTTAAATCACATACTCTCATTTTACCAAAATCTGGTGCAACAAAACGTTCATACATGTAACAATAATTCCGCATTGTATTATCTTTTACCCCTTTTTTTAGTTCTACATATAAATGATAAATATCATTTACTGTTTTTCTCTTATTAGTGGTCTTTAAACCAGCGTCCGTATCAATAACTAACTGTTTTTCTTTTTCCCGTAACTCTTTTAAAGTTTTAGCATAGATTGCATGTCTTTTCCCATCTCTAGTTACATATCTATAATCATATGTACCATTTTTCCTTTGGCATTCGCCGTCTTTCAAGACGACACCTTTATTATCTTTTCTTCTGTTCATCATTTACCTCCTACATATAAAGAAAAGATAATTGCAACCTAATTATAAACCACAATCATCTTTTCAGCAGCTATCAAAATATTAAATTGAGTATGTACACTTATCATTGATGTACTTTTCAAATATTTGTCGTTTAATTAAACGCTTATTGCCGACAAATAAAACAAACGTACAATCTGCTTCATTCGTAATTTCACGTAACTTATTCACACCAATGTTCGAATATGCAGCCGCCTCTTCTAGAGTAAGCGTTAATTTTTCAGAAATAGGAACCTTTTCATTTGAAACACTCATAACAAACTCCGATAGGCTTAATATCCGCCCACTTTTTTACATCAGTAAAATAGGCAGTAAACTTGATGAATTTAGATGATATGCTTGGATTCAAGTAAGCTGTTCCAATATTTCCAAATTCATCTTGAATTAGATATAAATCATCATCTTTAGGTACTCCTTCATCTACTTCTATCCAGTCAATACTCCAAACGAATCCATCTTCATTTATAAAATAATGTGGTAAATCTTTATGCACCATGATCCATCCATTATGACATGAATCGTAATATCTTAATTTATGCAATCGTTCACTTTGGATATCGCACAAAAATTGTAATACCAATGCTTTTCCCTTTAAGTTTGGAAAAAGGATTTGATAAAAACTAAGTAAACTACATGGTTCAAACTCGTTGAAAAACATCAATACAACCATCGTTACAACCATTTCAAGATCTATATTTTCAGATTGTTGTACTGAACAAATCATTCCGCGTAATATTTTATTCTTCATATTTTTCTATCTCCCTATTAATATCGTTACAAGTAATTACAAAGTAATTACTTGTAACTTCTAACACCTACACGAATCACTTTTTGCGTAGATTTTTTATTCATCTCAGACTTCAATGATTCATTTTCTATTTTTAAAACATCATAGTCCTTGCATTTCTCATCAAAACACTTTTTCAGATTCGTCATAAAGTCTCGTTGATTTTTTTCATTTTGAAGCATTAATTCCATTTTATATTTCATATTATTTATTTGAATTTTAAATTCTTGAATTTCTGCGTTTTGTTTTTGGAACTTATCAAAGAGTGCCACATATTCTTGGTGCTCGGATTCATACATCTGCTTAAATGAAGTTTGATTTCCAATTTCTCGTTTGAGAACCTCATTCTCTTTTTTCAAAGTTTCATTTTGAGATTTTAAATTATCTTTCACTTCAATTTGATTACTCAATTGGTTCTTTGTTTTTAATGATTCATCTTCCATTATCTTAATTTTATTAGTTAATTCAGAAATCTGAGTGTGTAAGGAATTAATAGTTTGTGCATTGGCTTTCAGCTCATTTTGAAATTCATTCCGAATCACATTACTTTGATTTCCGTACCGATTGACCAGAGACAGAAACATTGAGGCGGCACATTCATTTACTTTGTTGAATTCCTCGATTTCATTTTGAAAGTCAGGATGTCCCTCAACAAAAAGCTTATGCTTATGCTCAGCCAACAGTTCATGAATCAATATATGCTGTGTTTTCTTTTCGTCCTTCATAAACTGATCCATTAAGGCTTTATCACCATCAAACATACGTACCGAATTTGTTTTGGGTTGCTGTTTTATCATCACATCGTTCTCTTTAGTATCCTTCATATTTTACCTCCTTTGTGCATTTTTGCCTCTTCTTCAGTGCTCACTTCAAAGCGTTGAATCTTTTTATGGTATTTCATGATCATTTTTCCATTCTTTAAAGATTCCCTATTTTTACCAGTAACCAATTTAATAAATTGTACATCGTTGTTCACATCATAATCTCCAATTTCTGATAACAACAATACTGAATGAGCACTTTGTTCTAATTCGCCTGTATCCTTTAAATTGTTCATGGTTGGATTATCAGCACCTTCCCTATTAATCTGGGCAAGAAGGAATATCGTACAATCATATTCCTTCGTCATAATCTGCAGATCCCGGCAAATCTTTCCTAGCCGCTCTCTATCATTCGATTCCTTTGAACTTTTGATATATCCTAAATAGTCAATAAACACTATGACGTGCTTTCCTTTTTTTTGTTCATTACGAATCACCGTGCTAATACTATTGATATCCATGGGATGCGATATCACTTTCATGTAATTATCTTTAAACGATAATAGACAGTCCATTACTAGAGCACCCGCTTTCGAACATTTTTCCAAGCCTTCTAAATGCCACATTGGAATTCCTGTGTTCATAGATACTAAACGTCTATATATGTCTCGATCTGGCATCTCCATATTGATATATACACAGTCGTATTCATTCGTACTAGCTAAATCGTTAAATATATTCAAAGCCAATCCACTTTTTCCTACACTCGGTCGAGCGGCAATCACATTTAAAGTGTTTTTTTCTAATTTCAATAAATTCAAATTACTAAGCCTGTTAAATATCAAGCTTTGGTTCGATAAGGTAATTTCGTCAAAAATATCATTTGGACTAGGTTCAACCAATGTATCAATATACTGAGTCTGTTCTTCAATTTGTCGAATATTTTCAAGAAATGTAGGATACTCAATCTGGTGCAATGATAACTGTTCCATGATTATTGCAGTTTGCCTAATTTTATAATTTTCTTCCAGTTCAGAAAGATGTTTATCCAACAATGCACTTGACACATAAGAATCCATAATTTTATTAAAATAATCAAAATTTGCTTTTTCTAATAATTCTTGCACTTTATACATATCGAGATGCTTATCGACAACTGATTGCTTTAAAGCGCTATAAATTATCTTGTGAATTCCTAGCTCAAACCAATTATCATTCACAATATATTGATTCAACATAATTGGATTCATGATAAATATTGCTAAAATCATCTGTTCTAAATGTATTTGGCTCTCTCCCAAACCTTTTTTAGTAATCGCATTTTGACAAATCATACTCTATCTCCTTCTTTTCGTCCTGCTTTCTCATTTTATTTTCGCGAATACTCCATTCGCGTGCTTTTGCCTGCCAATCTGTAATATTTAGCCAATTATTAGATTGATAGTGGTAGAAAAACAGCGAGGGATTGATACCTAAACTTTCTTGTCGTACATACTGTTCAACATCATTTAAAGTTGGTGTTTCTACATTGATTGATTTATTAATATCTTTATTATTCAAATTATTTATAATATCTTTCTTACATTTTTCACTTTTGTGATATGTAGAATTACCCTTTCCATCAATTCCATTTTCCAAATTTAAAAAATCGATATGATAAGTCTCTTTTAGAACTTGAACACCTTTTTCGCCCAACGTGTACCATTTCTTTCGGTTGTATGGATTGGCATTAAAATTACTAGATATAATCAGATTAAATCCAATAAGCTTATTAAGCAGATGATATATCTTTCGTTCAGAAAAATAATTTAGTCTGTTATGAATATCTTTTGCACTCATAAATGTCCAATACTTCCCTTCATGATAATTGACATTACTCTTCGCATTATTTAAAATCCAAAAGACTAATAAATGAAAAAGTACTGCAATATCAACACCATACTGTTTAGCCACATCTGTATTAAAACTATGCAGCTCGTTTTCTTTGATTTTTTTCATACGTTTTCCTTTCTTTTATGATGACCGGTTATCATTTTTTATAAGAATTCATCTTACACATTAATAATGCCTGATTTATGTCCTACTTTTATTTTTTGTTAAATTTTTTTTCAAGACGTTAATAAAACAGCTTTTTTAATGCAAGTAAGCATAGATATTGAAACACCTGTCAAATATAAAATTGAGGGTATTTCTCCCAATGTCATTAAGTTAAGAAATGACGAACCATCCAGATACTATTGTCTGGATGGTATTTTTATTTGCGATAGCCTTTATAGCGCTTGATTTTCTGAGTTCGTTCATTGAACATATCAAACAATGTATGGAATGCATCTGGACGAATCTTACTACGAGCTTGTACAAATGAAGAAGCTGTAGGTGTATCAAGTTTATATCCAAACAATTTAAACATTTCATCTTTTAAAGATCCGGACTCTAATAAAAGCACATTGAAAAGAGTGCTTCCAAAAAGATGTTTTCTTTTTCGGGTAAAATCCTTATTTGAATCAACAACATATAGAGAAGAAGAATCATTCATGGTTTTGATGCAGAATTTTAACTGCTTTTTTAACGATTCATAATTGTTCATAAGCACCTCCAAAAACATATACCTATAAACAATTGGCCTATTATCAGGAATGATAATACGCCGCACATTTCACTGTGCATGTCAACAAAAAAATTCAAATTTTCTATATAAAAAAAGGAGCACATTTTTTTGTGTTCCTCGTAAAGATGCCATTTCTTAACTTAATGACATTGCACATTTGCGTTTTTTTATTCAAACACGAGTGGTGTATTTCGCACATTTTGTTGACGAGTTATAATTAAAGTGATATATTTATAACATAAGAGCGAAATATATTGCATACAGGAGATGACGATTATGAATGAAAAAGAACCAATGAGCTTGTCGAAAAAATACAATATCAGATATACAATTGATGGAGTGGCATGGCTGCTATATGCTTTTCTTAATCTGATTCCGAAAAATAGCGTACCTCTTAAAATAGTGCGTGTTCTATTGCTTCTGATAGGCCTAATATGTATAGTCGTAACGATGGTTGCTAAAGCAGATCCAGAAGATGAAATGTCCGATTTGCATTTCAACAAAGCGAAAGCAAAGACCTTAGATTTTACGATTTCTGCATTCTTAATATTTGGTATAATATCAACATTTGTAGGATACCTTGAGGTTGATATTAGTAAGCTGTATCCATTTGTACTAGGAGTGGTTCAGTTGCTTATAGGAGCCTTGTTCTGGATTGAAGAAAGGACGAGTGATTGATATGCCTATACTCAGAACAAAGTTGCATGAACTTCGCAAGGAAAGAAATATGCAACAAGCAGAACTAGCAAAGTTGGTGGGGGTCCGCAGGGAGACAATTGGAAATTTGGAAAATGGGAAATATAATCCATCATTGAAGTTGGCAATGGATATAGCAAAAGTGTTTGAACATACAGTGGAGGATATTTTCTTTTTTGAAGAAGATGAGGAATAAGTCCGATGCTATCTCTTAACTTAATGACATTAGTATTTCTCCCTGTTTTTTACTTGTTTTTGAATCTTTTTAAGGATTTAAAAAGAAGAAATTTTTCCTCTTTAAGCAAGAAAAATAATCTAAGAGAAAAAAAAGATGGCATCATTGCCACCAAATTAACTATCCATATTCATTTTTACTTTGATTGGATTTATTTCGATTTTTAAATCAATTATCTCTTTAATTCGATATTCAGCCAATTGCCTATTATCAAAATTGTTATCAACAACATCGAATCCATTGTCTTTTTTTAGAATAACACAAAATTTTCCTTTATTTTGAGAATCTGGAATTACACGCAAATCATTCGCATTATATTGGATTGTATGTGAAGTATCATCAATTACTTGAATCACTTCTTTTGAAGGTAATTCCTTTTTTATTCCAACTACATTCGTATCTAAACCAATGGCATTCAACATCTTATTACCAATCTTGTTCGCAATATGCATACACTGCCTTTTCCATTTTTCTAAACTTTGTTTCAATTCCTTTTTTTCAACATTTAATTTTTGAATGATTTTATCTTTTGTGGAAAGTTCTTTTTTTAAGGTTTGATTCTCGTCTTGAATGTCTTTATAAGATACTAAATCAGGTGCTTTTGTAATTTCTAAAATCGTATTTTCAAGTTGAGAACTCATTTGTTCACTTCTTATTTTTAATTTTTCCAGTTCTTGTTCCATTTCCTCTTTTTTTCTTTTTTTGTAAGTATAAGAGTCAACACCATGCTGCTGTGGATTTAATTTACGTTCCATTTTTTCTTCATCGGTAAGCATATCGTATGTTCGAACATCTTCGACTTCATAACCTCTTTCTCGCATCATTTTAGGATAATTCTTATTGATGTATGAATAAAATTTAAGATTCACTTCTTTAAACGCATTCATCGTAGGTAAACCTTTATCATCAACGGTTGTAAGGAGAATAAGGTTATGATTATGTGCTGACAAGCCTCCAAATTCATCGTGGTGTTGAACAGATTCCAATAAAGTCCAATTGAGATTCCATTCATGAATCAATTGTTTAAATGTCTCATGAGAATCCTTTAAAAATTTAACTTTTTCTTCATAACTTAACTCGCTCATATACTCGATATTCGGTTTTTCAATAACTTCAATAACTGACACAGCATCTTTTCTTAAGACTCGTTTCCCATTTTCTCTTTTTATTCGATTAATTTCATCAATTTTAGCTTGCACAATTTGAACTACATCATCACCTGAGTTGCCTTCCATCCATACGTTACGATAAGTCATATCAGGATTTATATCCATATCACGTCCTATGCGTTCATCATTCATCTCCTGCCATGCTAAATCAACTGGACACGTTTGACTTTTCTTCCCCGTTTTTTTATTGATTGTATTTGAAGGATTTAGACTACATTTCATAACGGGAATTCCAACTTTCATAATTCCACCACCTTTCAATCGGTATATTTATTTATTACATTTTTTATCTATGTCCTCGTAGATAAGTACCTTATCTACTCCGGACCTCTGCCGAGGACTCTTCGCGGAGCGGTCTTCGACGACCACTGTTCGTGGAAACTTCTTCACAATGAAGAAGCAAATTACCAAGTCACAGCATACTAACGTATGCCATGACTGAACTTGAGCCCATCATCTAATTCAGGCTTTAAAATGACCTCCACAAACGCATCTAAACATTGAATCAATTTTTCTGCTTCTTTACTCATTTCTTCTTCCATATCCTCATCAATGATTTGATTTAAAAAGTCATTAATCGAACCAATATCATTGTTATTGATATCACGTAAAATAGACTCATAATTGAATCCAGCAGATTGTTCACTATCCATATAATCATACGGATCAAACGTCTTCATAAAACTATCTATTTTGTTGGTCATATCTTCTTTGCTCTCAATTTTATTTTCAAATAAAATATGTTTATTCAAACTTAATTCAATATCATTGATCATCTGATTGCTCGTAGCTTTGATTACATCCAAATTTTCCATAAGCTGCTTATTATCTTTAAGCCAAGTACCAACGTAACCAAACGAATAATCTGAAGTATCCAACCCGAAATGTTTAGAAACCATATACGCAATGGATTCTGCTTGAATCTCTTTCGTAGAACGTAAATATTCCACACTTCCAAATTTAGGCATCAATTGTGTAACAGCCTTCTGAACTTCAAAACTTTCACGAAAATGCTCAATCAAGTTCAATGAATCGATTTGAAGTTCATTTCCAATTACCAATGGATAATCCATTTCAGCATAATCCGACCCATCGTGAAGTCTAAAAACTAGTCCTGGAAGCATAGAAGAGTGGGAAATTTTTCCCAGTTTATCAACGGCTTCTTCTAATGAGACATTTTCATACACTTTTCCAAGGTTTGGAAATTCTACACATTCTCGAACATCAAATGAAATTTTTTTGTAGTCTGACTCCCAATGCGTACCATGGATACGAGCATGTGCTTCTTCATGAATCATGGTCTTTAAAGTTTGAAGCTCACTCATTCCCTGATTAACAACGATTTTGATATGTTTATCATCGTAATACCCTTTAGCTCCCGACTGAATCTTTTCAAATGAAACTGGAACAGGTGATATCTCTTGAATCGCATACATTAACTCACCATAAGATTGACCAACCTTTTGCTTCAGTTCATTTACAGGTTCCAACACAAACTCTTTTTTACCCTCAATTTGCACGGTCTGGCTTTTATCGAACACGAATCCAATTTTGAACGCAATGCAATCTTGATATGTTTTATTTTTGATTTCAAAACCTTTTTTGTCCAAAACCGGCTTTCCCTTTGCATCTAATTTTGTTTCTTCGGTCATTTTTTTGTATTTTACAGGACATAAAATAACAATACCCTTTTCCCCTTTTTTAACCTGTCTATTCAACTTCTGCCATTTTGTATAAGGTGCAACCAATGTAGCATCTGGTTTCTGAATCATGATGCCTATAGAATTGTTAACACTGTAATCATGGAAGTTAGCCATATTGTCCAAAAGTTCTTTATAGCGGTCAGATTCGATATAATCTTTGATTCCATATTGAAGCATCTTTCCGAATTCCTCGAGTTCTTTTTTTCGTTCTTCACTTGTTTTACTATGCATTAAAGATTTTTGTTCGTTTTTTTGATTTTTTTCTTTTGGATTATCAATTTCGATTTTATCCTCATTTAATTTCTCATTCTTTTCTAGTTTGTATAACATTTCTTGAATGTCATCATTGCCATAAAATCTTTTTTTCTTCATCATTCTTCTCCTTTTCACTAAGCTTTATTGATTCTTATTTTTGCAGTACAACAAGTATCTACATCATATAAATTGATTCTTTTTCTCCCAAATCCACTTTATATAAAGAAAAAAGCTAGATTTTTTTATCTAGCTTTAATATACCGCTTATCCGGCCTATTTTTATTTTTGATTTCATCTGATTTTTTTCTTAAAATGGGTATTGCCCAATATGGACATTTTGAAATTAAATACCGGTTACCGGAGTCGAATACCAGTAATTCTTTATTTTTTCTCAAGCCCATGATGTCTACAGCATCCATCACATTTCGATACTCTCCCGACTCTGACAGTGACTGACTTCCTCCTAATATACGACCGGGTTTCTTGTTTTTTGATATCTTAGTTTCTAAATATTGACCGCACCAACTAGAAATGATGTCAACAGTACTCTTATCTTTACAACTAAATACAAGAGTTGTTTCAGTGTTGTCCACGATTGCTCGTGATCCATCGTGACCATATGACATATCCAGTTGAGATAAACCTTGAACTGCTAGCCAAATACTTACTTTTCGGCTCCTTAAACGAGCCAATGCATCCAATATATCTGGAATCTTTCCAATACTGCCAAACTCATCTATAAGCATCCAAATCAATGGTGCATCATGATCAGCTCTTTCTTCCTCAGGAATCGATGAAAGAAAATTAAGTACTTGCTGCGTTATCAATCTAAATATTGCAGAATATTGTTTCAATAGATTATCTGGAATCGCTAGAAATACAGAGATACCATTCACTAAATCAGCAGGACTAGCCTTTCTATGATTTTCATCCAATTGATAGCGTACGGACCGAGTTTGAAATATTCTAAGTTCCTGGCGCAATGTTAATTCAACATCTTGCATTCCGTCCGATGTCTTGCCATCATAACCTCTAAGAGGGTCTTTTATGGAATCATGTCCATCCATATTTGAATCAAATGTGACCGTTGAAATCAAATCTTTCAACGGAACTGAAATTACCTGGATTATCGTCTCAGTAAAGCCTAGTCCTGTCAAAAATCCCCAACCAAGGAAACACGTCAATAGGTTTTGTGCGCTGACGTAAAAAAATTCATTTTGTCCATTACTCGGATTTGTAATGATTGCACGAGCCAGCATATCTGCACGTTCAATAATTTCATCGTCTGTAGACTCTGAATTTAATCCATACCACACATCCCATCCCCATCCTTCTTTGATGGATGGATTAAACACGTGGCACTGATTACTATTTACATCCACACTTTTACGAGCCAATTCAGGTTTAACATCCATCGCAAATACTGTGAATTTATCTTTTTCTTTGGCAAAATTGAAGTTCTAAATCAATGCATTTAATAATGTAGAACTTTTAAAACTACCAGGTGCACCAATAACCAAGCAATGAGTGATATCATTTAAGTCAATCGGCAATCGAAAGTACTTATGGTGATACTTGCCTAAAGTAAAATCATTAGGCTTTTTTGATAAATACCGAGATGGAATAGTTGGATACATTGCTTTACGTTTATCAGTTGATAATGAATTATCACTATGCCCAAATTCTGTGCGACCATTAATTTTATAATCGTATAAATTCTTCAGAAACAACATAAACCATGTAGATAACGTAATGCCAATAAATAAGATTACTTTTTGATTTTCACTTAAATACAATATTTCCATTCTTTCTAGTTGTTTTTCAACTAAAAGAAAAAATATGGCAATGATGCCACCTATGATTAAACCAAAAGGCGACAGCATTTTCTTAAACTTTTTAAAACCCATTATAAATCTCCGAATTTAGAAAAATACTGATTGAAACGGTAAACCATATAATCTGGTAATTGCCATTCAGTCGTATTACTGATTAAATTGATAATTAAAAGGTATGTATATACATTGTCTTTTAAATTATCAAAGTACTTATCTATATAATCAACTACTAAACTTGGATCAATTTCATAATGATTATAGATGAATAATTCATGCAAATCTTTAGCTTTATTACGGCATTCTCCATCATCTAAAGACTCAGGTAAGTCCTTAATATAGAATCCAGCATGATATCTATCATTTGCAGACTCCATATTTTTTGAAAAGCCTTTACCATAAACATCTTTTGTAAGGTCAAGCAAAGGTTTTAAAACCGTTTTGTCAACTGATCTACCTTTACATACGCTTTGATGGGCGCATGTAAACATTTCAACAGTCTGACAGTTCATTAGTTGAGAGTTGTTAGTTATTATCATATTATTTCCTCCTTTAAACTCTTCAAATAAATATAGAATGTAATTTTCCCATAGACGCTTTCATCATTGGAAACATATTTACTTATATATCTATCTATCTGTACTTTACCCTGTTTTTGCCCCATTTTTATTTTTTGTTAAAAAAATTGAATTTTCATCCTTATTAACTGTAATCAATAAAATATGCACAATTTGATTATTAATAAATCTATAGCTTGGGAACAGCGTAAGTTTGGAGATGTTGGCTCAGTTTCCATGTGTAAAAGAATATTTAAAAACGAAACATCAGATGGAGGCGATATTCCTTTTTATAAGATTGGAACTTTTGGTGGAGAACCAGACGCTTATATTAGTAGAGAATTGTTTGAAGAATATAAGAAAAAATTTTCTTATCCTAATGAGGGAGATATTCTTTTGTCTGCATCAGGAACAATCGGTAGAATTGTTGAATATACTGGAGAAGACGCTTATTTTCAAGATTCAAATATTGTATGGCTGTCGCATGATAAATCTATTTGCAACAAGTTTTTGAAGGTGCTTTATCCAACTGTGAAATGGGATGGAATCGAAGGAAGTACAATTAAAAGATTATATAATGATAATTTTCTTAAAACACAGTTTATGATGCCGAAGATTGAGGAACAAGAAAGACTGGGAGAATATTTTGAACAGTTAGACCATCTCATCACCCTTCATCAGCGTGAGTTCTAAATATTAATTATCAACTTAAATTTGCTAGAGAACGCATAACTATATCTACATCTTGATTTTCTAATTCTTGGATAATATGTAAATACGTTTTTTGAGTAGTAGTCATACTTGCATGACCTAATCTTCTTGCAACACTAGCTATTGAAACACCAGCATATAATAAAAGTGAAGCATGTGTATGCCTTAATCCATGTATAGATATTGTTGGAATATCAGCTTTTTTACAAAGTCTAAATAAAACTCCATTAACGGTTGAATTATATATTTTGTCGTTGCTTTTAACAAAAATAGGTTCATCGCTAGGTAAATCTTTTACTAATTGTGAAAATTGCATAACGGTTTTCCAATCCAATTGAACTTTTCTAACAGATGATTTATTTTTTGTTGGGAGAAATCCTCCTTGTCCTTTGTAATCCCATGTTTTATTTATCGATACTACTTGCTTTGAAAAATCAAAATCTTCCGGAGTCAATGCTAAAGCTTCCGAAAATCTCATGCCGGTTTTTGCAACCAAAAGAATAAACCAATCCCAATTTACTGAATCTTTTAAATTCAAGGAGGTCAACAAATTATGAAGTTCAAATTGATTTAAATATTTCGGTTTTTTTTCACTAGGCGTTTTTCCTTTGATAATCGCTTTTCGAGTCGGATCTTTAGGAATTAGGCCTTCATCAACAGCATCTAAAATAGATCCTTTTATCTGATGATGAAAGTCCATTGTAGTCTGTCTTTCATGATATTTAGCATAATCATTAATTAATTTTTGATATGAAATTCTATCTAAATCGCATAATTTTAAATTAGGCACCAATTTTTCTAACCAAGAAATTGCCATTTTATATTTTGACAATGTAATTGGACGTATAGCGCCTTCTTTATAAATACTTACCCATTCTTTATAGTATTCAACAAACAATTGATTATTATCCATAGTCGTTTTCCTTTCCACTCACGCTGATGAAGGGTGATAAGGCTATCTAATTTCATAAAATATACTGAAATCTTTTTTTGTTCTTCTACAGAATTTGGTATAGTAAGACGTAATTCTTTTAACTTATTCAAATACATATAAGTACGAGAGCCACCTTGTTTTTGAAGAATGGCATATTTTGCAAATTCTTTTCCATAATTCAGCTGATATTGCAAATATCTTGAATCCAAGTTTTCATCAGTAGTAAATACAGGATAAAGTGTACTAACTATGCCGTTTTCTGTAATATCATTGATATTAAAATGGAAAATTTCATCATCTGACATATGCCTATATGTAAAAAATCCATACGGTACAATGTTATATCCAGTATTATCAACAGAAGCTATTTGATTTCCATCATAATAGTCAGTTTGAAAAAATATTCCTCTTCTTGATGAAGTTAAAACAGGATATTGATTATTAATTGTTGTTTTTTCCTTATATTCAACAATATTATCTCCCAATTTACGCTGTTCCCAAGCAAAAAGAGAGAGTTGCTAAATGTAACTCTCCCTCAATGAATTATTCAACATCAAATCCACCTTGTAATATAAATTCTTTTAAATATTTATTGATTCTAATATTAACTTTTGGCGGAAGCAATTTTATCCCTTCTTTTTTTTCAAAAAATAGCTTTGCTTTTGTTTTATCAACTGTTTCAACTACCTTATCAAATCTTCCAAATTCATTTAAATTTGATTCATTCAACTTCAAAGCTACAGCTTCTCTAAGCAATGTTTCATTTAATCCTAAAGCCATAGATAACTTGTGTATTTGATCGTTTTTTGCATTAGATATATATTCTGTAATGCAATCTCTAAATGATTTTTCATTTACATTTAATTTAAAATCACCTGAATCAATATCATGTAAAATTAAGTTTGCATATTTTTGTTCTTCCACTGATAATGTAGCAAAAGTTTTATGCAACTCATCTTTAATTTTAGCTACTTCTTCTTTAGAAACATCTGGTTGAGCAAGAGCCTTTAAGTATTTATTAAATTTAGAATTCATATAATCAGAATCAATTAATCCTGTATCAATTTCTGTAATATAAGTCTCTACATCAAACGGAATTGAATCTGACCCTCCAGAACCTCCACCTTGTAATTCTTTATATCTTTGTACTAGAATCAAATATGTTTTCTCATCAATTTTTCTTGTAATAACTTCTTTTTCATCATTTTCTAAATCAAATTCATATTTTTCTTTATTCCAGGTCATTCTTTGAATTTTTGCTGCTTCAAGATACTTATTAAAAAGATTAAATAATTGTGCAAATTTGCTCTTGTCTTCTTTTTGCTTTGGTAATTTTTCAAAATTCTGTACACCTGCAGATTCAAATAAATTACTTATTTGATCAAATATAGAATTCATATTTTTTAAATTGTCATTTAATTTTTCAGCAAATAATCCGTATGGTTTATCTCCTGAATATAATTGAATAGCTTTTTTTATATTTTCCTCCATTGTATGAGGACGTCTATAATAACGAATTACACCAAATGGTTTATCAGGGCCAAATAGTCGATTTGTTCTTGAAAAAGCTTGAATTATGTTTTCATATTCAATCATTTTGTCAATATATAAAGTATTAATCCATTTAGAATCAAATCCAGTAAGCATTTGATTTACTACAATTAAAATATCTATCTGTTTTTTTGGTTCCAATTCAATCCTTTCATATGGCTTCTTATGCGCAAGACGTGAAGCAATATCTTTCTTCATTTTAGGGAATGAAGCAATATTAAATTCTTGTTCGTAAAGATTATTATAATCTTTAATAATTTCAAGAACTCCTTCTTCTTTAACTTTATATCCTTCTCTATTGTCGATATGTTCATCAAAAAGGCACGTTACTTTTAATTTTGATGTTTTTGATTTAAATAATTTATAATAATTTATTGCTTCAGGAATGCTACTTGTAGCAAATATTGCATGAAATTTACTATTTTGACTAATAATGTCCCACCCATTTATGATATCTTCTACAACCGCATTCGTATGCTCATCTGTTTGATATTGAGCATTTGGAATATAATCTTCAATACCCAGTATTTTATTTCCAAAATCATCAATTTTAGTTATCATTGAAATTTTAGATTTATCCATATACTTTAAATATATTTTTTTCTTTTCAGGATCTGATAAAGCTTCATTTCTATTATTTGCCTTAGCTTTCACCAAAGCTACTGCCTCACGCAATTCATTGTCCTTATATGTCATTACTTTATATGGATCAAATCCAAGAACATTTCCATCTCGAATTCCATCAGCAATACTATATCTATGTAATTCTTCACCAAATATATCAGAGGTTGTGTTCATTTTCTTTTGATTTTCATCTTGAATTGGCGTGCCTGTGAATCCAAAAAATAATGCATTGGGGAAAGTATCTTTAATTGTTATTAACATATCGCCAAAAGTAGATCTATGACATTCATCAATGATAAATACAATTCTTTTTGAAGTCATTTTATCCAAATCAGATTGCTTCAGTCCATCATTTTCTTTTCCTATATTACTCATTTTTTGAATAGATGTAACTATTAAAGTATTGGCTGGATCCTCACTTTTGATTTTTGAAACTAACACATGTGTATCTTCAGTATCTTGTATATCATCAGCATTATCAGCAAAAGCACGATATTCTTTTAAAGATTGCGTTCCCAACTCAATTCTATCCATTAAGAAAATAACTTTATCTGCATCTTTTGATGATGCGATGAGTTGAGCAGACTTAAAGCTAGTCAATGTTTTACCAGAACCCGTTGTATGCCAGATATAGCCACCCAATTGATTCTTGTCTTGCCATTTGTTTTTTGCGACCTTATCAGAGATTTTACTAGCTGCATAATATTGATAACTGCGCATGACTTTTAATACACCATCAGAATCATCAGCTACTGTATAAAAGCCAATCATCTCATGGGCCATTGGAATACTTAATAAAGAAGCACCGACTTTATCCCATTGATCAATTCTTTCATTATTAAAATCAGCCCAATGAAAATAATAACAAGGATTAAATTTTCCATCTGGTCCAGGATTAGCATAATAAGTTGTTTCATCAGGATTCATAGCTACAAATATTTGTACTAGTGAATATATACCTGTAAAAACACCTTCATGAGCATATTTTTCAATTTGAATTTGGGCCTGTTTAACTGAAACTCCACTCTTTTTCAATTCTATATGAATAACAGGCATTCCATTAATCAGTAAAGTCAAATCTCCACGACGATCATTTGCTAATGTATTCTTTGCCTTGTATACAGGCTGTTGGGCAATTTGGTATCTTGAAGAACCAGCAGCAATTTCATTTCGATCATATATTTTCAAACTGATTTCTTTTCCAAAATGCATCTTATCATCTGGATTATCACGTTTTATAGAAACGGTTTTTCCATTTATAAATCCATTTAATTTTAACGGAGTTCTCAATGTTTTAATCTGATCTATTATTTGATCCATTTCCGTTCTGGTCAATGGATAATCATTTAGTCGATCTATATCTCTATTATTTTCATATAAAATATCCGCCCAATTCTGAATTAAATCATCTTCTGTTGGGTGCTTTAAAACTTTATTTTCCCAACCATATTTACATAATATTTTAATTAAAGCTTCTTCAAAATCTGATTCTTTATTAAATATCATTTTTATGCACTCCTTATAAAATCTATAAATAAACCTAATTTAAATCAAAAATACAAACGCTGATGAAGGGTGATGAGGTGGTCGAGTTCCAATAGGAAGTCACCAATTTTATTTTGTTCTTCTGCGTTAGGAGCCAGAAAACTATATGCATTTAATTCATCTCTATTGATTTTCGGCATACCTGAACGCTTTGAAACAGATACGGAATATTTAAAGAAATCCGCTGTCTGTAACATGCAATTGACGGCTAATTCGGTGCACCCCTAGCGGTCATACCGGTTTCGAATGATGCTTGAAGCGGTGCAACATGACGTACTACCGGTGTAATAGGACCTCCTTAATGCT
>OBXA01001044.1_pt1 | contig 17982 bp, 15 predicted proteins | sample 1538121 | NCBI WGS metagenome assembly OBXA01 (sample SAMEA2580133, study PRJEB22360) | human gut metagenome | biome: human gut; feature: human-associated habitat; material: faeces | place: Denmark | collected 2008/2010 | reverse complement strand
GGCAGCCGCCGGCCCCTGCAAGGTATGCCTCCCCTGTCCTTGCAAGAAGACTTCCCAGAAACAAAAGAGAGGCGCGCAGTCTCTTCGAAAGCGCTCCCTCCACACGGCTTTTTTCGATCTTTTCACAGTTCAGGTGGAGCGCATTCCTCTCCCACCAGACTGTTCCGCCAAGGCTTCTTACAATCTCCGCCATATCCTCCACATCGGAAATCTTCGGGCAGCCTTCCAGCACGACCTCCTCTTTTGTCAGAACCGCCGCCGCGATCATGGGAAGAACGGCATTTTTGGAACCCTGGACTGTTACCGTTCCGCAAAGCCGCCTTCCGCCGAGAATCTGATATACTCCCACCTGTTCTCTCCCATCCGGCCTCTCTTTTTACGGTATGCATTACACTCCCGTTTTGTTCCCGTTCTGCAGCGCTTTTCCGCCTTTTTAATCGGTGTCCCTCGAGACCGACAGGGCAAGCCCCATCTCGCCGAGCAGAAACAACACGGAGGTGCCGCCGTAACTGATAAAAGGCAGCGTAATGCCGGTATTCGGAATCGTATTTGTCACAACCGCGATGTTCAGAATCACCTGAAGCGCAATATGCCCCATAATTCCGCCCGCAATCAGTGCTCCGCCAAGATCCCGCGCATGGATCGAAATAACCATCAAGCGCCAGATCAGCACCGCAAACACGGCGATCACCAGGCAGGCGCCGAACAGTCCGCCCTCCTCACAGATAATCGAAAAGATCATATCATTCTGCGCTTCCGGCACAAAGCCAAGCTTCTGCAGGCCTTTTCCAAGCCCGCAGCCAAAGATTCTCCCGCTGCCGATCGCATAGAGTCCCTGAATGGTCTGGAACCCCTTCTCGTACGCCTCCGGGTTGCGCCAGATGGCAAGGCGTTCGAGGCGGTAGCTCTCCATCATCAGAAAAACGGCAATAAACCCGATGCCGGCGCCTCCGATTCCGAGAAACGGCAGGTAGCCCGGATGTGAAATAAAGATCAGAAATGCACAGATTCCGAGCAAAATAATCGCCGTACTTAAGTTATTGCTTCCGACAAGCGCTGCAATCGGCAGGGTGCACAGCACCGCCTTTGTCATAAACCAGAGACTGTCGGACCGGCCTTTCGTGTGCTCCATCACCCAGGGCAGGAAGAGAATCACCGCCATCTTGGCAAATTCCGAGGGCTGGAACGATAAGGGGCCAAGCTTTAACCACCGCCGTCGAGAGCGCAAGGGAAGCCGCATAAAACCACGGTGCCAGTGCAAACAGCCGCCGGTAATCTATTTTTGCAACCGCATACATACCGATTACACCGAGCGCACTTGCAAAGAGCTGCTTCTTGAAATAATAAGCCGGGTCATGGAATCTGACCCGGCCGTTATACGCGCTGGCGCTGTACAGAATCACAAGGCCAAGGCCAAGCAGAATCCATACCGTCACCAGCAGCGTCCCATCTATTTTTTTCTCTTTTTCCTTCCGCATCCGCGCCACACCCGCCGTTCGCTCTTTTTCAGCTTATGCGGGATAGTTTCCTGATATGACTTTTTACAGTGCTCTTACGTACTCCTTAAACAGCTCACCGCGCTGCTCATAGCTCTTAAACTGATCCCAGCTTGCGCAGGCCGGGGAAAGAAGAACCGCATCCCCTGCATTTGCCTTGTCGTGGCAGATCTGTACGGCTTCTTTTAAGTTGTCTGCCATGATAATGTCGTTGAATCCGACGTTTCTTGCCGCTTTTGCGATCTTCTCTTTCGTATCTCCGATCAAAACCAGGAAACGTACCTTTCCATCGAATGCCTGAATCCACTCTTCGTAGGTGGACTGCTTGTCGTAGCCGCCGCCGATCAGCAGAGTCGGGCGGTTCATCGCCTGGATGCCTTTGATGGCCGCATCCGGATTCGTTCCCTTGGAATCGTTGTAATATGCCACGCCGTCCTTCTCGCAGACATACTCGATGCGGTGCTCTACCCCTGCAAACTCCTGAATGACTTTGCGGACAGTTTCCATCGGCACGCCTGCATGAAGTGCCATCGCAGAAGCAACCATGACGTTTTCAAAATTATGTAGGCCGAGCAGTTTTAAGTCGTCGGTTCTGGTCAGAAGCTCCGTCTCGCCGTTCTTTGCAATGCGGATTTCGCCGTCCTGATAATAGATGCCGTCCTTTAACGCACGCAGACTCGAGAAGTACATCACCTGTACTTTCTTCTCTGCCATCAGTTTCTCGCCGAACGGGCGCAGGATTTCGTCCTCATAATTCAGCACACAGAGATCATCCATCGTCTGATTTTCGGTGATACACTCTTTCACGCGGATATACTCTTCCATCGTGTGATGGCGGTTCAGATGATCCTCGGTAATGTTTGTGATCGCACTTGCCGCCGGATGGAACTCTTTGATGGTTTCCAGCTGGAAGCTGCTGATCTCGGCAACCGTTACGGTATCATCTGTCGTGTCGAGTGCCGCGGATGTGTACGGGGTTCCGATGTTTCCGACCACTTTTACTTCCGGCTGATATGCTTTCATGATCTCGCCGAGCAGCGATGTTGTGGTGGTCTTTCCGTTAGTACCGGTAATCGCAAGCACTTTTCCGCGGCTTACCTGATACGCCAGCTCCACTTCACCGATGACCGGAATCTCTTTTTCTTTCATTTTAAGGACAACCGGCAGATCCGTCGGAACGCCCGGGCTTAAAACGACAAGATCAAGGCTGTCGAGCATCTCCTCCGGGAGCTCGCCTAAGACAACTTCCACGCTGTCACGGCTCTCTAATTTTTTTAAGATTTCTTCTTTTTCGAGTTTGTCATTTCCATCGTAAAGAACGACAGAAGCACCTTTCTTGTGCAGCAGCTCCTCCGCTGCAATTCCACTCTTTCCGGTTCCGAAAACCAGTACTTTTTTTCCTGCGAAAATCATGTTTGATTACCTCCATATTTTAAAGCCCCATCAATGCGATCAGGCATAGTATCGCTGTGATTGTAGCAAACACCGTCACAATCTGTGTCTCCGACCAGCCCATCAGCTCGAAATGGTGATGGATCGGCGTCATCTTGAAGATCCGTTTTCCCTTCGTCAGTTTGAAGAATGACACCTGCAGGATCACAGAGAGAATCTCCATCATATAAATGAATCCCACAAGCGGCAGAAATAAGGGGAGACGTAAGAAACACGCCATTCCCGAGACGAAACCGCCGAGTGCCAGACTTCCTGTATCGCCCATAAAGACGCGGGCAGGAAATACATTGAATACCAGAAACCCCAGCAGACTCCCGATAACCGCAAGCGGAGACGGGGAAACACCGTTTCCGAGGCCGATCGATGCCACGGAAAAGAAAACAGCATTTAAAATCGTCACACTCGCCGCCAGTCCGTCAAGGCCGTCGGTAAAGTTGACACCGTTGACCGTTCCAAGAATCACAAAGGCGAGAAACGGAATCGTAAAAATCCCTGCGTCCAGCTCTTTGCCTGGAAGGAACGGAATGCGCATCCGGAGGGAAATTCCGGAAAAACGCGCCAAATACCACAGAAAGACTGCTGTAATCACTGCCTGCAGTGCCATTTTCTGCTTCGGGTACAGCCCGTCGCTGCGGTGCAGCACGACTTTCAGATAGTCATCGAGAAAGCCGATCAGGCCAAAACCAAGCGTCAGAAACAGCACCGGAACCACTTCCGCTCCCTCTTTCCGGAAAAGGAGGGAAACTGCGGTAAACGCCGCCAGAAACATCACGCCGCCCATCGTCGGGGTTCCCGCTTTTTTCTGGTGGCTCGGCACACCCTCTTCCCGCTCCTTCTGCCCCGCTTTGACTTTTCGCAGAAACGGGATCAGAACCGGCCCCAGCGCCAGGCTGATGCCAAAGGAAAGAAGAACCGGCAGGATCATTTCTCTTTTCATAGACGCACCTCTTCCTTTTTGTACGGATTGTGTACGGAACAGGCATGTCAAAATATTTTCTCCAGCCTATTCAGTATATAGCTTTTTGTTCTGTTTCGCAACCTTCTTTTATAATCCAAGTTACGGTTCGCTCAGCAGTGAAACACTTGCTGTTTCGCTGCGTAAGAAAGTGATTCAGGTGTGAGCAGCCCTCCTTTTGCGAAGCAAAACTTTAAATGAGGGCTGCGAAGGACACAATTCTCAGGTTTCCTAAGAATTGTGTCCAATACCGAGATACGGAAGTACATTGGAAAAGATATCGCGGATCACCGGCGCGCAGATCGTTCCGCCGTAGTAGACGCCCTGCGGATTGCGGATAATGCAAAGCCCCAGCACCGTCGGATGCTCCGCCGGGGTGAAGCCGAGGAATGAGGAAATATAGCGGTTGGCGCTCCGCGGAAGTGTCTGCGAGGTTGCCGTCTTTCCGCCGATGGAATATCCCTCGAGGTACGCATTCTTTCCAGACCCTTCTGAAACGACGCTTTCCAGAATTTCGCGCACCGTCCTGGAAGTTTCTTCCGAAAGAACCCCTTCTTTTTCCGGAAATTTCAGATGCTTTACGACATTTCCTTCTTCATCAAGCACATCCGTTGCGACATGCGGCGTCACCATTTTTCCACCGTTGACGAGCGCAGAGACCGTCGCCGCCAGGCGGATCGGCGTGATCTGGAAGGACTGGCCGAATGCCATCGTCGCAAGCTCAACCTCTCCGATGTTTTCCTCCTTGTGCATAATCGTCGATGCCTCGCCCGGCAGATCGATCCCCGTCTTTTCCATCAGACCGAAATTCCGGAAGTAATCACAGAACTTTTCCACACCGAGCCGCAGCCCCACTTCAATGAACACCGGGTTGCACGAGTTCTGCGCGCCCTGCACGAAGTTTTCGGCTCCGTGTCCCGTCCGCTTGTGGCAGTGGATCCGGCGGTCCTCCACGATTTTGTAGCCGGGACAGAAAAACGAATCGTTCGGCGACACAACGCCCTCCGAAAGTCCCGCCGACATCGTGATGATCTTAAAGGTAGATCCCGGCTCGTACGTATCGTTGATGCAGGCATTCCGCCACATCTGGTTCAGCAGATCCTGAATTTCTTTTTCCGAAAGTCCCGTTGTATCCTGCTGCAGCGTGAACGGATCGTTGAGGTCGAACTCCGGCACATTGACACAGGCATAGATTTCTCCGTTCTGCGGATTCATAAGAAGAATCGAGACGCTGTCCGCCTGTTTTTCTGCCATCGCCTTTTCCGCTGCCTGCTGGCAGTACGCCTGGATATTGACATCCAGGCTGACCTTTAAGTCCCTTCCCGCCACCGGCTCCTGGCGGCTCTCCCCGATGCCGTTCTGCTCAATCCCGCGCGCATCCGTTGTCGTCAGGATTTTTCCGTTGATTCCTTTTAAAATTTCCTCATATTCCACCTCCAGTCCGATGATGCCCTGATTATCGCCTCCGGTGAAGCCGATAACGCGCGACGCCAGCTTCCCTTTGGGGTAATACCGCTTGAAATCCTCATCCACTTTTACCCCCGCGTATCCGTACGACCGGATGGTATCACCCGTCTCCTTGTCCACATTCGTCTTGACACGCTCGATTGAAGACCGCTTCTCCACGCGTTTCCGCGCCGTCTCCTCCGAAATTCCAAGCTCTTTTACCAGCATCGCAATCACCGCCTCCGGCTCCTCAATCTGGCTGTGGATCACGGAAATCGTACAGACCGTGCGGTTTGCCGCGAGAACTTCCCCGTTTGCATCAAGAATCCGGCCGCGCGCCGCCTTGATCCCGCGCTCCCGCTCGTGCAGATCATCCGCCTTCTCGGAATAATAGACGGACCGGAACACACACAGATACACCAGCCGCCCGGCAAGTCCGACCATCATTCCCATGCAGAGTACCCACAGAAGAACCGTCTTTTTCCGGTGATACGTTTTGTTTTTACGCATAGAATACCCCATAGCCGAATCCATTATGATAACACTATATGGAAACTGCTATGGGGTTATGTCTTTTGTTTTTTATGTTTTTTTACTCTTCATTGATGAGATCCAGCTCGGCGTTTGTCAGACCGCCGTTCTCGATATTGCTGTTTTCAGCACTGTTTTCCGTATCGTCTTCCTGTACCGGTGCCGCTACGTTTGGATCATCCGTTCCGGTCTCGGAGCCTTCGCCCGTCACACCGTCCGTATCATCCGGGAATACGTTCAAATACGGCAGCAGTTCTGTGTAGATCTCTTTTACGATCTCCTGTGCCAGCACACTGTTCGCCTGATTTTCTACATCCGGCTCGTCCACAATCGCGTAAACAACAGCTTTCGGGTTTTCTACCGGTGCAAATCCGATAAAGGAAACGAGATATTTTCCATTGCCTCGCGGATACTTCTGTGCAGTACCTGTTTTTCCTCCCATCGTGTAACCGGCAACCTTTGCACTCTGGCCGCTTCCATCGGTCACGACTCCCTGGAGGAAACTTCTCATTTTATCGCTGATTTCCGCGGAAACCGTCTGACGCACCAGATTCGGCTCATTGCTCTCAACAACAGCTCCTGTGCTGTCCGTGATCGTCTTCATCACATGCGGCTGGTAATAATTGCCTCCGTTGATCAGAGAGGAAAACGCAGCTGCCTGCTGTACCATCGTCACGGTATAGCCCTGTCCGAATGTACTCGTTGCAAGCTCGGTCGGTCCCATGGTATCCTCCGTGTGAACCAGGCCGTACGCCTCACCCGGCAGGTCAATTCCTGTCAGACTGCCGAAACCGAAAATATCCTGATAGCGGAGAAATTCCGCTGCTCCCATCTTCTGTCCGATCTGCATCATACCAGCGTTGCAGGAGTTTTTCAGTACATCGGCCGGTGTCTGTACGCCATGTGTTCCCGGATAAGCTCCGCAGCGGATCATCTGCCCTGCAATCGTCTCAAACCCCTCACAGTCAAACAGGGTATCATCATCGATTACATCGAGGGAATATGCCGCCGCCACGTTCATCGGTTTTGCCGTGGAACCTGGCTCATATGCATCGGAAATACAGTAGTTTTTCCAGATGGCACTCAAAGCCTCCATTGTCTCGTTATCGTTCATCGCATCAATTTCTTCCTTCGAATAGAACGGTGTCAGATCTCTTGGATTGTTCAGGTCATACCAGTCGGAAGAATCCATACCAAGAATCTCTCCATTGTTCGGATCCATCACGACAACGCCGATATTCTTTGCCGCTTTTGTCTGACGGTTCGTCTCAGTGTCCGATTCGTCCGCGCCGTTCTGGACATGAATCCGCTCATTGTAATTCTCGATCGCCGTGCGGATGATCTTCTGAATATTTACATCAATCGTCGTAACCACGTTTTTGCCCGGCTGCGCCTCGATGATCGTCTGTTCCATATCCGCATCTTCGTTGTAATAGCCGAACTGGCGGCCATTCACGCCATTTAAGATACTGGAATAATACCCTTCGATTCCCCAGTCTGCCGTGTCTCCTGAATACGTAAAGCCGATCAGATCGCAGGCAAGTGAATTTAACGGATACGTTCTGTGGTAGGATTCCTCGAACCAGACGCCGCGGATGTTGGCACGGTATGCTTTTTCCGCCTGCTCGTTCTCATCGAGCTCCTTGTTCTTTTTGTCCGCGTACTCGTCCACATAGGCCTCAAACGCTTTTTTCGCGTCCATCGAGACCTCTCTGGCGAGAACCTGGTCCTGGCTTTCTTTTGTCGTTTCGCCGGTCAGACGATCCCGGATATCCGTCTCGTCGAGTCCGAAGTATTCAACCAGTGCTGCTACGGTCGGATCGACGTACGGATGGGTATCGTTCTTTTCTTCATCTTTTACCGTCGTATTGGCAAGTTTACAGTCGAGAATAACGTTGTAAACCTTCTCACTCGTTGCCAGAATCGTTCCGTTCCGGTCGGTGATACTTCCCCGCTGGAATGGAATTGTCCTGCTGTCGTAGGACTGCTGCGTCTGGCTTAAAACCTGTCTTTCGTATTTTTCTCCCTTTGTGGCATTCACATACGTAATGTCAATCGCTAAAGCAACAAAAACCAGCATCACTCCCAAAAAGAGTGCTACCAGTTTTCTGCTCATACGCCCACTTGTCTTCCGTCTCCGGAATGCCCCGCTTCGTTTTTTATTTTTTTTCTGTTTACTCACGTTTTCACCTATTTCGCATCCGGAACATCCTGATACTGTCTCACATAGCTGTTTTCTGAATCATCGAAATAAATTACCTGGGACTCATCTGCATATTTCATGCCGAGCCGGTTCTGTGCTGCTTCTTTGACTGCCTCAAGATCTTCGGAGGCAACCGTTGTATTGTAATAGGCGTCATTGTCCGCCTTCAGATCGCTCAATTCTTTTTCTTTGCTGGTAATGTCTTCCGCCTGCGTGGTAACCACGGTCTGCAACTTGACATACGCAACACACGCCGCGATACACAGTGTGCAGACAATGGCAAGAAAAACAGCGTAGCCCGCGCTGATCTGTGTCGCCCGTGCCCGGTTTCTTCTTGTCTGGCTGCTCACACCCGATTTCAGAGGCCGTGCTTCTTTTGGTGCTTCCTGCGGCTGTGCTGCAAGACGCCGTACCGCACTTCCGTCCTCAAACGTATCTGGCGTATAACGTTTCGTTCTATCTGTCGAATTTACCCTTCCATCTGCCCGTCTGGCCATAACTTCTCTGTCTCCTTCGTGCCGAGCCGTCACACTTTTCGTTCAAAGACGCGCAGTTTTGCGCTCTTGGAACGGGGATTTGTTTCCATTTCCTCTTCTCCCGGCAAGATCGGTTTCCGAGTTACTACGGTTCCCTTGGACTTCTTTCCGCATACACAGACCGGAAATTCCGGCGGACACGTACATGGATGCTCGTTTTTTCTGAAAATGTTTTTTACGATACGGTCTTCCAGAGAATGAAAGGTGATGACACAAAGTCTTCCACCGTCATTTAAGAGATCAATCATGCCGTCCAGTGACTCCGACAGAACGGTAAGTTCCTGGTTCACTTCGATACGGATTGCCTGAAAGGTTCTCTTGGCCGGATGGCCGCCCGTCGCCCTTATTTTTGCCGGAATCGAGCGCTTGATGATTTCGATTAACTCCCCAGTTGTTCGAATCGGCGCCTGCTGCCGGCTTACGCATATATTGTGTGCAATTTTTCTTGCAAAACGCTCTTCTCCATATTCATGGAGAATACGCGAAAGATTCTCTTCACTGTAATCGTTCACGACTTCGTACGCGGAAAGAGCATTTCTCTGATCCATCCGCATATCCAGCGGAACATCCTCACGGTATGTGAATCCACGCTCTGCATTATCCAGCTGATAGGATGAAACTCCAAGATCCAGCAGGATTCCGTCTACCCCGGTGACTCCGATTTCGGCAAGACGCGGAACCATATCGCAATAATTGCTGCGGATAATCGTGACCTGGTTCTGATATGGTTCCAGGCGTTTACCCGCAACAGCTATCGCAGCTTCGTCCTGATCTATGCCTATTAATCTCCCCGTGGCAGATAAGCGCTCACATATATGACTGGAATGTCCAGCGCCTCCCAACGTCCCGTCCACGTAGATTCCGTCCGGTTTTATCTTAAGGTTTTCAATGGTTTCCTTCAGTAATACTGATGTATGCGAAAATTCCATGGTCATCTCCTGTATCCCAACGAAACAGATCAGATCACAATGCCCATCTCTTCCATTGATTCGGCGATGGCATCCATATCATCATAATTGCTGTTTTCGTTCCATTTTTCCTTGCTCCAGATTTCAATCCGGTTGATATTTCCGGTAAGGACTACATCTTTTTCCAGACCAGCAAATTCCCGCAGCGTTGCCGGTACGAGAATCCTCCCCTGCTTGTCCAGTTCACATGACGTAGCACCTGCTACAAAGAAACGGGAAAAAGTTCTGGCGTTTTTGTTTGTAAGTGGTAAGGCTCTCAGCTTCTCTTCAAAGGCAGCCCATTCGTCGTTTGGGTAAATGGAAAGGCATCCGTCCAATCCCTTCGTCAGTACAAACTCTTCTCCCAGCTGTTCTCTGAACTTGGACGGTATGATCAATCTTCCCTTCGCGTCAATCGTATGACTGTACTCTCCCATGAACATAATGAAAACCCTCTTATCACCTGAAATGGCGGTCTCCCCACGCACCACTTCATGTATCGCGCCGCAGCCAGACTGCCACATCCGCTCCACAACGCACCACTTTTCACCACTTTCTACCACTTATATTTTTATTCTATATCAACTCAGGGAAAATAGCAAGGTCTTTTTTCTATTTCATTTTTAAGATTTTTCCCAAAATGCAACATTTTTATGCGCATTTTCCGCCTTTTTTATACCAATTTTGTATCAAAAAAGAGAAAACCTTTTTTGCCGGTTTTCCCCTTTTCTGTATTTTTATTCTGTTTTTTTCACTGGTTTTATCCTTAAGAATGGGCTGTCTCCCCACCGGATGATAATTTTTTTCGTTTCCATACCACCAGGATGGTACATCCCACCACAAGGCACCCCGAAAGGAGCTGGGAAACCGGAAGTCCCACCACCGGAAGCAGAAGCTGGTCGGTGCGGAGTCCCTCGATCCAGATTCTTCCAAGGCCATATCCTATCAGATACATCAGGAACACTTCGCCGTTAAATTTTTTTCTTTTCCGAAACCAGAAAAGAAAAAGCAGGACACCCACATTCCATAAACTTTCATATAAAAAGGTGGGATGCACCTGAATATACTCGACGCCGTTTACCGTCACCACATGATCCCACATTTTCTGTGTGATTTCATTGGCACGGACCGCGGAAACCGGAAGCTGCATCGCAAACAGGTTGTTAGTGTAGTCACCGAATGCCTCACGGTTAAAGAAGTTTCCCCACCGTCCCATAATCTGACCGAACACGATGCTCATGCTCGCGGTATCCATCAGAAGGCTGAAGTTCTGTTTCTTCTTTCTGCTGTAAATCACCACCGCAATGCAGGCACCGATGATGCCGCCGTAGATGGCAAGTCCGCCCTGGCGGATGTTGAAAATACTCAAAAGATCATCCTTATAATAGTCCCAGGCAAATATAACGTAGTAAATCCGTGCCCCGAGAATACCGGCTGCGATGCCGATCATCGCAAGATCGAGGTACTGCTCCGGGTTCTGCCCTGTCCGCTTTGCCTCTCTTTGGGCAATCCAGATCGCAATCATCATACCGGTTACGATCACGATGCCGTAATAGGCAATGGAAAATCCGAAAATACTGATGTTTTTTCCCACATGGTCGAGATAGATCCCGAGATTGGGAAAATTAATTTCCATATCCATAACTTATATTCTCTCTTATTATTACTTATCAAACGTTGAAACGGAACAGGATGACATCGCCGTCGCGGACAATGTAATCTTTTCCTTCCATACGCACAAGGCCTTTCTCTCTTGCTCCTGCGTAGGAACCGCAGTCGAGCAGATCCTGATAATTGACAACCTCGGCTTTGATGAATCCGCGCTCGAAATCGGTGTGGATTTTTCCGGCTGCCTGCGGTGCTTTTGTTCCGACTTTGATGGTCCATGCACGGGTCTCATCCTCTCCTGCTGTAAGGAAGCTCATGAGGCCGAGCAGACGGTAGCTTGCTGCGATCAGTTTTTCCAGACCGGACTCGGTAAGACCAAGATCCTCGAGGAACATTTTTTTCTCATCCTCTTCGAGTTCGGAGATTTCTGCCTCGATCTCGGCGCAGATGACGAATACTTCGCTGTTGTGCTCTTTTGCATATTCGCGGACGGACTGTACATAGGAGTTGTTTGCACCGTCGTCAGCGAGATCATCCTCTGCTACGTTTGCTGCGTAGATGACCGGTTTACTGGTCAGCAGGTTGTACTCTGCGATCCATTTCTCCTCGTCCTCGTTCTGCAGCTCCATCAGGATGGCATCTTTTCCGTCCTCGAGCAGTTTTTTCAGACGCTCCTGGAATTCGAGCTCTTTTGCTGCCTCTTTGTCCATTCTTGCAGATTTTGCAGTTTTGGAAATACGGCGCTCGAGTACCTCAAGGTCGGCGAAGATCAGCTCAAGGTCGATGGTCTCGATATCACGGAGCGGATCAATGCTGCCGTCTACGTGGATAACGTTCGGATCCTCGAAACATCTGACAACGTGAACGATAGCGTCTACCTCACGGATATTGGCAAGGAACTGGTTTCCAAGTCCCTCTCCTTTGGATGCACCTTTTACAAGACCTGCGATGTCAACGAACTCGATGACAGCCGGTGTTACTTTCTTGGACTGATAGAAATCTCCGAGCTGCTGCAGACGCTTGTCCGGAACCGGCACGATGCCGACATTCGGGTCAATGGTACAGAACGGATAGTTTGCGCTCTCTGCTCCTGCTTTGGTCAGGGAATTGAAAAGTGTACTTTTTCCGACGTTCGGAAGGCCCACGATACCTAATTTCATAGTAATCTATATCTCCTTTGTTTTTATTTTTCGCTTCTTTTTCTGTTCGGGTTTTTTTTATGCACAAAAAGAGCCCAATGCAACTATAAATTATAGCACACGGGCTCTTTGATTTCAATGGATTTTAATCTCTTGACTGTACCATCAGAAGAATGCCGCCCTCGTACGATACATGCGCGGTCTCCTCGACGATCTCATTGCTCACGCACAGACCACCCGAAGTATTCGGCAGATAGTGATGGTCGAGCGGGTAGGCGAAGCCCTCCAGGGTGATGGATGCGACTTCCTTTTCCAGCGGGAAGAACGAAACGTACTTTCCGAACTGCTCTTCTTTCCGGATTTCAAACGAAGTTTCCACCGGAATCGTAATCAGATTGCGGCTGTCCACGATGTAAGCCGGAATTTTCTTCTCCCATGCCGTTTTCAGGTTCTGCACAATACTTAAGAAATGGTCAAGTCTTCCTCCTGTTGCTCCGAGGATCGTGATTTCACTGCTTCCCAGAACAATCGCCTGCTGAAATGCGATGTCCGTGTCCGTATTGTCCTTCATGGGATTAAATTCCCGGATCGGTGCGACATGGTTCTCCTTGTAATAATTTAAAATCTTCGGAGATAAACTGTCAAAATCTCCCAGAATATACGTCGGCATAATCTGGTAATGGTAGCAGAACTCCAGTCCCCGGTCTGCTGCCAGGATAATATCAAACTGCTGTTTCTGAAGATATGGGAAGGCAAAATCCGGTTCGATCATCCCTCCCGAAATAATACATGTTCTCACGTTTCCCTGCCTCTTTTTTCTGTCTTTTTGTATCTTATTCTGCCTTTTTGCTGTATGAAGAAATTTTTTCCTGCAGCTCGCGCACGTTCTGCTCGATGTTGCTGCCAAATACAGCAGAGCCTGCCACGATGATGTTGGCACCTGCCGCAAGGACTTCATCGATGGTCGCGCGGTTGATGCCGCCATCGACCTGAATGTGCACATGCTCCAGTCCCTTTTCATCCAGCATTCTGCGGAGCGTACGGATCCTCTCCGTCGACTCCGGGATATACTTCTGGCCGCCGAAGCCAGGATAAACGCTCATAATCAGAATCATTTCTACCTGATCCATCACGTCCGTAACCGCAGAAAGCGGCGTATCCGGATTTACGGCAACTCCGGCATCTGCGCCTGTTTCATGAATCTTTTTCACGGTTTCTGCCAGATCGCGGCATGCCTCCGCGTGAACCGTGATCATATCCGCCCCGCAGCTTTGAAATTCTTCTACGTACCGCTCCGGGTCCTTTACCATCATATGAACATCAAAATACAGACTGCTTTCTTTTCGGATCGACTTTACCACCGGCATTCCAAACGAAATGGATGGTACAAACATTCCATCCATAATATCGATATGAAGCCACCGGCACTCTGCTTTCTCTACCCTTTGGATCTGTTCTCCGAGACGGTTGAAGTCTGCGGATAAAATAGAAGGTGCCAACTGATATACTCGGCTCATGCTAGTATCTCCTCTTTTCCTGTTCTTTCAGTTCTTCATAGAACATGGTATAGTTTTCAAATCTTTCTTTGCTGATATTTCCCTGTTCCAGTGCCTCTTTGACGGCACAGCCCGGCTCTTTTCCGTGGATACAGCCGAGGAAACGGCATTTTCCTTCGTACGGATGAAATTCCGGGAAAAAGTTTTTCAGCTCCTCTTTTTCCATATCGGTTGTATAAAGCGAGCTGAACCCCGGCGTATCGCACAGATACGTCTCATGGTCGATCGGGATCATCTGGGAATGGCGCGTCGTGTGTTTTCCTTTTTTCAGCTTTTTGCTGATCTCTCCGGTCTCCATCTGGATTTCTTTCTGCATCCGGTTTGTGATCGAAGATTTTCCGACGCCGGACGGACCGGCTACCACCGTTGTTTTCCCTTTCAGGTATGCTTCCACTTCCTGCATGCCCTGCTCTTTCGCTGCACTCACCGTAAAGACACGGTAACCGCAGTTCTCATAGACGCTTCGCAGATGGTCTGTGTAATCTTCCCCCGCAAGATCTCTTTTATTGAAACAGATTGCCGTCGGAACGTTCTGCTGTTCCATCATCACAAGAAAACGGTCCAGAAGCGTCAGGTTCGGGGTCGGATTTTCCAGCGCAAAAATCACAAGCGCCTGATCGATATTGGCCACTGCCGGACGGATCAGTTCATTTTTTCGCGGCAGAATCCGGGTCATATTTCCTGTTTTTTCCGCTTCATCCAGAATCTCGATTTCCACAAGATCTCCGACGAGCGGTTTCTGGCCTTCCTTTCGGAAAATTCCTTTTGCTTTGCACTCATAAATGCCGGATTCTTCTACGTCTACGTAGTAGAATCCGGCAATTCCTTTCATAATCTTTCCTGTCATACTCACCCTTCACTCAACGGAACCGATTGGTACTGTGCAATTGCCTGATAACTTCCGCTCGAATCCATCTCATAGAAGACGATTCTTCCGGTAGAAGAAGCAGACGATGAAGCACTCCAGTTGGTGTTGACAGAATACGGCCAGCTCGTAATGGCCTGTCCGTCCATGATGGTGATGGAGGTCTCGTTTCCGTTCCCATCATCCTGGATCAGCTCAATTTTTGCAATACCACCCTGATACTGATCCGGCGCACTTAAGGTCTGGCTGCAGGACCAGGTAACATCCGTAGCGGTATTTGCGCCCGGCTCTGCCGGTGTCGGGGTCGGTGTATTCTCATCCGGCGTCGTTGGCTGTGCACTCGGGCTATTGACATAAATCGTAACGTCAGAACCTTTCTTTACTTTGGTTCCGATTGCCGGGTCAACCTCCATGACTTCGCCCTCGGCCACCTTGCTGCTGGTTCCTGTTTTTACAATAATATTGAAATCGCTCAGGATTGATTTTGCTGTCTCCTCATCCAGGCCGATTACATCACGGATTGCAATTTCTTCCGCGTCCTTGGATCCCTTGCTGATCACCAGCGTAACGGTAGATTCCGGCGCAACCTGACTTCCCTCTGACGGGTCAACGGAAATAACCAAGCCTTCTGCAACGGTATCGCTGAAATCCTCTGTTGTGGAAACCTGCAGTCCCAGCTGAGTCAGTGCAGCACTTGCAGCGTCTTTCTGTGTTCCAACAATGCCGGTCGGAATGGTTACGGTTTCTTTTCCGGAGCTTACATAATACGTAATCGTTGCATTTTTATCGACTTTCGTTCCCGGTTTCAGATCCTGGCGGCAGATCTTTCCTGCCTCAATGACATCCGATGCCTCGGTTCCGCCGTTGACTACACCAAGGTTCAGGCTGTTTGCCAGATCGACGGCATCTGCCTCGGTTTTGTTGGTCAGATCCGGAACGGTTACTTTTTCCTCTTCTTTGCTGCTGGAAGAAACAACTTCCGTGCTGCTCGAAGATGATGCGGAACTGGAAGAAGCTGCGGTCGGTCCTTTTCCGCCGACAATGCCGGCTGCCTGTGCAATAAAGTAGATCAGCATGCAGATGATGATGGCTGCAATCGCAAAACCGCCGATTGTGATGATCTTTTCGAGTTTGTTTCCGGCTTTGTCATCGTCGTCGTCATCGTCGTAGTAGGAATCGTCGTCATCCTCATCGTAGGAATCGCGGTCATCCTCTTCTTCGTCCTCATCCTCGTCTTCTTCGTCCTCGTAGCTGTAATCTTCGTCCTCTTCCTCATCCTCGATCTTGCTGTAGCGCTTGCGGGCCGGCTCCTCTGCCGTCTGCGCATTTGCCTTTGCTGCTGCGCCGGAACGGATCTGGCTTAACTCCTCTGCGGATACCATAACAGTCTCGGCGTGAGAACTTAACGGAGTTACTTTTACGAAATTGCCCTGCGGCTCCATCAGCGAATGCTTCAAGTCGTCGATCAGCTCCGCCATGTTATTGTAACGGCGGTCCGGGCTCTTCTGGGTACATTTTAAGATAATCTGCTCCAGTGCGAACGGAAGGTTCGGGGTATATTTGGATGGAGATTCAATCTCCTCCTGCAGATGCTTGATTGCGATGGCAACGGTGGTGTCGCCGTCAAACGGCACTCTTCCGGTTACCATCTCGTACATGGTGATACCAAGGGAATAGATATCACTCTTATAGTCCGAATATCCGCCGCGCACCTGCTCCGGAGAGCTGTAATGTACGCTTCCCATAACGTTCGAACTGATCGTATTGGAAGAAGTTGCCTTTGCAATACCAAAGTCGGAAAGTTTTACTTTTCCGTCTGTGGAAATGATGATATTCTGCGGTTTGACATCGCGGTGTACAATATTGCGGTTGTGTGCTGCTTCAAGACCAAGGGAAACCTGAATGGCGATGCTGGTTGCCTCTTTTACGCTCAGTTTTCCTTTGCGGTCAATGTAATCCTTCAGAGTAATTCCCTCGACAAGCTCCATGACGATATAGTAAACGCCGCGGTCCTCCCCGACATCGTACACGTTTACAATATTCGGATGGGACAGTCCTGCTGCGGCCTGTGCCTCCGTGCGGAACTTGCGGATAAAGGTTTTATCCTCCCGGAATTCCGGTTTTAAAACCTTGACGGCCACCATGCGGTTCAGCTTGTGGTCTTTTGCTTTGTAGACATCAGCCATACCGCCGGAACCGATCCGGCTTATGATCTCATATCGTTCTCCTAAAATAACGCCCTCTTTTAACATTCTTTCACCTCGTTTGTAAATGGTTCAACGACAATGACTGCGATATTGTCTCTGCCGCCATTTGCATTTGCTTTATCAATTAAACGTTTCGCCTTGTCCTCACCGTCTTCTCGGCAGATGAGTTCGAAAATCTCCTCATCCGTTACCATGTTGGAAAGGCCGTCCGAGCACATCACCAATTGATTGCCCTCTTCAAGCTGAATGTCAAAGAAATCAATCTTTACGGTATCCTGTGTGCCTACTGCTCTGGTAATAATGTTTTTGTCCGGGTGATTCCGCGCCTGCTCGGGAGTGAGTTCTCCAAGGCGCACCATCTCTGCGATCAGGGAATGGTCCTGCGTCACCTGGTCAAACGTGCCATCTGCTGCCAGATACAGCCTGCTGTCTCCTACGTTTGCAACGTAGGCATAGTTGCCGACAACCGTAGCTACTACCATCGTCGTACCCATGCCTTCCATGGATATATCTCGTTTTGCCTGCTCAAAAATCTGGCTGTTTGCTGCTTCAATTCCATGCCGAATGATCCGCACCGGGTTGAAATTCGTATCTCTTTTTACAGATTCCACCAGTACAGAAACACCGTAACGCGAAGCAAAATCGCCCGCGTTATGGCCTCCCATGCCGTCTGCAACGACAAAGAGGTTCGGAAGGTTTCCGACCGGAGAGGCGGAGGCAAACACAAAATCCTGGTTCATCGTCCGTTTCTGTCCGATATCGGTTGCAGAAAATACCTTCATGCTTTTTTCTCCTGTATTGCCAGCCGCTTTTTACGGCTGTTCGTTTGATTTATCGATAAAACTTTTTCTTAACTGTCCACAGGCTCCGTCAATATCGGCGCCCATTTCCCTTCTAATAGTAACATTAATTCCGTATTTTTCAAGTTTATTTTTGAAATTCTCTACGACTTTTTTCGTTGATTTCACGTAATCGCGCTCTTTGATCGGGTTGACCGGGATCAGATTTACATGACAGTTGATATCCGAAATCCGCGCGGAA
>OBXA01001039.1_pt1 | contig 18014 bp, 9 predicted proteins | sample 1538121 | NCBI WGS metagenome assembly OBXA01 (sample SAMEA2580133, study PRJEB22360) | human gut metagenome | biome: human gut; feature: human-associated habitat; material: faeces | place: Denmark | collected 2008/2010 | reverse complement strand
TGTAAACAACGCGGGGGGCCCCGCCGCCGGCGCCTCCCGCCGATGACACCGTTGTTGCAGGCTACCTGCCCCCGCAGGACGAAAGCGTGATGCTTCAGGGCGAGATCGCGCTGCACAGCGGCGATGTTGCCGTGGGCGAGACCGACCCCGCCTACGGCGGCTACGGCGCACCGGAGGGTGACCCCATTCAGGGCGACATCATGCTGATCTCCGCTGACGAGGCAAAGACCACCGAAGCCCGGTACACCGTCAAGGGTCTGCTGGGCCGTCAGGTCCTTTACACCGCCCGGCAGGAGGGCCGTGTCCTGACGCTGGACGTGCCGGACTGCGCCGCCACCTTCCGCACCACCATTCAGGACATGAAGACCCTGATGGAGCAGGGCGTGTCCACGCTGGTGCTCACCACGGAGAAGGGTTCCACCACCCTGAACCTTTCCCTGCTGTGCGAGGGCCAGACCGACACCCAGCGGGTGGTGCTGCGGCAGCTGGGCGACAGCGCTTTCCTGACGGTCGGCCTGCGCTGCCGCCGCGACCTCATCGTGGGCCGCTGAGTGGAGTGTGTTCCCCTTTCCTGAAGCTTAACAAAACACAGCAGGAGCGCTCTGCCGGTATGACCCGGTGGGGCGCTCCTGCTGTGTTTGGGAAATATCAGAGGATGTCAAATTTTACTGCGCGTTCTGCTTGAGGTCCTGTGCCTTCTTCCAAGCACGCAGCACGCTGATCTTGGTAACCATGTTGTCCGGATAGAACTTCACCTGTTCAGGGGGCAGCTCTGCATCCTGATCGTTCAGGTCGGGCATGAGGTCGTGCTCCATGGCCCAGCGGGCAGCATGCTGCAGATCCATATCCTGCTCTTCCTGGCCAACATCGGGGTAGAGGATCTCAGATTCCGGCATAGGCTTGCCTGCATCCTCCCACAGCATCATTGCAAGAGCACTGCGGTTGCTGGGGAAGTAAGGCAGACCCCACATCTTGCCCACAAGATCGGTGCCCAGCGTGTAGCCGACCAGTGCGCCGCCAGCCACAACAGCCGTACCGACAATGATGGGGCCAACAACATCAGAACCATCCTCAATGTCAGCGCTGCGGTACTGTGCGGCCACATCCACATCATCATTCATGGTAAAGGTAATGGACTCAGCCTTGTAATCCTGATCCAGCGGCAGGTCAAACTTGCCGGTAGACCAGAGATCAAACACCATACCCTCGGGAACCTTCGTCTTGTCCAGCGTCACGGTGACTTCCGCACCATCCGGCACAAGGCAGGTCTGCTTGCCGCTGGCCTCATCGGTGCTGGTTTCCAGTGTATCGGTCACATCAATGCCGCCGTTTTTCACAGCAAAGGTGCCGCCGGTCACGGTCAGGGTATGATTGACGACAGGCTCATCCTTCTTCCACTGTGCCGTAAACACTTCATCACCCGTCAGGACAAGCTCACTCTCAGCTTTATAGAGCTTACCCTTAAGGCTCAGCCATCCAGCAAACTCGTAGCCTTCTCGTGTGGGAGCCGCTGCAAGCGTCACGCTCTCATTTTGACGGCATTTAGCATCGCTGTAGTCGACATTTTCGGCACCAACGCCTTCATTCAGGTTGTACTGGAGACGGTACACGCTGGCAGTTTCCCATTCTTTTTTCGTCCAGCCGCAGTAATCGCAGGTTTTTGTCACTTCACGCTTATCAATACGCTCAGCGCCGCTCGGTGTCCAATCCGAATAGGTGGTGGTAAAGGCGGTGTCATGCTCACCATCGGTATAGGAGTGTGTCAGCTTCACGCCGTCATTCCAGACCAGCTCATCGTTCCAGTACACCTGTGTCCGGCCACTATTGTTTCCCTCTTTAACGCCCTTTTTATCGCCAAAGCCGAACACCTGCGAGCAGGTCGTTGTATCCCGGGCAGCCGTGACATTGGGATCGGTGATATTGATGATGTACTTATAGTTGCCCATGTTGTGGTCGTCGATCTTCAGCGCAGTCTTAAAGGTAGCTGCGGAAGTCCAGGAAATGGACTTCACGGTGCAGTTGTTAAAGTTAACCGTAATGTCCTGTTTTCCTGCACCGTAATCCGTGTAAACATTGATCACTTTTCCCGTTGCATTAAAGGTGCAGGTATCAAATGTCATGATCGGGGAGCTATACGTCCAAATCGCATAATCTCCACTTGGAGCATTGAAGGTCGTATTGATAAACTTTGCACTTTCATAACCCCAGTAGAAGGTCTTGCCGTTGATGACGCAGTGATCCACCACAGTATTATTCGCACGGATGAAGCCCAGATAATTTGCATTACCGGAGCGAAGCGTCATATTTTTGAAGGTGACTGTTCCGGCACCATCAAAGCTGTAATCGCCGTTATACTCTGTGCCGTACTTGCTCGGGTCCGGCACCTTATCACCGATATTCCAGGCCGTTTTGTCAGGCCCCTGCCCCACAAAGGTCAGGTTTTTTCCCTTGGTCGTATCGTCGCTTTTGATACCGTACAGTGTATAATTGCCCTCGCCAAGGATGATGGTATCACCGCTCGATGCCGCTTTCACAGCATCCACCAATTTCGCATAGCTCCCCTCCTTACCGTCGATCTTTACCGCATACGCGTCGGGTGCGTCCTCCGCAAAAGCCAGCATGGGAAGCATCTGAAGCATCATTGCCACTGCCAGCAGGGCCGCCAAAAACCGGTTTTGACTTTTCTGTTTCAACTTTCTTCATTCCTTTCATCACTATTTGCATTTTTGCAACGGATTCCCCGCAAGGAACCCTCCAGATTCCTACCGCACTGTCACCTCCCCTGTAGGTTCCATTCTCCGCATTGCAGGTCTCAGCCAGGTTGCTGAGTGCTTTGTTCTCAAAGGAATTTTTGTCATTTCATTATACCCCCCCTCCCCTAAATTAAAATCAAGTATTTTGAAAACTTTTGTTGATATTCACAAATCAGGTATCCTCTTTCGGTCATTTTCACGAAACTGCCTTTGACAAAGAAAAAAGCGGCCTGCCAGTGACTGACAAGCCGCCCAAAATATTGCCATATTCCAAATGAAAAGTTGCTGATAGCATGGGGCCCAGCTTTTTTGCCGCAAACAACAGAAGCCCCCCGCCGGGAGAACCGGCGGGGGGCTTCTGCTGTATGCGAATGAGGGGTTACTTCTTTGCCAGGTACTTACGGATATCGATGGCCACAGCCACGATGATGACAAGGCCCTGGACGATATAGGTGTAAGAGGAGTTGACGTTCATAAACTGCAGAGCGACCTTCATCAGCTCAAAGACCAGAACGCCGACCAGAATGCCGGGCACGGTGCCGACACCGCCGGTGGTGGAAACGCCGCCGATGGTGGAAGCTGCGATTGCGTCCAGCTCATAGCCCTGTGCGGTGTTGACAGATGCGCCGCCGGACTTTGCAGCCAGCAGGCAGCCTGCCAGACCAAACATGCAGGAGGCCAGGATGTAGATGCGGATCTTGGTGGCGTTGACGTTGACACCGGCAACCTCAGCAGCAGCCTCGTTGCCGCCAATGGCGTACATATACTTGCCGTGACGGGTCTTGTTGTACAGGAACCAGAAGCACACAGCCACGACCAGGGCGATCCAGATCAGCACGGGGACCTTCAGGATGGTGTTGGAGGCCAGAGAGGTAAAGTTCTTGTTCAGGGAGCCGATGGGGGTACCGCCGGTGTAGACCAGGCAGATACCGTAGACGACCTGCTGCATACCCAGGGTAGCGATAAAGGGCTGGACCTTCAGGTAAGAAACGACCAGACCGTTGCACAGACCCACAATAGCGCAGATGGCAATGACCAGAATGAACACCACAGGGGTGGGCAGAGTGGGCATGTTGGGGTAGAACTTACCGGCAGCGCCCTCGGTCTGCGCAAAGATGCAGGCCAGGCAGGCAGCAAAACCAGCCAGACGGCCTGCGGACAGGTCGTTGCCGGTGGTGATCAGACAGCCGGAGATGCCCAGCGCGATGATGTAGCGGATGGACACGTTCTTGAACAGGTTGATCAGGTTTGCAGGTGCAAAAAAGTTCGGATGGATGATGCCGACGAACAGAGAGACGAGCAGCATCAGAACGATAATGGCGTTGTTGCCCAGCCATTTCTTTACGGATTTACCCGTTAATTTCTTGGTAGCTTCCACAATAGACAGCCTCCTTGTTTACTGATTGGCCGCTGCCTTTTCCGGCGCGGTCTCAAACTGGGTAGCCAGCTCCATGATGTTCTCCTGGGTCGCGTCCTTGCCGTCGATGAAGCCGGTGACGCGGCCATCGCACATGACCATGACACGGTTGGACATGCCAATGATCTCGCTCATTTCAGAGGAGATCATAATGATGCTCTTGCCCTGCTTGGCCAGATCGGCAATGATGCAGTAGATCTCGTACTTTGCACCAACGTCGATGCCGCGGGTGGGCTCGTCCAGGATCAGGACATCGGGGTTATTTGCCAGCCAGCGGGCGATCAGCACCTTCTGCTGGTTGCCGCCGGACAGGCTCTTGATCTGGGTCTTGGGGCTGGGCACCTTGATGGCCATCTTTTCCTTATTGGTCGCCACCAGATCCAAAATCTTCTTGTCATCCAGCATGATGGGGCCCTTGCGCAGAGCGTCCAGCGATGCAATGGAGATGTTGTCGGCCACGCTCAGCACACCCATGATGCCGGTTGCGCGGCGGTCCTCGGTCAGCAGAGCCACGCTCTTCCGGATGGCATCGCGGGGCTGCTTGATGTGGACCTCTTCGCCCTTGATCCACACCCTGCCGGAGGTGTGTGCACGCAGACCAAAGATGCCCTCCATCAGCTCGGTGCGCTGTGCGCCCACCAGACCAGCCACGCCCAGGATCTCGCCCTTTTTCAGCTCAAAGCTGCAATGGCGGAAGGAGCGCGGATGGATGGAGGTGAAGTCCTCCACCTTCATCATCACTTCCTCGGAGGGGTGGTTCTCCAGCGGCGGATACAGGTTGGACAGCTCACGGCCGACCATCTTGGCGATGATCTGCTCCTTGGTCATGTTGGCAACGTCCCACTTGCCGATGTAATGGCCGTCACGCATGATGGTCACTTCGTCAGCAATGACCTTGATCTCGTCCATCTTGTGGCTGATGTAGACCAGCGCAACGCCCTGCTCCTTCAGCTCACGCATGATGCGGAACAGCGATTCCACTTCGTTGGCGGTCAGGGAGGAGGTGGGCTCGTCCAGGATCAGCACCTTGCAGTTTGCGGAAACAGCCTTTGCAATTTCCACCATCTGCATCTGGGCAATGCTCAGGCTGCCCAGCTTTGCGTGGGAATTGATCTGCAGCTTCAGCTTCTTCAGCAGTGCATCGGTATCGGCATACATTTTGCTGTGGTCCACAATGGTGATGGGGCCAAACTTTTTGGTGGGGTAGCGGCCCAGCCAGATATTCTCAGCCACGGTACGGGCCGGGATGGGCTGCAGCTCCTGATGCACCATGGCAATGCCGCGGCCCAGTGCATCCAACGGGTTCGCAATAACGACCTTTTCTCCCTCGTATTCGATCTCGCCCTCGTCCATCTTGTAAATGCCGAACATGCACTTCATCAGGGTGGACTTACCGGCACCGTTTTCGCCCATCAGGGCCATAACTTTACCGGGGCGGAGCTCCAACTGCGCGTGGTCCAGCGCTTTTACGCCGGGGAAGGTCTTGACCACGCCTTTCATTACCAGACGGTATTCTGACATTCCGCAGAGCCTCCTTATCTTGCAATTTGCAGGCCGCGCGGTGCGTCCTTTCCAAAAGAAGGCGCGTGCGCCCGAGAGAAATCTCGCACGCACGCGCTTTTAAGCTTTTACCAAGCCATAGGACTCACTGCGTACCTTGCAAACGTGAGTTTTGTGCTACAGGAATTAGAGGTACTGTGCTGCGTTCTCGGTAGTGACCTTGACGTAGTCGACCCAGTAGTACTCCTCAACGTCCTTGCCCTCAACAAACAGCTGAGTAGCCTCGGCAGCAGCGGTAGCCTGGCCCACGTCGTCGTTCAGAACGGTACCGGTCATCTTGCCGTCAACAACGTTCTGGACAGCCTCTTTCAGTGCGTCAACACCGACCAGGTAGATGTCCTTGCCAACGGTACGGCCAGCCTGCTCGATGGACTGCAGAGCGCCCAGAGCCATTGCGTCGTTGTTGCAGAACACAACTTCGATCTTCTCGCCGTACTGTGCCAGAGCGTTTGCAACGTCCTGCTGTGCGGTGGTCTGATCCCAGTTGTCCAGGTACTCGTACAGGCACTCCACTTCCTTGCCGGCATCGGTCAGAGCCTTGATGGAGTACTCGGTGCGGTACTGAGCATCGATGTTCTCGGGGTCGCCCTTGCACATGATGTAAGTGATCTTGCCGTCGCCGTTGATATCGCCCTGGGTCTCGGTCTCCAGGATCAGCTCGCCCTGGTAAGTACCGGACTGACGTGCGTCAGCGCCAACGTAGCAGCACTTGCCTGCGTAGGAATCCAGAACAGCCTTCTCGGGCTCACGGTTGATGAAGACGATGGGAGTGCCGGAGGGAGAAATGGTATCCACGATGGTCTGTGCAGAAGTGGTCTGAACAGGGTTGATGATCAGAACGTCAACGCCCTGCTGCAGGAAGGTGTTGATCTGCTCGGTCTGGGTGTTCTGGTCGTTCTTGCCATCAACGATGGTCACGGCGTAGCCCTTATCCTTCAGGTACTCTTCCAGGTCGGTGCGGTACAGGGTCATAAAGTTATCAGCAAACTGATAGATGCAGACACCGACGTTTGCGCTGCCGGTTGCAGCCTCAGAAGCAGCTGCAGAAGCAGCTGCAGAAGAAGCAGCGGTGGAGGAAGCAGCAGTGGAGCTGGAGGAGCCGCCGCAGGCGGTCAGAACGCCGGCAGCACCCACAACAGCAGAAGCCTTCATAAAGTCACGACGGGAAATCATTTTCATAATCTTGTTCTCCTTCATTCGCATATCACAGCATCTCATGGGATATACTTACATGTATGTTCCATGGTTTCTGTTTGTATTATAACCGTCTGGAAAATCATTCGCAATGGGACAAGTTCACAAGATTCCGGTCGTTTCTTTGTGCATTCTTCACAGTTGATATTGTTGTGTACAACATTCTTTTTGCTATCAAGTACAAAATCAGTCGAAAATGCAACATACATCCAAATTCCATGCCAAAAATCCATAAATCCTTTCAAAATGGTTACAACATCGTTCTGTTCATGCAACAAATTTCTCTGTACAGAAAATGCCCGTTTTTTCCCGGGAGTTTTGCACAAAACGTACATTTCCGGGAAAAACCGGGCATTTTTTTCATTTTTCACTTTTCTTTGTGTTCGCGGCGGTAGCGGGTGGGGGTGACTCCCAGCGTCTTTTTGAAGATCTTTGTAAAATAATTCACGTCCAGAATGCCCACTTCCTCGGCCACAGCGGCAATGGTGTGGTTGTTCTGCACCAGCAGCTGGGCCGCGCGGTTGACGCGCTGGGTGTTGATATAATCGATCAGGGTGCTGCCGGTCTCCTGCTTGAACAATGCCGACAGGTACGATGGGCTGATGAAGCACATGGCGGCCAGACTTTTCAGCGTCAGCGGCTCGGCCACATTCAGGTTGACGTAGTTCATCACCTTCTGCACTGCAGGCGAATACTCCTTCAGCGAGTAGCGGCGGACATAGGCACAGTAATCCCGCGTCATCTGCCACATCATCTCGTTGGGCACCTCGTTGGCTTCCTCAATGATGCGGCTGTACTTGCTGGAAATGGCATCAATATAATAGGGATGCACCTTGCTGGGTTCAATGGCCTTGCGCAGCAGGGTGTTCAGCACGATCATCTTGTTCTTCTGCTGGTAGAGCGTCCCCTCGAACCGGCCGCCGTAGGTAAAGCGGGAGTGCTGGTGCATGGCCTCGATGGCGGCTTCCTCATCGCCCCGGGCCACCGCGTCCAGAATGCGGTTCTCCGATTCGTACCGCTGCTCCAGCATGGTGACCGGGATCTCCTTCTGGAACTCCGGCTCGTGGAAGTAGCGGGTATCCGGGTGGAACTGGAAGGGCAGAAATTCCTTCAGCTCCTGCACCGGGACAGTGCAGCCGAACATCGTATCCACCACAACCCGCAAAGCTCCATAGAAATCGCTGGCCTCCAGGATCTTCACGCCGTTGTAGTACTCCTGCACAGCGGCCTCTCCGGCTTCCCCCAGATAGCGCCTGACCCATTTGCGGGCGCTCGGGGTGCGGGGGCCCACCGTCCAGGGTCCAATGAGAAAGACCGTGTTTTTTTCATCGGGGATGCGGAACAGGGCAAAGTGCAGCTCAAAGGTGCCCTCCACCAGCAGCAGGGTTTTTTCAGGGGTGCTGTCCAGCAGCAGCTGGCCGAACTCCTGCCAGTCGAACTGGGGGTCCAGCGATCGCCGCAGGCCGTAGTCAAACTCTTCCAACCCCTCAAAGGGCGGGGTGACCCGCCGGGTCGGGATATTCTGCACCGCTGCCAGCTTTGTAAGGATCTGCAAAGGATCCACCCGCATCGTACACCGCTCCTTTTTCCTGTTGTTCCGCTCGTGCCATTGTATCATTCCTGATATATTAGTATACATCAATTTTGAAGCAGAAACAAGCCGCCCACAGGAATTTCCCGTGGGCGGCTTGATCCGTTTCCTTACTTATTATGGCGCTGTGCCAGTGCGGCCACGTTCTCCTCCACCTTCTGTTTGGTCAGGGGGTAGATGAAGAACAGGCTCAGGGCCACGGCCACGAAGCCGATGGCGGGGGCAATACAGGAGATGTTGAAGATGCCCATGGTGACCTCCGGGTCAAAGGCAGTGGCAGCGCTGTAACCGATCATGGTCAGCAGGCCGCCGGTCAGGCCGGAAGAGAACGCCTGACCCAGCTTGCGGGCAAAGGAGTAGACCGCATAGATGGTGCCGTCCTCACGGATGCCGTTGCGGACCTCGGAATCATCGATGACATCGGTGATCATTGCCCAGATGATGGTGTTGAAGAAGCCCAGGCAGATGAAGGCGGCGCAGAAGAAGCCGACATAGACCCAGACATTGGCGGGCTTGAGAACAAAGCAGATGACCTCCAGCACCGTGGCCACGATGCAGGATACAGTGGCCAGCTCTTTTTTACCGAACCGGTTGGCCAGCTTGGAGGCAAAGGGTGCGCAGACGAGCAGGATCAGCACGCTGCTCAGCAGAGAAGCGGTAGACTGGGCGGCGGCGCTGCCGTAGAAGTTGGGGAACACATAGCCTGCCATGCCCTGCATGGTCAGCATGGCCAGCAGCAGGAAGAGGGCGGCAGCAATGATACCCAGCAGGGCACGGTTGGTGAACACGCTCTTGAGCATCTTGCCAATGTCCATCTTGCTGTTGTTGGCGGGCACATCCACACGCTCACGCACCAGGTTGAAGCAGAGCAGGTAGCAGAGGATGGCGCAGACAGAGAAAACACCTGCAATGATGGTCATGCGGCTGCCGGAGAGGACCGTCTGGCCATTGACGGTGACGTAAGCCACCATGGGGGTGCCAACGCCGATCACAAGGCTGGCCAGGGTGCTGCCGATGGTACGCCAGGTGGACAGCTCTGCGCGATCCTTGGGGTCAGCAGAGATGGCGGAAGCCATGGAGCCGTAAGGGATGTTGACGGAGGTGTAGAAGATGGAGCCCCACAGGATATAGGTCACAAAGAGCCATGCCACCTTGAAGCCGTAGGACATCCCGGCCAGACCGGACTGGAAGATGAGGAAGGATGCGATGGCCACAGGGCCGCACATCCGCTTGAGCCAGGGGCGGAACTTGCCGTCCTTGGTGGGCTTGGAGCGGTCCACGATCTGGCCCATGGTCACATCGGTGAAGGCATCCACAAAGCGGGCGATCATCATGATCATGCCCACAACACCGGCGCTCACGCCCATCACGTCGGTATAGAACTTCATCAGGAAGCTGGACGACAGGATAAAAGTAAAATCGTTGGCGAAATCGCCGAACATATAGCCGACCTTGTCCCGCATCCCAAACGGGGTGGTCTTTTGCATTTCATTTGCCATTGTATTCTCCTTCGGTGGTCAATTCAAAACGGTACAGCGTCCCTTCTGCTGTATCCAAGTTTGTACTCCAATATTATGACAAACTTTTATCAAAAAATGTTAGAATATTTTTTAGGTGAATTCGTACAATTTTAAGGTATTGTTTTTGTACATTTTCACAGTTCGTTCACATTCTGTTTTTCCTCTTTTTCCCAGCATTCGCTTTTTGTGGCACTCTTTACGGAAGTTTTTAAACCCAGCCGGAGATAATAGCTATTCTGCCCAGAGCAGCGCCTGTTTTCCTGAAAAAAGTCTGGATTTATTCAAAAATCTTTCTATCCCTTTTATAAAATTTCTGTCATACTGGGTACAAAGACAATAAACGCCCCTGTGGCACGCAAAATGCCGCCGGGCTGATGAATGTGAGGTCATCCTGATGAACCGCTCCCTGCTGTATCCCCGCGCTACCACCACCCGCCGTCTCATCGGCCTGGACGGGATGTGGCGTTTCAGCTTCGACCCCGAGAGCAAGGGTGTGGAGGCCGGATGGGCGCTGGACCTGCCCTCCTCTCTTTCCATGCCGGTACCCGCCTCCTTCTGCGACCTGTTCACCGACAAGGCCTCCCGCGAATACTGCGGTGATTTCTGGTACGAGACCAGCTTTTTTGTCCCTGCGGAATGGAGCGGCTGGGACATCGTTCTCCGGTTTGGCTCGGTCACCCACCGGGCCCGGGTCTTCGTCAATGGCGTGGAGGTGGCCCAGCACGAGGGCGGCTTCCTGCCCTTTGATGCCACCGTGACCAACATCGTGCGCTACAACCAGTTCAACAAGCTCAGTGTTCTGGCGAACAACGAGCTCAGCGAGACGATGCTGCCCGCAGGCACCACCCGCACCCTTGCGGATGGCAGAAAGATCGCCGCACCCTACTTTGATTTTTACAACTACGCCGGCATCCACCGGCCCGTCTGGCTGATGGCCCTGCCCAAGGAGCGGGTGCTGGACTATTCCACACGATACCGCCTGACCGAGACCGGGGCCGAGATCGACTATACCGTGACCACCAACGGCCCCCACCCCGTGACTGTGGAGCTTTACGACGGCACCACCCGGGTGGCCGAAAGCTCCGGCACCACCGGCACGCTGGTGGTCAAAAACGCCAAGCTGTGGAACGTCCACGCCGCCTATCTCTACGATCTGGTCATCCGCATCCACGAGGGCAGCGCGGTGGTGGACGAGTATCTGGACCGGATCGGCATCCGCACCTTTGAGATCCGGCACGGGCGTTTCCTGCTCAACGGCAGCCCGGTCTATCTGCGGGGCTTCGGCCGGCACGAGGATGCCGACATCCGGGGCCGCGGGCTCGATCTGCCCACCGTCAAGCGGGATTTTGAGCTGATGAAGTGGATCGGCGCAAACTGCTTCCGCACCAGCCACTACCCCTACGCTGAGGAGATCTATCAGATGGCCGATGAGGAGGGCTTCCTCATCATTGACGAAGTCCCCGCCGTGGGCTTTCTGCAGAGCACGGCCAACTTCCTGGCCGCCAATCAGGGCAACGGCAGGCAGCAGGGCTTTTTTGAGAAGGAGACCACGCCTGCGCTGCTCAAGAACCACAAGGCAGCCCTGACCGATATGATCGACCGGGACAAAAACCATCCCTCGGTCATCGGGTGGAGCCTGCTCAACGAGCCTCAGTGCACCAGCGCGGGCACCGAGGAATACTTCAAGCCCCTGTTCGAGCTGGCCCGCCGCCTCGACCCCCAGAAGCGTCCCCGTACTTATACGGTCCTGATGACCAGCCTGCCCGACACCAGCAAGGGCCAGCGCTTTGCCGATTTCGTCAGCCTGAACCGCTACTACGGCTGGTATGTACTGGGCGGGGCCGGGCTGGCAGATGCCGAAGCCGCCTTCCACCATGAGATGGACGGCTGGGCAAAAGTCCTGCATGGCCGCCCGCTCATCTTCACTGAGTACGGCACCGACAACCTGAGCGGTGCGCACAAGCTCCCCAGTGTGATGTGGAGTGCCGAGTACCAGAATGAATATCTGGAGATGACCCACGCCGTGTTCGACCACTACGATTTCGTGCAGGGTGAGCTGGTGTGGAATTTTGCCGATTTCCAGACCACCGAGGGCATCCTGCGGGTGGACGGCAACAAAAAAGGCATCTTTACCCGCCAGCGCCAGCCCAAGGATGCGGCGTACCTCTTCCGGGAGCGGTGGACAACGCTGCCGGTCGATTTCAAGAAGCGAAAAAAATGATCCCAGAAAACAGCAGCGCCCTGCCGGTTTGTCCCGGCAGGGCGCTGCTTGTTTGATATGCTTTTTACTTGATGCAGCTCGAGCACGGGCTGTACCCTGCCGCAATGGCCTCCTCGTAGCTGGAGAAGAGGATCTGGTTCTTCTCCGCAGGGAGGTTGGCACAGCTGGGCAGGTGGAACTTTTTGCTGTTCACGTTGCCGATATACCCCTGCTGCGCGGTGGACGCTACCGCCGGGTCGGTGGGATTGAGCTCAGCATCGGTGGCCGTTTTCTCGGTACGGATGGTATAGTTCTGTCCATCGGAACCGATCACGATGGCCCCCAGCAGGTCCGTGCGGTAAACATCCACGCCCGCATCCCGCAGGATGCTCAGGGTCTCCTCGTGGGGGTGGCCGTACTTGTTGTTCACACCGCAGGAGATGATGCCCATCTCGGGCAGGACGGCGTTCAGGAAGATGTAGCTCGTGCTGGTGCTGGAGCCGTGGTGGCCCACCTGCAGAACATCTGCCTTCAGGTTGGCCCCGCTGTTCACAAGGTCGCGCTCCGCATCCGATTCCATATCGCCGGTGAGCAGAAAACTGGTGGAGCCGTAATCCACCCGCAGAACGATGGAGGTATCGTTGGTGTTGTCATACTGCGCCACAGGGCCCAGCATGGTCACAGTGGCACTGCCCAGCGGCCAGACCGTGCCCGCAGCGGGCACCTCCACCTGCAGGCCCTGCTGCCCGGTGTACTTAACGAAATCCTGAAAGCACTTGGTGGAGGCTTCCGTCACGGGGCTGTACACATGGTCTGCCGGGAAATAGGCCAGCGCAGCGGACAGGCCGCCCACATGATCCTCATGGGCGTGGGAGCAGAACACATACTGCAGCTCCTCCACGCCGAGATTCTGCAGGTAAGAGACGACATAGCTGCCATCGTCCACGTTGCCGCCGTCGTAGAGCATATACTGGCCGTCACATTCCACCAGCACGCTCAGGGCCTGCCCCACATCCAGGAAGTGCATCTCGAAGTTGGCGGTCTGGCCGTCTCCGGCAGGCTGGGCAGTGCTGACCGTAGGGGTGCTGCTGCCCGGCACCACCGCCGAGGCATCACAGGCGGCAAGGCCAAGGGCCAGCGCCGCCGCCAGGGCCAGAGCGGCAATGCGCCGCCAAAAGCTTACTTTTTCTTTTTTGAAGTTTTCCACGCTGTATTCTCTTTCTGTTGATCATTCTTCGGCTTACGGGGTGCCGTGCCGTTGGGCGCAAAGCGTGCGCCTGGGCTGGGCTGGCGGCCGCCTGCGGTGCGGGCCGGAGCGGTTCCGCGGCTCTGATTCCTGCCTCCCCTGCCCTTGTTGGGGCGGACAGTATAAGTGCCGTCGTTGTGGATGGTCACCTCGGCAGGCTCGGCCCGGCGGGCAGAGCGCTGGACCGCGCGGCGGCCCTCGGCGGGCACCAGCAGCGGGATCAGGTCCTCCCGGTGGGTCATTTTCAGCGCCTTGATGACCTTTTCGGCATTGCGGGGCTCGTAATACTGGAGCAGGGCGCGCTGGAGCGCTTTTCCCTCCGCAGTCTTTTCCACGAACACAGGTTTGAGGGTGTAGGGGTCAAGGCCGGTGTAGAACATACAGGTGCTCACCGTGCCGGGGGTGGGATAGAAATCCTGCACCTGCTCGGGGCGCATGTGGTTTTTGTAGAGATACTCGGCCAGATAGACGGCATCGCTCAGGGTGCTGCCCGGGTGGCTGGACATCAGGTAGGGTACGAGGTACTGCTTTTTGCCCGCCTTCTTGCTCAGCTCGTAGAACTTATCCTTGAACTTGTTGAAGGTCTGGATGGGCGGCTTGCCCATGTAGGCCAGTGTATTGGGGGCGCAGTGCTCCGGGGCCACCTTCAGCTGGCCGGAGACGTGATACTCCACCAGCTCCTTGAAGAAGGTGTCGTCCGGGTCAGCCATCAGGTAATCGAACCGGATGCCGCTGCGGATGAACACCTTTTTCACGCCGGGCAGTTCCCGGACACGGCGCAGGATCTTGAGGTAATCGCTGTGATCCACGATCATGTGGGAGCAGGTAGTGGGGGCCAGGCAGTGCTTGCCGCCATTGCACATGCCCCGCAGCATCTGCTCCCGGCAGGACGGGAACCGGAAGTTGGCGGTGGGGCCGCCGATATCGTGGATGTAGCCCTTGAAATCAGGCTCATGGGTCATCCGCTCGGCCTCGGCCACAATGCTGTCGGCACTGCGGCTGGTGACCCCGCCGGGTGCATGCAGCTGGATGGCGCAGAAGTTGCAGCCGCCGAAGCAGCCGCGGTTCTGGATGATGGAGAACTGCACCTCCCGGATGGCAGGCACGCCGCCCATGCTCTCATAGATGGGGTGGTAGCGGCGGGTGTAGGGCAGCGCATACACCTTGTCCAGCTCCCAGCGCACCAGCGGCTTTGCCGGGATGTTCTGCACAAGGTACTTTTCACTCTGCTTCTGGACAATGATCTGGCCGCTGACCACATCCTGATTGTCCATCTGGATGCGGCAGGCTTTGGCGTAGGCCACCTTATCGGAGGCCACTTTCCGGAAACCGGCGCACTCCACATACTTTTCGGGCAGGTGGTCGAAGTCGGTCAGGTAGCAGGTGCCATCCACATCGGTGATGGACTCCACCGGCTCCCCTGCCGCCAGCCGCCGGGCGATCTCCACGGTCTGGTGCTCGCCCATGCCAAAGCTGATGAGATCGGCTCCGGAGTCCTCTGCAATGCTGGGCAGAACGGTGTCCAGCCAGTAATCGTAGTGGGCAAACCGGCGCAGAGAAGCCTCCAGACCGCCCAGGATCACGGGCAGGTCGGGGTAGGCCTCCTTGGCCAGCCTGGTGTAAACGGTGGCGCTGCGGTCAGGCCGCGCGCCGCCGATGCCGCCGGGAGAGTATTCGTCCTCGGCACGCGGAATTTTTGCCACAGAGTAGTGGCTCACCATGCTGTCCACGTTGCCGCCGCCGATGAAAAAGCCGTACTTCGGCCTGCCGAACCGCTTGAAGTCCTCGCAGTCGGAATAGCGGGGCTGGGCCAGCACGCCGACCTTATAGCCCTCGGCCTCCAGCAGGCGGCTGATGATGGCGGTGCCAAAGCTGGGGTGGTCAACGTAGGCATCGCCGCCCACCACCACAAAGTCCAGCTGATCCCACCCCCGGGCTTCCATGTCCGCCCGGCTGATGGGAAGAAATTCGGTGTAGATCGGGGAAGAGTTATCCATAGTGTTCCTCACTGGTTAAGCCTCTCTGTCTGCTCCCCTGACAGGGAGCCAAGAGAAGTGTTGCTTGTGTTCTTATTCCTCCGGCTGATTCATCTGCATCTCCAGCCACTGCTGGCGGCTGATGAGAACAGCGCGGGGCTTGGCACCCTCATAGGGGCCGATGATGCCCTTCTGCTCCATCTCATCCATGATGCGGGCGGCGCGGGCATAGCCCAGCTTACAGCGGCGCTGCAGCAGGCTGGTGGATGCCTGCCCGGCATCAATGACCACCTCAACGGCCTGCTTGAGCATCGGGTCGCTGCCGGTCTCCTCATCCGCATCTGCAGAGGATGCGCCCTTCTTGCCATCCTGAATGGCGTGCTTTTCCATGGCTTCGATCATGGCCTCGTCGTACTGGACGGTGGCGCTCTGCTTGATGAAGTCCAGCACGCGGCTGATCTCCTCATCCCGCACAAAGGTGCCCTGGATACGCACCGGCTTGGGCGCGCCCACAGGCATAAAGAGCATATCGCCCTGGCCCAGCAGCTTCTCGGCACCGGCACCATCCAGAATGGTGCGGCTGTCCACCTGGCTGGACACGGCAAAGGCAATGCGGCTGGGGATGTTGGCCTTGATCAGGCCAGTGATGACATCCACGCTGGGGCGCTGGGTGGCAACGATGAGGTGCATTCCGGCGGCGCGGGCCTTCTGGGCAATGCGGCAGATGGAATCCTCCACGTCCTTGCCCACAACCATCATCAGATCGGCCAGCTCGTCGATGATGATGGCGATATAGGGCATCTTTTCCAGCATGGGGTCGGTGGCCGCCAGCTTGTTGAAGGATTTGATGTCACGGACATTGTTTTCCGCAAACAGGTGGTAGCGGCGCTCCATCTCCTGCACCGCGCTGCTCAGAGCACCCGCTGCCTTTTTCGGCTCGGTGATGACAGGCATCAGCAGGTGGGGGATGCCGTTGTATTCAGCCAGCTCCACCACCTTGGGGTCAATGAGCATGAGCTTCACGTCCTCGGGGCTGGAGCGGAACAGGATGCTGATGATGATGCTGTTCACACAGACAGATTTACCACTGCCGGTGCTGCCCGCGATGAGCAGATGGGGCATCTTGCACAGGTCGGCCACCTGGGCCACACCGGCAATGTCCTTGCCCAGCGCCACGCCCAAGGGCGAAGTCATCCGCAGGAAGGCCTGGCTTTCAAAGACACTGCGGATAAAAACGGGGGTCTTTTTGTGGTTGGGCACCTCGATGCCCACGGCAGGCTTGCCGGGGATGGGTGCTTCCATGCGGACATCGGCCACGGCAAGGTTCAGGGCGATATCATCGGCCAGCGAGGTGATGCGGCTGATCTTCACGCCCGCCATGGGCTGGACCTCATACCGGGTAACGGAGGGTCCCCGCGAAATATCCAGCACCCGGGTGCGCACGCCGAAGCTTTCCAGCGTGTCCACCAGCTTCTGGGCGTTGGCCTTCAGCTCGTCCTGGGCACCGGGGTCACCCTCCTCGGCAGACTTTTCAAACAACTCGATGCTGGGGTACTGATACTGGAAGGTCTCCACCACCTCCGGTTCCTCGGCCGGGGCGGTGGCGGCAGCCTGCTCGCCTGCGGCGGATTTTTCCATGGCGGCCGCCACCAGCGTGTTCAGGTCTTTTTCCTCCACCGGTTCGCTGGTAATGCTGATCCAGCCGTCCTCGTCCGGTTCACTGCGCATGGCCACCGCGTTTTCCGCGCTGACCCGCACCGGCACCACCGGCTCGTCCGTAGTGGGCAGGGTAGGGGTCTGGAACACCGGCATCTCAGGCTGCACGGGCTCTGCCGGTGCAGCCGCAGGGGCTTCCGGGGCCGCAGGCGGCACGGTGGGGTTCACCACCGGGGCCGGAGCAGGCGATCCGGCGGGCGCGAAGAAATCCTCAGCGGCAGTCTCCACGGCATCCGGCACCACCGGTTTGACGATGGCCCGGGGCGGGGCCTTTTGGAGCGGGTCCTGCCCAAAGGTGCCGCCCGGCCCGATGATGATGGGCTCAATGGGCTCGCTGCCGCCCTCGGAAACAGAGGTATCCGGCCCAAGATCAATATCAAACGCCGCGCGGGGATGGTTAGAGGTCACCTTGACCGGCTCAAAGGCTGGGGCAGGCTGGGCGGGAGCCGGTTCCGGCTCCACCGGCGCAGGCGGCTCGTAGCCCAGAGAATCGTCCACGGGAGCAGGTTCCGCTTCGCCTTCCATCTCCTTGGTCACCTTGTGGCCCCAGCTGAACACGCCGGACAGCCACCCGGGCACCGGAATGCCGCCGGGCACGTCTTCCTCATCGGAACTGTCATCGTAATCGTCCGCAGGCTCCTCGGCGCGGTCATCCTCTTCCGCCTGCCGGGCCGCAAGGCGCTCAGCACGGCGGGCGGCGTTCTGCTCATAGACCGCCACGCCTTTTTCATGCACGCCGCCGCCCACATTGCAGAGCCACTGCCAGCACTCGGCAGGGGTGATATCAAAAATATACAGGCTGGGGCACAAGGGCCGGACCGCCACAACCAAGCGCGGCGGT
>OBXA01001027.1_pt1 | contig 18266 bp, 29 predicted proteins | sample 1538121 | NCBI WGS metagenome assembly OBXA01 (sample SAMEA2580133, study PRJEB22360) | human gut metagenome | biome: human gut; feature: human-associated habitat; material: faeces | place: Denmark | collected 2008/2010 | reverse complement strand
CCAAATCGCCATCAATATCACCGACCCCGCCGGTTACACCACCAGCTACGGCTACAACGCCCGATGGCTACCCGAAACTATTACCGACACTTACAATACGACAGCTACGAACCCTTGGCGCAGGTACGCAATTGGACCAACGAAGACGGCGAAAGCCGCCAACAAACCTACTACTTCCACTGCAATCAAATCGGTATTCCACGCGAGATGACCGATAAAGACGGCAACCTCTTATGGTTCGGCAACTACACCGGCTGGGATCATCTGAAAAAAGATGAGTGGGTTTACAAGAACGTGCACTATCCGTTCAGACTGCAAAACCAATATATCGATCGTGAGACGGGGCTGCATTACAACTTCTTCAGGTATTATGAGCCTGATGCGGGTCGGTTTGTGAATCAGGATCTGGTTTGGCTTTCAGGCGGAGACAATCTGTATCTCCAGTAGGAATACCATACCCTATGAGAGCCTTACCTCCTGGTTCTAATTGAAAGCCTTATACCATATATAGGGTACTGAAACCAATTGATAATGTAGCTGAAAGTAAAATTATGTCGTTGTTCGGAGAGATTGGATTAGGGATACAGTATGAATTACCAAAATCTATTAAATCATATAGAATCTGGGCATTTGGAAGAGGTGAAAATAGGAAAATGTTAAAAATTAATGAATTGAATTCATATCTTAAAAGTAAAGGAGTACCAGAAGATAGTTACTCAATCAATGAAGTAAATGATGAATCATTATGTATTGTTGAAGAAAATAAAAAATGGCATATATTCTATTCTGAAAGAGGATTGAGAACCGAAGAATATTGTTGCCAAGATGAACATTTGGCAATTCTATATTTTATAAATCGCTTATCAAAAATGTTAAAATTTTCTTTCGAATGAAAAAAAGCAAACTGTAGCCTGTATGAAACCTTCAGTCCCGACGTAGGGTGTGTGCGGTACGCACGAGATTTCTATTTTTCATACGACCTCTACCAACTCACCCAAACGATTAGATTAGGAGGAAATTATGAAGAAATTAATGGTGTGGGGATATAGCGCACAAAGTTTAGATGAGTTAGCGAAAAGAAAAGTGCCTAAGGTTTCCTTAGGGGAAGTAGGGATATCAGAGGAATTCAACCCTAAAAAAACGCATCCTGATTTTGACTTTCCATGGAGTTGGTTCGTAAAGGGACAAGAAATTCCTCCAATGCCTGAAAAGGTTTATGTCTGCTTAAAGAAAGCAAGAGGTGTTACTTTTGATTTTCTACCTTATGGCTACAACTTCTTTATCATGTCAGCGCATTTTTTGGAATTTATTAAAAAATATGGATTTAATTATAATTTTGGTATGAGCGAAGCGATTATTGTCAATACAAAAGGTGGGCTATTGACAAATGAAGTCTATTATTTGGTAAGAATAGTTAGCTGGGAAATTGAGGATGAAATTGTTTACCCGGATTTAGGAAGAGATGAAAAAGGTTTTTCGCTGGAGGCATATACTAATTCGGATAAGGATATTTTGCTGTCTTCCAAATATAAGTATATGGAAGCATTTATGGTGTCAGAAAATTTAAAAGAAAAAATATTAGAAATGTTCTCCTTACCTTTTCTTTATACTTTGAAGGAATGGAAGGAGCAAAATGATTATGAAATTATTGGATTTGATAAATTATAATAAAAAGGAAACTTAAATGTCAAAATTACTTTTTACTTCTTCTAAAACGCCACATAGTATTGGTTATATTGGAGGAGGAGCTGAACATATTCCGTTAGAATTATGGCCTAAAGTTCCAAATTCTGATGCCTATCAAACACATCTATTTACTCTTTATTCTGACTTTTTACCTGACAATGTATTCCCTCGTAGAAATTATTACATCTCTGTTTTTATTTCCATAGAGGAGCATGCACTAGGAGGGGTGAAAGACTCTATTTCATCTAAATATACTGTTAATTGTCAGGATGATTTAATTTTACTAAATGATGGTTTTAGTTGTGCTGTTCTTTATGAACGGGAACAAGATATCGGCAAGCAAGATTTAGGAAGCATTTCTTTGGAAAGAAAATTTTTTGAAAGACTTGATGAAGTTGATAAAGAAGCCGATGCGAAATACAATGAAAATGAACATTTATTCTTTGAAGATAATGGAATGGGATTGGATGTATCCAAAATTTTTGGCAATCCTTATTTTGAACAAGATATAATATATCCTTCTCCTAAGTTTAGTTTTTGCTTGCAATTATTAGAAGAAGATATAGATAAAAAGTTACATATTTTTCAGAATGGTATTGGTTATTTTTATTATGACCAAAATGTTAAGAAAAAACTTCTATCTGGAAGTCAAGCAGGTATTTTCTTTATTCAAAATACTTAATATCATGGAGCTAAATCTCAGACAGTACGGAAATGGATGCTTGATTCTAATAATTATCGATTAGAATATGGACCAGGCAACTGTTCCTGTGGGGCAAAGAGCAAAGAACGTTATAAGAAACTCTGTAAACCTAAAAACGGTAAGCTACCTAAAGGTTGTTAATTGCTAAATATTTTAAGAAATAAAAGGAATAGTTATGTATTTAGAAGAGCAAAATTCAGATTTAAATGATGAGATTAATGATCTAATTTGTTTATCAAATGATTTGACAAGTATCGAAGATAGATTAGCTGTCAAACTAAAAGCATGGAGTTTAATTCCTGAACCTAAGATAAATTGGGTCGAACCAACTTCTTCAGTCGCTAATGGTATTTCTGGAGTTTATGAGGAAACAGGGGATTATAAAGCAGCATTAGAATGGGTACTACTTGCCTTAAAAGCTAGAGAAATAGAGCCTGATGCAAGTATATTTTGTGATGCAGGTGCAATATATTTTGAGCTTGGTGATATGGACAATGCCTATAAATACTTTCAACTTGCGTATAATGAACTTCGTTATCAGCCATTTTCATATCGAGATAGGAAATATTGGCAATTTTATAAGCAACGTAAAGAAGAAATAAATCCTAAGAAAAAAACCAAAAAGTAAGATTCAATATTTTCAGACGACCTTTTTTGTACCGTACTTAACCGCCGCTACGCCTACGACCCTGAGGCCGGGTGGTTTGTGAATCAGGAGCCGATTGGGCTGATGGGTGGGGACACCTTTATCAGTTTGCACTGAATACATAAAAGTGGATCGATTCATTGGTATTATCAAAATGCGATCCTTGCGGTAAAGATAAAGATAAGCTTCCAGGTGGCACAACAGTTAAAGATTTTAAAGCTTCTCTTGTTAAACTACCACCAGGAGAAAGGGTTGCAAAAATAAAAAGCATGGCGGAGCAAGTAGCTAGTTCTCGTAGTTGGACAAGAGCAAAAAATATTGAAAGATTAAATCCAAAGAGGACAATATATACTGATGGTACAAACTTTTATTCTTTAGATACACAACATGGAAGGTTTGAAAAACTAAATAAGAAGGGTAAACACATGGGTGAAGTTGATATGTGTTTAAATGAAAAAGGTAAACAAGATTCTAGTAGTGAACACGATATAAGGATTAAATGATGCAGAAATTAGTAAATTATCATAGTAATTTGGCGCATGGTACCGTTTTTAGATTTCCAGGTTCATATCCACATGAAAAATATGTTGATCTGATATTAGTTGAATTTCCAGATAGTGATAGAAAATTTGGTCTTGTTGTATCTACTGGTCATAAAGCGGGATTGATTTTAATTAAACTTCCAAAGGAAGCTGAATCAAATAACTTTGCTGGAATAGATAGACAATGGGTAATAGATAACTGGAATAAATGGATATATGAGACTTGTAATGTTGATGATGTCTATGTAATTCAAAACTACCCAATTCCTGTTATTGATTACAGCAAGCCGTAGCCCGGAGAAAACCTTCAGTCCTGTCGTAGGGTGTGTGCGGTACGCACGCACGCGGTTTCTATTTTTCAGACGACCTCACTATTTTTTTTGAGGTCGTCTGAAACATTTGTTCTTTAACAATCTCATTAGCAATGGCATTCTATCTAAAGGTCGTTTTTCCTGATGGCTGAGAAGCTAATTGACATAGATAAATACAGGAAAGGATATATATTATGTTGAAAATATTGAATAATTCTTTGGATGGAATTGTATTGGGTCAAAAAAAGGCTGACTTTGATGATGTTATTTTAAATAATCCTAATTATTCATTAGAGTTTGATAGAAAACACAAGATACAATCTGATTCAGAATTGATTACTGTATCTTCCTTGAGGAATTGTGATGAATTTTGCTTAAATGGAAAAGTTATTAAGTTTTCAAATCTTGAAAAATTTTTAGAAGAGGAGGATCCTCTAATAGAAGTTTCGGATGAAGAAAATTATTTTTATATTTTTCCAAAATATAATTTAGTTTTATATGTTGACTATAAGGATAATTTGTTTCTGCAGATATTAATTTATGATGAGAGTATAAGAGGTTTATATGATAGTAAAGGTAAAAAGTACTCAGACTTTCAAAAAAGTAAACTTAAAAACCCAACTTTAAATCATGATAAATTAATATTTATTCCTTATAAGAGCATAGGCGATTTTGAATTAAATTGTTCTCTATCAGATGTTATAAGAAAATATGACATATCAAATAATGTTATCCCGAAGGTAAAAAATATTATAGAGATAAACAATTTTGTACTAAGGTTTGATAATGAAAAGTTAACTGAGGTTACAATTTTCAATGATAAGAAAGTAGAGCTTGCAATATACTATAATGAAATGGATATATCATCAAAAAAAGGGCTTACTGAGTTATTAAGTCAATATGAAGTTATTGAGAGAACGAAATCTAAATATCTTTTCAAAGAATTAGGTCTAGTTGTAGAAAAAGATCTGTCCGAATTTCATTTTTTTGAACAATCATTATTAAAATTTTGGGTAAATTTGCATAGACCTATTACTAGCTGGTAATCACAAGTAAGCCATAGCAAACCGTAGCCCACACAAAACCTCCAGTTCTTACGAACCTTTGGCACAGGTCCGCAATTGGACAACCGCAGACAGCGAAGGCCGACAACAAACCCATTACTTCCACTGCTACCAAATCGGCATCCCGCGTGAGATGTCCGATAAGGACAGAAATCTCTTGTGGTACGGCGAATGCACTGCCTTGGGTCGTCTGAAAAAGGATGGCGGGTCTATCGGAATGTACATCAACCGTTCAGATTACAGAAACAGTACTTCGATGACCAAGTGTTGACAATGCTAGCGGTGTATATGATTAATGAAAGAATAAATTATGAATATAGAATTGCATATTGAAAGAGTACAATCTATTTTAAATCAAATGGATCTACAAAAGAAATGTAAATTTGCAGCTTGGTGCTGTAATGCACTGATCATTGAGAAAAAAATAAATGAAAATATGACTAAAATAACTAATTCAAATGTGAACTACCAACTCTGTGATACTATCATTAAAGCTGGTTGGTATGATTTCTCCCAAATAAATATTGGAATCTCTCAAAAAACTATAGAAGATATAAATTGGAATGATGATGATCCATTAAATGATATGGTAGAAACACAAGGAACTATAGAATTATTAGCTTCGATTCGAAATATGTTACTAGGTATACAACAAAAATCATCTGATAGTTATTACTTTGCTGCATGTGCTGAAAACGTAATTAACTGGAAAGATGCTTTAGCGAATTTCCCATACTCCGAAGATGGCAAAATAGAGGACGAAAATTTAAAACGTGAATATGAAATTCAATTGTTATTTTTAGATGATTTAAGAAATAGCATAATTACCTTACAGGATATTAAGAAATATAGATAAATGGATGCAAGCCTGAGTAGACTATTTAGAAAGATAGGAGTTGAGTTGATGGAGTCTGAGGAATTAACTTCTAAAATTTTGCTGGAAAGTGTTTTAGAATGTACAGATTTTGTAGTAAATGAGGTGCCAAACTTATACAGTGCAGTAATAGAGAGATTAAAGCAAGACGATGAAGTATTCTTTATGAATTTTGTTGAAGATGAGGATGGTCAGGATGATTATTATGGATATGTCTATAATAAAACAAATGGAAAAATCTACGAATATGCGTTCCATGATGACAAATTAGTGAAAAATAAGAAGTTGTCTTTTACTGAAAAGAAAATTGGAGAGTTAACAACGAAAGATATTCTTGAATTACCTATAATAGACTTACTGTAATCCTTCTTTGAGGTCTTCTGAAATATTTGCTCCTTAACAACCTCATCACTAGTCAGCATCAAGGTCGTCTGAAAGAGGAAACCATGGTAACGGATAGCGCATACCAACCCTTCCGATTGCAAAAATATACAAAATATGATGGACCCTTGGGGGTTGAATGCTGTTAGCATAGCCAAGGGGGCATTGTCTATGGTTGCAATTGATACAATGACTCCAGCCCCCACTGATGCGGCATTGCCTAAATGGATTGCATATGGGGTGCTTGGAACTGCTCCATTATCTAAACCAAGAATACCTTTGAAAGATATACAACCAGACCCTATAGATTGGTGGTAATAAAAATGATATCAAATGATATTCAAGAATTACTTAAAAATATTACAAAGTCTCTAATTAAAATCGAAACAAAAGAGTTAGATGCTTTAATTTCTAGACAGTTAACCCATATAGATAATATTGATTTTCACAGATACGAAATATCCCATAGGAAAATTGAAAGTCTCAAATTTTCTTTCTGTTCATTTCGTGGTGCTTTCATAAGCTATAGTTCCTTTAATAATTGTAATTTTATTAATTGTTCTTTTATTACAGCAATAATTTGTAATACAAAATTTACTAATTGTACATTTATTAATTGTGTATTCAGATCAACGCATATACAAGATAATTTAATATCTAACTGCTCTTTTCAAAACTGTCATATAGAAGATAATATATTTTCTACAAATAAAACATAATTTATGACAATGTTGAATAAGGCATTCGGGCCGCCTTTTAGGTGGAAAAATTCCCATGCCTTATTGAATTACAGAAAGGAACTTTAAAAAGTGGCAAGAAAAAAACAGAAATGGCAGGTAGGCGATTATTTTGGCATTCCCATAGAAGATGATTTTTTAGCTGTTGGACAGATTCTTGGAAAATATGATTGGATAGGTGTAGCCTGCTTAATTACCAAAATGAAAATTTCCTCAAAAAACCTTCCTTTATATGAAGATATAAAAATAGATAAAAACGATGTTATTGCTGCTATGTTTATTACTGAAGAATCGTTAGATAAAGGATTCTGGCCAATTATTCAACAAGGTATAGTAAATAAAAATATACTAAAACAATATTTTCCTAATATTGATTTAATTGAACAAGGAAATATTATTGGTATTAATACCGAAGGTTCAGCTATTATTGATGATTTTATTAAAGCTTATTTTAGTCTAGCACCTTGGGATGACTGGCATGACCCCGAATACCTTGATAAACTTCTTATTTCTCCCGACAAAAAACCTGAAAATCTCATCTATAAGAACAAATAATCTATTCCAACTCAAAGCAAAGCTTATCCTGAAAGTAAAATGCTTCGTACTCTTTGAAAAGCCTTTTGAATGCCTCACGAATATATGAATAGCAATAGATGTTTGGTCTAGATATGATGTGCTAAATGGTATAGATAAATATATACAACGCATAACAGTTTGTTTTTTGTATCCTGATATAACTGATTTAAATAATAATGAAATAGATGATTTTCAAGAGCTATTTTTGAATTTATTACTTGATATTAAAGATGGTTTATGTAACATTTTTTTTAATTTTTTAGTTGAATAATTAGACTAATTTAGATAGAAAAACTATTTATTGATATGTAATTAAATATTGAAAAATACTTAACACGATATCTTAACATTTGAACACAAAATCAGTTTGCGCTGAATGATCAAGACTGGGTTGATCCCCTTGGTTTAAGTAAATGCTCAAGCTAAAGGTCGTTATTTATTTGAAACACTCCCTGCTACCAGAAGTAGCCTCGCAGTCAAACCAAAATGGAACCTCATGACTAATATTGCTCAATTTAAAGTAAAACCAGAAACAACTATTATTGAAGATAAAGCTGCACCTCATGGTTTGGGGTTGCCTGGTGGACAAACACAAAAATATATTAATGACTTAGAAAGATCAATAAGACAATGAATCAGGAGCAATTTATAAAAAAGATTAATATAGTTTTAGTCGAAATTGATAAAATGATTAATAATTGTGATGAATATGGTTATACAAATAAACAGCAGTTGATTTCTATAAAAAATGAACTATATGACATGATTAATTATCTAAATTCAGAAAGTATTTTTCAACAAAAAAAAGGAAAAGAATTTTTATTGTCTCGGATAGTAATTGATTCTTGGCCATTTAATAATGAAGTTGGTAAACTCCTTGTAGAATTAGAAGAAGATTTCAATTCTTTGATAAGAAAAAATATAAAAATGTCTAAGTTAAAAATTTTGAATGAAACTCCTTTAGACTTTCAAGAAAAAAATTTTTTTGATGAATGGGAAGTCAGTTACCTTGATTTGATGGAAGTAAATCAAGGTTCTCCCTTAGTTGGAAGTCTATCCATTAACGGTCAAGTTATTATTAAAGAACAGGGGTTTGGAGGGCCGTTGTTGTATTTCAATAGAAAAATATATATTCCAGTTTTCATTAGACGATTTTGCGTTGTGGGATTTAGGCTTGCAATATTAAATTTAGATGATTTATCAATTGAGTATATTGGAGGCATCGAAGACCTGGTTTATCTGAAAGAGATAAAAGATAATAGAATTTATTTCTATACAGATATATATAAAAGCACAGAAAAGAACTTAACTTTATATGAACAAATATAACTCAAGGATATGCTATAAACATCATAGCCAATGGACTTTCATATTAATTAAATTTAAAGAATTTATTCAAAAGTATTGGATAAGTATAACAAAGCTCAAACAGATAGATACATGAGTAAGCAATTAACTAGAATTGGTGGTAAGGTTTTTGGAAAATACGGATCACGTAGTAAATGTGCATAGAAACTGATTGATAACAAAAACTTATAAAAGGAAAACTAAAATGAGTATTTTAAGTAATTATATAATTCAAGATTTAATCCAGAATGTATCTAAAGGAGTTACAGAGACATTTAAATTTGTATTAGAAAGATATAATTCTAATGAAGTTTTTGCCTATACATTATTTATTGATGACTATTGTTCATATCTGGGGTGGGCTGCTAACACTATTTCTCACTACGAAATAGAAAAAGTAAACTACCCAAAAGAAGACCAGCCTTTTATTAAATGGTATTACCCTCAATTTGCAATAGGACTTGGAGAGGCTCCTGAGAAAATAGATAGGATATTCAATAATGAGATTCAAAATATTCTTAATGATGCAAATACATTAATATCAGAAGATAATTTTGAGCAATATCAGGCGGAAGTATATGATTCAATTATAGAAGGATTTAAAAAAGCGATAGAAAATATAGATAAGAAAAAAACAAATAATGTCATATTTTTTGTTTCTATTGTAGATAGTGATAATACTGAAATTATGGAAAATTATTCTGCTGAACAATTAAATTCATATGATAAATTTCTTACATTCAAAAATAGATTTCAAAGCACGCCGTAGCCCGTATGAAACCTCCAATCCCGACGTAAATAAGAACGCACATCCTAAGAGGGCTTTATAAAAATAACATTGAGGTAAGAAAACCGCTCCAAAAGAGAAGAGAGAATAAAAAAACTGGTGCTTGTTAAAATGTTAAAGGAGGTTGTTATGCTTAGCTTTTATGATTGCGATAAAAATTTATCTGAAATTGATTTCAATGATGTTGAAAAAAAATTAGAAGTATCTTTTCCAGCTTCATTTAAGTCACATTATTTCAAATGGAATGGAGGTGATCCCAACCTTTCTTGTTTTGTCAATGATAATATCGATTATGAGTATATTGAAATTCGCGACTTCATTCCAATGAAATATTCTAAGCAGTTTGAGGATGATCCAGATTTTACATTGGAAGGAAGAACAATAAATGAATGGAAACTTAATGAGTTACCTAAAAATCTGATTCCTTTTGCTTTTGATTGGGGAGGGAATTACCTCTGTTTAGAAAAAAATAGTTGGCAAATTATTTATTATGTAAGGGACGTATGGAGTGAAAATATATCAAGAGAAGCTAATTTAAAAAAAAATTCAATTATTATCGCGAAATCATTTGATGAGTTTTTAAATTGTTTGGAAGAAAATCCTGATGATTAATAAACTGGCGTAGAGTCGTGTATATATAGTAAGTGTAACAAGCCATAATCTTAGGAGGGTATTATGAAAAAGTTATTAGTGTGGGGATATGCTCTACAAAGTATGGATAAAGCAGAAAAAATGGGATTACCACGAGTAAGTAGTGGAGTCTTAGGTATATCGGAGGTATTCAACCCTAAAAAAACGCATCCTGATTTTGACTTTCCCTGGAGTTGGTTCGTAAAGGGGCAAGAAATTCCTCCAATGCCTGAAAAGGTTTATGTCTGCTTAAAGAAAGCAAGAGGTGTTACTTTTGATTTTCTTCCATATAATGATTTCTTTATCATGTCAGCGCGTTTTTTGGAATTTATAAAAAAATATGGGTTTGATCATGATTTTGGAATGAGTAAAGCAATTATTGTCAATACAAAAGGCGAGTTATTGACAAACGAAGTCTATTATTTAGTAAGAATAGTTAATTGGGAAATTGAGGATGAAATTGTTTACCCAGATTTAGCATTAGATGAAGATGATTTTTCCCTGGAGGCATATACTAATTCAGATAAGGATATTTTATTGTCTTCCAATCACAATTATTCAGGAGCATTCATGGTATCAGAAAATTTAAAGGGTAAATTATTGGAAAAATTTTCTTTGCCGTTTCTTTATTCTTTGGAAGAGTGGAAGGAATTAAATAATTTAGACTTTTATTGGAATTAATATAAATCAAAGAAGTGTTGGATGAACTTTTTTCCATTCCAACATCTACTCCCTCTCTCGTGGGAGAGGGCCGGGGAGAGGGTAAAACGACAGCTACGAAACCTTGGCACAGGTCCGCACCCGGACCAATGAAGACAGCGAAAACCGCCAAGAAACCCACTACTTTCACCGCGACCAAATCGGTATCCCTCGAGAGATGACCGATAAAGATGGATCGACCCTAAAGGCTTGGCAGTTTTTGTAATACCCCTTATTGCTCCTGAATTGATTGCGTTAAGTAAAGCTGCTCTTGTAACTTTTGGTATAGGTATTATTTATGAAAAAGGGAAAAAGCTCTTGATACAGTAATGATGGCAGCAAATAGTAATCAAGTAGATACTGGGATTGCTAATCAAGTTTATGAAAAAATAAATGAGTATTTTCAAAGCACGGAAAAAATAATATGGTAAATGATAGAATTTCAAGTTTTGACGCTTTTTTAGAATGTAAAGATCTATCAATCAATGACTTATTAGAAAAACTACTACATTCTAATACTATTATTCAATATGAAGCAGCAAAAAGACTACAATTTTTTCAGTATAAAGAGATTATTGATATAATCAGAAATATCCTCTTAACTAGTCGATATAGTAAACATAGAGAAATTGCAAATTTTATCTTGGGACAAATACAAGAAGAACTTGGCACTACGGAATTGAAAGAAATTTACTCTATATTAATTTACTCTATTCAAAATGACAAAAGCATTAAAGTGAAATCATCTGCAATATCTTCTTTAGGACATCTATTCAAAAAATATAATCTAGGAGAAGAAGCGTTTCGCACTATAGAAAATAATATTAGTTCTATTTGGAATATAAATAGATATTCTATAATTATTTCTATTGCATTTAGTTCTGCATATTTCCCAAAAAGAAATTATATAAAAGAATATCTTATAAAAAATTTAAACAGCAAGCATCACAAAATTATTTCATGGGTATTGTATGGATTAAAAGGAAAACATTATAAATCAGAATCAATTGAAAATTTACTAATAGATAAACTAAGCCAACTTAATGAAAAATCTTATATTTACAATGAAATTATTGCATTTTTAATTTCAATTAGTTCTAAAAAAGTTATCCCTTATATTCAAAAGACACTATTCACTCAAAGTAAAATTGATGATGAAATTTATACTGAACTTAAAAATAATTTATCGGATGAATTTGCGGAATTAAGAAAACAATTATTAGAAGAATTTAAATAGTATCTTGACGTACTCCTCAACCGCAAACCTGCTTTCGTCTGCAAAACCAGTACGCTGACCGTGAGACGGGGCTGCATATATGGTTTCAACAAAAAATAAGGATAAGCAAACGGATGTGGGTTCATCCAAAGGCGTTGCTCGCTTTATGACTTTAGCATTCAAAAATTGATTTTAAGGACGATAATTATGAAAAGTAAAGAATTTATTCAAGGGCTTATTGAATATTTAAAAAATAATTTGAATATTCCTGATGCTAATTTTCTAAAAGATAGGATTAAATTTAAAAAAGGAAAATATGTTTATGGTGAAATATCCTTTAGCAATTCTCGTACTTTCGAGGGGGTCATACTTCACCTATATGCATACAATTCTGAAATGGGAAATTTTTTCTCCCAAAATGTTCCTCCTTATGATAAATCGTCAAATCCATATGACTTAGTATTTGTACAACCATCTATCTCGCAGGCGCATTTTTTTAAAGCTCCCCCTATTACCTCATTTCCCTATGGAGATACCATTAAATTACCTGAATCTGAGAATGATGCAAAAAACATCTATCCAGATGTATTAAAGCATTTGCAACAAGATCATATTCCAATCATTATGGCCTTCCATTCCGGTAGCAAAGAAGTTTTAAAATATTTAGCACTTTATCCAGAGGCTTTTCGTTTTAAAGCATTAACCGCTATTTTTATTATAAATAAGAATGAATTACCACTAAATGATCCTTTAATACAGAATATTTTATTGTTTGATAAAAAAGTATTAGAAAATGATAATGGATTGTTTAGCAAGCATGATTTGATCTTCCTGGAAAATTCTTTTGACCAAAAACTAAAACAACAAATTATGCAATAATTAGTCCTTGTAACAAGCCGTAGCCCACACAAAATCTTCAATTCTGACGTAAGGTGTATGTGGCATGCACGCGGTTTCTGTTTTTCAGACGACCTCGAAGAGGAAACCGGATTCGTTTGGGACGGCAGATATACCTATATCTACACCGATTCCGACGGCTACGCCGTCTTGGCCCAAGTCCGCGATTGGACAACCGAAGACGGTGAAAGCCGCCAGCAAACCCACTACTTCCACTGCGACAAAATCGGCATCCCGAGAGAGATGACCGATAAGGACGGCAATCTGTTGTGGTACGGGGAATACACCGCCTGGGGGCGTCTGAAAGAGGAAAGCAAGGTAACGGATAGCGTATACCAGCCCTTCCGTCTGCAAACCAGTATGCCGACTGTGAAACCGGGCTGCATTACAACTTCTTCAGGTATTACGAGCCTGATGCAGGGTGGGATAACCCATTGGGGCTATCTATTTCAACAGTCATTCATATGGGAAAAAAGGGGAAACATATTGCGGAGCATAATAACTTTATCCCTGGTCGGAGCATTCTAACTGCAAATCCTCAGGATTTATTGGAAGTTGTGTTGATAAGGATACAGGCGATGAGACTCTGACAGAATGGGGAATAATTCATTCATCTAAAAAAGGAGCCTATATTGTTCCTGCATTGCCTGATATAACATAAATTCTATATTTTATTTGGGGAATTAATTATGAAAAGAAAAGAAATTATTTTAAGTATGCAAACGGCTTTTCTTGGAGCAATTTGTAACAAAGTCAGACTTATTGCATTTGATATGACTGAAGAATTATTTACTCTTTATGTATATATTGATTCGCCACTGACAGATGATGAGTATGAAGCAATAGATAGTGCAGTTACAGATGTATTGGCCGATTTTCCAAATTTTCTATATGAGAAAATATATATTATTGAAAATAATGATAATATTCTTTCATTAAATATATATAAAGGATGTTTTTTTATGCGATTTGAAAATAAATTTGATTAAATAACTCGTTATCCCTACTGTTCAAGATAACCGCCTGAAAACCTACAACGGCACAAGTTACTACTACGACGACATCGGCAACCTCTTATGGTTCGGCAACTACACTGGCTGGGGGTGTCTGAAAGAGGAAACCAAGGTAACGGATAGCGCATACCAGCCCTTCCGCTTGCAAAACCAGTATTGCGATCGTGAAACAGGAAATAAATGCGGCATTGACAATAGAGATGAATTTAATCAATGGAAGCGCGAGTTCTGGTACGACCAAGCTTTAAAAGAATTATCTAGAAGAGGTATTAAATGATTAGCTACGAAACAATGAATTTACTTATTAAATATTTTCAAGATTACCCTGAGCTTAAAGGGATACCCGCTAGTAGTGAGGAAATTAAATATGCTGAAAATATTTTAGGAATAAAATTTCATGATGATTACATTGAATTTATTAAAAAATTCGGCGGCGCAAGCGCTGGTTTGGATATCCATGCTTTCCATAATTCAACATTAATTGGAAAAGAAACAGTTATCGAATTAACTCAGGGATTTCAAAAACTTTTAGAATTACATGAACAACCAATGAATAAAAATAAACTTTATGCAATATCAGATGATGGTTCAGGCAATTCCATTTTAATGGATCAACAGGGACATATTTTTATTTATTACCATGATTCCTCGGAAATGGAAATGTTATATGAATCACTTGATAGCTTATTTAAAGAAACATTGTTGGGGGAATAGCAAGTTGTAGCCCGTATGAGACCTCCAATCCTGACGTAAGTGTGCGCGGTACGCACGCAGCTTCTGTTTTTCAGATGACCTCACTATCCTCTTTAAGATTGTCTGAAATATTGGTTCTTTAACAATCTCATTACCAGTCAGGTACAAAATGTAGTTTCTCGAGGAGCATTATAATATTATGGAAAGTAAAAAAGAGTCTAACGACTATATTATTAAATTTAACAACCATGAAGTCTTAGTTTTTTTTGAATGGCTTGTTAAATTCGTTGAAAATAATCAAATTATTGATGAAGCTGAGCAAAAAATATTATATGACTTAGAATGCTTATTAGAATCCACATTAGAAGAACCTTTTATGGAGAATTATAAAGATCTAATACATATAGCTAAAAAATCTATTATCAATAATTAGCAAGCTGTAGCCTGAACAAAAACTCTCAGTCCTAAGGAGTATTTTATGAAAATTAAAGAATTAATTGAACAATTAGAACAAAAAAGTAACCATCAATTTTTGAAAGCAGTATCAAAACCAGAATTTGCTTTTCCTTTGCCACAAGATTTAAAATTCTTTTATGAAAATTATGAATATGCTATTCTTAATATTAGTACTTCTTGTGAGATAAGAATCAGTTCACTTTCAGAATTGCGACCAACAAACCAAATTCTATATCCAGCTGATGATGTTATTTGGGAGGAGTTGGCAGATGATATCAGTAATGATTGGTTCATGATTGCATCTTCACAAGAGCTTAGTCAATATATCAGTATAGACTTAAACAAAAAAAGATATGGTTTTTGTTATGATAGTTTTATAGAAACTCATGCTACACCTGATGAGTCTCCCATTATTGCTAAGTCATTTACAGAACTACTGGAGAAATTGGTTTCCAATGAAAAAGAATGGTTTTGGTTAGATTCCTCTTTTCAAAGCTATGGTGATGCTTATGAAGATGAATGAATAAGTTGTAGCCCGCATGAAACTTCCAATCCTGACGTAGGGCATGTGCGGTACGCACAGGTACACCCCTTTAATATCATGTAAACAACATTCGGAAAGAAATTTAAAATGACTAACTTTATATCAACAGGTAGTACTTATTGGATTTCAGATGAAGAAATTCAAATTTTCGAAAAGAACGCCACTAATGGAGATAAAAACTCAGCATTCAAATTATATCAATACCATATGTTTGTATCTTTAGATCGAGATTTGGAATTTAAATGGCTAGAGATAGCGGCAAAAAATGGACATCCAATTGCCCAATCCAATTTAGCCGATTTATTTTTCGCACAAGGCAATAAAGAAAAAGCCATATTTTGGGCTAAAAAGGCATATAGAAATGGTGCCAAACTACCAGACGAATTAAAAATATTGATAAATATCAATTAATTAATAAGATTTAGCGGATTATCGTTACAACCCTAAAACTTCTGGAGGAGGATTAAGAAAAGAAGCTAAGAAATTTCTTAGAAAATTGAAAAAAGTAGGTGAGAAATGCCCTTAAATTTTTAGGAGAATTTAAATGGAAAAAAATGGATACGTTAATTTTAACTTTTTAGATAGCAAACCCAATATAAATAATATATTAGTTGGGCTAGATTTAGACTATTCCAATCTACATTACTGAAATTGACGATGCTATTCAAGGATACACGAGAGTTATCGTCGGAGATAAAAATCAGTTCAAGTTTAACCTAGATAAATTTTATCCAATTAATCCTATTGAGAATTTAGATGAAATGAGTTTTTTAGGAGGACAACCTGAATATTTACAGCAAGAGAGTGATGATTTTCTAGAAAAATATATTTTCATAGGTCAAATCTTAGGAATGGATTTACCTGAAGAAGTAAATGAAATTTTTTATTTAACTGAGAACATAGGATATATTTTTATAAATCGAGATCTATCTGGTGGAGTATTCTTTGTACAAACGACTTAAACAAAACTAAAAAGGATTGAATTATGAATGAAAGTATTGAAACAGTATTATATAGTTTTCTGATGGAAATGTATAAATGGGAAGATAATACTAGAGAGAACCCTTTATCTAATCGGTAGAGGGTTCTTTTGTGTTATCCGTCATGCTTTGTATTTGAAAAAATATTTCTATTTATAGTATGATAGCTTTATATGTTATTTTTCTGTAGAAAGGAGCTCGTATGAATCGACTTAGTTTCTCACGAACTCAGATTTTAATTCTTGTCAGCGTGTGGCTAACATTTTTGATTAGTTTTGTTATGCGTTTATCTTGGGCGTCTTTGATGCCTATTGTTAATGAGGCCTTGAGTTTCACGCCTCAAATGGGTACGGCCTATTTATCCGCCTTTTATATGGGCTATGCCATTATGGTTCTACCAGGTGGTATTTTAGCGGATCGCATTGGTTATCGTTACACCATTTTGGTAAGCTTACTTGCTATGGCAGTTATTACGGCATTGATGAGTACTATAGATAATTACACCTATGGTTGGGTATTGCGCTTCTTATTAGGTATCGTATCTGGTCCGGTACAAGCATCTTGTTTAAGTGCTATTGGGGATTACTTTGGGCCTAATCAACGTGGTGCAGCCGTGGGTATCTTCATGTCCTGCACATCCCTTGGATTGACCACTGTAAACCTTTATGCACCATATGTGGCAACTAATTATGGTTGGCAAAATGCATTCCTCTTAACCGCTGTATTACCAATCCTTGTTTTCATTCTCAGCTACTTTACGGTTCGTAAGCCAAGTGCTGAAATCTTAGCTCAACGAGAAGCAGAGGTGAGTGCTGCATCTGCTCATATAGGGGAAAAGACTTCTTTAAAGGAAAACTTGTTACATGTTTTGAAGAATCGCAACATTTGTTGTCTTGCTTTTGCAGGCTTCTTTGCTACCGGTGCTACCTGGGCAGTGGCGCAATGGTCAAACTTGTACATGGTTAAACAGCTCGGCGTTAATGCTATCTATGCAGGTCATGTAATGTCTGCCTTTGGTTTAGCCGCGCTTATTGCAAAACCGACTATCGGTATTTTGTCCGATATCTTACCGATTAAGAAGAACCATTTGGTGGCGCTTGTTATGTTCTTATTTGCACCAGCATTGATCCTCTTTGCGAGCACCACAAATCCAGATATGCTCTTCATAACAGGTCCAATCCTTGGTATTGGTGCTTTCATGCATAGTGCTTTAACAAATGCTCTCGTAATTCAATCCGCAGCACCTCATTTACGCGGTACAACTGCAGGCTTTGTAAACTTGTTTAATCAGATTGGCGTTATGTTGGCACCTATGATATTAGGTAGCATGTTAACAGCTACAGGCAGTTATCAATCTGCATTGATGACCCTTGCCATTGCACCAGTTATCGGTGCTATCGCATTGTTCTTTGTACGTCTTAAATAATGTGAAAGCATCATACAATAGGTTCCTCTGATTGTATGGAAACAAACAAAATATGAAA
>OBXA01001014.1_pt1 | contig 18474 bp, 35 predicted proteins | sample 1538121 | NCBI WGS metagenome assembly OBXA01 (sample SAMEA2580133, study PRJEB22360) | human gut metagenome | biome: human gut; feature: human-associated habitat; material: faeces | place: Denmark | collected 2008/2010 | reverse complement strand
ATGACGGGTTACTTCTTAACGCTGTCAGGCATCACTGCGCCTACAATGCCGGCCAGCGCTACTCCGCCAGCAATGACCGTTTCCTGAATGCCCGGCGGCATCTGATAGCCAAATACGCCAGCAACAACAAGAATGATGCCGCGCCAGGTGGAGGCTTCTTTCAGTCGATTAATGAGATAGTTCATAGTTCTACTCTTTCCTTTACCCAACCATAGAGAAAATCTTCGTTTGCCACCCGAGATTCAGAAAGCTCAAGATATCGGGCACCCTGGCTGCAATTCAGCCCCTTCAGCAGCATGATTTCGCCATCTTTGCCGCGAACGGCCAGATAGCTTTTCAGCGCCGCAATAGTGATGTAGCCGATCGCGCCGTCCGGCTTCAGCTCTGGATATAGCTTGCCTTGCATGTTCAGCGCCGTTAACCAGCGCTGAAGGAATGTACTTGCGACGCGCGGCCCCATGTTTACGCCGGTATCACACAATTCCTGTGCGATGGCTGGCGAGAGTTCGGCGATGCGGTCGAACTTCGGTTCCGTCCAGTATTGCGACAGGTAAATGGCTTTGGCCGTTTGACGTGGCAATAACTTCATATCCCCGGTATATCCGTAAGCGCGGGCGGTATTCTGCGTAATGCCCCATCGGGTGGGCCCACCTTTATCTGAGGGGTTATTTACATAACCGCCCTCTTTTCCGAGGATGCCCTCAATAATCTGATCTGCAGTCATGATTACGCCTTATTATCGCCACCACCGATACCGAATCGGCTGCCAAGATATTTCATTGCAAAAGCCCTGATGGCGTCTACGCCTACGAACCCCACCCCACCGCCAATGGTGATTGAGAGGGTTTTCGGAAAGTTGAAGTATTCAAGCCCCGATGCGCATGTCAGCGTTATCGCCCCACACAGAAGCCCCTCAAGAAACATCTTTTTCCAGCCGCCGCCGCCATAAGCGATTCGAAGGCCCGCCATGAAAACTGAGAGCAGCACGGCGCCCAGCGGCGTATCTCCGCGCCACCAGCTCTGCAGCAACTCCAGCAAATCCGGCCAGTTACTCGGGTTATTGGGCATTTTCATAGTCTCTCACCTCCGATGAATACGGGGGCAGTGCATAGAGAATAGGAACAGGCCACAGGCTCTTTGATTAAGGGGTAATCTGAAGGGTTTAGCCTGGGCCTGAAATGAAAAAACCCCGCCATTTGGCGAGGTTCTGTAATATTTAAGTTTGTGTCTAAGTGACCACTCTTAACACAATAATTGATTAAATTCGTAACGAATAGCCTTTTAAGCAACTTTTTCTATTTCTCTTTTATGGGTCCAGTCATCCATTTCTAATCTGGCCCCCGTCATAATGATGCAGGCATCAATAAACGTTTCGGCAATCATCAGCCTGTTGCGTATTTTCCCCTCGGAACATTTTTCCCAGCGAGAAATAGTCGATTTGGAAACGTTGTACATGTAATGCAGCATCACCAAATTTAATTCGTCTTCTCTCCCTGCCCGTCTGAGCATTCCTACAGCCGTATCAACGATCATCCCGTCATTGTCACAGCATGATTCGCGGGACTTCCCCGTATTAACCAGAAGCCCCTTAAACCCGGCAGCAATAGGAGACCAGTCAACCTGAGTTCCTTCACTAGTCGCCCAGGTTCCCCACCGTTCGAGTACAAGTTGAATATCACGCTGCATGGTTCACCTCTTTAATCAGTCCGGTAATAATTTCGACGCTGTTGTTGCATTCATTTCCCCAGCGGTCCCATCCTTTCCATTCTTCCCGAGCGAATAGTTCTATCCGTTTCACATCGCCGTATAATTGCTCCAGTCGGTTCCTTACTTCCCACGGTTTAGCGCTATGCTCACCGAGACAGGTATGAACGACCTGTTTTACCGAAGCACTGGCACGGATTAACCCGGTCCCCCTGGTGGCTATCAGGACGTCTTCTGTATTGCTCCGGGTATGATTTCCGCCGTTCATGCGCGTTTCACGGTCCAGCATCACAAGCAGATCATTGAAGTCCACCAGCTCGCCGCCGCTGAGTGCCTTATCGAAACGGTCTGCGGCGTTCTGATTCAGTTTTACCCAGGTAAAGCCTTTCATCGTTCTGACCCGGAAACCCCATGATTCAGCCAGTTCTACAGCCTCACGGTTATGGGTCCCGGTGTACCACATCGCCAGCACAGCGTTATCAGCCGCCAGAGACCAGACAGGTAGCCGTTTAAGGTCATCCATGTTCATTGTGCTGTAATGATTACAGGCCGCACCGTTGCTGATTCTGTTGCCGTATTCCCACGGCGGATCACAGTAGATAAGATCGTAATTCATGCGGCCCTCTGCTTTTTCAGTTCGCGGGTTTTACGGCGGTATTTAGCCGCTATTTCTTCCAGGTCTTCTTTTGAGTAATGCTTCGCCTCGTGTGGGCCTTCCAGCCATTCCACCAGCGACAACCCATACCACTTGATCAGCGTTTCCCGATAGCGAACATGTACAGTCGCGTTCTTAGCAGCGAAGCGACCTGATCCACCGTTACAGGCTTTGCACTGCCGATATGCGTTCTTCTCTTCAAAGCGCAATTCAGGGCGAGCGCCTACTCCCATGAAGTGACCGCAATCCCACTGGCCGCCAAAGACCATTGGCGGGTGATATGTCCCACAGGACGGGCAGGGTTTCCCCTCATCGCGCTCGCGGATAAAAGCATTAAAGGCGGTCTGAGCTTTCTTGATGTAGTCGCCACGAGTCAGTAGCGCCTTTTTGCGCATCTTCAGCTTGTCCTTTCTTTCTGCCTCTGCCTTTTTTGCTTTAAGGGCGCGGTTGTGGCCTATGGCACAGAGAGGGCCGCAGACCTTTTGCAGATTACGATCTGGTGTGAAGGTCTCCCCGCACTGAGGGCATTTCTTCGGCTTGTATACCTTCACTTTTACGATGGCTGGCTTCTTCACTGTTTCATCCCCCGGTGAAATACCCACTCGAATACTTCTGAGCCGTTGATGAGCAGATCGTTAAAGTCTCCCTGCGCAGGCCAGCGAACGGATACGCTTTCCAGATCGTTCTTAGCGTGGAGATTTGCAGCTGCGCATTCAAAGGCTGCAGCATGACCGGCAGCGTTAGCGTCGGAGTCTGCAAAAATGATGAGGTTCTTTACCCCGGCTGGAACCCGAAACTTTTTCATGAAAGCGGTGTTCATCGTCGCCCAGGTGTGGCACTTCGTGATCTGATGACAGGCCAGCGCGGTTTCGATGCCTTCAGCAATTCCGAGCGTGGAAGCCGTAGGGAACATGCGAATGGCCACCGACTTAGCGAATTCTAAATAACTGTCTTCCTGCAGCTTCATCATTTTCTTGGCCGCGCCACCTGTTTGCGCCTTTTTATCCCCATCGAGCAGGGTGCGATGCAGATAACACAATTCGCCGCGGTCATCAGTCGCCAGCGCATAAATAGCCTGCAGGTTTTTCCCGTCTACCGGTTGTTTGTCGCAGAATCTGATGCTCTCTGCAGGAAGAGAGTTAATCCCTCTCGCCTTCAGGTAGCTATCGGCACCGGTACCACGCAGCGGGGTGAGCTTTGCAAACTTACGGCTCACCTTCTCACGCTGCTGCGCCAGTGTTGTGCGTGCCGGATTCACTAAGGTACGGTCAGCCGTGTACTCGTTGCCGATGATCTGATCCACTTCAGCGGCAAGTACCTTAAACTCTTTGCCTGTTTTTGCCGCAAGCAGCGCCCAACCATCACCAGAACCACACACGCAGATATAAGAACCGGTACCATCCTTGTCATCACAACGGAATTTCCCCTTCCGTCCGCATACTGGACACTCTTTCGGCCAATGCTTTTTTCCTGTCACACCTGGAAGCCCAAAGCGTTTGTAAATTTCTGCCCAGCGGCCTATTGCTGCTTTTTTGGTACTCAGTTTGGTGTTCATGCGGCTTCCCCTTCTTGTTTGCTTTTGCCCTTCGCAAAGGCGATCTGTTTTGATTTGATGTAATTGCTGACTTCAGGTGTGATCTGCTGCGGGGTGTGGTGTAACCCTCTCGGCCATACGCCGAATTTTTGCTTGTAGGTATGCGCACACCAGCCATCACTGACCGGACGTCCCTGCGCTGCGCGGGTGCGCTGGTAAAAAAGAATCTGAGAAAACCAGGATTGTTTCTGCTCTGTGGTGTATTTAACTTCCGCTTTACTGACCTTTGTCAGCCCACGGGATTTGTCTGTTTCAACGTCTTCCCCGGCCAGCGGTTTAAAACCACATTTCGGGCAGATGTACATTCCGGCGGGTTTGACGTAATGGCACTGGCTGCACTCTTTCGGCAGCTTCTCCGGTTCGTCGGTTTTAGTGACGCGCTGCGGGGCCTCTTCCATGCCGTCAGATGACGACGGGAGATAGTCATATTCAATATCATCTGGATAACCCAGCTTGTTGACCGTGCCGCTGTGGTCGAAGATGAGGCAGTGATCTTTCCCAGGGGCAGTACGCAATCCACGGCCCAGCGTCTGTATCCAGCGCATTTCACTTTTTGTCGGTCGGGCAAAGATGATGCAGCGCACATCGCTATCAAACCCGGCGACCAGTACACCAACATTGATGATTATTTTGGTAATGCCCTGCTCAAAACGGCGGATCGTCAGTTGGCGTTCGTCATGTGGTGTGCTGGCCGTCATTACTTCAACGGTTACCCCTGTGCGAGCAAATTCCATCGTGACGTAGTTCGCGTGGGCAACATCAACGCAGAAACAAATTGTTGGCCTATCCTGCCCGTTCTCCAGCCAGTTTTTTACGATATCGCCGACCAGTTTGGCTTCACTCATAACTTTGCTGAGTTGGCCTTCTTTGTAGTCGCTGCCATAGCCAGCTACGTATGACGTTTCGACCCCTGAAAGATCAGGTTGCGACGGTGCATAAAATTCATATTTGCTCAGAGCACCAATGGCGATCAGCTCTTTCATCGTCGTAGGCTTGATCAGGCGCTGATAATAATTACCCAGGAACTTAGCGAAAGGCGTACCGGAAAGGCCGATCACCTTCGTTGCCGTGTTGCGCGTGAGATTGTCGATAACTTCCAGCAGTTTTTTGCGTTTCAGGTGGGCTTCATCAACGATCAGCAGGTCGATATTGTCCGGAAACTCTCGACGAATAAGCGTATCGGCGCTGGCAATCTGAATAAGCGCCGTCGGGTTGTACGACGGGTGATCGCGCCAGACGTAACTGATCTCTTCACCAGGAAGACCATATTCCATGAATCGGGCTGCGGTCTGGTCCAGCAGAACGGTGTAAGGTGCAACAAACATTACTCGCATCTCACGACTAACAAACCCGTCTGCGATGAGCGCAGCAATAGCCGTTTTGCCAAACCCTACCGGGGCGTAGAGCATGAACGAATTATTCTGCTTCCATGCGCTGCGCAGCATGTTGAGCGCGACGATCTGTTTTTCGCGGGGCTGGATGTTAAGCATTGGCTGGAACCTCCCCGAATGCCATCGCCACCAGATCGGCAATCACAAACTTTGTGCGCTGCCGCTGAACTGACAACGTAACGGTTTTGGTCCCGTCTTTACGCTGGCGTCCTTTCAGAAAACCACCGTGGATGTGACGAATAAAATATTCAGAGTTAGCCAGGCGTGGAATGCTGCGCACCCGACCAAGGTTGCTGACCTCGTAGGCTCTGGAATACGGCTCAACCGGCACCGGGGACCATTTTTCGTTAGCTTCTGAATAAATCATTTTGGCTCCTTTTGGATGGCTAAACGTCCAGATTTCCAGTTGGCGTTTTAACCCCATACAGTGATCTATCTGTTAGATCGTTCTCTTCTGGTAAAGCTGTTCCAGCCCTTCGGGCTAAAACCCAACACCGCCCCCTTTCCCCCAACCCGGTTTCAAAAATTCACACCCTGGGTGGGAGCGAGGTATATCCCCTCACTGCTGGGGTATATCTCGTACAAAACTCTCGCAATCGGCGATTTGCCGTCCGTCGTGCTGCGTTCTGCTGCCGGAATGACACCGGTTCAGCGTCGAACGCTTCCTGGTACGCCTGCGCATACGCCATCGCGATTTTTTCCCGCATACCTGCCGGGAGTGCTGCTAATTGCTCTTTAATCCACGGGGCGTCCTCACGAGCAAAAACCGTGGGCATAGTCACGTGAAAATATTCGTCCTGATACATTGGCCCTCCTGCTTACGTGGTGAGCCTGTAAGGGGTTACTCTCGCTTTGGTTTTCGTCGACCAAAGACAGCAAGGATGGACTTCACCTCTTCCTCTCGTGCTGCGAGGTGTTTCCTGTGGTAGTGCCTGATTTCATCGGCCTCAGCTTCATCAATCACGCCATCTTCCAGAGCAAGATTGATGACTTGATCCACATGCCCGCGCATGGCGGCTGCTTTGATGGTTTTGTTGAAAAGTTCGACCTGATCCAGGTCTTCGAATTTGGGAACATCCACCAGCAATGCCCCGCGTCTCTTTGCGAAGTAATCAGCCAGCGCTGATGTCCCGGAAATGTCTTCCATCGCTTCAAGCTCTGCGACCTCAAAGAACCGGCACCCGTTTTTCTCGTACAGGTTGTTATTGAACTGGGTGATCGTCATCCCAAGAGCGCCAGCCATAGCTTCGCGTCCCCCTGGGTATGCCTTGCACATTGCTTTTACAACTTCTTTGAGGCTTTGCTCTACCATGTTGAATTTCCTTTGGTAGTTACGGTCATGCTGCTGAATCGGTAGACTTTTGGTAAAGGCTCGCGTCGTACTTAAGCTTTCCGTTCGTGATTCGCTCAATTACAAATGCCTGCTTTTCAGGGATTACTTCCCCCCAACGACAAACAGCTGGATGAGATATCCCTAAAGTACTAGCGGTTTTAGAAACACCGCCGAAATACTCTATGACTTCGTGTTTGCGCATGATGACTCCTGTTATCTGATGATTTGAAGGTAACAAAAGGTACATTAAATAGCAAATAAAAGTTACCTCAATAATAGGTAACATTGGTTACATGAAAACAGAAATGAAAGACCGAATTCGTTCCCGTAGGGTCCAACTAGATATCACACAGCAAACCCTTTCAAAGAAGTTGGGAGTTAGTAGGGTGTCTGTAACTAAATGGGAAAACGGTACAACAAAACCTGATGGAGAAAACCTTCATCAACTCGCCCTTGCCCTTCAGGTTACATCGGAGTGGCTACTCTATGGTGAGGGTGATGTAGTAGCGGACGACACAAAAGTTTTCCCGTTCCTGAAGTCTCCTGTCGCTATCCCTATCATTTCTGCGGTTCAGGCTGGAAACTGGACTGATACCTACTCAAGCTCAAGACTGACTGATGTGATATCCTGGACACAAACCACCGCAAATGTTTCTGATGAAGCTTTTGGACTTGTAGTCCGTGGCGAATCAATGACAAATCCCAATGGACTCCCTTCGATTCCTGAGGGCTCTATTGTTATCGTTGAACCTAATTTTGGGCAGGTTGATGATCTTTACGGGAAAATTGTTGTTGCTATGCTGGAGGGTTCAACTGAGGCCACAGTGAAAAAGTTGGTATGGGATAGCCCACATTGTTATCTCATGCCCCTTAACCCTGCCTTTAAACCTATAGAGATTAACGGTAACTGTAGAATCGTCGGAAAAGTAGTTCAAATCACTCAGAATATCTAACCCTCTCTCCCCTCCCATGCATATAGCCGGAACTACTCCCGGCTATTTTTTTGCACCCACTGGTAACAAAAGGTACAAAACAATCTTGACGGCAAAGGTAACTAAAGGTACATTCAGTTACATCAAAAGCAAACAGGCAGGACGCCCACGAAGTAGCCGCCCGGGGCATACGAAGACCGGGATGATTTTCTCAGACAACTACCGCTCTTTAACAATCTGGATCGGGCTATCACAAACCATAATCCGGGGTGCCGCCGGATGCCCTGTTAACCCGTTAGAACCGGAATGCAGGGTAGGAACGTGAAACCGATTTATTCCAGCCCCTTCCGTATGAGGGGGTTGGGCTGAATTTAACTACAAGCAGGAGATAAGATGTCAAACACTGAAGGTTTTTTCGCGCTTCAATTTAAACAAGCAATTTCAATACCGGATAAAAATGAAGAATCAAATGACTACCTGCTTGTCAGTAGTTGTGAAGGGTACTCCTTAGTAAAGGGGGTATTTGATCAGGAGGGCGCGTTTCTTTATTTCTGTGGATGGATTGCAGGGGAAATGAAATTCTATTCCCCTGAAGATTATGATTTCTGGTCTATACTGCCTACGTCAGCTACTTTGAAGGTAAACAGTTTATAAAATTTGAATATTGCTGTAGGTCAGAACGGCTTACAACATCCATTTGAAACATTTTATCGTAAATGGGTTGAAGATTTTCCTTTATCAGGAAGTTTCTAGCTGCTTCTAGTCGCTCGCATGAGAAATTGAGATTAAATTCTATATTACTTACCTTCAAAACTAGCTTAGCCATAGCTGGGCTTGACATAGTTGACGGATTACAGTTCACCAATTCTTTCATTACTTTAGTTACGGACATGTAAAATGCCTGACGCAAATCATTCTGCTCCAGTAAGCAATCGACATGTTCAACTGATCCAATGACATCTTCGACTGTCTGTTCTTCAGATTCTGCATATTTTCGGTCAAATATTTCCTGAATGTCTGCTTCTTCCTTTGACGCTACGCGGGAAATCGTCACCTTAGTTGTTGATGTTGAAGCCATGCGTTTTAATTCCGTGCTGGCATATCGCCCAATAACAGATGGGTCTTTTATCCAATCAATGTTTTTTATAGCCCAGTCTATATTAAACTCACCCTTTTTGAGTGAGTCGGCCTTTTTACGCCATTCAGGTATTTTAATAACAGCTTTAAATAGACTTATTTTTCTTTGCTCATTCTTGAGATTTCTTAAAAACAAGTTTGTGAGGTCATTAAAGGCAACATTAAAATACTTAAAACCACAGTCGTTTCCAATGTTGGTCTCTATGCCATCTTCCGTGGCAACAATGTATCCACGGTTATGAGCTTTATGGCAGCTCGTGATGCCGCAAGTGCGTTTATCTTTTAGCTCATAACTACCGATAATCTTGAATAGCTTTTTATCTTTAAGATCAACATCTTCATGAAAATTCTCTCGTTGACGAACAACCTCCCAATCAGAAATTTCAATGATGTCGTCGCTATTCAGGTCACTCAATAGATAGATCATGCTCTTCCCTTTCCGCATTTAGGACTGCCAATTCTAACACAATGCATTGCTCAAATTACAAGCAAATCATGGATAAACAATCAGACTGTTTATCCACTCAGTAGTATTGGCGGTTATCCAGTCTTCCACCAATCAAACAGGAGGAAGGGGATAATGTTCTGGTGGATAACCGCCCTTTTTATTCAATGTGTCCGCTTCCGGTGTTGGCTGGGATGCCCAACCCAGCGCGGGTTCAACTCCTGCCGGATACCTAACCAATCGGTGATTTATATGACCTCCCGTAACGTTAATTTTCAGTACGGCGACCTGATGCGCGTCAATCGTGGTGTGCAGGCTGTTCGCAATCCAAAAACCATCGCCCGTCTCTGGCGCCGTAGCTGGCTGTGCAAGCTTCTTAACCAGAAAGGCGATCCTTGCTGATAACTGGAGATAATTATGTCCGAAACCAAAAAATGCTACCTCGTTTAGCCAGCAACTGGCCTATATCAACAAAGGCACCCTGGATGCCGAACTTACCGAGGCGCTGGCAGAAGTCATTAAAGCTGTTCGTGAAACCGGTAAGAAAGGCGCTGTTACGCTGACGCTGAATTGCGCCATGCTGAACACGCGTGACGAAAATACCATGAAGGTAACGCCGAAAGTTAGCCGGACCATTCCCGAACTGGACCGCGCTGATACCATCATGTTCTCCACCGCCGACGGCGATCTCCTCCGTGACGACCCGTCACAAACTCAGCTGGATTTGAAAGTTATCGAGCCGGTCGCTCAGGCCGCACCAATCAAGCTGGCCCAGTAATTCCACCCTAACGTCGTCTCCACACACTGATAAGGAAATATTCAATGTCTCAAATTGAAGGCTCTGCCGTGCACAACATCCGTGACCTGGTTGCTGCTACGCTCAAAACTAATACTGACATCCCGTCAGTTGTTGTTCCTGAAGGCTTTGAGGTTCAATCACTGGAAGACTTCCAGTCCTCACCTTCACGCATTCGCCAGCACACCAATCTGATCTCTCCAGGTTCGCTGATCGCTTATATCCAACGTTTTCGCGACGAACGTTCCGTGGTTTTTGCGGATAAAACTACTACCCGGATTGTTGCTGTACTGGACTTCCACCAATGCGCTGAATATGCCAACTGGGGGGATCATAAAGCAGTTTATGATTGCCCTTATTCCGATGATTGGAAGGCCTGGTCTGGTTTTGACAACAGAAAAATGAACCAGGTTGATTTCGCTGAATTCCTCGAAAACAACATCAAGAATATTGCGCCGGTTAGTGACTCTTATACTGGCCCGTCGGGTACTGAGTTGCTGGAAATGGTTCTCGCATTCCAGGAAACAAGGAAAGTTGAGTTCAAGTCGGTTAAGCGCCTGCAGGACGGAACCTGCCAGTTCCAGTACAGCGATGATAAATCCGGCTCCGGCAATACAAAAATCCCGGAAAAAATCAGTCTGGCAATCGCGCCCTTCCATAATGGCGCGGCATACCAGGTTGATGCCCGTATCCGCTACCGTCTGAAAGATGGTCAGCTGATTCTTTGGTATGAACTGATCGAACCGAAAAAAATCATTGAACACGCCTTCCAGGAAATCGTTACCGATATGGAAAACCAACTCGGCGAAGACCTGCCTATCTACGAAGGTTCTATCTAACCCATCCATTCCGTGTGTTGTTTTATGCGCCTCCCTGCGGGGCGCATAGCGAAGCACTCCCTAATTCAAAAAGGTGACCATATGCCCAGCTTAGGCCAGCTGTATAACGACAAAGAATCCGGGCTGACTACCCGAAAAACCTACAACGTCCCGATCTCTTCAATTTACGCAGAAGAAGGCTACAACGTCCGTGAACTTAACCAGGCTCATGTTGACGAATTCCGCGATGCGTTTATTGCCGGGGAATATATCCCGCCGCTGGCTGTAGAAGTTACTGAGCGTGGCGTAAAGGTGATCGACGGCCACCATCGCTATCACGGTGCGCTCGCTGCTATCGCTATGGGTCACGACATTGTGCGCCTTGAGTGCAAAGACTTTGTCGGCAACGAAGCAGATAAAATCGCTTTCATGGTGACCAGTTCTCAGGGTTTGGCACTTACTCCCCTGGAACGTGGCGCGGCGTATCACCGCCTGCAAAATCAGGGATGGAGCCCGTCAGAGATTGCGGCAAAGGTTAAGCGCTCAGAGTCCGATATCCTGCAGCATCTTCAGTTGCATGAATGTACCCCGTATATCAAAAAGTTGGTCCGTGATGGCTCAATGAACTACGCCATCGCAATAGGCATTTCTCGCGAGCATGGGGTATACGCGGATCGTGAGGCCTCTCGGCTGATGAAGAAGGCTGAAGCCGCTGGGAAGAAAAAAGTTACCAAAAGCATTGCCAATCCCCAGTTTAACGCAGGCAAGGCCAGGAAATTCCTGGAGCTGATTGCATCCTGCAGCGAGGACACAAGCGAGGGGCTGATCATTGAAATCCCACCAGCGATGCGAGCTGAAATTATTTCTATCCTCCGGGAGTTTCGACACGGTAGCCCACCAGCAGAAGATTCCGAGGAACCTGATGATCAGGAGAGTGATGCGGCATGAGCGACTCCAGCAAACAAATATGTCCGACCTGTGGAGCCGTTGCGCAATTTTCATGGCATGGAAACAGTCCTTTCCTGAGGTATGGCTCACTTAACTGCCCTGCAAGGCATCATTCCGTGAGCGTTACATACCAGAAAGACAGCATGAAAGCAGCGCGCGCATCGCTTATCAGGCAGTGGAGCGAGTTACGCAAATAACTATTTTCTGAGGCCTTATGAACTTTGATCCTGACCATTACAGCAAATACGCACTGCGTCGGTTTGCCGCGGTAGCCAATCTTCTCGGGTTAATCGCCTTTGTCGTTCTGACCTTAGGTATCTGCATGATTATTGAGTGGTGGACAGCATGAACGTATATGAAATGGAAGGATTTCTCCGTGGCGAATGCTTACCCGGTGATCTTAAAGTCAATGAATCAAACGCTGAATACCTGGTGAGAAAACTCAATGCTGTAGGCGAATTGAAAGGCGAGCTAACGGCTGCACTGGCAACTATCGAGAAGTGCCGGGAGATTGTTGGCTGCCCGGCTGGCGTAGACCTGCAGGACCAGCTGCGGCAGCTGGCTGCGGAGAATGTGGGGCTGAAGGCCGGGCACAAATTCTTCATGTACAGCGATGATGCAGGGTTTGAGACGTACCAGACTCGGGAAGAGGCAATCAAAGCGGCTGAAGAGATGATCGATGATTATCGCGAGGATGCTGGTGATGGATGGCCGGAGGAAGCCGGTACAACCCGCTGGGGCGTGATTATCCAACAGGCCACTGAGTCTGATTACGAAAAGCCGTCAGCTGAAAACGGGTGGCTGGGCTCAAGCGACTACAGATTGCTGCCTGAAACCCCCGCCACCTCCGCTTATCTGGCCGGGATTAAGGCTGATGGGGTGGAGGAGTTCGCTGAAAGTCAGAAAGAATACGTTCGACAGCATCGCAACGAAATGGACCAGATGCTCCGCGCGGCTTATGCAGGTAGTGCGGTAGACGCTGAGAGATTCGCCAAGCAGCTGCGCGAGGGGGCCGACAAATGCTAAAGCCAAATCACGTTTATATCGAGGTCTGTCATAACCAGAGCGGCGGACTTTCTCTATGCGTCAGCAATGACAGCGGCGGCTACCGCATATCAGGCTCTAAGGTTGGCGGATGCGAAACCCTGGAGTGCTTTGAGGTCGACGCCAGCGAGCTTATCGAGCAAATTCGAGAGCATGCGAACACAGAGGTGGCCAAATGAGCAAACCTACCGACGAAGAAATCATCCAGGTGCTTTCTGAGCACGGTAAGTGCATGACTTACGTCGTGACCTACTGGCTACGCAGGAAGCACAAAAACATCAATGCGGCCTATACGCTGCGCCGCCTGAAGAAGCTCGAAGCCATCGGCGCGGTGAAGCGCATGGAAAGCTCGTACAAAACTCAAATTTGCTGGGGTGCAGCATGACAACTGATATCACCGAACTGGCGCAGAGCCTGAAAGCGGCAGCAGAGAAAGCAATCGCAGAAGAAGGTTCGACTTGGTGGAACGAAGAGCAACTGGCGAGCGACTATGGTCTTGCGCTGCATAGGACGGACGCTAAGTTCATCGCGTTAGCTAGTCACGAGAACGTGCTGGCGCTGGTAGAGGCGCTGGAGAAGGCGCAAGGGATGGAAACCTACTGGAAAACTCAATGCCGTGGGATAACGGACCATTGCGAGGAGTTGCAAGCGCGCATCGCAGAGCTGGAGTCCCGCACCGTGAAGATGCCAGAGCCATTCAAGTTGGCTAAATCATCGAGCGGATTAACTTACTACTTCGCCGACGATGTCGATGCTGCGCTCACCGCCGCTGGCATCAAGGTTGAGGGGGAGTAGATGGCACTGACCAAAAAACAGCGCGCAGAGCTGCGCATGAAGTTTGGCGGCCGCTGCGCTTACTGCGGCTGTGAGCTTAGCGACAAATGGCACGCTGACCACGTCGAAGCGGTGCGAAGAAATATCAGTAACGGCTACGCAATGGACAGACCTGAAAACGACACCATCAACAATATGGTTCCGGCATGTATACCCTGCAACCTGTTCAAAATGTGCAGCACGGTTGAGGATTTTCGCAATCGCATTGCAACTCAAGTTGATGTGACTCGCCGGGCGTCGAGAAGTTACCGCACTGCGGAATCGTTCGGACTAGTCCAGCCGACTAATGCGCCTGTGATTTTCTGGTTCGAAAAATATCAGGAAGAAGGAGCCAACCAATGACCAGCAAATTAACAGACGCGCAGGTTTACACGCTTCGCAGAATGAAAAACGGCACCCGTTACTTTCTGCAAGGCGATGGAAAGCGTGGCGATGAGGACAACGGAAGGCGCAGAGTTAACTGCCCATCGCTGCCTGTGCTTTTTAGGCGGGGTTTCGTTGTTTTTTGCAGCGATTGCGAAAAGCAGGGTTACACATGGTACAGCGTGAAATTGACGCCAGAAGGAAATAACGCCGCTATTTTTGCGCAGACAAGAGAGGAGCGCGGGCTATGACCAGCAAATTTACCAGAGAGCAGTTAATCGAAAAGCTAAAGCACAGGATTGCAATCACTGAAAAATATCCACACCTGGAAGAGGCGCAGATTGACTCGCAAATTTTCAAAATAGCGCTGGCCGCAATGGACAGCGAGCCGGTGGCGTGGGTTGTAGGTAGCGATGAGATTGCCGAGTTTAACCGGGGGCGTGAGGTTATGGTCATGCGTGACTGCGATGACGAGGAACTGGAAAACCTCCCGCTCTATCGCCACGCGCAGCAGCCGGTAGTGCCACCAATGCAGCACTGGGAGGAGTTGTGCCGTGAGTATCCGGACATGAGCATTGGAGATGCGATTATTCGTGCCGCTTGGTGGAATCACTGCCGCGCCGCCATGCTCCAGACTGGTACCCTCACCAATGAGGACACCAGGCAAGTGGACGAATTAACGATGTGGGTTAAGCGATTAGTCCGCTCACTGAAAAAGGCAAGCCCAGACAGTAAGTTGCACAGTGAAGCAATGGACTACTTGACCACTAAGGGTCTTATTAGTGTGGGGGACGCATTGAGATGATTCCAGATAAAGACCTTACCGACGATGTGCTGGATGAAATCATCGCCGGCGCCAAAACATCGATGGAGCAGCACCTTGCTCTGTCCCTAAAGGCTGAGCGTAAAGTATGGCGGCAGGAAGGGCCAACCGACGATGAGCGCATTATGGCTATCGAGGGCATTCACAACTGCGAACGGTGCGGCGATGAAGGTTGGGTTGTCGGTGAAATGGGTATTACGCGCTGCGCGTGTGGTCAGGCTGGAAATTCTCCGGTTATCGGCATTGACCCGGCATCCGGTCCTGACTGTTCCGTCGAGGTTCACTACGTTGCTCCTCCCGGTTACGTGATGGTGCCGAAGGAGCCGACAGAAGCAATGATGCTGCATAACTCTGGATGCCAGCACCACGCTTGGGATGATCCTGATTGTGCAATGCGCCAGACGCGCAGGTTAATTTGGTCACATATGCTTGCAGCCGCCCCGCAGGAGGTGAAAGGTGAGTAACCAGATCCCTGAAGCTGTAGCCGTAGCGATGATTAATGCGGCCAGAGATATCACGGTGGCAAAAATTAACGCCAAAGGCGCGAAGTTCGACGGTTACACCGGCGGTTTCAATTGGTTTAGCCAGTCGATGAGCGAGGTTCGCAGAGCCGTTAAAGAGGTAATTCCTGACATTGAGCGGGAGGTGAAAGGTGAGTAAAGAGGAATTGCTTCAGAGGCTACATGCGCTCACTACAGATTTTCATACGCTGGCCTGTGATATGGATATTGGCAACGAGCGCACCGAGGTGTTCGAAATGTATGAGGTTCTGAGACGCATTCAACGCCGTGGCGCAGCTAGTGAAATGCTGGCTGCAACTAACCCTCTGCTATGCCTTGGTCTTCATGATGATGGGGAATTGATAGATTTTATTGATGAAGATGATGACTGATTTCCAAATGCCCAGCCAGTCCACCAGCACTTAACAAGAGAATATTTAACGTGAACCATTTAATGATCGATCTCGAAACTATGGGTAATAAACCCAATGCCCCTATCGTCTCTATCGGTGCTGTTTTCTTTGAGCCATCTACTGGTGAGTTGGGGGAAGATTTTTACCGGGTTGTCAGCCTTAAGAGCGCAGTTAGCGGCGGCGCAGTTCCTGATGGCGATACCATCTTGTGGTGGATGCAGCAAAGCGAGGAAGCCAGAGCGGCTATTTGCGATAAGGATGCGATAACAATTTCAGCCGCACTGATTAAGCTGTACACCTTTATTCGCGATAACGCCGACTCTGGCAAAGTTCAGGTATGGGGGAACGGCGCTACCTTCGATAACGTAATTCTGCGGGCCAGCTATGACCGTGAATCCATTCCATGCCTTTGGCATTTTGCGAATGATCGTGATGTGCGAACCATTGTTGAGTTAGGTCGAGCCATTGGCATCAATCCGCGCCGGGATATTCCGTTTGAAGGCGATATGCATAATGCGCTGGCTGACGCCAAACACCAGGCCAAATACGTTTCTGCGATCTGGCAGAAAATTGTTCCCAACCAAAAAGAACGTGGGGTTTAATATGGCAGAACAACCTGATGATCTTCTCACTCCGGATGAGGTATGCGGAAAGTTGGGCATTACTCAGAAGACCCTGTGCCTGTGGAATACAACACACAGGCACCGCGCCACACTGGCTCCTATCAAATTCAGCGCGAAGGTGGTGCGCTACGAGCGCCGTAACGTCGAAGCCTTTATCCAGAAGTGTCGGAGCCAGTTTTAACCCCTTCTCCTCAGTAGTGCGGACTGTGCAAGTATACTGCGTTCGTGGGCCTCAAACGCCTCTCGCTTCAAAGCGATCTCCTCCTGCAATATTTCATCTGAAAAGTCGTAGTGTTCTGCCATTGGGTCATCTGACTTGCTGCTGTGATGAAGGCAAAGGAGGCTTATCTCCCTTCGGTCCGATCGGGAGTAGCCTCTTGCCTTCATCAGGGCGATAACGTTGCTCTTTAAGAACTTACGACACATCGTATTAAATGCACCCTCCCTCCCTTTAACCGTCCCGTCATGTTTTATACCTTTTACCGCCCCCTCCGGGCTGTACGTTTTTACCAGTTTATCCAGAGACCGTTTTGAAAATGGTTCCATTGGATCACGAGGCTGCAAGAAAACGTAATCTTTGTTGCACTCAGGAACTGAATCACGCCAGGCTTTCTGCTCGTCGATAATCCGCCGTATTTCTGGTGTTATCGGCAGGCGGAAAGCCTTTTGTGTTTTCATCGCGCCGCGCATACCGATCACCCCCTCAGGGTAAACTATTTCGCCAGCTACCTCGTTAACATAATCCCAGCGCAAGTTATGAATGTTTATCGGCCGTACGCCGGTGATGATCATAAAGCGAACTGCATTCTTCTGGTGTATTGAAGTACATGCGGCCACATTGAGCCATAGCCTGGCAATTGATTCGATATCGGTAAAAAGCCGTGTGGGGGTAGGTTTCTGCACGCGAGAGGATACATAGTCATCAGGTAGGCTGGCAGCAATGTTTCGGCCGTTACAAAGAGTGGGGGCGCAAAACTTCCAGAATCGACGAAGCTCGGCGAATAACTCCAGGGCGTTATTGTTCGAGCGAGTGGCGATCCACTCGTCCAGAACATCCACCAGCCGACTATACGTTACGTCGCTAAACACCTCGCGATCTCCGAACGTTGCTTTAATTCGAGCGATGCGCACACCGTAGGTGGAAAAACTATCGTGGCTCAATTTCTGACGGTCTACTTTTGCTTTGAGGTCATCCCGGTACATGTCCAGGGCAGCATGAACAGACTCGGCTCGCAGTCCACCTTCAGCCATTCCAGAGGCTTTCTCACGCGCCAGCTGAATTGCAAGTTCCGGCCATTCACCAAGCTTTTTCCCTTTGAGTCCCATCTTTTTGGGGAATTCAGCGTAAAATGTAACCTTTCCTGCTTTACTAAAATCAATACGGAGATAGTTTTCTTTTTCGTATTTGGAACGGCGGGAAATGCCTGAGGCGGCGAGGATCGTTTTGGCGGCAGCAACACAGATTCTCATGTGTGTACTGGTGTAGGGAGGTTTACAGGAGTCCCACTTTTCAGATGCGGCTAAAACATCGTCATTATTGGGGCTATCCGGTTTATGTGTTACAGTGCGCGGCATTCTCAATCCTTATCTGCTAAGGCGCAGAAAACAAGCTCACACATGCATGCCTTTTCGTCAGGCTAAAATGCAATGTGTTGCGGTTTTGTGTTATTGGATTGAGTTTATCAGGGTTAAATGTACTGGATCAACATACAGTAAGTTAATAATATGTGGCGATTTCAATCATACTTAACTTACTGATTATAAATAGATTTAATGGTAACTGATTGAAATGTCTTTACTAATTACTAAGCGCTGCATCAACTGCGATATGTGCGAGCCGGAGTGCCCGAATGAGGCAATATCCATGGGTGATAGCATTTATGAAATTAACAGCGATCGCTGCACCGAATGCGTTGGTCACTATGATACGCCGACCTGCCAGAAGGTGTGCCCGATCCCAAATACCATTCTGAAAGATCCGGCCCATAACGAAAATGAAGAACAGCTGTGGGATAAGTTTATCCTGCTGCACCACGCGGACAAACTGTGATATTGCCGGATGGCGGCGTTAACCGACCTCTCCGGCCTGTAACACTCTAGCTTTCGATAATCACCGTGGCG
>OBXA01001013.1_pt1 | contig 18477 bp, 18 predicted proteins | sample 1538121 | NCBI WGS metagenome assembly OBXA01 (sample SAMEA2580133, study PRJEB22360) | human gut metagenome | biome: human gut; feature: human-associated habitat; material: faeces | place: Denmark | collected 2008/2010 | reverse complement strand
CGATTTTTTCTCCGGCGGACTGCCGGGGCACAATCGGCGGCTGACACTGGACTTTTCTGCCGGAGACGGCTCGGTGTCGCTCGTCGGACTGTGGAGCTTCGGCACGCCGTACACCACCGCGAACGGCATCAGCATTACCTGCAGCGCAGCAGATGCTTTGCTGCAGTTTGCCGCAGAAAGCGGCGAAACCGGTAAGATTGAGTCGATGACAGCCGGTTATCGTATGCAAACCGACAGCAGCCGCCGTATTCGTCTTACACCTACTTGGAAGATTGACACCGAAACAGGCGAATATTTGGTGGATTGTGACAAAAAGACGATTATCGGTGAAGAAAACTGAAAAACTGCTTTTCTTTATCTGAAATTGTGGTAAAATGTATTAGTGAGATTTTACGCGAATGGGTTTAGCCGCTGTCGGAGCTGCCTGCAAAGAGGATCGGCACGGACAGTCATTCGCTGACATAAGATACAGTATTCGGAGAAAAACGCGGAGATTTCCGCGCCAAGGCTTAGTGAGGAGTAGGTAGATTGACAAAGTATGTAATCAACGGCGGCAAGACGCTGAATGGTGAGGTGACCATCTCCGGCGCGAAGAATGCAGCGGTCGCAATCGTTCCGGCGGCTCTGCTGGCAGATGGCCCGGTTCGTCTTGAAAACGTGCCCAAGATCATTGATGTAACGCTGCAGATGGAGATCATGCGTGAGCTGGGCGCGCAGATCCGCCAGATCAACGCCACTACGGTGGAAATCCAGAATACGCAGAACCCGAGTCTCAAGCCGCACGAGCTGGAGCGCAAGCTGCGCGCATCCTACTATCTGCTCGGCGTGCTGCTCGGCAAGTACGGCTTTGCCGAGGTAGCAATGCCAGGCGGCTGCAACTTCGGCGGCGTCCGTCCGATCGACCAGCACATCAAGGGTTTTGAAGCTCTGGGCGCAAAGGTAACGCTGCCCAAGGGCGGTTACATCCGGGTCGAGGCACCCGAGGACGGCCTGCACGGCGCACATATTTATTTTGACGTTGTTACGGTCGGCGCGACCATGAACATCATGCTCGCAGCCGTTCTGGCCAAGGGTCAGACGATTATGGAGAACTGCGCGAAGGAGCCGCACATTGTCGATCTGGCGAACTTCCTGAATGCAATGGGTGCGGATGTTAAGGGCGCCGGCACCGATGTGATCAAGATCCGCGGTGTAGAGAGCCTGCACGGCGGCAGTTACTCCATCATTCCGGATCAGATCGAGGCGGGCACCTTCATGGCAGCCGTTGCCGCCTGCGGCGGTTCGGTTCTGGTGAAGAATGTTATTCCGCGTCATCTGGAGTGCATCACCGCAAAGCTGCGTGAGATGAGCGTTGAGGTCACCGAGTTTGACGATGCGGTGCTCGTTCGCCGCGAGGGCAAGCTGACCAAGACCAACATCAAGACCCTGCCGTACCCGGGCTTCCCGACCGACATGCAGCCGCAGATGACGACGGCGCTGTGTCTGGCAGAGGGCACCAGCATCATCACCGAGGGGATCTGGGGCAGCCGCTACCGCTATACCGAGGAGCTGACCCGCATGGGTGCGAACATTCATGTGGATGGCGCGATCGCGGTTGTTGAGGGTGTCAGGGAGCTGAATGGTGCTCCGGTCCGTGCACACGACCTGCGTGCAGGCGCGGCGATGGTCATCGCCGGTCTGGCAGCCAAGGGTGTTACCGAGGTCGAGCAGGTGCAGAACATCGAGCGCGGCTATGAGACGCTCGTAGAGAAGTTTGTTGCTCTGGGTGCGGATATGTATCGCTCCGAGATTCCGGAAAGCGCCGAGAACAAGTAATTTCTAATTGTAATGAGGAAAAAAGGCGGAGGGAGCATCCTTTCGCCTTTTTTGCAGAATATAAGGCAGATGAGCGGAATGAAAGCAGAGTGTATGGTTCGGCGTGCGTCTGATGCGGACATGGATGCGGTTCTCGCTTTTGCCGCGCAGATTTTCGCGGACGAGCAGGATATTCCGAAGGAGCTGAACTTCATCCCGGCGGATAAGCAGCCGCAGTGGTGGTGCATGGAGCAGGACGGCGAACTCGTCGGCACAGCGGCCATTTACCGTGAGGGCGGGCAGTGGCACATGGGCCGCATCACGGTCGCGCGCAGGCTGCGCGGACAGCACAAGGGAACCTTTCTGCTGAAACGTGTGCTGGACGATGTTTTTGCACAGGATGTGGATAACATTTTCCTCGAAGCGAGAGACGCAACGGTGCACATTCTTACCGGATTCGGCGCAGAGATTGCCGGGGAACCGTTCGCATTCTACTGCGGAAACGTCACACCGATGATTCTAACGCGAACCGCCTTTCTGCAGCACACAAACGGATGAAAACAACTGCTGAAGGAGTACCATGGCAGAGCATTATTATTACAGTATCGCCAGCGGTTCGAGCGGCAACTGCGGCTTATATATGGCGGACGGCACCGCGATTCTGATCGATCTCGGTGTATCGCTGCGCAGGATTACGACTGCGCTGAAGGCACTGTCGCTCACGCTGGAGGATATTTCGGCGGTGGTGTTGACGCATGAGCACATCGACCATGTGAAGGGACTGCCGATGTTTCTCAAAAAAGCGAAGGCGCCGGTGTTTGCCACTCGCGGCACAGCCGAGGCTTTCGAGGAAAAGAATCCGGAGTACGCCGACCGTCTGAACATATTCGACAGCGGTGAGCGCTTCTGGGTCAGGGATGTGGACGTTGTGCCGTTCCCGACGCCGCATGACGCAGCCGAGAGCAGGGGCTACATATTCGACCACGGCGGCAGCCGGTTCGGCTTTGCGACCGACCTTGGCTTTGTGCCGCGCGATGCGGCCGAGCTTCTGCGCGGCTGTGAAATGGTCGTGCTGGAGAGCAACCATGACCCGCACATGCTGCAGGCCGGTCCGTACCCGTATTCGCTCAAGATGCGTGTTGCCGGACCGAGCGGGCACCTGTCCAATCCGGACTGCGCCGTATTTGCAGCGGATCTGGTGAAAAGCGGCACGCGAACGCTCGTGCTGGCGCACCTGAGTGAGAAAAACAACATGCCGGAGCTGGCGCGGCAGCAAACGCTGTCGGCGCTGCGCGGACTGCCCGCGTGCGAGGTGCTCGTTGCACCAAAGGAGCACATGGAGCATCCGGTATCGTTTGGGGAGGAAAAACTATGCTCTCTGTCCGGCTGATCTGCGTCGGAAAGCTCGGAGAAAAATTCTGGGCGGACGCTGTCAAGGAATATACCAAGCGCCTCGGCGCATATTGTAAATTAGAGATCATCGAGCTGCCCGAGCAGCGTCTGCCGCAGACGCCCTCTGAGGGTGAGATCGCGCAGGCGCTCGAAAAGGAAGCCGCGCTCATCGAGAGCAAGCTGCTGCCCGGCGCGTCTGTGATTGCGATGTGTGTCGAAGGCAAGCCGATGTCCTCTGAGCAGCTGGCGGACTATTTCGGAAAGCTGACCGTATCGGGGACAAGCAAGATCTGCGTGCTCATCGGCGGCTCGTGCGGCCTGTCTGAGCGGGTGAAAAAGAAGGCGGCGCTGCGGCTGTCCATGTCCCCGATGACGTTTCCGCATCATTTAGCAAGAGTGATGGTGCTCGAGCAGATTTACCGTGCGCTCAATATCGCGGCAGGCGGCAAGTACCACAAGTGAAACGAGAAACAGCATGACGAAAGAACGATTACGGCGATCGCCGTAGTGCTGCTGCTCGGCGCAGTCTTTTTTGTGCGGCTGTACCGTCGGCAGCAGGAGCCGCCGGTGCCGAAACCGCTGCCGAAAACCGGCAAAATGCGCTGTCCGATGTGCGGCGCGGAAGCAAAAGTCACGGGCAAACAGTGGGAGTGTCCGTGGTGCGGAGACTGCGGCTGGATCAAATAAAGTTTGGGTACAAAAACAACCCGGTTAAATGCGGCTAACATCAAGAAAAACCATTTACATTATGGACCGGATTTTGTAAAATATATATTAGAGAAGAACGCGGTTATTCGCACGGGACAAATGCGGAGCCGCGATGAGGGAAATTTTATTTCAGGAGGGGCGTCCCATGATTATCACGATAACGCTTAACGCTGCACTGGACCGTACGCAGCGGATCGAGCACCCGCTGCAGGTGGGCAAGCTCAATCGCGCGGTGTCCAGTCATCTGGAACCGGGCGGCAAGGGCATCAACGTGTCGCGCGCGATCAAGGCGTTGGGCGGCAGCAGTATTGCGCTTGGCTTCAGTGCGGGCACAAACGGCCGCATTATGAAGGACATGCTGACAGCAGCGGACATTCACCACGATTTTGTTGATATTGCGGGACAACTCCGTGTCAATACGCAGATCATTGATGCGCAGGGCGGCCATACCGAGGTAAATGAGCCGGGCAACAAGCTGGATGATTCGGATTTCCTGCGTTTGCTCGACCGCATGGAGAACTATCTGGACGAGGGCAATATCTTCGTTCTGTCGGGTTCTACGCCGCCGGAGTTCCCGCTGAAGAACTACCGTAAGCTGTGCAAGACCATCAAGAAGCACGGCTGCAAGCTGATCATCGACGCACAGGGCGAGCTGCTGCAGGAGGCACTGGGGTGCGAGCCGGACTTTGTAAAGCCGAACATCTTCGAGCTGGCTGAGGCTGTCGGCGACAAGCCGTCCGCCGATCCCGAGGTCGTTGTACATTCCGCACGCAAGATGCTGGATATGGGCGCAAAGGCTGTTTGTGTTTCCATGGGGCAGGAGGGCGCTTTGCTGACCGCAAAGGACGAGCCGGAGTCGCTGTACGTTACTACCACCCCGAAAATCTACGACGAAGGTGCGGTCGGTACCGGTGATGCAATGGTCGGCGCGATTGCAAACGCTATGCACGCGGGTATGAAGTTTGACGAGGTGGCACGCTACGCCGTTGCGATGGGCCGTGCATGTGCCCGTCTGGCCGGCACCGAGATGGCCTCGCTCAAGAAGGTTTACGAGGTGTACGAGACCACGCAGGTTTATGTCCTGTAAGCAATACACAAACTATGGAGAGAACAACGAAACACGTTGTTCTCTCTTTTACCCTTTTCGCGATTACTTCAAGGAGTTAACAAATATGGATAAAAAACAATTACAGCAGCGTGTCACGGAGCAGCGCCGCCGCGTACGCCGCAGACTGACCATTCGCGGCGTACTGTCGCTTCTGGTCGTGCTGACATTCATACGCTGTGCGTTCATGCAGCGGTATGAGAATATGTTCGTATGCGTGCTGTCGCTCGTGCTGCTGGCGATGCCGACGCTGATTGAAAAACAGCTTGCCATCGACATCCCGCCGATGATGGAAGCTATCATCTACTGCTTTATCTATGCCGCCGAGATCATGGGCGAGATCAATTCGTTCTACACCATCATTCCCGGATGGGACACCATGCTGCACACGATAAACGGATTTCTGGTCGCGGCGGTCGGCTTCTGCCTGGTTGACCTGTTTAACCGAAGCGAACGGTTTACCTTCAAGCTGTCGCCGCTGTTCCTGGCTATCGTGGCGTTCTGCTTCTCCATGACGGTCGGCGTGTTGTGGGAATTTTTCGAGTTCACCGCTGATCAGGTGATGCACACGGACATGCAGAAGGACTATGTCGTGCACGAGGTCAACTCGGTGTCGCTCAACCCGGACGGCCTGAATGTGCCGGTGCATGTGCAGATTGAGTCGGTCGTTGTCAACGGTGAGGATTGGACGGAGCAGCTTGGCGGCTATCTGGATATTGGCCTGATCGACACGATGAAGGATCTGCAGGTCAACTGCATCGGTGCAATCGCGTTTTCCATCATCGGCTTTTTCTACGTCAAGCACCGCGGCAAGGGCAAGCTGGCGGCAGCGCTCATTCCGGTCGTGCTCGATCCCGAAAAAGAAAAAAGTAAAAAAGATGAGCAAAACAGGGAACCAAATGACGAGTGATTCCGTCTAATTCAATACTATCCCTGAAAACGATCTGAAGGAGAGTATGAAAGTATGATGAAAAAGCGAATGACCGCAGGTATGCTTGCGACACTCAGGGCGGCAGCCCTGCCGGTTTCCGCGTGCGCGGCTCAGAATTCGGCGCCGCAGCCGCAGCTGAATACCGCAGAGCATATGCAGTATATGAACGGCTACACAGACGGCACCTTCCGTCCGGATGCGTCCATCACCCGTGCAGAGGCGAGCAAGCTGCTCACGTCTCTGCTAGTGGACTGGGGTGAGCATAGGGATTATCTGTTTAGCGATGTTTCGGTTTCCGCGTGGTATGCGAATGCCGTCTGTCAGATGATTAATTTCGGTCTGGTGAACGGCTACACGGACGGCACGTTCAAGCCGAACGCCAAGATTACCCGTGCGGAGTTTGTAGCGATTCTGTCGCGCTTCCCGCATACCGACATCGGCACGGACAAGTCGTTCGCTGATGTACCCAAGACCAACTGGGCGTACAATGCGGTGCAGACCGCTCTGGCACAGGGCTGGATTTCGGCAGGCACGAATTTCCGCCCGAATGCGCCAATTACCCGTGCGGAGACGGTAACTATCCTTAACCGTGTGCTCGGCCGTCAGGCGGATGAGTTTACGATCAATACGAGTGAGGGCATCCGTATTATGCCGGATGTGCCGAACACGCACTGGGCATACTGGGATATGCTTGAGGCAACCACTGACCATAAGTTTGACAAGTCGAGCGGCTCCGAAAAGTGGACTTCGTTCGATAAGGAGACTACCGATTTGACGCCGGGCTGGCATAACATTGGCGGCAAGCTGTTCCATGTCAACGATGACAAGCAGTTTGACCATGACAAGTTCATCGGCTCGCTCGAGCTTGACCACAACGGCTATTACATCACCGGCTCGACCGAACTGGACGCGCTGCTGGCTTCGGCAGTAAAGAGCGTTGTCAAGGACAGCATGACCCAGCAGCAGAAGCTGCGTGCGGTGTATGATTACGCGAAGAATACGTTCGGCTATCTCGGCATCGGCGCGGCTGACACTTCGAAGAGCGACTGGGCGCTGACCTCCGCGACCGATATGCTTAAGACCCACAAGGGCAACTGCTACTCGTGGGCGGCAGGCTTTACTTACCTCGCTCGTCAGGTCGGCTTTGACGCACAGGCGATTCCGGGCACCGGCGTTTCGCCCAAGGGCAGTGAGTCGGTTCACGCGTGGACCGAGATTACCATCGATGGCACGGCTTACACCTTCGACCCGCAGATCGAAAGCGTGTATAAAAAGCGCTACAACGAGAATTACGACCTGTTCATGAAGAAGTACGGCGAGGCTGTCTGGGGCTATAAAAAGCCGGAGGTGACCGAGCCGGAGCAGCCGGAGACCGTCAAGGTGGACGAGCAGCTTTCCGCACTGGTGAGCAAGATTTACGGTGCGCGTCCGTTCGGCGGCATGGGCGTTGACGAGGAGGCACTCTACAACGGCATGGGTGAGGACGGCATGAGCCGCGGCCTGTTCTGGTACCTTGGTACGGATGACATCAAGTTTGAGGCAGGCGTGGCATCCGAGTCTATGATTACCTCGCAGGCACATTCCATCGTTGTTCTGCGCTTTGCGGATGAAAAGCAGGCGGCAGACGCGGCGGCTAAGCTCAAGACCACGGTTGACCCGCGCAAGTGGATCTGCGTAGGCGTTGATGAGGCCAAGGTTGTCTCCAAGGGCAAGCTGGTCTGCGTTGTGATGGACGACGAAAACGGCGATTACTACATCAATAATTTCAAGGCGAATGCCTGAAACTGACCTTGTGAAACTTGCGTGAACTGACACTTTCCTAAAGCCACAATATCGCATACAATAGGCTTACAGACAGAATTACTGGAAAAGAGGGTATGCGATATGACAGGAAAAAACATCAGAAAGCTTGTGCTGGCAGCACTGCTGGCGGCACTGACGGCAGTTGCTACGATGATCATCCGCATTCCGACACCGACACAGGGTTACATTCATCTCGGTGACGGCATGGTGCTGATCTGCGGCATTCGGCTGGGTCCGGGGTTGGGTGCGTTGGCAGCCGGTATCGGCTCGATGATGGCAGATCTTATCGGCGGCTACATGGCATGGGTGCCCGGTACGTTTGCCATCAAGGCGCTGACCGCTCTGCTCGGCGGCTGGCTGTATCACCGCATGGCAGGCAAGGGCATGAATACGATTACCCGTGTGGTTCTGTGCGGCATTCCGGCAGAGATCATTATGGTTCTGGGCTACTTTGTGTATGAGGTCGGCATGGAAGTCGTGATGGGCAGCAGCATGGGCGCTGCGGCAGCCGCGGTTGTTCTCGGCGTGCCGATGAATATCGTGCAGGGCATTGCGGGCATTATCGTTGGTGCGGTGCTGCTTCCGGTGCTCAGTCACGCAAGCGCGGAGATGGGCGAGAAGATTCGCGCATGATAAATGGATAGGAAAAACGGTTCCGGAGACGGAACCGTTTGAGGCTGTCGAAAAACTCCGTTTTTCGAGCAGCCTCTCGATTGAAACCACGCTTTCAATCGAATCTTGACGAAAAGCCGCGCCCTACGGGCACAATTTTTCGTCCCTTGTATAATTCCCGAGGTACACGCCCCCGGGAATTATGAATTTGCTGTGCAAATTCTATTTTATGCGTGCTGCCGCACGAAAAGTAAAAACGATAGATTGACTTTATCGACAGACTGAAGGGAGTATCCAAAGATACTCCCTTTCGTTTTACAGGTTCTGTTCTCTTTTCTCATCCGCTGCGCCGACCAGATGGCACAGCGTCATCAGGCTGTCCGACAGGTGCACGTTTTCGACCGGAACGCCCAGTCCCTCCAGATGAAGGTCCTCGCCGGTGAAATTCCACAGACCGCGGATACCGCGCTCCACCAGACCGCGTGCAATACGCGGAGCATCTCCTCGCGGAATGGTGAGCACCGCCACATCCGGCTTGTTGCACTCAATGAACTCCACAAGGGTATCCGCGCTGCGCACCTCATGGCCGCCAAAGCGCTGACCGATGAGCTGCGGATTTGCGTCAAACGCACACAGCAGCTCAAAGCCGCTGGCAGAAAAGTTGAAGTTATTGAGCAATGCACGGCCGAGGTTGCCGGCACCCAGCAGAATCGCCGTGCGGCCGGTCCGCAGACCCATGATCGCACCCAGCTCCTCCTGCAGTTTGTCGATATTATAGCCGTAGCCCTGCTGACCAAAGCCGCCGAAACAGTTAAAGTCCTGACGAATCTGCGAAGCGGTCAGTCCCATGCGCTCTGCCAGTGCTTTGGAGGAGATACGCTGCTCCCCTTCAGCCTTCAGCTCACAAATATTCCGATAATAGCGAGGCAATCGCTGAATTACCGCTTTGGAAACCTCTTGCTTGCGTTCCACAGACTCTCTCCCTCTCTCAAATTCTATTCTCGTGTAAATTACAGCTTAGCGATGGTATCCAGCACATAGTCGGTAAATTCCTGCGCGGTTGCACCGGTATCACGACCGGTAACAACAACCTTGCGCTCCTCTACCATGCAGATATCAAGTGCGCGGTCGAGCTTCTTTGCCAGTTCGATTTCACCGATGTGCTCAAGCAGCATAACGGCTGCACGCAGTACGGAGGACGGGTCCGCATACTTTGCACGGCCCTCCTGCACCATACGCGGCGCAGAGCCGTGAATTGCCTCGAACATCGCATAGCGCTTGCCGATATTGGCAGAGCCTGCCGTACCAACACCGCCCTGGATCTCAGCGGCCTCGTCGGTGATGATGTCGCCGTACAGGTTCGGCAGTACAACGACCTTAAAGTCGCGGCGGCGCTTGTCGTCGAGCAGCTTTGCGGTCATGATGTCGATGTACCAGTCATCAAACTGTACTTCCGGATACTCCTTGGCTACCTTCTGGCAGGTATCGAGGAACTTGCCGTCGGTGGTTTTGATGATATTCGCCTTGGTGACGCAGGAAACGCGGTTCTTGCCGGTCTTGCGCGCATAGTCGAAGGCCAGACGAGCGATACGCTCGCAGCCCTGCGAGGTAGCTACGGTAAAGTCGATGAACAGATCGTCATCAATCTGTACGCCCTGAGAGCCGACAGCGTAGCCGCCCTCGGTGTTCTCACGGTAGAACGTCCAGTCGATACCCAGCTCCGGCACCTTTACCGGGCGCACGTTGGCAAACAGGTCGAGAGCCTTGCGCATTGCAACGTTTGCGGACTCTACGTTCGGCCACGGATCGCCCTTGCGCGGGGTCGTGGTGGGGCCCTTCAGGATAACGTGGCACTTCTTCAGCTCTTCCATAACGTCAGGCGGGATTGCGCAGCCGAGTTCAGCACGGCGCTCGATGGTCAGACCGTCGATCACGCGGAACTCCACCTTGCCGGCCTTTACCTTGTCTGCCAGCAGAACCTCCAGCGCGTGCTGTGCCATGCCGGTGATCATCGGGCCGATGCCGTCGCCGCCGCACACGCCGATGATCAGCTTGTCCAGCTTGGAGTAATCAATAAAATCGTCCTGCGCCTTCATATCCATGATACGCTTGCGCTGGCTCTCTACCACTGCCTCAAATTTATCCAGAACAGACTGGTCGATAGACATAGTTTTGTCCTCCTACACCATTGATATTATTTTAACAAAAGAAAATATGGCTGTCAAGTCCGACTGGAGAGCCCGCCTGGCTCTCCGGTCGGCATAAGGTCTTGACTTACTTGTTCTGCTGACGTGCATACAGCAGCGTGCCGCCTGCAAGCAGTGCGTGACGCTGGCGCTCGGAAACCTCACAGTCGGCCTTGAAGGTCTTGCCGCCGCAAACAACGGTGACCTGCTCGCCGTTCTTTACTTCCTCGAGCACGTTCGGCAGAGAGATTTCATCCAGCAGATTGATTGCATCGTAGTCTGCCGGATCGGCAAAGGTCAGCGGGATGATACCGGAGTTGACCAGATTTGCCTTGTGAATTCGTGCGAAGGACTTGCACAGTACAGCCTTTACGCCCAGATACAGCGGAACGAGCGCTGCATGCTCACGGGACGAGCCCTGACCGTAGTTTGCGCCGCCGACAATTACGCCGCCGCCCTGCTCCTTGCAGCGGGACGGGAACTCCGGATCGACGTTGATGAAGCAGTAGTTGGAGTAGTACGGCACGTTCGAGCGGTACGGCAGCAGCTTTGCGCCGGCCGGCAGGATGTGGTCGGTAGTGATGTTGTCCTCGGTCTTGAGAACGACCTTGCCGGTGTAGGATGCCTCGAGCGCCTTGCCCAGCGGGAAGGGCTTGATGTTCGGGCCGCGAACGACCTCGACCTCAGCCGGATTCTCGGCCGGCTTTACGATCATGTTGTCGTTGATGGTGAAATGCTCAGGCATTTCGATCTGCGGCATCTCGCCGAGGGTGCGCGGATCGGTCAGCACACCGGTCAGTGCAGACGCTGCTGCAACCTCCGGAGATACGAGGAAGATCTGTGCATCCTGGGTGCCGGAACGGCCCTCAAAGTTGCGGTTGAAGGTACGCAGCGATACGCCGCCGGACTCCGGCGACTGACCCATGCCAATGCAGGGACCGCATGCGCACTCCAGGATACGAGCGCCTGCAGAGATGATATCTGCCAGAGCGCCGTTCTGCGCCAGCATGTTGAACACCTGCTTGGAGCCGGGGCTGATGGTCAGAGAAACCTCCGGGCTTACGGTCTTGCCCTTGAGGATGGAAGCAACCTTCATCATGTCATAGTAAGAGGAGTTGGTGCACGAACCGATGCAGCACTGGTTTACCTTGATCTCGCCGATCTCGGATACCTTCTTGACGTTATCCGGCATGTGCGGCATAGCAGCCAGCGGCTCCAGCGCGGACAGGTCTACGGTGTACTCCTCGTCGTACTCTGCGCCCGGGTCGGAGGACAGCGGTACCCATACGTCACCGCGGCCCTGTGCCTCGAGGAACTTCTTGGTTGCCTCGTCGGACGGGAAGATCGAGGTGGTAGCGCCCAGCTCAGCGCCCATGTTGGTGATGGTGGCACGCTCCGGTACGGACAGGGTCTTAACGCCCTCGCCTGCGTACTCGACGATCTTGCCGACACCGCCCTTGACGGTCATCTGGCGCAGTACGTCCAGAATAACGTCCTTCGCAGATACCCACGGCGACAGCTTGCCGGTCAGGTTGACGCGGACCATCTTCGGCATCGGGATGTAGTACGCGCCGCCGCCCATTGCGACTGCAACGTCCAGACCGCCGGCACCGAACGCCAGCATGCCGATGCCGCCGCCGGTCGGCGTATGGCTGTCCGAGCCGATCAGGGTCTTGCCCGGTGCGCCGAAGCGCTCCAGATGCACCTGATGGCAGATGCCGTTGCCTGCCTTCGAATAGTAGATACCGTGCTTCTTAGCGACAGAACCGATATATTTGTGGTCGTCCGCATTCTCGAAGCCGGACTGCAGGGTATTGTGGTCAATGTAAGCGACCGAGCGCTCGGTCTTGACCTGATCGACGCCCATCGCCTCAAACTGGAGATAAGCCATCGTGCCGGTGGCATCCTGCGTCAGCGTCTGATCGATCTTGAGACCGATCTCCTGACCCAGTACCATTTCGCCGTCTACCAAGTGCGCTTTCAAAATCTTCTGCGCGATTGTCATACCCATGTGTGTTTCCTTCGCTCCTTTATGTCCCGACGCGAAAGGCTTTCGCTTTCGCGCCCCATTCTCGTCAGAATGGGTGGTTGCGGCTTCCACAGCCTTCTCCACGGTGTAACCCACACCGTGCCCAAAAACAAAAATAGAAGTGGTGTTCGCATACACGAAACCACTTCTATTTTACAACATTCTATCGGTTTTGCAAAGCACTTTTCACCGCAGTGATTTGAAAAAGTTCAAGCCTTTTTCTGCGTTTTTTCAGCAGAATTACTGTTTTCGGCAGAAAGTCACTTGTGTTTGCCGAAAAAGCGGTTCCACGGCAGCTTAACTTATTTGTTCTCCTGCCATGCACCCTCCTCAGTCACCTCGATGACGCTGTTATTCATATCCAGCTTGCGGTTTTCAAACGCCTCGCGGTTGTTCTCGTAGATGAGACGCAGACCCTCGAGCGTCAGGTTCGGGTCCACATCGTCGATGAGGTCGCAGTATTCCGCCATCATGCGGCCCATACCGCCGGTAGCGACGACTCTCGCCTTGCCGCCCAGCTCCTTCTGGATATCCGTGATAATGCCGGTCAGCGCGCCGACATAGCCGCGCACCGCACCGGACTGCATGGACTGCACGGTAGTCTTGCCGATGGCGTTCTTCGGGCGCTCGATGTCCACGCGCGGCAGCTTGGAGGCCTTGAGGAACAGCGCTTCCATCGCCACCTTCAGACCCGGGAAAATCGCGCCGCCCTGATACGCGCCGTTCTCGTCGATGGCATCAAAGGTGGTCGCCGTGCCGATATCCACGATGATGAGCGGCTTGCCGTACTTGCGAACCGCAGAAACCGCGTTGACCAGTCGGTCCGCGCCGACCTCGCGCGGGTTGGCATAGCAGTTTTCAATGCCGATATCCGCATCGCGGCCTGCAATGACCGGCTGCACAAACAGATACTTGCGGATGGCGTTGATGAGCGTGTACATCACCGGCGGCACTACGGACGCGATAACGACCGCAGTCGTATCCGCACAGGCGATATCGTGGAAGTGATAATACTGCGCGATCAGCATACCCAGCTCATCCGAGGTGCGCTCGGAATTGGTGGAAATGCGGAACGAGCCGCGCAGCTTGTCTCCGTCATATAAACCGAACACCATGTTGGTGTTGCCTACGTCGATTGCTAAAAGCATAATGTTCTCCTAATTTTCTATTTCTCTTACAGACTCTCTTTTCGCAGCAGACTGCCGTCCTCATCGACCAGCTCGAGCAGCGTAGCCCGTCCGTTCTCGATGGTCAGCCGTGCATAGCTGGCCGGACCGCCGCGCGGCAGACTGATGCTGCCCGGATTGCATACCCACACGCCGTTCTCCCGCTCGAGCATCATGCGGTGCGTATGCCCGAAAAAGGCAAGCGCGCAGTGCTCCTCGTAAGCCCGCTGGGACACAATGCCGCTCGACAGCATGCCGACACGCTCACGGTGGCCGTGCGTGATATAAATCCGCACGCCGCCCGGTGTCACAACCGCATTCAGCGGCACTTCGGGATCAAAATCGTTGTTGCCCCGCACACGGCAGATCGGCATAGCCGGGAACACACGCTCGATCTCCCGGGCATCCTCGGCGTGATCGCCTAAGTGAATGACCGCATCCGGTTCTTCCCTGTCTACCGCAAAGGCCATTGCCATGTTATAGCCGTGGGAATCTGCAAATATCAGCACTTTCATGTTGTTCCCTCTCTCTGCGCCGCCGCACATATAGCTGTATTTTACACCGAGTATCCCGCGATGTAAAGTAATTTTCTTGCGATCAGCCACAATTTATTCCCCTGTGCACACACTTCTCCTCCCGGCGGCATATACTGTCATGAAACAACTTCTTATGAGAGAGGACGGGACGCGAATGGATCAGAACGAACTGCTCCGCAGACTTGCGGCACAGGCCGGTGGAGATGCAGCGCTCGAACGGCTTTCCGGTGCGCTCGGCACCGCAGACGGCAGGCGTGCGGTCGAGCAGCTGTCTGCACAGCATGCCGATGAACTGGAACAGGCCGCAAAAGCCGCTCAAAGAGGTGACATGCGCAGCGCAGCACAGGCAGCGCAAAAACTCATGCAGACACCCGAGGGTGCGCGGCTTGCCGCTCAGCTGCGGCACATTTTCGGCAAATAAGGAGGCTTTTGCATGGAAAACGATATGCTTTCCTCGCTGCTGAGCGACCCGGAAGCACTGCAGAACGCGATGAAAACCGTGTCCGACCTGCTCGGCGGTCAGCCGTCCGCACAGACAGAGCCGCAGAGCACCTACGACCCTGCTTCCGAGATGATGCAGAAGGCGCTTCCGGTCATCGGCGCGATCGCGCAGAGCGGGCAGAATGCCGTAAAACCGGAAAAACGCGCACTGCTCGGTGCGCTCAAGCCGTTCGTTGCCGAGGAGGTTTCCGGCCAGTTCGACCGTGCCCTCCGTCTGGTCAGCATGGCTCGGATGGCGCGTGCGGCACTCGGACAGGTGAACCTCTCTGCAGACGATACCGCGCCGCGAGCCTTATAGGAGGTGCTGACCCATGTATAACCGCTATCTTGCCGCCGCAGAGCAGACCGCACCGGAAACAAGCGAGCCGCCGCAGAACAGCACCTTTTCCGGTCTCGGACGCACGCTGAATGCGCGTCTGCAGGGTGTCCGGCTGGATATGGATACTATGATCGCCCTGCTCATCGTGTGGTTCCTGCTGATGGACGATGACGGCGCGGTGGACTGGGAACAGTTTCTGCTCACCGCCGCCCTGCTGCTGTTTGGGCTGTGAGTACATGAAAAAACTGCTGCACCGAAGTTTATGCAGCAGTTTTTATTTATCATGTTGAATAATGGAAAATGGAGAATTGAGGATGGAGAATGAAGGTATCGTGCATAGCACGATTATTTAATCCGCGCCTTCGGTGCGCACATTCATTTTCCATTCTCCATTTTCAATTACAAAATAGGTCCCGACCCATCATCCTTCTCCTTGGTGATGGACTTGATCACAACGGTATAGCTGTCGCCCTCCTCGGTGGTGACATCTACCTGGTCACCGACCTTTTTGCCGAGCACTGCCTTACCGAGCGGTGCCTTGCAGCTGATTCTGCCGTTCAGCGGATCACACCGCACGGTCGTTACCACCTGAATGGTATCCGTGTCATCATCGTCCTCAAACAGCAGTTCCACCTTATCGAACAGACCGACCTCATCCGCGCCTGCCTTATCCTCAATCACATGCGCGGATTTAATCATGCGCTCCAGATAGCGGATGCGGCTGCGGTTGCGGTTCTGCGCCTGCTTGGCGGCTTTGTATTCAAAATTTTCACTCAGGTCGCCGAACGCACGTGTGCGCTTGACCTCCTCGATCAGCTCGGGCATCAGCTCCAGCTTGCGGTGGTCCAGCTCCTTCTGCATCATTTCAATGTCCTGTGCGGTCAGATCGTCATGCATAGCTTTTCATTTCCTTTCATGCTTCCATGCTCATGCCTTAGATTATATGCTGTTTGACGGAATTTTGCAACGCCTGTCCTCCCGTCAAATTTCCGCATGGTTAAATTCGCGTGATAACCGCGCAGAATGTTCAACAATTTGCACAATTTTCTGTTTTTCTGCCATTTTTATTTGCTGTATCGTTTTCCATATGATATACTGTTGCTATACGCCTGTACACCACAAAGCAGGGTGCTGACGTTTTCCGTTGGCCACCCTGCTTTTTGCTGTGTACGGGAGAATCACGAAAAGGGGAATAAAAACATCATGGGAACTGCATTTTTGCGGCAGCTTCAGCAGGAATTCAAGGGCTACAACGGGCAAAAGCTGGCCAAGGACCTGATGGCCGGTCTGACCGTTGCGGCAGTGGCGCTGCCGCTGGCACTGGCGTTCGGCGTATCGGCCGGTGCGACGGCGGCCTGCGGCCTGGTTACGGCGATTGTTGCCGGTCTTATCATCTCGGCGCTGACCGGCGGCTATTATCAGATTTCCGGTCCGACCGGTGCGATGGCAGCCATTCTCGGCTCGCTGATTGCGACCTACGGCATGCAGGGCATGTTCGTGGCAACCTTTCTCGCCGGTGCGCTGCTCATCCTTGCGGCGGTGCTGCACCTCGGCAACCTGACCGCCTTCGTACCCGCGCCGGTTATCACCGGTTTTACCTCGGGTATTGCGGTCATCATCGCGATGGGTCAGATCGACAACTTCTTCGGCACGCACTCGGAAGGGGCCAGTGCGATTGCGAAGATCATCTCGTATAAGGATCTCGGCTTTCATCCGGATATTGCTACCACGCTGATCGCGCTTTTTGTCGTTCTGCTGATGGTGTTCTTCCCGAAAAAGTGGAACGCGGTCGTACCGGCCTCGCTCATCGGCATTATCATCGCAACTGCGGCAACGATGATTCTGAAGCTCGATATCGCAACCGTCGGCGAGATTCCGAAAACGCTCCTGCTGCCGGATCGTCTGTCTCCGGCACAGATTGACTGGAACACAGTTCCTGCTCTGCTGGCACCGGCGTTCTCCATCGCGGTGCTGAACATGCTCGAGAGCCTGCTGTGCGGTGCGTCCGCCGGCCGCGCGACCGGCGTCAAGCTCAACAACGATCAGGAGCTGTTCGCACAGGGCGTCGGCAACATGGTGCTGCCGATGTTCGGCGGCATTCCGGCGACTGCTGCTCTGGCGCGTACCTCGGTAGCAGTTCGCTCGGGTGCGCAGACCCGTCTGACCGGTATCTTCCATGCAGTCGGTCTGCTGATCATGATGTTTCTGCTCGCGCCGGTCATTCAGAATGTGCCGCTGGCCGGTCTGGCAGGCGTGCTGATGGTCACGGCATGGCGCATGAACGAATGGCACGCCATCAAGTACATGTTCAGCCACCGCTTCAAGGGTGCCATGGCGAAGTTTATCGTCACCATGATCTGCACCATCGTATTCGACCTGACGGTTGCGATCGTAGTCGGTGTCGGTCTCGGTCTGATCCTGATGGTTGCCCGTCTGTCCAAGCTGCAGATCAACTACGAGCGTGTTGACATGTCCCGCATCAAGAACAACGACGAGGCGCTGAACGAGCGTTACCGCAACGCAATGGTCGCTTACATCACCGGCCCGCTCATCTTCGCCAACATCGACACCATCGAGCAGCTGACCGAGCGTGTCGGCACCTGTGATACGCTGCTGCTGTCCATGCGCGGCGTGCCGTATATTGATATTTCAGCAGCACAGGCGCTGATGGATATTCTTCGTTCGCTGCACGAAAACGGCGTGGATATCGTACTGTGCGGCCTGCCGAGCAGTGCCATGAATATGATGCACCGCTCCGGTATTTATGATATGGTCGGTGAACAGGGCTTCTACTGGAGCGTAGAGCGTGCTCTGCTGGACCTTCGTCCGTATACCGGCAAAAAGTAACAATGCACAAGGCGTATGTTTGAGACATACGCCTTTTCTCTTGTGGATATTATACAAATTCTTTTCATGATTTTAATGCAATATAACGAAATTGCGTATTGCGTTTTTTCTGAAATGCGCTATAATAATATCGTAATCAGAAAGAACAGAAAAAATGTTAGCAGCACCGTCAGAAGACGGATTAAAGGAGGCTCATTATCATGACTAAGAAGAATTACATCCGCACGCTCGGTATGATCGCTGAATCCATGTTTATGCAGAACCCCGGCTACTCCTGGAGAGGCAGCACGGCTTGCCGCGATTTCTCCAAGACCCGCAAGTAAATAAACAATAGAAAGACCGCTGTATGATTGTACAGCGGTCTTTTTTCCGGTTTGGGCGGTGAAAACACCACGGATTCCCCATCCGGACACTTGACAAAAGCCCGTCAGACCTTTACAATAATACTGTTGTCTGCAGGGTTAGTTCATCGGTAGAACGGTCGCTTCCCAAGCCACAGAGGCGGGGTCGTTTTCCCTACCCCCCCCCCAAAAAAACATTACTGCGGC
>OBXA01001008.1_pt1 | contig 18569 bp, 17 predicted proteins | sample 1538121 | NCBI WGS metagenome assembly OBXA01 (sample SAMEA2580133, study PRJEB22360) | human gut metagenome | biome: human gut; feature: human-associated habitat; material: faeces | place: Denmark | collected 2008/2010 | reverse complement strand
AAAATGCTCGATAATACACAAAGTATTATCTGCGCTTTTGGCTTAGCAGCTGCCGCACCTCGCTCGCCGTATCGGCACTTAGAATTATGCGGTGTTGCCCTAGGGCTTTTGCCCAAGCAGCTCGGCAAGCTGCTTTCGCTTGGTTCGGGTATCGCCGTCAATATGGAACTTTGAATAGATCTGGTTCGCGTACTGCTTGACGCTTCCCTCGGAGAGATAGAGCTTTTCGGCGATCTCACGGTTGCTGAGCCGCTGCACCATCAGTTCTACAATTTCAAATTCCCGCGCTGTCAGCACATCAAATGCTGCCGGGCGCACGCTTGCGGCGTTTCGTGCCTTTGCCGCTTCGCCAAGGTCAGTGATTTTCACGGTCAATTCGTTCTTCATCTCGCGCGCAAGAATGGGCTGCAGGCAGTCGTAGTTCTCCACGAACGGCATCACAAAGCCGTCCGGTTCCGCGTCGGCAAGCGCTTTCCGCAGCCATACACGGGCCTCCTCGGTCTTGCCCAATTTCTCGTAGGCTGCCGCCGTCTGGATGCGGATATGCAACGCCACCAGCGCATAGTGCATCGCCTCGCACACCGCCAGCAGTTCCGCGCTGCGTCCCACCACCTTGGCATAGGCACCTTGGGCAAGATACACCTGATTTTCGATCATTTCCATCATAGGCTTGCCCGGCGCAAGCATATTGACGGTGGAGAGCCTGTGCTGCGAAAAAATCTCCGGGATCTCTTCTGCTTCACCCCGCAGCGCGTGATAATAGGCACTGGTGGCGCTCCAGATGTTGATCCACGATGCATCGTGATATTGCAGCAGCTCTGCGTATCTTTCCGCAAAAGTATATCGCTGCTCCACATCGGTGTGCAGAGAAAGCCGCCGCGACAGGAAATCACAGCATAGCGCCATGTTGATTTGCCCGTTGTCCCTGACCTGTGCGTAAGCGCGCTCCAGCTCGATGTGCGCATCGGTAAAATGTCCCTGGCAGAACAGCGCCTCCGCGCGCATAATGGTTTCAGCGCCCTGCCCGTGGTTGTTCGTGACCTTGTAGTAATGGGGCATACACTCATCCATCTCGGCAAGCTCGCCCTCAAGTTCTCCCGGTGCGCGGTAGAACATCATCAGGACGGACGGGGAGCCAAAGGTCCAGCCGCCGCCGGATTGGATGCTGATGGCGGGGCGGGACATCTTCCGGCTGGCACTGCGGTGCAGGCGGCTCATGGCACTGATGTCATTATAGCAGAGAAAACTCAGGATAAGGTCGCACTCACCCAGCAGGTTGCCGCGCTCCTCCGCCGACAATTCCGGGTGCTCCGCAATGGCTGTCAGCAGCAGTTCTTTCAGCTCCAGCATCTTCGGGATCTGCCGCCATGTGAACATCCGCCGCATCAGGACCAGAATGGCAAAGGGGTTGGCTTTCAATGTCTCGGCAGGGCATTTGTTCAATGCGTCCAGCACATCCTCCGGCTTCAGCGAGGCCAGCAGAATACCCGCGTCGCTGCGAATGACCCGCAGCAGCGCGTGGTAGTCCTCACTTTTTCGGTAGGCGGCAATAGCGTGAAGATACTGCCTTTGGTTTTCATACCACTGCCCGAAACGCTCCCAATAGAGCTTTTGTGTTTCCGCCTTCATCTCGTGAAAGCTCCGTTCGGCACATTCCTTCATCATGTGATGGAAGCGATAGGTCACGCCATCCGGCAAACGCGTGACAAAGGCGTTCTGTTCGGTCAGCATGGCGAGGATCTGCGCCGCGTCCGCATCCCCTGTGATACACTGCGCCATTTCGACGGTAAACTCATCGGCAAGGCCCATTACCGCCAAAAACTCCCGCTGCTTTTCCGGCAGCGGATCGATCATAGCGGCGGTAAAAGTGGCGTAGATATCGGAGTTCCGGCTGGGCAGCACGCCGCGCTCGGAGAGGGTGCGCAGGTTCAGATATACGGCAGAGAACCAGCCCTCGCTGGAATAGAGAAGGCTTTCCACCTGCGCATCGGAAAGCTTTGTCCCGCAGCGGTGGGCATAAACCGCAAGCTCTGTATGGTTGAGGCGCAGCTGTTCCATGCCGATTTGATATACCTTGCCCCCCAGCCGCACCGCCTCCGCGGCGGGCAAAAAGCGGTCACGGCTTGCAACGATCACATGCACATTGGCAGGCAGCCGATTTGCCAACATGCAAAGGAACATAGGGACGCGCTTGTCCGTCAGCAGATGAAAATCGTCAATGAAGATGTAACAGGGGGATTCGCTCGCCAGCATATGGCAGAGATCGTCCACCAGCAGCCCGCCGCCTGCCGCGTCCGTTGGGCAGGGATACTCCCGCAGGAAGGTGAACCCTGCGCGGGCAAACGCATCCTGCACGCTCTTCCAGAAAATCGCAAGGTTGTCGGAATACACGCTGATACGGATGATATGCAGCGTCTCCGCTTTGGCGTGCTCGCCGAGATACCAGTTCACCGCTGTGGTTTTTCCATAGCCCATGGGTGCGACCACTGTCGTCATGGCGCAGCGGGAAATAGGCCGCAGGCTCTCTTGCAATCGCTCAGATATGTAAATGGTGTTCAGATTCCATTTTGGCTTTGGCATAATGCACACCTCCAACGAATTGTATTCTCACGGCATTCGATGCAAACCGCACGGCTGTGAGTTTTTGCACCATCAGCAGACTTTGGTTATGGCGTATCGCTGTCTTTACGAAGGGAACATCTCGTTATTTCCATTTTACATCATCATGTTCTACACGGCAAGATGTAGTTTTTTTCTGTTTCTAAGCAACCCCTAAGCCTGAACAGGGATTGGAACGGGGATTGCCTCTTGAATATGACCGTTTCTCTCGCCTTGATGATTGTTGTATGCTGAACGCTCTACCGCGATTTATATTACAATATTTACATATTATAGTATAAATGGGAAAGGGTGTATCTGCTTGCTCCAGGTAGCCGAATATGAGAATTTTGTCCGTAAGCGCATCACGCAGCTGCGCCATCGCCTCCACGTTTCTGAACATAAAATGAGCCTTGACCTTGGTAAAAGCGGCAGCTATATGCGCAGTATTTCAATCGGCAAGGCAATGCCCTCGATGCACGAATTTCTGCGCATCTGTGAATACCTCGGCGTAACCCCGCAGGAATTCTTTACCGGTGCCGGGGACGAAACCGACCGTATCAATATCTTTAACCGACTGCAAGACCTCGATGACGGTGACATACAGAAATTGCAGACATTCCTTGGTTGGATGGAAGAAAAGTAAATCCGCTTTCTGCCCGACAAGTTTTGGCTTGCCGGGCTTTTTCTTTTTGTGAGACATATTTAGTGGAAAGGCGTATTGCATGGCAGATGTGCTTGACGCTCCGGTAAGCGGAGCCATGCCGTATTAAGGCAGAACCCCCCTCAAGCGCCACTGTGTACTTTCAAAAGTCCCTTCGCCGCGTAGTTTTTCGTGTATTATTCGTATGCCAGATGGCTTTTATAACTATCTGGCGTATTTTTTTGTTTCTTTTTTGTTTTGGCGGCAGAGGACCGCCGTTTTCTGCCCGCGCCCCTCCTGAATTTTGAGGTCTATTCAAGGAAACTCAAAATTCAGGAGGTTTACTATGGCAAAGAAAAACAACGGCGACAGCAAAGCCGTGGAACTGCTGTATGATCAGCTTTCGCCGCTTTTGCTGAAATGCAGCATGGTGAATGGTCACCGCGACGAGGACTTGTATCAGACTTTGCTGATTGAGTTCTTGCAGGTCATCCGGAAATTCAGGGTCTAAAAAAAGAGAAAGTGGAGCCGAGGCTCCACTTTCTCTTTTGGTTTGGTATTCGTAATTACAGTTCCGGCAGAATTTTCATAAAGCTGTCGTAAGTATAGGAACCGTCCATATTCAGGTTCTTTTCCGGAACACCATATAGTAACGGTATATAACCTTATGCAAGTCGCTGGCCTAACTCAAGCTGATAACCTGTCGGATGTAACTTTAGCATTTGAAGTTTGATTTTGTTTTTCTCGCATATATCGATAATATCCGACAAATGCTTTTTGAAATTCTCTGGGTCAATGTTTTCATTTGCTAAATTGTTGGAACAGGCAGGACCTAGGTATACTGCGGTAACTGACATAGTAAGCGGGAAATGTTTCGAGCTTTCAGAAAACTGGTTCATCTTTACGATTCGCCACTCCCGTTCATATTTCCAAACCTCGTCTTTAGTATACAAGGCTCGTGTCATTGTAAGTTTTTCCACTGACGTCAGTGGAGACACTGTATCCTGACCAGAAATAATGCGTTCTAAAATCTTTGGACGCTCTTTACCATAAATAACAGGAGCAAAGAAGCATGCGGTTTGAACAGACGAAAAGTTTGAAACGTCATATTCAACACATACGCCACGATAGGAGCCGCCATAATGCGACCACATTAACCGATTATCATAGTTTTCGGTCAGACAACCCACACGAAAGAAAGTATCGTTCGTGCTTTTAATAACTTTTTGGGCTCGTGATGCATCCGTAAAATCGTTGGGTACAGCAAACTGGCAATCAAAAGGATCATTAAAGACTGAAGGCGCGCTTAACCACAACGTATGGTTGGTTAGTGTTTCCAAGAACCGGCATAAAGACTCTTCGCTTACGAAAGGGTATTTGTATAGTTTATAGCTATGCGCCTGCAAATAATCGTTTGCTATTTCACCATATTCATCATCCGAAATTGCATCGGCAACGCGTAGCCACCGTTCTGTGTACCGTTCAAGATCTTCTCGTTCCATCGTTGCCTCCACTTATTAATTTGATAGTAACATAACCAAATGAAAAAATCAACAGAATGTATCCTCTGTCACTTCTGCGTATAAGCCATACATATTGCTGTGCTTGAGCGTATACGATGGACTAACTATTTACGGAAAATAGAAAAACGCCCAAGATGCTCCGAACAGTGTTCACTTTCGGGGTTACTATGGACGTTTTCTTGCGTTATAAGTGGTCTCTGGGGCGGTAGGGGGAATCCTTATCGTCGCGAGAAATTGACACTGCTATGGGCTGTGTGAATTGATTTTTTTACATCTGTGCTATAATAAAGAAAATTTCTGTTGATGTTTGCTACTTCTTTAGCGGAGGGCATAATATGCTTGCAATGTCAGATACCCCTATTGAACAATTTATTCCATACTTCGCAAGGACAAGTGTTCCGGTGGCGTTGCCGCTTGTACCGGTTTTCCGGGAACGGCTGCTGGCCTTGCAGGAGGAACAGAAAGAAAACCGCAAGCTGTGCGGTAGGTGCTACAACAAAAAATACGCAGACTACATCTGCGTAGACGCAATGGGCAATCTGCTCAAGCCGGATTATCTCTCCAATTCGTTCCAGATTATCCTGCGGAATTATCATCTGCGGCGCATCCGCTTTCACGATTTGCGCCACTCTTGCGCCAGTTTGCTTTTGGCAAACGGTGTCCCGATGAAGATGATTCAGGAGTGGCTGGGACACAGCGATTTCTCTACCACCGCGAATATTTATTCGCATTTGAACTATGCTTCCAAGGTTTCTTCGGCAGAAGCGATGCTGAACGGGCTTGGAATGGGTTCAAATCCGGAAAATGACACTTAAAAAAGTGTGATTTCTCTCCAAAACAAGGCGTTTCCTCTCCTGTTATGAAATTGTCAAACTCAAAAATTCCGGTTTTTGCATAAAAAAACGGTACAAAGTGCTAGAAAAAGCACGTTGTACCGCTGATTGGCGGAGCATCAGAGATTTGAACTCTGGCGGCGCCACAAACGCCCTATCGCATTTCGAGTCAATCTCGTTACGACCGCTTCGATACGTCTGCCTATTTAGTTTTTACCGCACCGCCCCGCACAGCGTTTGGAAAAATGCGAGATTTCGATGCAAGATAACGATGAAAGGTTGGGTACGCGACACCCGATAAAGCCCGTCGTTATGGGATTTCCTGCGGACAAGGTGACCTGCCGGATGCAAACTTTCGAGTCAATCTCGTTACGACCGCTTCGATACGTCTGCCTATTTAGTTTTTATCGCACCGCCTCGCACAGCGTTTGGAAAAATGCGAGATTTCGATGCAAGATAACGATGAAAGGTTGGGTACGCGACACCCGATAAAGCCCGCCGTTATGGGATTTCCTGCGGACAAGGTGACCAGTTGGATGCAAACTTTCGAGTTAAGTACATCAAGGTATTCGTCTTATATCTCTTTATTCCGCTTTGCGTTGAAACGTCTGTTTTCTGTTCTTACGCTTGTTTTTGATATTTTGACTTATTTCGTTTTATATGTTGCCTGTGGCTGTTTGGGCAACATTTAGGCAACAATCGTTTTTCGGGCAACACTTTTTGGCACAACACAGGGAAAATTAAAAATTTGTACAGAATTTGAAGATTTGGCTATATTTCAGTCCAAGTCTTTTTTCTTTTATGGAGGTTTCTACCGTGAAAAATACAAATTCTGCTGCCGAAAGTGGCGCTTTTATCCGCAAAACGCGAGGGTATTCTGTTGTGCAGAACGAGGCACTGTTCAACGATAGCTTATCCATGAGCGCTAAAGGGTTGTATGCCTTGATTGCTGCCCGTATTGATTATACCGCAGTACCGCTGACAAAGCAATGGCTGATGAACCACTGCACCGAGGGCGAACGCGCCTTTAATCGTGCATGGGATATGTTGAAAAATAATGGCTATTTGGTTGCGCACGTTCGTCCGGCAAATCGTGGACGATTCTGCTATGAGTATGAACTGCGCGATTCCAATAACGGTTGGAACGGTGTGTATTTAATCTATTACGATGCACAGGGAAACATCAGCAATACCAATCTGACGAAAGCCAACCACACCCTACAAAATGTACCTACTGGTATGACCACTACCCACAAAACCGCACCAGTGGTAACCACACCTGTGGTAAGCGCAGTGGCGGTAATGTAGGCAGTATTATAATTACTATAATTAAATACTCTTAGTAATTACTATATCAAATACTATAAATAAGCCATCTGAAAAAGAAAAAGACAGTGCAGAAAATTTGCCGCACAACAGTCTCTCTTTTTCAGAAGGCTTGCAGAATGAAAGGGTTACACAATGAAAATGGAATATGTGAATGTAAACGGCTATCTGATTCCAAAGTTGGAAAATGGTCCAATCACAGACAACACCATTGGAAAATACGGCATGATGCGGGCGCGATACCTCGATGAGCATCGACCAATGGAACGCGACCAGATGTTGTTGGATGGAACGCTGGCACAGCACCTCACGAACATTGACTGCGAGGCACATCGTCAAGTTGAAAGTCTTACCAAAGTATTGGCAGCGGAAGCCAAAATCAATGAAGAAATGAAATGTTGTAACCCGCTGGAATGGGCAGCAGCTATGCAAGGCTTGCAAGCACAGGCCGAAGAAATTGTGTGTGCTGAACTGATTTACGCAGAGGAAAACACGAACGATTCACTCTCTTTACCGGGAAAGTGATAGCGTTCCCGGACAGTGCGGCAAGCACGGCATTATGCTGTCATGCCAGCATAACGCCCTTGTTAGGGGCAGACCCCTAAGACCCCGATAGGAGAAAGCAAATGTTGAAACGACAAAAGCAGGTAACGGTGCGATTTACCGAAAAGGAATATATCCAACTGAAAAGCAAATGCGATGCCGCCGGCATGAAAATGGAGCCGTTTCTCCGTGCGCTGGTAAGCGGCTGTACGCTGCGCGAACGCCCGCCGGACAGTTATAAAGCCTTGGCGTCGCAGGTGGCGGCAATCGGAAATAATTTGAACCAGCTGACGCGGTTGGCCAACAGCACCGGCAAGATCGAGAACGCCCAGCTTGCCGAGGCAAACCGGATGATGCAGCGCATCTGGCAGCTTGTGCGGGAGGAGCAGTAATGGCAATCACAAAGATTTTGCCGGTGCGCGGGCAGTTGAAAGGCTGCTTGGATTACGCCGCCAATCCGCAAAAGACGGAGTATCTGAACACCGCAGATATGCAGCGGCTGATGAACTACACGCAGAACGGCGATAAAACCGAGCACCAGCTCTATGTTTCCGGCTTTAACTGCGACCCGCAAAACGCCTATTATCTTATGCAGGCAACAAAGCGGCGTTGGGGCAAGCCGTTGGACAGCGGCAATGTGGGCTACCATATTATTCAGAGTTTTAAGCCCGGCGAGGCAACACCCGATCAGGTACACGAAATCGGCTGCGAATTTGCCCGGCGGTTTCTGGAGGATCGTTTTGAGTGTACCGTCAGTACCCATCTGGACAAAGGACATCTGCACAACCATATTGTCGTAAACTCGGTTTCGTTTATGGATGGGCGGATGTTCCGCAATGATTTTACTACTTACTACAAGGGGATCCGAGCTGTTTCCGATGAACTGTGTCGCGAAAATCGGCTGTCAGTTGTGGAAACAGACGGACACGGGAAATCCTACGGCGAGTGGAAACACGAAAAAGAAGGCTCGCCCACGCTGCGCGGCATGGTGAAAACCGATGTGGAAATGGCAATGACCGCCGCGGACAGCTTTGCCGGATTTGTTGCGGAGTTGCAGAAAATGGGGTATGCGGTGAAATACGGATCCAAAGCTGCGCATATGACCGTGCGCCACAAAGAAGCGCAGAAGAATATCCGATTGGACAAAATCAGCCCCCACCTCAGCGAGGATTCGCTGCGGAAATACTTCCGGGAACTGCAAACACTTCCTCCTGAAATGCAGCAGGAATATAAGCAGCAAACAGCACCGGAGCCACCACGCCGGAAGCCGAAAGAGCAGCCTATGCCTGTTCGCCGCCGCGCACGGTATCGCGGTAAGCTGAATTATAAATGCCGCAAAATTACCGGGTTTATGGCTTGCTATTATCGCTACTGTGCATTGCTGAGAAAAGCATATCAAGGCAAAGTCGGCAAGCGGTGCTACTACCTGCTGCGCGATGATTTCTTGAAGTACAATCGCTATCGGCGGCAATGCGACCTTTTGTGGGAACGGCAAATCACAACGCTTGACGAACTGCTGACTTACAAAGAAAATCTGCAAACCGAATACGACAGCCTTACGGTGCAGCGTAGGGCGCTCTATCGAAAGAAGAGTAAAACTGCCCCTGCCGATTATTCGGAGCAAATACAGGCGCTCACAGCCCGCATCAGAGAGCTGCGGCGGGAGATTGTCACTTGTGCCGACATAGAGATGGACTGCGGGATGGTGCAGGATAAGGTGCAAAGGGCAAAGCAACCGGAAAAAGCTGAATTACGGGTCGCAGAGAACACGAATTATAACCATGTATGCGCATACGGCAGCCACCATTAACGAGAAAAGAGGAATGTACTGTAAAGCGCCAAATTTTTCTTGGGGTTACCGGTTTTTTGTGCTATAATTATAAAAAGCAATATTCAGCTGAAATTGTGGAGTGTTTAGGCAATGGAAAATCTTGATAAACTGGTAAATGAACTGCGCAAACTTCCAACAGAAACACAGTGCTTGTATTCGGCAAGTTGAGGGGGAGCAGCTTACAAATAGTTCTTTAAGAGAGCGATTCGGGTTGAAAGATTCCTCGGCAGGAAGCATTTCAAGACTTATCAAAGAAGCCGTTTCAATGAAACTTATTAAACCCCTTGATTCGTCAACAGCACCTCGCTATATGAAGTATATCCCTATCTGGGCTTGATTTAACTTGCTGGCAACTTGCTTGAAGCGCCTAATGATTGAAGTTTCTGAAAAGTTTCTTCTGATAATCGACGGCAATTCGATGAATTTTGTGGAGGCTTCAAAGAGGCTTTATATACTTTTAACTTGCCTACAATTTGCTGTGCGCTTGCATGACGGAAAATAATATCATTGCTGAGCACCAGCACCTATTTAACCTAAATAAGCACTTGCCTTGACTCGCGTGGAGTAAGGTAAGTGCTTATCTTTTTATGTAAGTGAAGCGCCAAATTGTTGAATTACTTCATCAGAATCCTTGCCGGAAATCGTTCTTCCTGTATTCGGGATTGGGTTCTTAGTCAGAGAAGCTTTTGAAATCGAAAATTTAATAATCGTCAATCGTTTTTCTGTTTCAGGTAAATAAAAGACTGTGGCACATGGGTGACGCCATAATCCTTTAGTGCTTTTGGCGTTTCATAGGCCTTAACATTTGTGAGCTTATATGCAACTGCCACTTCTCTGCTTTTGTAGTATTCCTTAAAAAAAGATGCCGGGATACCTGATCCGCACTTGGTTTTCTTCCAAATTTCAGTGGGTTTTCCAACCAAAACACATTCTATTTCAGCTTCACCTACCACTTGACTTTTGGGGGCAGTGGCATAAACAATTTTTGTAAATACACGTTTGAGCTGACTTTCTCCGTTTTCGACCTTATTAATATTATCCGTTGTCAGTGTATTCTGTAATGTACGGACAATCATATCACGCTTTTCCTGCGGAAGATTCTTTTCGTCCAGAAAAGCCTTGATTTTGCGGAGAATAATATCACCGTCACGGTTTCCGGTTTCGGTTGAAGATTTCAACTCGGATTTTTCAAGAGCAGCCACTCTACCGGGAACGCCAAGCGTCGCAATGATGGACGCAGCCACAAGATATACGCGATCGCGCTCGCTCAAGCCTTTTTCGTTCTGATAAATATCATTATTCAGCTTTACAAGGCTTGCGTTGATTTCCCGCTCTCGCTGCTCTTTTAGTTTCTCGATTTCGTCCGGTGTAAGCTTGAGGCGCTTTACTTTTTCGATGAACTTATCAAAATTTGATTTCTTGAGGAATGAAAAATCTGTGTAATTATCGATCTTCTGCCCGATACCGAAGTTGCTTTTAGATACATAATATACGCCGATTTCATGTTCCAGCTTTCCGGCTTCTGTTTTGTAACCGGTCATTCCTATGGCGATTATGTCCGTATAGCTCGTATAATGCAGAAGTGCGTTTGCATAGTGAACGGCACCGTTTACCGCATAAGAATTGATATGCTTAAAATCAGGCTGGTTCTTGGCAGTTTTATTTGCAACTTTACCCTCAGAATCAAGCGCAACGAGTTTATCTTTATAGCCTTTGTACTCAATCAGGACAGGATAATTAACCATGTTTTTGTCCTGCAAAAGAAGCTTGGCATCCGGGCGATTTCCTCCAACGCCGCCATTTTTTGAGTGGTATTCGTTTAAAGCTTGATCAATTTCTGTATTAAGAGACTCTTGCTCAAGCTTGTAATCGAGTTTGTAAGATCGCATCCAACCGTTTGCTAAATCGGCAATGTTCGGTTCAACAGATTGAATTTTAGCCATTCTTTTCCCCCAAGGTAATAACTTAAAATATATAAATTTTCTATTTTTCCTTCTTTACGTCTTTCAATATTTGCAATTTTACGATAGGCTCGCATTCTCGCAATAATCTATCTGTCACATGGTTCCACATATATGGGCGCTTTTCTTTGTCTTCAATAAACGAATCGGCTGAAAAATTGCATCGCAACGCCATTAGGTTACTTAGCATCTGGCGATAGTATTTGTCCTTATCGGCAATAAACTGTCTATAATCTGGTCTTTCTCTCAGGGCATGATATTTTCTTGTATCTACATCGCAAACAGTATAAAGGTATTCTTCCCCATAAGCCCCAAATTTGATAAGAGAATAATCGTTATAAAAAGTTTCTGCTAATCGCTGTTGCTGTTCATTCAGTTGATAAGTATCCATAAAGGTTAATCCTCATCTTCGCTGTCATCCGGATATTGCTTACGAAGCGCCTTTTGATCGGCCTCGATTTGATTGTAATTCACATCTGGGCTATATAAATCTGTTGCTCGCAGCAACAGACCTTCTTGCTCTTTGACCCAGCGTTTCTCCTGCGCAACAGTAACGCCCGTATCCGGTAGAATTTGATTTTCTTCTTGGATGTCTTTCGCTGACTGGTATTCTGGATAAGGCTGGTATGTATTATCGTCAAGAATTTTCTTGATCCTAAGCAGTGATTTTTTGGCGGGCATTGCTTGTAAGGTGTTTGGCAAGCGGATGGAAATCTGTCCGTCTTCTTCTACAATTTCCAATCCATGGTAACTGGTGTGCATTTCATAGATAATGCCAAGTAGACCATTTACGGTATCAACATCTAACGGTTGAAGCATACTTGGTGTGACATCTAATGCTTTTGCCAGCCGATTGAGAATTTCTTCTTTTGGGTGGCGTGTTCCGTATTCGTAGGCCTGTAAGTGGGTAGGTACAATTCCAACCATATCGGACAGGCGCTTTTGCGAAAGACCTTTAGCCAAACGCAATTTTTTTATTCTTCTTCCTTGGGTATCCATAACAAGTCTCCCAAATGTTAAAAAAATAAGAATTTATACCGAAAGCAGTTGACACACAAAAAGTGTGTCATATAATATACTTGTAAGCAGGAAATACAAAATGTATGTCTTGCTTACAAGAACCTTGAAAACTGAATATACCAAATCTTCAAGCCTTACAAACGATTGTGCTCCTGTGTTGCGCACAAGTACCACAAACAATTTGTTTTATAAATTATACCGCAGGAGGGATAGTTATGGCAAGATATGCAAAGCAAAAAACACCGCAAGCTGTGCGAAATCCGTTTGAACCGATGCTGAAAACTGTGGAACAAATGGCAGTTGTTTCCGGCATCGGAGAAAATCGACTGCGCCAGTTAATGGACAACGGCGAGTTGGAGTTCATCCAGAACGGCAACCGTCGCCTGATTTCCGAACAGGCGATTTGGGATTATTACAACCGTGCCAAGACCCCGGCAAGGTCTGTAAGTGGTGGGTGCTGATATGGCGATCCGCGAGAGAAAAGTCAAAAACAAGCGAAACAGCCAAGGAATTTTAACAGGCAGATCGGGCATCGTCTACGATGTCAATGTGAAAGTCTACGAGAACGGCAGGCAGAAAAGCATTGCTAAACGTGGTTTTGCAACGCGCAGGGAAGCAGAATTGTATGAGGCACAGATCAAGCTGGAGTTACAGACTGGCAGCGCCGCTATGGTCGGCTACGGACCGGAAAGCAAGCAAAAGCTAAAAGAGTATCTGCCCAAGTGGTACGAAAGCTACCACCATAACCTTGCAAAAAGTACGCGATACAGCTATTGGAGCGGCATAAACATACATCTAATTCCCATGCTGGGCGAAGTATCTCTGAACAAACTGACACCCCAAATGATTGACGATATGATTGCGCAACTGCGTGAGAAGGGACTGGCGGAGAATTCAGTGCGTTATTGCCATCGAATTTTAAGCTCTGCGCTGTCCTCGGCGGTAAAGTATGGCTACATTCCAAACAACCCAGCCAAGAACATTATGACACGGTTTAGTAAGAACGCCGGGCGCAAATATGACAAGTACACCGTGGAACAGGTGCAGCAGCTTTTGGCGTTTGTACATGGTAATGCACTTGAGACCGTGGTGCTGCTCGCTGTTCTGTTTGGGCTGCGACTCAGCGAAGCGCTGGGATTACGCTGGCGTGATGTTGATTTGACGCACAGGCAAATTACCTTGCGAGGCCAAATTCCCTGTGACCTGCCGAAAGATGCTAAAATTGTGCCGCACTTGGAACCATTGAAAGACCGTGACGAAGGCGAAACACGTTCATTTCCCATTACAGAAGAAGCACTGCCAATCTTTTTACGGCTTAGACAGGAACAAGCCGACCAGCGGCGGTTGTGCAAGCTCGGCGGGGTCAAGTATTACGATAACGATCTTGTTGTGTGCAAGCCGGACGGTTCGCCATACTTACAAAAGCGTATTTCGGTCAAGTTTAACGGATTTATGCGTAGCACTGGGATGCCGAAAATCCGATTTCACGATCTACGCGGCACAGCGGGCACCGATATGTACAATTTGACAGGTGATTTTTATGCAGTTAGCCAAATTCTCGGACATTCAGTGGACGATTTTTCCCAGCAAATGGGCGTAAATCTGAAAATCAACACCGTCACGACCCGCTATGTACAAGTACAGGAGCAGCGCAAACTCAGTGTGCTGACGGCATACCACCAAGCAGTATTCGCAACACCGAAAAACGCTGCTGTTGGAGATAACTCTTTATAAGTTGTTATCCCTTCTCGCAGGAAACCATGAACTGTGGGCAACAATTCGGGCAACAAATGGCTTTTTGCAACAGATTATTGTTGCAAGTGGATTTTGGCTTGTAATAGTCATTGCGTAAACTTACAGCATCACGTTTCAAAGCCGTAAACAAAAATATCCGTCGTAAAATCTTTCGATTCTACGACGGATATGGCGCAGATGGTGGGAGTCGAACCCACGCGACAGTCTCCTGTCCTAAAGCATTTCGAGTTAATCTTTGAAAAGGCAATATGGTGATAACCAAGGCTGATACAGGCTGGTTTGTCCGCTGATTTTGGACGATGCTTGTAGCGGAAATACTGCCCGGAAACCAAAAAATAATGTAGGTACGAAAAGAAGAAAAAACGCCCGTTTTGGAGCAAAAATGGCGACTTTTTGGGAGAAATGCAAGATAAGATGCAAGATAAGCCCTGCCCAAAAGCCGGATAATGGTGCAGGTTCGCGGACACGAATGAGAAAAAATGCAAGAAGAAAAAAATGAAGTAGTGATTTTTCGGGTTCCACTTTGCAAACAAGGAGAACCCGAAATGAAGAAAAAAACTGTAAGCAAAGACCCTTTGGCAGAAAAGATTGAAGAAATTCTAGCGCCCTATCCGAACCCGATGAGTCGCAATGATTTCCGCATCGTATGCCATATCGGAACGCGCACTTCGCTTTATCTCCTGCAAAGCGGGCTTGTTCCCTGCAAAAACAACGGAAAGAGAACGCGCTGCTATAAAATCGCCAAGAAAGATGTTGCCGAGTATCTCTACCGCCGAGAGTCCGACCCGATGCGCTACACTCCGCCCAGCGGATGGTATTACAACTACCCCAAGCACAAGAAACCCGCCTCGTCGTTGGAGCGCAAGCTGAACTATAAGGGCGAAGAACGGCTACTGGCCAAGGAATGGTACGAGCAACAGTTAGCAAATTACCCGGATGTACTGACCGTTGCGCAAGTCTGCGAGGTGACAGGCTACCAACGCCACACAATTCTGAAATGGTGCAGCAAGGGCTTGCTGAAAACCATCTTGCAGACACCCAAGTATATGATTCCCAAGGTATGGCTGCTGGAATTTGTGGCGTCCGATTTTTTCAACGAGATCAGCCGAAAATGTGGAAAACACTATGCCGCAATCAAGGAAATCAGCAGCTCACGCAAAGCCAGATAAGATGACTATCCGACCTCATGTGAACGCTAACACTTTAAGACTGCTTCCATCAGTCTGATATGGTTCCCATTTCAATTTTCCAGTCACTGACTGGAAAATTGGATGTCTAAGATATGCAAGCCCAAAAATCTAGTTAGACAGATCTCCCAAGGCATATTCAGCTTTTATGCAGAACTCAATTTGCCAGACACTGTCTGGTAAATTAGATAGCCCAATACAACAGGCTTATATGCAACGATCCTGCGGTCATACAAATCAAGAAAAGCGCTCAGATACAGCTTCTTTATCACGGGACCGTCATAGTACTTAAACGCTGTGACATCGGTCAGCCACTTTTCATTGGGTCTGTCTGCGTAAAATTCACGATTCAAAATGTTTTCTGCTGTTGTTTCCGGTGTGGACGGAATATAGCTTGCCCGTTTTCTGCGGCAAACAGACTTTTAAGCGAAGGTATCTCATCAGCCGGCGAATCCGCTTGACATTGTATTGAGTATTTTTGTCACGGTTAATGGTTATCGTCATTTGCCGATAGCCAAGGATTCCATTCTGCTCTTCATACAATTCCTTGACCCATTCGATGATTCGTCTGTTCTCTGTTTCGACTTGGCTTTCCTTTCGCCGTAACCACTTGTAATAGGAAGATCGATTAAGATTAAGAATATCGCATAATCGGTTGACCGAATAGTGCTTCTCCTCATGTACACTGCGGACTGCAAGATGCTTCTTCTCTTGCCTTACTCCGCTCAGACATCCCACCTCTCCAATTCTTTCAATTTTTTTAACAGAGCAATCTCCATCTCCTTGTCTTTGATCTGTGCTTGAAGCAGCTTGTTTTGCACACGAAGTTTCTCGACTTCGGTCATTTCACTCTCCGGCTTGTTCCTGCCTCTGCCATCCACCAGACCTGCAACGCCTTTTTCTTCGTACTTTCGTACCCATGCGTAAATCTGTTGATACGATACGCCATAAGTCTTTATCGTCAGCGGATAGTTCTTGCCATGTTCAATACAAAACGCTACGATCTCCGCGCGTTCCTTTTCTGTTGTCTTTCTGCCCTTGGTCATATAAATCTCCGTTCCGGCTGCTCGCCTCTCCTTGATTTCTTTATGACCATTATACCACTTTATCCAGTTCCGCAGCTGCTTTTTGTCTTTGATCCCGTGTTTTTTGCAAATAGTCCGTAAACTGCCACCGCCTCCAAGATAATCCTGCACTGCTTGCAGCTTTAGCTTCCTGTCGTAGTACTTGTTCCTTCTTCTTGACATAATAAAGCCCCCTTAGTGTAGACTTGAAAATTTTTGCTTCTTTAGATGTCTACTCTAAGGGAACTATATCAGTTCATCCTTTGAACTGCCGGGACGTTGTTCATTCTTTTCGTCGCTGATACTCCGTAGGGGTCAGGCCGTACTGCTGCTTGAACTGCCGGGCGAAGGCGCTCGGGCTGGGGAACGCCAACAGATTGGCCAGCGTGGCGATGGTCGGAGAATAGTTGTCCAAAATATAGCGGGCGTAGTTCAGTTTTTGTGCGCGGATGTACTCGGTGGGGCGAAAGCTGGTTTCCTTAAGAAACAGTGCGGACAGATGATTGGGAGAAAGATTGACCAGCTCGGCCAGTTCCGTCAGGCTGATGGGCTCGTGGATGTGCATCAGGATATACTCGCAGCACTGCTTGATCTCCTTGCGGCAGGATTGCAGCCGCCAGTCCTGCATGACCTGGCAGTATTCCCGGAACGCGCTGAGGGATAAGAACTGGATCTCCTCAATGCTTTCGGTCTCGTCTAAGTGCAGCAAATAGGAATCGCTGATGCTGTAGGCGAGATTCTCCGGCAAGCCGTTGTCGATGGCCGTGCGGCAAAACAGCGTGACCGAAGCCACGGTGGCGTATCGCGCCTGCTGGATCGACGAGGTGCTCATCACCCCAAAGCGAAACGATTCCTGCTTGTTGTAAGCACGAGCCAGAAACTCATCGGCCAGCACGGCGTTGCCCAGTGCGATGAACGACAGAAAGCGTTTTTCCTTGACGCGATTCGAGTCTCCACTTGCCGTTTCCTCCAACTGTGCGTAGGTGCTCGCCCGATAACGCTCACGAATCTTGACCGTGACTTCCTTCAAGTGGTTGTTGGATTTTTCCTCAAAGATACCGGGCCGCATAAAAAATCACCTTTTCGTTGAAATCGTGTTGAGATAGTTTATACCATATAGTCATTATACGTCTTGCTGTGTAAAATAGCAAGTAAGGAATGCGCGGTACAATGCCGTTGCCAAATAACAGACAAGGAGAATAGAATATGAAGCGCGATTTGAAAGCATTGATCGGCCAAATGACATTGGAAGAAAAAGCCAGCCTTTGCTCCGGCTCGGATTTCTGGCACACGCAGGGGATCGAGCGGCTGGGCATCCCGGCCGTGATGGTGACCGACGGCCCGCACGGTCTGCGCAAGCAGGCAGGTGAAGCGGACCACCTCGGCCTGAACGACAGCGTCGAGGCTGTCTGCTTCCCGGCCGGGTGCGCCACCGGTTCCAGCTTTGACCCCGACCTTTTGGAGCACATGGGTCAGGTTTTGGGCGACGAGTGCCAGGCCGAGGATGTCAGCATCCTGTTGGGACCCGCCGTCAACATCAAGCGCAGCCCGCTGTGCGGCCGCAATTTCGAGTACATTTCTGAGGACCCGTATCTGGCCGGTAAGCTGTCCGCTGCGTACATTCGCGGCGTACAAAGCCGGGGCGTGGGGACCTCCATCAAGCACTTTGCCGCCAACAATCAGGAGACCCGCCGCCTGACCATCTCCTCGGACCTCTCGGAGCGTGCGCTGCATGAGATCTACCTGCCCGCCTTTGAGGAAGCCGTCAAGGCCGCCCAGCCCAAAACGGTGATGTGCAGCTACAACAAGATCAACGGCGTGTATGCTTCCGAAAACAAGATGCTGCTCACCGACATCCTGCGGGACCAATGGGGCTTTGAGGGGTACGTCGTCAGTGACTGGGGTGCCGCCAATGACCGTGTGAAAGGCTTAGAAGCGGGTCTTGACCTGGAGATGCCTTCCTCCAACGGTTACAACGATGCCAAGATCGTCGCGGCCGTACAGAACGGCTCGCTGGACGAGGCGGTACTGGACCGCGCGGTGGAACGCATCCTGAAGGTCGTGTTCTCCTATGTGGATGCCCGCCGCCCCGACACCGTGTTCGACCGCGCCAAAGACCACGCCGAGGCCGTTGCCGTCGAGACGCAGTGCGCGGTACTGCTGACCAATCAGGGTGTTTTGCCGCTGGGCACGGATCAGAAGATCGCCTACATCGGCGAGTTTGCCGCGGCACCGCGCTATCAGGGCGGCGGCTCCCGCCACCCCCCACCCCAGCGCTGGACCTT
>OBXA01001005.1_pt1 | contig 18621 bp, 14 predicted proteins | sample 1538121 | NCBI WGS metagenome assembly OBXA01 (sample SAMEA2580133, study PRJEB22360) | human gut metagenome | biome: human gut; feature: human-associated habitat; material: faeces | place: Denmark | collected 2008/2010 | reverse complement strand
CGTCCACCAACGCCAGCTCGTACCCGCGAGCCGCGAACAGGTGTCCAAGTTCAATGGCTTCCGGCCAAACTTCGAAATTCACACGAGGCCTTTCCATAAAGTATTACCGCTTTTATGCGTATTCAAGCATACCGTTACCCCACCTGCACACGGTATTGAGTAAGGTGGAAGTCATGATTACGCCCGCAGACCTCGCGCGCATGCTTGCGCATGCTGCGGGCGACCATACCCAAAATCCGCTCGAACCCGATACGTTGCTCTATACGTCCGAGGCTCCGCGCACGCCGAAAACCGTTGTCAGGCCACCGGAACCACGCTTCCCCACACCTGCGATGATGCCGCAGCGACGGGCGGGCGACGGGCCGACCACATTCGCGTCGCTGGACGCTCAGGAGCTCCCGGTGGTGCGCGAATACTCGGCCGGCGGCCTGGTGTTCGACGAGCGCGGCCGTGTGGCCATCATCGCGCGACACTCCCGCAACGGCCATCTCGAATGGTGCCTTCCCAAGGGCCATATCGAAAAGGGCGAGACGCCGCAGCAGACCGCCGTGCGCGAGGTGCACGAGGAGACCGGCATTCTGGGTGAGGTGGTCGAGTCCATTGCCACCATCGACTATTGGTTCACCGGTACCAGCCAGCGCGTGCATAAGCTCGTGCATCATTTCGCGCTGCGCCAGATCGGTGGCGACCTGACGGTGGAGGGCGATCCGGATCATGAAGCCGAAGACGCCATCTGGGTGGATTTCGATGATTTGGATGACGTTCTCAGCTATCCTAATGAACGCAAGATCGCTTGGCTCTACGCAAGGAAAATGAAGCAGGGATGATCGCGAACAGCCCCGAGCACGGTCAGGCCGTGCCATCGTTATCTCACCGAACGACACGCCTATGGCGCTTCTTTACCATCATGTTGCTGACATGCGCGATGCTGTTCGCAGGCCGCATGGTACCGGCCGGCCCGGCACATATGGCGATGGCGGATGACGAGACGGACACGGCCACGCAGACGACCGCCTTGTCGATCACCGAATCGACGCCCGTGGTCACCGACACATCCGGCTACCACATCACCATCAGCATCTCCAATCCCACGTATGCCGCGACGTCACCGGGCCTGGTGACCGTGGCCTACAACCCGTCATATACGTTCGTATCGCGCACTGACATCCAGCATTGGGCGACCGGGGACGTATCGATTCCGGTGCGCACCGTTCTCGGCACGGCCACGGTGCCGTCCATCGCGGCGAACAAGAAGGTTTCCGTGAAGATCGACGCGGCGGCCGACAGCGATGCGTTGAAGGCGTTGCAGATGTGGGGGCCGAAACCGCTGCTGGTCACCTATCAGGCGACCCAGGCGACCGATTCTCAATCCACGGGCTCTTCTGACGGGTCATCCGGGTCGGACCGTACCGTCGATCCGAACGCCAAGCCGATTCGCCTGCACAGCTTCCTGACCAGATCATCCCAGGGCTTGCGCAACGCACAGACCCCGCCGATGGCCATCACCATGGTCATGCCGTTGATGAACACCGGCCAGCAGGCCGACAAGAACGCCATCGACCAGCTCGTGGTGCATGACAACGGTGATGGATCCGACACAAAATCTACACAATCAGGTGGCGGCGGCACGGATGGCAGCACAGACGACGGCTCCGGCAACAATACCGACGACACCGAAAACACCGCGGCGACGCAATCATCAGTGCTCACCCCGCGCGACAATGATGCACTCGCCGCCAAACTCTCCCTCATCGGCAAGCACAGCGATTTGCAGACCATAGCCGATCCGACGGCATTGGCTTCCGACACCGGGCAACGCATCGATGCCGTCATGCAGCCGGCCGGATTCGACATCACCGCCTATGCCGCGATCAACAACGTCCGGTCGTACGAACAGGCCGGCGTCGGCACCGGCGCATGGAACGCACGATCCGCACTGGCCGCGGCACCGGCATCATCCAATTCCCTGACCATCGCCTGGCAAGGCAAGGGCGATTGGACCCGGCAGGCGCTCTCCACGGCTAGGAAGCAGGGATACCAGTACGTCATCGCCGGTCACGACTTCGACTCCAGCACCACGGCCACCGTGCACACAGGCACATACACAATCCCCACCTCGGCCGGCGACATCACGGTGCTGAGCGAGCAGAAGGAACTCGGCGACCTCGTCAAAGGCAAGCCCACCAGCAGTGATGCGGACGGCGAGACCAGTAACGCGGGACGCATCGCGCGGTTCGTCGCGCAGAGCGCCTTCTATCAGATGGAGCAGCCGTATGCGGCGATGAACCGCAACCTGCTGGTCTGCTTCGGCACTAATATGTCGGCGGCGTTCATCGACACGCTGATGACCGCGGTCGAACAGTCCTCATGGCTGCAACTCACCGACCTGAATGATCTCATTGACGCAGACGCCTATCGGACCGGCGACAAGGCGCTGCAAATCGTCCCCCAAGACAGTCATTTAAGCGAGCGGAACACCCGATCGGTCACGTCCGCGCTGGAATCGCTGGCCGAAAGCCGCAACGACATCAACCGCTTCGCCACGTCGGTCCTCACCGACCATAAGGCATCCGCGTCCTGGATCCGCAAGATCAAGGCCGCACAGAGCACGCTGGCACTGCATGCGCTCTCGTCCGCGCCGCGCAACATCGACAGTCTGGTCGACGGCGCCAAACGGCTCGGCGGAGGCATGTTCGGCGGCGTATCCATCACGCCGACCGACTCCATCACCGTCGTCAGCGAAACGGCCAAAATGCCCGTCACCGTCAGGAACAACCATCCGTATCCGGTACGGGTGAAGGTCTCATCCCTCACCGACTCCATGGAAATCGTCACATCGCGATTCACTGAGGTCACCATACCGGCGAACAGCGAGGCGCAGGTCACGTTCGCCATCCGCGTCGCCACTTCCGGCCACGCCACAGCCCACATCACATTGCTGGACCGCAACGGCGACACGTTCGGTTCCGCGCAGAACACCGACATCACCAGCGTGCTGCGCATCAGCGACATGACCGGATTCATCATCATCGGCTTCTCGCTGCTGCTCGGCCTGGTCGGCCTCTGGCGCCAATTCCATCGAAAGAAGGACCCCGACGAATGAGCACCACGGTAGGACGCAATTCGCTGATCATGGCGTGCGGCACGGCCGCGTCACGTGTGACCGGCCAGATCCGCACCATCTTCCTCGTCGGCGCGCTCGGTACCACCGGTATCGCAGCCAACGCGTATCAGGCCGGCGCGCAGATACCGCAGGAGATCTTCAACCTGCTGTCCACCGGCGTGTTCAACGCGGTGCTCGTGCCGCAGATCGTGCGCACGCTCAAGCAGAAGGACGCGGATGAGCGACTCAGCAAGCTCATCACCTTGTCCATCGCGCTGCTGCTGGCCATCACACTGCTGATGGCGTCCGGCACGCCGCTGCTGACGATGCTGTATCTCGACTCCAGCTGGACGCCCGCGCAAAGGGCGCTGGCGAACGCCTTCACGCTGTGGTGTATGCCCCAGATCCTGTTTTACGGCCTGTATACCGTATTGGGGCAGATCCTCGCCGCAAAGGGGCGTTTCGCGACGTATGCGTGGAGCTCCGTAGGCGCCAACGTCATCAGCTGCATCGGTTTCGGCGCGTTCATCATGCTGTTCGGCAACGCGGGACGGCAGCCGATGTCGTTCTGGACATCCGGCAAGATAGCCCTGACCGCGGGCGCCTGGACGGCCGGCGTGGCGTTCCAGGCCCTGGTGCTGTTCATTCCTTTGCTGCGTTGCGGCATCCACTACCGGCCTCGCTGGGGACTGCATGGGCTGGGGTTGCGTTCCATGGGCCAGGTGGCGGTGTGGAGCATCGCCATGGTGCTGCTCAACCAGCTGATGGGCATCGTCAATTCGCGTGTTAATACCGGCGCCCCGACCGCCGGCGGCGATTTGTACGGCATCGCGGGCAACGCGAGCTATCAGTACGCGTACACGATATACGTTCTTCCCTATTCGATCATCGCCGTGTCCATCACGACCGCGGTGTTCCCGCGCATGTCCCGCGCGATCAGCGAGCATCGTATCGGAGATGCCCGCGCCGACCTCAGCTCATCCCTGCGATCCACCGGTCTTGCGATGTTCTTCTTCACCGCGGTCATGATTGCCATGCCGGTGCCGCTGGTGAAGGCGCTGATTCCGTCCACGAATGTGCATGGGGCGATTCTGATATCCGGGCCTCTGATCGGCCTGCTGGTGGGATTGGTGCCCACCAGTGCGTTCCTGCTGGTGCAGCGCGCCTTCTACGCGTATGAGGACGGCCGCAGCCCGTTCCTGTTCGCGGCGGCCGACAACGCCGTGCAGTTGCTGCTTCTGCTGACCTCGCTGCGTTTCGCACCGCCGAAATATTGGACGCTCATGGTGGCTCTGTCGCTGAGCCTGTCATATATCATCACGTTCCCATGGGTGTTCTGGCTGTTACGCAGACGATTCGGTGGGCGGATCGACGGCAAGCGCATCATCATCATGCATGTCAAGGCCCTGATTGCCGGTGCGGCGGCATGCGCGTGCGGACTATTCCTCAACCCGCTGGCCACGCGTTTGGTCGGCGCGAAGGTTTCCAGCGTCAACGGACATATGAGCTGGTGGCAATCCATCGTCATATGCGCGATTCTGACGATTGTGGTGACGGCCGTGTATGCCGGGCTGCTATGGCTGATGCGCGTGGAGGAGTTCTCCAGCCTGATCGTCACCATGAAGGCACGGCTGTTGCGTAGGACTTCCACTGCGACATCGGTATCGACACCGGCTGAGTCGGAAACCGAGGAAGCTCAGGCACAAAACGCGGAGGTCGAAGAGGGTACCACGACAATTGCGGAGAATGATAATCATTACGATGATTATTCGCTGGGTGACGATGGAACCTCGGAGAATGACGGTTCCGCGGAACAGGCCGCTGAAACTGTGACCGATCTCGAACGGCCGGTTCAGGACCAACCCAGGGGGATTCCGTCCGACAACCTTCCGCCCAGCTTCGCGCCGACGGTCAACCGTAAGGGCCAACGCCCGTCCATCAAGTCCGTCGTACTGCCGAACGTCGCGGCAAACGCAGCCGGTGCAGCGGCAGGTATCGCGGCCGGCAACAACGCCCAGCCGCGAATTCCCCCATACTGCCAACGCCGCATCATTCCACTCGTCAAGCCGCGTCCGTCGCGGCTGCACAGCCGACCATCCCCACGGCTAGAATGTCAGCATCACCACTATCTCAGCGCATGACAGCAGAGCACGGAGAAACAACTACTATGAAGCCTCAATTGGGAGATACCGTCATCGGTCGCTACACTCTCGTTTCTTCGCTGCGCGAAAGTGACGGATTGAGCGCATGGATAGCCAATGACCGCATGCTGGCGCAGTCCTGCCAGCTGTTCATCATCACCGACACATCCGTTCTGCCACAGATCAACGAGGCGGCTTCCACGCTCGCGCTGGCCAACAGCCGGTACTGCACGCCGGTGCTGCAGCTGCAGCACGTCGGCGATGCCGCGGTGGTGATCACCGAGCCGGACTCCGGTCTGGCGCTGGCGGAATACATGCAGCGTTCGTCTTCCTCGTTCCTCAGCTACGACGCGATTCGATCGATCGTGGGACAATGCACCCAGGCGGTTCAGGAGCTGTTGGACACGGGGCTGACCCATACCGCGCTGAGCACCGATACCATTCGCGTGAGCGTCAATGGCGTGCAGTTCGCCGACACTCCCGTCGCCGCCGCATTGGCCGATATCTGCAGCGGCATCGACGGCGATGTGATGTCGTATGAGCAGATGGCGACGCGACAGCTGGCCGCACTGCTGTACGCGCTGCTGACCAAGACGCCTTCAGGCACGAACACGACGTTCGACCTGAATATGCTGCCCGCCGACGTTCCCACGGAATTCCGCGTGATCTGCAAGCGTGGACTGGCTCTGCACACCGAAGATGGGGGAATCATCGTGCCGATGGCAACGCTGGCCGAGCTGAGCGCGCTGCTGGGCGCGTGGGAGCCATTCAGCAACCTGTCGGATCGTGACATCATATTGCCGTCGGTCAGTGGCAGCGCCTCGATCAGCATGGTGGCGTTGCGTGACACGAGCGATGACAAGATCGTGGAACTGCCGGATGGGCTGGTTACCTCGACGAAGCTGCCGGAATTGTCGATTTCCGAGGCGGGACTGGCAGCCGGCGCCGAGGCCAGGTTCGTCAACGAGCAGCGTCTCGCACAGCAGGCGTTCCTGGCTCAGCTGCCCGGAGATCCGCCCTCGGCTGATCAGCCGGTCATCCCCGAAGCGGAATTGTTCGAACCGGATACCGCCGAGCCGTCGAAGACCCTGGCCTCCCTGCAATCGAAGGTCGGTCAGCTTATGGGCTCCTTGCGCAAGGACGGGGAGCCGGAGTCGCCGGTGACGACATCCACTGCGGAAGAGACCGCGATTGAGCAGCCGATGCCGGTGTATGCACCGCTGCCGGCATCGTTCCCGCCCGCCGCCAAGCCGCGTAGGTCCGCTACTGGCGCGACGCAGGCACGCACCGGCAACGGCGTGAACGTACCGGCAAACGCTGCTGGTGCGTCTGGTGTTGCGGGCGGTACCGGCAAACCCCGGACGACCGGTGCAACCGGCGAGATACAGAGCATCGTGGCCAATATGCCGAATGTTCCGCTGCCGAAAGAGGACGACAATGAGCGCACCCGCGCCGGCAGCATCACGCCGTTGCCGCAGTCCGGTGAGGCGCAGGTGTCTGAAGGCGAGCAAACCGTGGCTGGAAGCCATCCCACGACCCGTGCGGCTCAGCCCATTGCCACGAACGCCATGCCGCAGCCGCGCGCGCATATGTCGGAATCATTGGCCGCTCTTGCCGCCAGATCCGCCAAGGCCGCGGCGTCGGGCGACGCCGTAATGCCCCCGTCATTCGCAGTGTCGGCATCGGCGCCCGGAGCCAATGGAGCAGCCATCCCCGGATCATCGAAGTCGCGTACGCGGATGACGGCACCAATCAGCCGCGATGCCCTGCGGAACATGTCTGGCGGCCGTCCTGCGGCGGCTCCGGGTGCGAATGTGCCGGGTGTGCAGACACCGGCGCAGCGTGCCCAATCCGACGCCTTTGACCCCACGGTCACCGTTCCGCTGCTAGGCACTGATGGTACTTCGGTAGATCAGCTGCCGCCTATGGCCCAGATCATGCCGCCGAGCTTCGCGCCCCAGCAGGTGCACGATGTCAACGCGTCGAATGTCGGACGCAATATCGAGGAGGACCTGCCTGACCAGCCACTCTGGGGGCAGCTCAAGATCAAGGTCATCGCCATCGTCGTCGCGCTGGTTCTGCTGGTGGTGGGATTGGTCGCCGCATGGTTCATCCTGAACGGAGACAACCACGGTGGCGGATCCGACAATCAGGATTGGCCGAACAAGACCGACATCGATAACGTCCCGTTCGGCAACTCGACCACACAGAACTCCGCGTCAAAGAACTCTGCGGCACAATCCGACATCGTGTACATCCGCGTTCTGTAGGCGACGCAGAAGTTCTCATGGGCACCCCTTCTACTCACGGGTAGGAGGGGTGTTTCATCGTACGCGGTGACTCACGCTGTGGACTTATGCTGTGGGCCCGTATCGTGCTCGTATTAGCTCCTCCGGTTTCCATGAACGCGGCATGCCTGTTTCGCAATCTGAAAGCGACCAATCGGCATTCGAGGCGAATCCATGTCGTTGTTCACCCACCGCTGGACGAGGTCAGGTCAACTCGCTATCGTAAGGGACATGACTGAACTTTCAACCATCATCATCGGTTCCGGCCCTGCCGGATATACGGCCGCAATCTACCTCGCACGCGCCGGGTATCGCCCGACCATTCTTGCGGGTGAGCTCACGCCGGGCGGTCAGCTGGTCAACACCACCACCGTGGAGAATTACCCCGGTTTCCCTGACGGCATTCTCGGACCGGAACTGATGGATCGTATGCGCGATCAGGCGGAGTCTTTCGGCGCATCCATCGAATATCTCGATGTCACGAGCGTCGATTTCAGCTCCTCCCCCAAGACCGTCACGTGCAGCGATGGAAGCCAATATCACGCCGATGCCGTCATCATCACCACCGGTTCGCAGTACCGCAAGCTCGGCATTCCCGGCGAGGCCGAGTATTCCGGTCACGGCGTATCGTATTGCGCCACCTGCGATGGTTTCTTCTTCAAAGACAAGCCCATCGTCGTGGTGGGCGGAGGAGACAGCGCGCTCGAAGAGGCACTGTTCCTGACTCGTTTCGGCTCTTCGGTGACCGTATTGCACCGCCGCGACCAGTTCCGCGCCTCCAAGATCATGGTCGAGCGCGTGCTGAACAATCCCAAGATCACCGTGAAAATGAATACGGTGGCGACAGCCATTCGCGGGCAGAAAAACGCTGTCGGCGCGCAGACAGGCGCTGATGCGGTAACCGCTGCGGCACCCGCAGCGCAGAACACCGGAAATCTTCTCTCGTTGAAGACGACTCCGATGCTGAATGTCTCCGGATCGGCATTGAATGCTCCCTCTTCGACCGGCATTTCCCTGTCGGCAAAGGCTGAAACCGCAGATGATTCCGCCGGCTTTGTGGACATTCGCGACACCGTGACAGGCGAGACGGGCACGCTGCCCGCCGAGGGCATCTTCGTGGCGATCGGCCATGAACCGGCCACGCGTTTTGCGAAGGGTTCCGTGGATATGGATGACGACGGGTACATTCTGGTCTCCGGTGCCGGAACGCATACTTCCATGCCTGGAGTGTTCGCCGCCGGTGACTGCGTTGACCGGGTGTACCGTCAGGCCATCAGTGCCGCAGGCATGGGATGCCGCGCCGCGCTGGACGCCCAATCCTACCTGGCCTCACTGCACTGATCCAACAGCACAGCTCGACCCGTCGGCGAAATCAAACCTCATCACAGACGATGATATTGCTTCACCGGCGGGTTGAGCTACACAAATAATGCTTGCACTGTCAGTAATCACAAACGAAACGACAAACTGACCGAAATAGCGCTGCGGACGCTTACCAGCGCCGGAGAATCGCATCAGAACGACAATCCGCTCAAATCTAGCGCATTGTACTGAACCGATTGCAACTCATATTGCTCAACAGAGTTTTCGGTATTGCTTTTTCAGGTGCATGCAATAGGACAGTCATACGGACGGTTCATTGCGTTAGTCCTCTGACTGCAAATGCCACGACAGTTGCTTTATACGCGTTCTGCCGGAGAGGCAATGAATACCTCTCGGCAGACCAGATCATACGGCTCATGAACGGCATGACCGTTGTTTCCCGTTGTGCGATGATGGCGGCTCACACCGTTGTGTGGCTCACACCCTCACACCCATTTTGCCGCCGCGCCCTCGACTGCCGTGGGAATCAGCATGCTGAGGATGCGTTCCATATCCTCAGGGGAGGAAAACACGATTTCGATTCGACCGTGCTTTTGCGTACCCTTGATGGACACTTTGGTGTCAAAATGATTTTCAAGGTTGTTGACAATCGGAGAACCGGCCCAAGGATTGTTCTTCGTCGGCCTTACCTTCTTGGGCACGTTGCTTTCTGCGTTCTTCAGCGCCACGTTTTCCTCGGTGCTGCGAACCGAAAGCCCCTCCCCTATGATTCGAGTGGCCAGTTTGTCGATTTCACTTTCGTCATTCAAACCAAGAAGAGCTCGCGCATGCCCTGCGGACAGTACGCCTGCGGCAACTTTCTTCTGCACGGACGCAGGAAGATTCAGCAGACGCAATGTGTTCGCGATTTGCGGTCGCGATTTCGAGATCGACTTGGATAGTTCAGCCTGAGTCAGGCCGAAGTCATCAATCATCTGCTGATATGCCGCCGCCTCTTCCAGAGGATTCAGTGCGACGCGATGAAGGTTCTCCAGCAGTGCATCACGCAGCATCTCGTCATCTGATGTGGTTTTGACAATCGCCGGAATCGTCTTCAGTTGTGCAAGTTGTGATGCACGCCAGCGACGCTCGCCCATAATGAGCTCGTATTTCTGCGATGTTTCACGTGAAACATCATTCTTGCTGGACTCCCCAGCCTGACGCTTGCGAACCACGATCGGCTGCAATACGCCGACTTCCTTGATGACGCGGCCAACTCATTCAGCTCTTCCCCATCAAAGACGCTGCGCGGCTGCTGCGCATTCGGAACGATGGAGCTGACAGGAATATCCAGCAGATAGCCACCCTCGACAGGCTTCAATTCTGGAGTTTCCTTATTATCCTTTTCCTTGCCGGATGCCTTTGTGCTCTCGGAACGCTGAGCCGGCTGCGTTTTCTTGGAATCGCTCGTCCTCTGTGCTGTTGCTCCGAAAAACATGTCACTGGGGTGTGCCATATCACTGATACCGGGCATGGCAACGCGCTTGCCGCTCTTGGGCTTCTCCACCGTTGTGGACTTGTGTACGGCAGGAATGGAATCCTTCATGGCCGGAATGGTCTTACGCTTGATTTCGCCAAGACGAACCGGAGCGGTAGACTCACTATGTTGTTCAGTACCGCTCTTATGGGATTCGACCTTCTCTGGCGCAGCCGCAGCTTTCTCTTGAGGGGCTTTCTTGTTGGCTGTCGTCTCCTCGGATTCGAGATCAACACCCAATTGCTGCTGTTCCGCATGAGCTGTTTTCGACTCACCGGGAAGTGCGGGGAACAGCGCACCCAATCCTTTACCCAAACGTGATTTTGAGGTCATGGGTTACTCTCCCCTCTTCGCGTCAATTGCAGCCAGCACCGAAGGCGATCGACGGGCGATTTCCAAGGCCGCTTCGCCATAGGCACTCGCTCCCATTCCACGCGGGTCATAGCTGATGACTGTCTTTCCGAAACTTGGAGCCTCGGATATTTTTACCGTACGGGGAATCGTCGTATCCAGAACGATACTCGGATAGTGACTCTTCACCTCTGAGAACACTTCCCTGCTGAGCAATGTTCGTTTATCAAACATAGTGACCAGCATAGTCGACACAGTCAAATTAGGGTTATAGTGCTCCTGCACCAATCCTATGGTATTGATAAGTTGACCAAGCCCCTCCAAGGCATAGTATTCAGCTTGGATCGGAATCAACATCTCAGACACCGCGCACATAGAGTTGATGACCAACAGGCCAAGACTCGGCGGGCAATCGACCAGAACATAGTCATAATGATTGTTCGGATCCTGCAGGAATGATTCGACGGCTTCCTTCAGCAGATTGTTGCGATTCGGCAGATCCGCCACTTCCAGTTCCGCACCCGAAAGTTCAATGGAAGCGGGAACCACATCGAGCCCTGGGATATCAGGACAGGTTTTCAGTACCTCTCCGATTGTCATTCGTCCTTCAAGAACGTCATATACCGAAGGATCGCTGGTGCCGTGAGGAACACCGCATGCCGTAGAGGCGTTCCCCTGGGGATCCATATCGATGACCAGCACGTGAGCTCCGTGAGAGGCGAGAGCTGCGGCAATATTCACCGTTGTTGTCGTCTTGCCGACGCCGCCTTTCTGGTTGGCGACGGCCAGGCATCGGGTTCTCGATGGCAGGGGGAACAATGCGGCATTCAGGCGTTCATAGCGTGACGCCTCATCTGCAATCTCGGCGCCCAAAGAGGAACCATCATTCCCGAAAATCCTTCTGACCGTTTCAGAAGCAGATTCCATGGCAGGAATCGCAGAGGATTCCTGTGAATCATTGGATGTCATAGTCCCTCCTAAAAAACGAACAACATCTAATTTTTCCTAGTCGTATGGACATCTCAAGTTGTGCACAGCAATGTGGATAACTGTGGATAAGTATAGTGCATTAGTGTGTGAACACTTCGATCAACACTAGATAAACCGTTTATTTCCGCCATTTTCCTAATGTGGATTACATGTCGCAAATAATGTGGATAACTTTGTGCACTGTTTGAAATTGTGGATAACTCCATTCTTGCGAAACCATCGCTTTCGTGTTTGACATCCATTGTTTCACGTGAAACAATCTTCTGACAGTCAGCGATGTCGATGAAGATATAACAGCATTGTTTATGCGATCAAAGGCAATGGATATCGTCCATCTCGCCCCGCAATCCAACCTCCGACAGCGGAAGCAGAATTACGATTCCCGTCAGCGGGGGCATGGGATTATCGTGTGACTCCCACCCATGGGAGCCACACGATAATTAGCGCTTGTCGACGAGAACGACGTGCGTGGATTCGAGACCGGGAGCTACTGGAGCTTCAACGACACGAGCACGCACTCCCCCGGCATGGGAAATTTGATGCTTCGCCTTTTCAATCTCAGCCTGCGCCGAACGGCCTTTCAATGCGACCAGTCGACCTTGAGGGCGAAGCAGAGGCAACGTCCAACCGGCAAGCTTGGTCATTGGCGCCACTGCTCGACAGGTCACTACAGAGAATGGTTTCAATTCACCTTCGTGGTGCTTGATACGATCGATGACTTCGTCGGAACGTGCGCGAATAATCGTAACATTCTGCAGGTCCATGTCATCCACGCACTCTTGCAACCATTCGACACGACGTTCCATGGGCTCAATGAGTGTAAACGCACAATCCGGCATGCATGCTGCCGCAACGATTCCGGGGAAACCGCCGCCACTGCCAACATCGGCAATGGTCTTTGCCTTGCTTCGATCGGTGACTTCCCGAATGAACGGGACGCATGCGGCGGAGTTGAGGATATGACGTTCCCAGATGATGGATATGTCGCGTGGGCCTATCAATCCACGCAGCTCACCCTCGCGGGATAGTTTCACGTGAAACACTTCGAGCTTGTCGTATGCTTCGCCCAATGCCTCACGAACTATTGCGGAATCATCCAGCTCATCACCAGATGTTTCACGTGAAACAATATCGCTCACTCTTCGCTACCTTCATCGACGTCGGATTCATCGGCGCTGCTCTTCATGTAGATGGTGACATAGCGACGCGGCTCTTCACCATGAGAACGAGACTTCAGCCCCTCCTCGCGAACCACATCATGAATGACCTTGCGCTCGAACGAATTCATCGGTTTCAAATCAACGGGCTCACCAGTGTCATGCACTTCATCAATGGCATCAAGTGCAATGTCACGAAGACGCTGACGCTTGCGCTTCAGGAACCCGTCAACATCAACAATCAGATGCGAGCGTTCGCCGGTCTTCTGCTGAACAGCAAGCCGGGTAAGCTGCTGCAAAGCATCGACCACTTCACCATTGCAACCAATGAGATGCTTGATATCTGTATCGTCATCAGCGATGATCTGCACCATCGGACGACCGTTGCGAACACCCATCTCGATATCGCCTTCGTAATCGGCGATGTCCAATAAGCCTTCCAAGTAGTCGGCGGCGATGTCAGCTTCTTCATTGAGCTGATCGATCGTCGTGGTCTCCTCCTGCGCCATATCACCACTCCTTTAAGCGAGTATTACTTCCATAGTGTAAAAAAAGGAAACCTCACGGTCAAATAGAGGTTTCCAATCGTGTCACTTTTTCTTGCGATTCTTCCGCTGGGGCTGCTTGCGCTGGTATCCCCGCTCCAGACGAACAGCGGCTTCCTGGCGCGCCTTCTCCAGTTCCTCTTCCTCAATCGAAAGCTGTCCGGCCTTGGCGCGACGAGCATTCTCCTGACGATGATCGCGAATCTCCTTTTCCTCAGCTGCACGGGAACCCGGGGTCGGGAACTTGTACACCTGGAACAAGGAACGGGCAAGGTTGCATGCATTGTTGGTCAGCCAGTACACCAGCACGGCGAACGGGAACATGATGCCGGAGAAGATGTACATGATCGGGAAGCCCCAGGTCATGGCCTGCTGCATCTTGTACGTGGATCCCTGCATCGAAGCCTTGGGGAGGTTCTTGCGCATGTTGTTGAACTGCATGTACCACATGCATGCGCACATCAACAGGATGAAGAAGCCGATGACGACCTTTCCGGAATTGTTGGCCGTACCGAAGGTATCGGTGACGCTGACACCGAAGACGCGGGTTTGCGCGAACTGCTTGGCAGTCGCCTGATCGAATGCGCCAAGCGCTCCCCTCTTGCCGGTCGCGATATACGGAATGGCGGAAAGCATGTAGAACATGCACATGAACACAGGACCCTGAATGACGGCGGTCCAGCACGACCCCATGGGGTTGGCGTCATTGTCCTGGTAGAGCTTCATCATCTCACGGCTCATGGCCTCTTTGCTGGCCTGATCCTTTTTGCCCTTGTACTTGTTCTGAATATGCTGCATCTTGGGCTGCAAGGCCTGCATCTTGCGCATCGACTTCATCTGCTTGAGATAAATCGGCAAAATACAGGCGTGCACCACGAGCACAAGGAACACGATCGCCAGCACCCAAGAGATGCCGATCGGTGCCATGCCCAGCAGGGTGAGGAACTTATGGAACAGGACCATGACCTGGGTCATGAGCCACTCAAGTGGGGTCAGCAGCTTATACAGCCAGCCCCAAATGCCTCTGTCAAGAAGAAATTCTCCGGAAGTGTTCATCAGGCCATCTCCTTAATCATCGGCCATTGGTGTGAGTCGAGGCTTCTCATATGCCTTCGACCAGCGAAATCTGTAGCACAGTGAAAAATGTTGCGGAACATCATCGATGCCGCCACGACTCCAAGGGTTGCAGCGAAGAAAACGCCAAATAAACAGCACGATTCCTCTTACCGCGCCGAAGCGCCGAACCGCAGTGATCGCGTAATGTGAGCAACTCGGATAGTACTTGCAGCATGGCGGCGTTTTCGCCGAAATGGCCCTCTGGTACCACTTGATCATGCCGATAAGCGCCGATCCGATGGCTGACATCAGTGACTCACCCTGCGTTCATGCGTAGTCGTGACTTTGGCGAAGCAACGGGAAAACTGTCGGTCAAGATCAGCGAAATCGACACGCGATGCGCTGGGTTTGGCTCTCACGACGATATCGCACTGCATCGGAAGCAAATCTTCATATCGTCTTGCGAGCACACGAAATCGACGCTTCACACGATTACGCGTTACAGCGTTACCAACAGCCTTGCTGACGGCAAGTCCCATACGTCTCATGATATCTGCAGATGCCTGAACATCACGGGTATCGTCATGCACCACAAAGTGCACGACGATATCCGAATCCGTCACCTTGAAGCGACGCTTCAGCACTGCGATGAAGTCACGATGGCTTTTCAGCCGCTTCACTCGCCTTCGTCACCTACCGCAATCAGGCGGACAGAGACTTACGTCCCTTGTTACGGCGGCGGTTGATCATCGCGCGGCCGGAACGGGTGCGCATGCGCACGCGGAAACCATGCTTCATCGAGCGACGGCGGTTGTTGGGCTGGAATGTCCTCTTCATAGTTATGCTCCCGGTTTTTGCCATGCTGATGCACGGCTCTCATGAGTCAAGCTCTATAACGGTACTCTGAGCCATGCCCAAAAATCAAAATGAAAACAATTTCTTCACGATTTATCAGTGTGTCGTGCCCCTTGCAGAGCAGCGGAAAACATTGGAAACACGCCAAAACATGTAGAAAAGTTATCCACAAATTACATGAATGTTATTCACAATTGAGGCGACACAACACGCTAAGCTGTGGATAACTTGGCTAAAGTGGAGTACATATATCCTGTTGTTGTTGTACTTATTATAGCTACCGTAGCGCATCCGCTGCGGTGCGCACCGGCACACATACCTGAAGGAGGTCACAATGTCGGATGACCTTCTCGGTCCAGCCGGGCAAGCCACGCGGATATGGTCGGACACGCTGCGTCTGCTCAAGCAGAATCCCACGCTGTCGCCGCGCGACAAGAGCTGGCTTGAAGGAGTCGTACCGGAAGCGGTATATGGCACGACCATCGTATTGTGCGTAAGCAACATGGCCACGCAGCAAGCGTTGCAGAATGAACTCAATGCGCCGCTGCTCAACGCTTTGAAAATCATATCCGGAAACGACATGTTCCCGGCGTTCAAAATCGTGGCTCCTCAGGTGTCCCAACCGGAACCGCAGCCGCCGGAATACCGGCATCCCGATACTGCGGCGAAACCGAGCGAACCATTCCCTGCGAATCCGTCGCCGACCGTCGCCGATCTGGCTCAGGAATCCTACATGCCCAACAGCATGCAGTCAATCTCCTCCATCGATTCGATTTCCGCGGAAATGACGGAGGCGAATCAGCAACCAGGCGCCACGGCTCCTCGAATACCCGGCGAGCCGAGTTTTCCGGTACGGCAGCAGAAGGTGATGCGCGATCCGGAAACCCATCTGAACAAAAACTCGACGTTCGACACGTTCGTTCCCGGTGATTCCAACCGTTTCGCACGCACTGTCGCGCTTGCGGTCGCCGAGGGAACCGGGCAGGAATTCAACCCGTTGTGTATCTACGGCGGATCGGGACTGGGCAAGACCCACCTGCTCAACGCCATCGGCAACTATGCATTGGTCAAGGATCCCACGCTCAAGGTCCGATACGTCAACAGCGAGGAATTCACCAACGAATTCATCGAGGCACTGCAGACCCCGGCCCAGAGCCAGAACCGTATCGCCGAATTCAACCGCCGATACCGCGAGGTCGACGTGTTGCTCATCGACGACATCCAGTTCCTCGGCGGCAAGGAAGCGACCCTCGAACAGTTCTTCCACACGTTCAACGCGCTGCATCAGGCCAACAAGCGTATCGTCATCGCGTCCGATGTCGCGCCCAAGAACCTCAAGGGCTTCGAGGCACGACTCATCTCGCGTTTCGACTCCGGACTCACCGTCGATGTCAAGCCGCCTGATCTTGAGACCCGCATCGCTATTTTGCGCATGATGGCTTCGATGAACGGCACTTCGACACCGAATGACGTGCTGAATCTGATCGCGGAGCGCTTCACCGAGAACATCCGCGAGCTGGAAGGCGCCCTGATTCGCGTGAGCGCGGTGGCATCGTTGAGCAGTCAGCCGGTGACCCGCGCGCTTGCCGAGCAGACGCTGCAGGACTTCTTCACCACCGACGTGGAAATCAAGCCGACCGACATCATCGGGCAGACGGCGAAGTACTTCCATTTGACATTCGACGACATCGTCGGGCGCGCGCGAACGAAAAACATCGCGCTGGCCCGTCAGGTCGCCATGTATCTTGCCCGTGAGATGACCAGCATGAGCCTGGTCGATATCGGCGAAGTGTTCGGCGGCCGCGATCACACCACGGTCATGCACGCGTATACCCGCGTCAGCGATGATATGCAGGAAAAGCCTGAAATTTACAACTACGTGACCGAGCTGACCGCGCGCCTCAAGCAGCGCGGCAATGAGTGACGACAGTCGTTTTCTCTCGGCTGTGCAATGGTCCCGTCTGGCACGATCGCGCTGAGACACCAAAAAACGCCTTTTTTTCGTCGCTGTGCGTGATTCTGCTGGATGAAGGCCTGATTCGTCACCGTCGACAGGGCCTATCAGACTCAGATAATATAGACATACATATTTAATCTGTACAATAAAACAGGCGCAACACGCCGAACGATCTGCTGATTGAAGGAAAAGTTATCCACATGCTTATTCACAAATGTGGGTAGAGCCTGCGGATAACTTGTGGACTACTGCACATTTTTTGTGGATGAACAGTGGATTAATCCACAGGAAATGTGGACAATCAAAATAGTTCGCCGAAAATGTGGATAACTCGGTACTTATGCACATTTTGTCCGGAAAGTTATCCACATAATCTGTGGGTTACTCAGCCCATATAAACACAAGGATTCGCGCAGTTATCCACACTATCCACAGGGCTTATTACTACGACTATCTTATTTCTCTTTCGATAACCGTCGTGATGATAACTCACTTCGCGCATGAGAAAAACAATCCGAACATGACCCGCTAGAATGTTGCCAAGCACATCGTGAAATGAGGGAACCCATGAAAGTAGAAATCGATTCCGCGGCTCTCGCCGACGCCGTAGCTTGGACGACCCGCGTCATCGACGCCCGACCGGCGAGCCCCATCCTTGCAGGTATCCAGCTCGAAGCCATCGACGGCACCCTTCAACTGTCCGCGTTCAATTACGAGATTTCCGCACGTCACCACATCGAAGCCGGTATCGACGAACCCGGAACCGCACTGGTACTCGGCAAACTCCTCGCCGACATCACCAAGTCACTGCCTGCCGAAAAGACTTACCTGTCGACCGACGGCTCCACCATGACCATCAACTCGGGCAAGTCCACGTTCACCATGCAGCTCATGCCCGATGCCGAATACCCGGATCTGCCGGTCGTACCGGCAAAGCTCGGCCAGGTCGACGCACCCACGTTCATCCAGGCCGTAACTCAGGCCAGTGTCGCGGTCTCCCGCGAGGAGAACCGCCCGGTGCTGACCGGCGTGCGCATGCAGTTCGACGGCGACAAAGTCACCATGACCTCGACAGACCGTTTCCGCCTGTCCCGCGCCACGTTCACCTGGACGCCGCAGAACATCGACACCTCTACGACCACACTGGTGCGCGGATCCCTGCTGCGCGACGTCGCCCGCGCGCTTGACGATCACCAGAACGTCGTCATCGATTTCGACGCCGACAACCCCACGCTGCTCGGTTTCGAGAACGCCGGACGCGTCTCGACATCTCAGCTGATCGACGGCGAATTCCCTGCGGTCGACCGCCTGTTCGCCGACGAATACCCGATTCAGGCCG
>OBXA01000998.1_pt1 | contig 18753 bp, 10 predicted proteins | sample 1538121 | NCBI WGS metagenome assembly OBXA01 (sample SAMEA2580133, study PRJEB22360) | human gut metagenome | biome: human gut; feature: human-associated habitat; material: faeces | place: Denmark | collected 2008/2010 | reverse complement strand
ACATGAATAACCCTCGGGGGAACAGAAAGATCCCCCGGCTCCTGCCATAACGGCCTCTGCCTTATTGGAACTTTCCACCTATATAAATAATAGTGATTCTGCATCTTTCTATCGGAATAAGGCTGTGGAAATGCTTCAGATACTATCTTCTCCGGCATATCAGGCTCGCAATAAAAAAGATGCTTTTTTATTGCATTCGGTTGGGCACATGAACAAGGGATGGGAAGTTGATGCTTCTATTAGTTATGCAGATTACTATTATTTGGAAGCATTGGTACGATTGAAACGTTTGAAAGAGAAACAATCTGTTTTGGCTAATTTATAAAATCATTGTTAATCCGTTCATATTATGAATACACAATCTATTGATATTAGTCTTTATCAAAAAGGGGATATAGCCTTGGAAGATATTTATAAGAAATTTAAGAATTGTTTTATGCGGTATGCGGGCAAGGTGTTATCTAGTGAATTTTATGCTGAAGATGTAGTGCAGGATGTATTTATAGGGTTATTTCAGCAGACAAATTATTTTGTATCTGAGGCTGCAGCCTTAAAATATATTTATGCAGCAATATATAATCGTTGTATTGATTTGGTACGCCATAGGCAGATAGCGCAAAGATACGAGGAAATCTATAGTAACGAAAAAAATAGAGTGGTACATATAAATGGATATAACGATTTGTTGGCAAAAGAGTTTTTTGTGATTGTGGAGAAAAGGATTAATTCCCTTCCTCCTAAATGTAAACAGATATTTATCATGAAATTCCAAAAAGAGTTTTCTAATCCGGAGATAAGCAGAAACTTAGGCCTATCATTGAGAACAATAGAGAATCAGCTATATATAGCTAGGGGAGTTCTTCGTAAACAGACGGATAGATATTTATGTTCTTGAATATGTGAGTGATAGAAAATATTTTTTCTGTCTTTTGAGTGTATTTTATTTTAGATTCGTTTAATAAGTAAAAAAAGAAAATGAAAAATAGAATGATTTAATAAATTAAACTTTAAGTACATGCTATGAAACAGAAAGACAAATTTTTATTACTTATGGTATTGTCTTGTTTGCCGTTAGGAAATGCGGTTGCAGAGCAAACAGGTGCAGGGTTGTACTCTCCGATTAATCAAGAAGTATTGCAGAATACGGTGAAGATTACGGGACAAGTTATTGATCCAAATGGAGAACCGATAATAGGTGCTACAGTAATGGAGAAAGGAACTACCAACGGTATTGTAACGGATTTGGATGGTAATTTTAGTTTGACTGTTTTTCCTTCTCATAAGTTACAGATATCTTACGTTGGTTTTCAAACTCAAGAATTGAATATTGGTTCTAACCGTTCTTTCAAGATTGTTCTAAAAGAAGATACTGAGCTGTTGGACGAAGTTGTAGTGGTAGGTTATGGTTCGGTAAAGAAATCGGATTTGACAGGTGCTGTAGCTTCTGTTTCTACTCAGGATTTGATAAGAAGTGGTAGAACGGATGCAGTAGGAGCTATGCAAGGGGCTTTGCCAGGTGTGCAAATTCAACGTTCTAATAGTAAACCAGGAGGGGAATATAATATTCTGATTCGTGGTTTGAATACAATTAGCGGAAGTACATCTCCCTTAATTGTTGTAGATGGTGTGCCAGGAGCTTCTTTATCTAACCTGAATCCGGATGATATAGAAAAAATTGATATTTTGAAAGATGCATCATCTACCGCAATCTATGGTTCCCGTGCTACTAATGGTGTAGTCATGGTTACTACTAAAAGAGGTAAGATAGGTAAAGTAAAAATAGATTATAGTGGATATGCCGGATATAGGAAATATACGAATATGCCCGATATGATGTCTGGTGAAGAATATGTGCAATTGGCACGAGAGGCTAAAAGAGCCGGAAATAATAATAAATATGTGGATGATAGTCAGATTTTCACAGCATCAGAGTTAAAGGCTATTCAAGATGGAAATTATTTTGATTGGGTGGATGCTGTTTCTAGTCCGGCCTTTATGACAAATCATACTATATCGGCTACCGGAGGTAATGAGATGGCTACTTATGCTTTATCTGCCGGATATTATTTTGAAGATGGTATGTTGGAGCCTCAAGAATATTCCCGTTATAATCTGCGTGCTGTTGTGGATGTAGAACCTAGCAAATACATGAAATTTGGAATTAATATGTATGGAACCCATTCAGTACGTGATACGGGTAACTCTGACTTGTTACAGGATGCTTTTCGTCTGCGTCCGACTTATCATCCGACTGATTTGGTGACAGGAGAAGAAATGTGGGCTTATTCTAATGGTCAGTATAATGCGTTAACTACCATGAAGAATGAACTGAATAAAACCAAAAAGTACAATTTGCTGAGTAACATTTATCTGGCAATAACTCCAATTAAAGGATTGACTTTGAAGACCACTTTCTCGCCGGATATAAATTTGGAAGAAATTGGCCAGTACAGAGGTAAATACACTAAAGCTAATAAAGGGCAAAATAAGGCAACCAGTAATTATGCGAAAAATAGCTATGTAGATTGGGTTTGGGATAATCTTGTAAATTATAACTTTGAATTGAAGGATCATCGCGTAGATTTGACCGGAGTGTTCTCTATGCAGCAATCACAAGATGAAAAGTTAAAAGGAATTGGTAATGGATTGTCATATAACTCTTTGTGGTATAATTTGGCAGGAGGATCGGCAAGTAATACTTCTTCTTCCGGTTTTACCAAAACGAATTTGATGTCTTATTTAGCACGTGCCAATTATGTGTATAAGGACAAGTATTTTGTAACAGCAAGTATTCGTTTTGATGGTTCGTCAAAATTAGCTGAAGGCAATAAGTGGGGAAGTTTTCCATCAGCAGCTGTAGCATGGAGAGTGTCAGGAGAAGAATTTATGAAGAGCTTGTCTTGGTTGAGTAATTTGAAGTTACGTTTAAGTTATGGTCAGACCGGTAATGATAATGTAAGTGCGTATCAGACGCAAGGATCTATTAGTGGTGCCAAATATTATACATTCGGTTCTAGTGAGTCTATTGGATATGTTCCCAATAATTTACGGAATTTGGATTTGGGATGGGAACGTACTACAGAATATAATGTAGGTCTTGACTTCGGATTTTTCAATAATCGGATTTCGGGTAGTGTGGAATATTATAATCGTTTGACAGAAGACTTGATTATGAATAAGACAGTACCTGTTACTACCGGTTATTCTTCTGTAAAAGCAAATGTAGGGTCTGTTAGAAATGAAGGGTTTGAGGTAAATATTAATTCGGATAATATCCGTACTAAAGATTTTTCATGGAGAACTAGTTTGAATTTTGCCTATAATAAGAATAAAATTGTAGATTTACAGTATAAGGAGAATTTGACTTCCCGTGGATTGTCTTTAGCTGGTATGAGTGGTGATTATAGTAATCTTTGGATTATTGGTCAGCCTATTGATATAAATTATAATTTGATGACATTGGGAGTATGGCAGCTGGATGAAGCTGAAGAAGCAGCTAAATATGGTTGTAAACCTGGTCAATATAAACCTTTGGATTTGAATGAGGATGGTGTGATTGACGATAAAGATCGTGTGATTGATGGTAAACGTACTCCGGATTGGACAGGTGGTATGACTAATACATTTACATATAAGGAATTTGATTTGTCATTTCAAGCAGCTTTCCAAGCAGGGGCAAGAGCTAGAAATCAGTTCTATGTTTCGTATGCATTGGAAAACAACAATCTCAATTTTAATAATTTAAGAAAAGATTATTGGACTCCGGAAAATCCTACCAATGCTTCTGCACAGCCTAGTAACATGGGTACTTATCGAAGCTCGGGAATGTCACATACGATGTTTTCCAGTAATTTCCTTAAGATTTCTTATATTACTTTGGGATATACTTTTAAACCATCGGTTCTTGAGAAAATGAAATTAGGCAATTTGCGTTTATATGCAACAGTTCAGAATCCATTTATTTTCTGTGCAAAGGATGTGGTTGATCCTGAACAGTTGAATGTCAGCATCAATACATCGGATGCAATGACTCGCAATGTAATATTTGGTATTAATTTATCATTCAAATAATTAGGATAGTATGAAAGCAAAAAATATATTTACTAAAGGTTTCCTGTTGGCATCTGTGTTTGCTCTTTCGGGATGTTCGTCTTTTCTGGATGAAAAAAATTGGTCTAGCCAGTCTGCTGAAGAATATTATGCTACGGCTGAAGGATATGAGTCTCTTATTAATGGAGCCTATTCCACATTAAAATCTGTTTATAATACAACCAACTATTTTCTGTTGACCCAACTTGGTACGGATTTGGGGACTCAGAATGACGGAACAGCAACCAATGCTTTAAATCAGTATACAGTAGATTATACCAATGATAATGGCACTGTCTATAATCAGTGGAAGGTATTATATGAGTCTTTGAAAAATGTAAATGCTGCTATTGGTCGTGCTGCTATGGTAGTTACAAAGGATCAAGATATTTTTGATGGTATTGATAAAGAAATCTTGGCCCAACGGGTTGCGGAAGCTAAGTTCTTGCGGGCGTTATATCTTTTTGAAATTGTAAAAAATTGGGGGCAAGCTCCATTGATCTTGGAAGAATCGACCTCACCTTCTACAACTTCGCAATTGGATAGTGGATCTGATTTTTACAGACAAATTCTGGCAGATTTGCAGGACGTTATGGATTCTTCTCTTCCCATGAAGCAGACTTCGGCGAATTATGGACGTGTATCAAAAGCGGCTGCTAAACATCTTCGTTCTCTTGTTTATTTGACTCGAGGATATCAGAGTTATGCAGAAGCTGATGATTTTAAAAAGGCTTACGATGATGCTGTAGATGTAATTAAGAATTCCGGACATACATTATTGGATGATTATGCAATGGTTCATCGTCAGGCAAATGAAGAGAATGATGAAATTATTTTCAGTCTTAACTTTTCTGCCGGAGCAGGATGGAATAATAATATTCAGACAGAATTCTATTTGTTTGTTTATCGTGAAGGTTGGACTGATTTGGGCTTTTCTTCAATTTATTGTAATGATTATGCTTCTGTTATGCCAACCAAATATAGTTATTTATTATTTGATTGGAAGAAAGATAGACGTACGGAAGTTACTTTTATGAGTCCATTGAATGGTGACCCGGCTACTTCTATAGACGGACGTGCTTATGGTAGAAATTGGTTTGAGAGTACAAATGGGGTAAATGTGGCAAAGGGTGATACCGTAATTTATTTCCCTGTTCCCGGAGAGAGTGGTTATAAACAATATACAGATGCTGAAAAAGCGGCTGCTAATAATCGTGGACGTTTTTTCTATAATTATCCTGAGGGTTCTTATGCTGATGCTGGAAATGATGATTATTATAAAACCGGTTATCAAAGCTTTAATGCAAAATCACGTGTTTGGCTTCCTGTTTGGAAATTTAAAGATTGTAATACCCGTTATAACAGTTCGGGAACAGTAGAAAATGGAACTCGTGATATTTATTTGTTCCGATTGGCCGAAACTTACTTAATTGCTGCTGAGGCTGCTGTTAAAATGGGAGATAACTCTAATGCTTTATACTATATAAATCAGATACGTAAACGTGCCATGAATAATGCTCCGGAAGGTGGACTGCAAGAATATGTTGGTACTGTTACATTAGACAATGTATTGGATGAAAGAGCATTGGAACTTTATGGAGAAGCACCACGGTGGAATGACCTGCAGCGTACAGGAAAATTGGCAGAAAGAGTTTTGAAATACAATTGGGATGTCACTAATATTACAGGTGGATTGATTCAGACCCAATTAAGTGAAGCTACCTTTAAAAGTAAATATGGTCTTCGTCCTATTCCTGTTACATGGTTGAATACTTTATCCAACGGTCAGGAATTAGGAAATAATCCGGGTTGGGAGTAATTGAATTATCTTAATATTATAATAAGTTTATAGCGTATTCTTCCTTTTTTGTTGATCTATAGTAAAGACGGTTTTTTAATCTGTCAATGACATAAAAAATAGAGAGTACGCTATAAATGTATACCTTTGCAAGGTATAAATAGTTAGTATGATGAAAAGATTATATATAGGTGTATTATGGATGGTATTTTCTTTATCCATCCTTCAGGCAAAAGAGATAAAGATGTCCTCGCCGGATGAAAAGTATCAGTTTACTTTAAGTGATGAGGGTGGGAACTTGCATTATTCTTTGAATTGGAATGCTAAAGAAACGATAAAACCATCTTTATTGGGTATTAAGGCTAATACTATATGGCGTGATCATTTGTCATTAGGTGACATGACAACTGCCGAACAGGATACTGTCTGGCATCCTGTATATGGAGAACGTAGCACCATAAAAGATCAGTATAAAGCTTGGTCGGTAGTCATTAACCGTCAGAATTCTCGTGACAAGTTGGTTTTGGATATACGGGCGTATAATGAAGGGATTGCATTCCGTTATCGGTTTCCCGGCGGACAATATTTGAAGATCACAGATGAATTTACTGAATATACTTTACCGGAAGGAACAAAAGCTTACTTTACATCCAGGGCTCAGACTCCTTATGAATTTCTCCCATTGGAAGGATGGCCCGGTGAATCAGACCGTCCGTTGCTTTTGACATTACCTGAAGGTCCTTACGTATGTCTGGCTGAAGCGCAAGTGGTAGACTATGTGCGTACAAAATTCAAGTTATCGACAGAAAAAAAGAATACGATTCAATCTGCTATGTATGGTCCCGTAGAAGATATTGCTCCTTATCATACTCCTTGGAGGGTGATTATGTGTGCTGATAAACCGGGACAAATATTGGAACATAATGATTTGATTCTGAATTTGAACCCTTCTTGTAAAATAAAGGATACTTCATGGATAAAACCCGGAAAAGTGGTGCGTGAAGTGACATTGACTACAGAAGGAGGAAAAGCTTTGGTCGATTTTGCCGTGAAACGCAATCTGCAATATATTCATTTTGATGCGGGATGGTATGGATTTGAATATGACAAGGTTTCTGATGCTACTACAGTGACATTAGACCCTCGTAGAAATCCGGATATAAATGCTTTGAACCTGAAAGAGGTGGTAGCTTACGCTAAAGAACGGGGTATAGGAGTTATCCTGTATGTTAATCAACGTGCATTACAACAGCAATTGGATGAGATTCTTCCGTTGTATAAGTCTTGGGGGATAGCGGGTATTAAATTTGGTTTCGTACAGGTGGGATCACAAGTATGGACTAAATGGATGCATGAAGCGATCAAGAAATGTGCTGATTATGGCTTGATGGTTGATGTACATGATGAGTACCGTCCTACAGGGTTCAGTCGTACATATCCTAATCTGATGACTCAGGAAGGTATCCGAGGTAATGAGGAATTTCCTGATGCAACACATAATGCTACTCTTCCCTTTACCCGGTTTATAGCTGGAGCGGCGGATTATACCATTTGTTACTATCGTCAGGATTTCGGTCGCTTGAATGCAGACAAGGATAGTTATGGTGTTCCTCGTTCTAAATCTATCCAGACCACTCCTGCGCATCAATTGGCTTTGGCGGCAGTTTATTATAGTCCGTTGCAATATATGTATTGGTATGATAAACCATCAGATTCTCAAGACGAACCCGAGTTGAAATTCTTTGATGATGTATATACTACATGGGATGATACAAAAGTGTTGCAAGGGGAGGTCGGTGAATTTATTACTATAGCCCGTCGTAAAGGAGAGGAATGGTTTATCGGTTCGATAACAAATAATGAGAAGCGTGTTTTATCTGTAAGCTTGGATTTCTTGCCCGAAGGAAAGAACTACATAGCGGAAATTTATACGGATGGGGATAAATCAGTGAAAACACGTACTAAAGTCAGAGTTTCTACTTATCGTGTGAGCAACAAGACGAAATTAAACTTTTGTTTGAAAGCATCCGGGGGGGCTGCAGTTCGTTTAGTTCCTGACGATGGAAATATAAAATCTGTCAAAAACTATAAGCAGCAGCGGTTATGAGAAAGTTTAAAATATCAGTCCTGTTGAAATTGGGTTTCTATTGTCTGTTTTTGAGTATAGGACTTGAGATGCAGGCCCGAAAATTTGTGCATCCGGGAATATTACATACAACAAAAAGTATTGAGCGGATGCGTGCTCAAATCGCTGATAAGGAATATCCTGCCTATGGTTCTTTTGAATTATTGAAAAGTCATCATTGTTCTCAGGCGGATTATCAGCCTTTCGGACCTTTTGAAATCATTTCAAGAGATGGTGAGTTTCGTCATACAAAATCAAAAATGGAGCAAGACTTTAGTGCAGTCTATCAGAATGCATTGATGTGGGTTTTGACTGGTGAAAAGACTCATGCCGAGAAATCTTTGGAATTATTGTTAGGCTATGCCGGAACACTTAAAAGAATTCCGGAAACGAATGATGCCCCTTTGTTGGTGGGGTTGGAAGGATTAAAGATTATTTATGCTACTGAAATACTGCGTCATACTTATAAAAAGATGACAGTTGTTCAGTTTAATGAGATCAGTAGAATGATAAGGGAAGTGTTCTTGCCTGTAATGGAAAATTTTTACCATCGTAAGCCTTATACAAATGGGAATTGGGGGCCTATTGTGACTAAAGCTTATATGGCAGCTGCTATTTTATGGGATAATGAGGAAATGTATAATAAGGCGGTTGATTTTTATCTTCATGCCAATGATAACGGAACAATAGCTCATTATATCAGTGGGGATACCGGTCAGATACAGGAGAGTGGTCGTGATCAGGGGCATAGCATGTTGGGTATAGGTGCCCTGGCAACTGTTTGTGAAATAGCTTGGCAACAAGGTGATGATTTATATTCGGCTCTTGATAACCGGCTTATGAAAGGGTTTGAGTATGTCGCAAAATATAATTTGGGGTATAATGTTCCTTTTGCTGTGTGGAAGGATGTCACAGGAAAATATAGCAACTGGACTGAGATATCTAATAAAGGAAGGGGTAGATATATGCCGATTTTTGAAATGGCCTACAATCATTTTGTTATACGGAAAGGGATGCAGATGCCTTATACGGAACAGGTTCTTCGGCAGATTCGTCCTGAAGGATACGATCGTGATCAGCCTGCTTTTGGTTCTTTGTTGTTCAATGAAGCGGGGACTAAAAAGAATTATGTTGACTTGGTAAATCCTTTTGTTGACAGTCACCGTTCCCGATGGTTTTTTTTCAGTTCGGCATGTCGTCCGTTTGGTATGGTCAGCCTTAGCCCTGATACGGATACCGAGCACTCTTGGGGATCAGGATATCTGTATGACTCAAAACAAATACGCTGTTTTAGTCATGTTCATAATTGGCAGATGTCCGGTGTGGCGGTGATGCCTACCGTTGGCGAGTTTAAAGGGCATTTGGGTATGAATGCTTATCAATCGGCTTTTACTCATGATGGAGAGATAGCTAAACCGGGATATCATAAAGTGAAACTGACAGATTATGACATAACAGCAGAGTTGACTTCTACTATGCGCGTAGGCTTTCATTGTTATACTTTTCCGAAAAGTGATGCCAGTTATATTTTATTTGATACGGGAGCGTTTTTGGCACATGGACCTACAGCTTATTCGGAGGTTTGGAAAGTAAGTGATAAGGAAATAGCCGGATGGGAGATGATGGAACGTACAGGACGTCGTCCTAAAGATACTCCTGTTTATTTTTATGCACAATTGAGCAAGCCAATGGATAAGGTTGTATCTTGGCGCGAAGGCCGGATAGAATCTAATAGCAATCCGGAAAGAATATCAGGTAAGAATGCGGGTATGGCAGTCCGATTTAAAACAGAAAAAGACGAAAAGGTGATGCTGAAAGTGGCGATTTCATATGTCAGTGTAGAACAGGCACGTAAGAATATGTTAACGGAACTGTCAGGCTGGGATTTTGAGCAAGTAAAGCAGTCTTCTTTTTCCGAATGGAATGATTGGCTTGGAAGGATAGAAGTGGAAGGCGGTAGCAGAGAACAGCAAATAAAACTCTATACGGATTTGTGGCATGCCTTATTGGGACGCCATGTAGTCAGTGATGCCGATGGACATTATATGGATATGACTTCCGACTTTCCGCGCATACGGCAAATTCCTTTGGGAGAAGATGGAAAACCTTTGTATAATCATCATAACTTTGATGCATGGTGGGGAAGTCATTGGTCACTGAACATACTCTGGTCTATGGCATATCCTGAAGTTATGGATAATTTCTGTAATACAATGATAGATATGTATCAAAACGGAGGTCTGATTCCCCGTGGACCATCAGGAGGAAATTATACGTATGTGATGATTGGTGATCCGGCTGTTTCTTTTTTTGCTTCGGCTTATAATAAAGGAATTCGTAATTATGATGCGGAACTGGCTTATGAAGGTTTGCGGAAAAATGCTTTTGTGGGAGGTATTCGCGACCATGCCGGTTATGAACATAGCAAGACAGCTTATTCCGGTGGCATGAAATATTATGAGGAATGGGGGTATGTGCCTGACGGACGGAAAGATGTTGAAGGGATGCATACTACCGGAGCTTCCATGACATTGGAATATGCCTATCAGGATTGGTGCTTGGCACAGATGGCGAAAACAATGGGGAGATTACAGGATTATGAGTTTTTTATGAAGCGGTCAAAGAATTATCGTAATCTTTGGAATCCGGAAAGTGGTTATATGCAACCTCGTGGAGAGGATGGCAACTGGTTACCTTGTTTTGATCCGTTGGAATTGACAGAAAAAGGAGGATTTTGCGAGAGTAACTCTGCTATTTATTCACACTATGTTCCACATGATATGGCAGGATTGATAGAACTTTATGGAGGTGCCGACCAGTATGTTAAGAGATTGAATGCTAATTTCGAAAAGAGTGAGTCGTATGGGTTTTTCCGTTCTAATAAAACAAAGGAAGGCAATTGGACAGATTATGGTAATCAGCCGGGGACTGGAATGGCTCATTTGTTTAGTTATGCAGGAGCACCTTGGCTTACTCAGAAGTGGGTGCGTAAAGTAAAAGCTGCTTATTGTGATGTGACTCCCTATGGAGGCTATCGGGATGATGAGGATCAGGGACAGATGGGGGCTTTAGGTGTTCTGATGGCAATCGGACTGTTTGAGGTGGATGGTGGTTGTGCGGAAAAGCCTTTTTATGAGATTACTTCTCCGCTTTTTGATAAGGTTACTATTCATTTGGACAATCGTTATTATTCCGGAAAGACTTTCCAAATCATAACGAAAGGAAATTCAACTGATAATATGTACATTCAAAATGCTTCCCTTAATGGGAAAAAGTGGAATAAATGTTGGTTTTATCATGAAGACTTTATTAAGGGGGGGACTTTGGAGTTGAAATTAGGGGCAAAGCCTAACAAAAAATGGGGTGTAGAAGAACTTCCTCCTTCATTTATATCTTCAAAATAGAGATTAAAAGATTCTTGTTCAAAACATCGGTAAAGGATCTGTGAACATAAATTAGATGTGAACTGATTATTTACCGATGTTTTAATGAAATACTGTATTTATAGGAATCTGAATATTCCTGTCATTCCATGCTGAGTTAAAATGGTGGGAGGTTTAGGGCGTTATTTCGAACTGACCATGTAATCTGATGTCTGTAGAAGAAGCTCCGAGCATTACTTTGAAACTACCCGGTTCCACACGGAAATTCATATTTTTGTCCCATAATCCTAAATCTTGTGGTCGCAATCTGAAATGAACAGTTTGTTCTTCTCCAGCTTTCAGACTGATACGTTCAAAGCCGCGTAATACTTTGGTATAAGTGGTAACGCTGCTGATTTCATCCCGTAAATAAAGTTGTACTACTTCATCTCCTTTTATTTTTCCTGTATTTTTGATTTTACAACTTACATGGATATCTCCTTGTACTCCTTGGTGTGATGGTGATATATGTAAATCACTGTAAGTAAAAGTAGTATAACTTAAGCCATGCCCGAAAGGATATAACGCTCCGTAAACGGAAGTAGAGGAACTTTCGTCTGACCCTGGTTTAAAGGGAAAAGCAAAAGGAATTTGCCCTACAGATTTAGGAAAAGTAACTGCCAGTCTTCCCCCCGGATTATAATCGCCGAACAAGGCTTCGGCCACAGCTTGTCCGCAAAATTCTCCGGGAAACCAAGCATGTAAAATGGCAGGTATATGAGCTGCTGCGTAATTTATAGAAGAAGCGCGTCCGTCGAGCATTACTAGAATGATCGGTTTCCCGGTTGCACAAACAGCTTTTAAAAGTTCTTCCTGCCGTCCGGGAAGGTTAAGGCTGGTTCGTGAACGATCTTCCCTGACGGTCAGTTCATTCCCTCCTAATACCATGACTACCACTTCGGCTTGTTTAGCTGCACGAATGGCTTCTTCCATTAATTGGACTTCTTCCGCAGTTTTCGGAAAATCAAGGATTTCACTTTCTGGGAAATGAGGATCTATGATGTCACATCCTTTTTTATAGATCACTTCTGTATGAGGCAACAGTTCTTTTATACCTTGGTAAACGGTTTTAATAGGAGCATTGGCCGGACCGTATCTGCAAATCAATTGAGTCTGTTCGTTGGCGTTGGGACCGATAACAGCAATGGAACGGATAGATTTGGATAAAGGAAGCAGGTTAGTTTCATTTTTTAGTAATACCAGCGACTGACGGGCAGCTTCCAATGATACAGCTTGGTGTTCCTTACTATGGACTATTTGTTCTGCTTGTTTACCATTGCCACGATAGGGATTGTCAAATAAGCCTAGCCGGAATTTGATACGAAGTATCTCGGCTACCCGTTTGTCGAGAGTCTCCTGAGAGATTTTGCCATTATCAACAGCTTTACGAAGAGGCAAGATAAAATCGGCAGGCGGAGTGAAATGGGTACGGATATTCAGTCCGGCATTGACCGCCTGTGCTATTCCGTCTTCGTATGTATCTGCTACTTTATGCTTGTTGGAGATAAATTCCACAGCTTCACTATCCGATACTACGTATCCTTTAAATCCCCATTCTTGACGTAATATTTCGGTCAGAAAATGGTAGCTTCCCGTAATGGGTTCCCCGTCATAGTCATTATAAGAGCTCATTACTCCCAGCGCTCCGGCTTCTTGAAATGCCATCCGGAAAGGTTCTATATATAAGGTACGCATTTCTCGTGGGGCTACGTGTGGGTCGGTTCGTGTCTTTCCGTCACGTCCGCCTATCGGGATACTATAAACTGCAAAATGTTTCGGAGTAGCTACCAGATTATATTTTTGCAAACTGGTAATCATTTGTTTTCCTAATTCTCCTACTAAATAAGGATCTTCTCCGTATGTTTCTACACATCTTCCCCAGCGAGGGTCTTGGGCGATATCAAGAATGGGAGAATAGATGTTGGTATATCCTAATGCCACTGCTTCTTTAGCTTCCACTTCTCCGATACGGGCTATTAATTTTTTGTTCCAGGTGGCACCCTGTCCGCACTGGGCGGGGAAGTAGGTTGCCCGGTCATGACATAATCCGCGAATACCTTCATTGGTGAAATCTACTGGGATACCTAAACGTGTTTTTTCTACAAACCAGCGTTGAATGGTGTGTTTGGCATTCACATGTTTGGCGTATGGAAAAGAATATTCGGACTTGAAAGCCCCTAATCCGTTATGTTCTTCATCTATGTTTCCTATTCCGTCTTTCCATACTTCTGTTTTCCAATTGTTTTGAGGCAACGCATCTTTTAGTACGCGTCCTGAACCGTAAAGTGTGGCCATTTGACAGGTTTTTTCTTCTAGTGTCATTTGTGAAAGCAGGTCTTGTACTCTGTCTTCCAGCGGGGCTTTAGGATTTTCATATAGATCCATTTTCCCGTTCTTGTTGAAGTCTATCCATCCTTTGTGGTAAATTCCGTCCGGTATGCCCCCTGATATTGGGGTACAGAATAGGAAAGTGATTGCTACAGATAAAGTGTGTTTATTCATGCTATTTAAGTTTTGTATATGTATCTAATACGTACAAAGATAGGTTTTTACTCATTTCTTTGGAAGATAATTTTAGAATAAAGTTGAGTGTTTCTTGATTCTGATTCGTTTTTATAATAAACAATGAAGATAGCTATGAAACATGTATTTTTATTTGGAATATTCGGTTGGCTTTTATCATTTACGCTTGTTGCACAAACAGGAATTTGGCAATGGTCTGTACCCGTCCATAATTTTAGTACTCATCCCAAAAATCCTGAGTCAAGGGCTTACTTGTGGATTCCCGGGCAGTGTGAACAAGTAAAAGCAATCTTGGTTGCCCAACACAATATGGAGGAAATTTCTATCCTTGAAGATGAGGCTTTCCGACAACGTATGGCTGAGCTTGATGTTGCTCAAATATGGGTATGTCCTTCTTTCAATCATGGATTTGATTTTACGGATGGGGGCATGGGAAACTTTGGATGGCCTTTTGGCAGATCTTGCTGAAGAATCTGGATATAAAGAGTTGTCTACAGCTCCTTTAATAGCCATAGGACATTCGGCTGCTGCTAGTTGGCCTTATTATCTTGCTGCCTATAAACCGGAACGTACATTGGCATGCATTTCTGTCAGTGGTCAGTGGCCATATCATCGTGATCGCTGGCTATGTCCGGATATTTGGGGAGAACGTAACATCAATAAAATTCCTTGTCTGGAAACCATGGGAGAATATGAATCAGCACATACATGGAGCAATGAAGGTTTGAAAGAACGTAAGGAGCATCCATTGCTGCCTTTAAGCATGTTGGCCTGTCCTGCTGAAGGACACTTTGCCTATACTCCGGAAAAAGCACAATATATAGCTCTCTATATCAAGAAGGCAATGCATTATGGACACGTAGATCCGACAAAGGAGGGATGGTTGATGGAGCGATGGAAAAAAAATGAAAAGCCTTCATGTATTCCGGCACCGGTAAATCAATTTAAAGGGGATCCTGCACAAGCATTTTGGTTTTTTGATCGTGAGATGATAGAGGCTACTTTGGCGTATCAATCCCGATATTACGATATGAAGCCACAATTGGTAAGTGTGTCTCAAAACGGAAAAACAGTATCCCAACAGAATACTCATTTACAAGTTCACCCGGCTTTTATACCACAGGAAGATGGTATCACATTTCAATTGACCCCTGTTTTTTTGGATACTGTTCCAGGAGAAAGTCCCCGACTTTCCAATTGGACTGATTTGCCTGTTGGGGCATCTATTGGTCATGCTGGAAAAGCTCCGGTCCTGCAGATGATTACCGGCCCAGTTGTTTTAGTTGATTCTGTGACATTTCGAATACAATGGAATCGGGGAACTTTATGGACGGACAAGAAATCGGATATTGTTTTTTCAATAACTCATCCGGGAGATGAAGAATATAAACCGGCTGTTCAGCAAGCTCAGATGATAATTCCGGTTAAAAATACGGAAGGACAGCAGCAATATATTAAGTTTGCAACGTTACCGGACATAAAGCGTGGTACTAAGTACGTTTCTTTATCTGCTGTTTCCAGTTGTGGCTTGCCGGTCGATTTTTATGTGGAATCGGGACCGGCTTATGTGGATGGTAATCGATTGATATTAACTGCTATTCCTCCTAAAACCACCTATCCGGTAAAAGTAACTGTAATAGCATGGCAATACGGAAAAAACTCTGATCCTAAGATAAAGACTGCAGAGCCGGTAAAGCAAACATTTTATATTCGGTAACTTTAAATTTGAATGGAAGAGGCGGATGATAAAATAATTCATTTGGATTGAGTGGAATAGCTTTATGATACGTATTTTTGTGAAAGAGAATGAATAGAATTATGAGAAAGATCGTTTTATGGATATGCTTGCTTGTAACAAGTGTATTATATGCACAGGAAACTTCCTTATCGGTGAAACTGTCACAAGGTCATCCCCGTTATCTGACGGATAGTAATGGCAAAGTTGAAACGCAGAAGTTGATAAAGGAAGAACCGTGGGCACAGGAAGTGTTTGAAAAGTTAAAGCAACGGACTGACCGATATGCTGACCGAGGGCCTGAATGGCTTACTTCCCGTTTGCAAATGTATTGGAAAACTCATGCAACGGAGGTATATATTAAAGGAGAATATTATGATCATGCAGGAGGAGAGAAGGCGCCGGCTCCTACGGTGATGTATACCGGTGCACGCAGTCATGCAACTAACTATGTACGTCCCAAGCTGGAAGATTTGAAGCCTTATCAGGAAGATGCTCGGGGAATGTATCTGGCAAATGGGACGTTGGAAGGCAGACCGTACGAATGGGTGAATATCAGTAAAACCGGAAATATCATCCAAAGTATTAATGTAGAGATACTGGGTATCGCCCGTGATGCCGCTTTTCTTTGGTGGATGACCGGGGAGAAGAAATATGCTGATTTGGCAGCTTCGGTATTTGACACTTATATGACGGGGATTTATTACCGGAATGTTCCCAAGGATTTGAATCATGGACATCAGCAGACTTTGGTGGGTATGAGCAGTTTTGAAGTCATTCACGAGGATGCTGTGAATGCTTTGGTTCCATTGTATGATTTTTTATATGATTATTTGAAAACCGATAAGGCTGATAAGATGGACATCTATGCCGGAGCATTCAAGAAATGGGCGGATAATATCATTGATAATGGAGTGCCGCATAATAACTGGAATCTGATGCAGGCACGTTATATCATGAGCATCGGCATGATTTTGGAATCTGATGCTTCTTATCCGGATAAAAAGGGAGGCGAGTATTATATTGATTATGTGTTGAATCGTTCTTCCATCCGTCAATGGTCACTGAAACAGCTTGCTGATTATGGTTATGATGCTGAAACCGGTATTTGGGCTGAATGTCCGGGTTATAGTCAGGTAGTTGTCGGGGATTATACGGATATGGTCACTATCTTTGACCGTAATTTGGGTATGGACCTGACCGAGGAGATTCCTGTCATAAAAAAAGCGGTGGCCGCCGACCCGCAATATTTGTTTCCGGATTGTATGACAATGGGTTTTGGCGATACACATCCCGGTAAATTGAATCCTGCTATCTTTGCCCGTATGGTAGCTAATGCCCAGAAACATGGTAAAAAAGATCAGGAAAGACAATTTACTGCTATGTTGAAGTTATTTGATCCCGATGCCTCCAAACCGGCGACTGAAAAGAAAAATGTGAGGGTGGCGGTAACTTCTTTTTTCAGTGACAAGCCTTTGGTAATTGATGATAAGATACCTGCTGGTGATATCAATGATTATGTAACTCCTACTTTTTATGCTCCCAATGCCAGTTGGTTGGTGCAACGCAATGGCATGGACAAACGTCATAGTTTGATGATTGCCCAAAATGCCAGTGAAGGGAATCACATGCATGCCAATGGCATCAGCATGGAACTTTATGGAAAAGGATATCGTCTGGCACCGGATGGAGGTATTGGCTTGACCCTTTATTCCGGTTTGGATTATTTGGAGTATTATAGTCAGTTCCCTGCACACAATACGGTTTGTGTAGATGGAATCTCTTCTTATCCGGTTATGAAAAGCAATCATGCTTTCAAATTATTGAACTGCTACCCCGAAGCAGGGATGAAAGTAGATTATCAGCCTGTGAGTTATAGTGAAGTCTTTTTCCGTGAACCTGAATCACAAGCTGATCAAAACCGTATGATGAGTATTGTGACTACAGGAGAAAAGAACGGATATTATGTCGATATTTTCCGTAGCAGGAAAGTGGAGGGAGGAGATAAAATGCATGATTATTTTTATCATAATATGGGACAAACCATGAACTTGACTGCTGCTGACGGGAGTAGCTTGTTTCTTCAACCAACGGAGGAACTGGCTTTTGCTGGGGCACATATATATGCCTATTCTTATTTGTTTGACAAGAAAAGTGCCGAGACCTCCAAAGATATTAAAACAACGTTTACTATACAGATGCCGGATGAGGATAATATCAGTATGAATATGTGGATGAAAGGTGCTCCTGAACGTAAAGTCTTCTCGGCTTTGAGCCCGATGACTGAAGGATTGAGCCGGATTCCGGATATGCCTTATGCTATCAAAGAGCAACCTACGTTGACTTTTGTAGCCCGCCAACAAGGTGAAGCTTGGAATCGTCCGTTTGTAGCTGTTTATGAACCTTCTTCGGTAAAGGAGCCGGGATGTATTTCCTCCGTTACTTTTCCAGAAGTGGAAAGTGGTGTGGCTGGAAGTCATGTCGGAATTTGTATTCAACAAAAAGAGGGGCGTGTGGACCGGATTATTTCTTCGGATGATGCAGGTCATTTGTGTAAAAGTGGAGAAATGACTGTACAAGCTGCTTATGCATTGTGGGGAAATAAACAAGGCGATGATTGTATTTTCTTTTTGGGAGGAGGTACACTATTGAAAACTCCACATGTTGAAATAAGTTCATTGACAGTAACAGATGTGATGTTGGTGTATAAAGAGGGCGTTTGGAAATATGCAGCTTCTGCACCTTGTAAAGTCAGGATGAATGGAAAAGAATATAATTTGTTGCCCGGACATGATTTACGCAAACTTTGATATAAACTTTCTTTTATAAAGTAATCTTTTTAAATCATCATCCTTTCTTTTTCATACAGCAAATAAGAAGTGGATGATGATTTTTTCTTTTTTTGATAGGGAAAATATATTCCCTTTTCACTATATTTGCATTATTTGATAAACACGAGGTTCCAAATATGTAATACTTCGGTAAATTTTTACCGAAAAATTAAAAGTTAAACAATAGAACCGGCAAAAGTCGGTTCGAAAACATTAAAGAGGTCATTGAA
>OBXA01000997.1_pt1 | contig 18762 bp, 17 predicted proteins | sample 1538121 | NCBI WGS metagenome assembly OBXA01 (sample SAMEA2580133, study PRJEB22360) | human gut metagenome | biome: human gut; feature: human-associated habitat; material: faeces | place: Denmark | collected 2008/2010 | reverse complement strand
AAAAGCAGGTGTGCATACATCATAAGATGCACTTGAAGTTCAATTGTGATAGTTCTTAGACTTTTCTTTCTCTACCCAGCTATCCACAGACACGGATGTCTGTGGAAGTGAGATATGGGACATGGATGTCCCGTATCGAACGGTAGCGGAAACTACCATTACGTATATGAAAAGTCTTAGAAATATCCAATTGAAGCTTCTGGCATCGTTGATGTATGCACACCTGCTTTTCTCATATATGCTGTCGTCCGTACGTTAAGAATGTGTGTTAAACAACAATTTAATCATTCTACTCATTCCTCAGTGCTGTCACCGGGTCACTCTTGGATGCCTTCTTAGAAGGTATCAATCCACCGATAAATGTAAGAAATACACTAAGCAGTATAAGCACTATCGCTGGAATTACAGGAAGTACTGCATTGATGTTGTTCACCCCTGAAAGTGCATGAATAACAGCATTTATAGGAAGCAGGAAAAGTAATGTTATACCTATACCCATAAGTCCTGAGCATAGTCCGATTATACATGTTTCTGCATTAAATACAGCCGATACATTCTTCTTGGAAGCACCTATTGCCCTTAATATTCCTATCTCCTTACGTCTTTCAAGTACACTTATATATGTGATAACACCTATCATAATAGAAGATACTATTAAAGATATAGCCACGAATGCAATCAGCACATAGCTTATAACATTTACTATGGTAGTGACAGATGACATAAGTGTTCCTACCACATCTGTGTAGCTTATAACCTGTTCATCCTTACCCTGTTTTTTCATGCTTGTATTATAGTTATCAAGTATATTTACTATCTTATCCTTACTTTCAAAATCCTTAGGATATATGTCTATTTCACCTGGTACTGACAAATCTGCATAGCCAAGCTTTTTCATATTATTGTCATATGAGGCAACATCCGTATCAGACATAAGTGACTTCATAAGATCTGAAAGGTCACTTTCGTTCATATTCATCTTTATCGCATCTGCGAAGCTGTCTGTATCTATACCAAATGCGCTGCTAAAATCATAGTCATCTGTATCTGTTCCCATGCCCATTGAACCTAGTGCAGCTGCCATATTATTTCCCATAAGCTGCATGGCATTCATCATGGCATCTGTCATAGAGGACATCATCTGTGTCATGACTGCCTCCATAGCCTGCTGCATATTCCCCATGATACTTTCCATCATCTTGTTCATGGCATTCTGTATATTGGCAGTAAACTGTTCCTGCAGACTGTTGAGCATATTGTTTATGACTTTATCAAGAATACCATCTATGTTCTGATATCCATTCTGCTTGGCATATTCTGCGTATCCATCTACTACATCCTTTTTAAATATACTCCAGAGCTGTTCTTTTGATATATCAAATGTCACAGCATCATTCATAAGTTCTTTTGCCGAATCTGATATCTGTTTTCTTGCCTCATCTGTAAGCAGGAACTTAAATACACTTTCTGCTGTTGTATCCTCAATACCATTCTTTTTAATATATTCAAAATATCTGGCTTCAAGCTTGTTTACCTCCTTAAGCACTCTGTCCTGCGATATATTTACATGCATTGAATCAGTAATAAGCTGTCTGATATCCTTACTTAACTGGGCTGATACTTCATCAGAGGACATATATTCCTTGAAACCATATAATACTTCAGATATAGATGCTTTAACTTCATCTGTAAGACTGTCTGATATCAGTTTCTTTACTGTGTCTGCATCTATACTGCCTATATCAAAGTCCATACCATTTTCCCCGAAATCAGAAGATATATCTCCAAAACTATCAGGGTTTAACACTGATGAATCCATAGAATCAAATATAGATGGATCAAATGCCGCTGATATATCATCTGGATTAATCAATGCAGCAAAATCTGGCATACTCATATCATATATACTATCATCCACCTTAAATGCATTACTTATTGCATCTGTATCTATCTGAAAAAGTGATTCCATGTTAAATTTACTTTTACTGTCACTACTTATACCAAACTTTTCACCAGTAAATATGTTGGTATCCTTCTTTTCCTTCTGTGCTTTTACTACATCACTAGCTGCAGAATATTGTATAAGCTGTCTTGTAAGCCCGGATGTATATGCTATACCCGGTGTAAGCATTGCTGCTGTGGTTCCATCAACCTGCTTAACTATACCTGATATTTTCAGATCACTGCCTTTGCTTATCAGCTCCTTCATATATTCTTCATTGCCAGTTTTATCCTTCCATATATCATACTCTGTATCATACTGATAATAATCAGCACTATTCACCACTTTAAAGGTCATGCCAATAAAATCATCATATGAAAAGCTGTCGTTATTCTCAGGAATATCTATCTCTTTTTCTGACATAAATGCAGATATCATATTCTCATATTCAGCATTATCACGCAGACCTAGTGTGTACTCAAGCCTGTCACTTATGTTACCGCTTGAGGAAAGCACAAGAACACATTCGTTATAATTTTGTGGCCAATGTCCTGCTTTTACTTCATACTGTTCTTCATATAAACTGCTGTTTGAGGGCAGCTCATAAAACACATTTGTAGACATGCCAGATGTCATGGAATTCTCATATGATGAAGACATTCCCATCATCTCATACGACTTGTCAGGATTTATCTGCCTATATCCTGTATTATCCTCCCTGTATATCTGAGGAGTTACTATATATTTGTATTCTATGGCATGCACATAATCTTCAATATTTTCCGGATTGCCTTCTATATATGTTTTAAGCGATGCCAGATCGTTGGTACTCATCTTAGAGAACATATCAGAAACAACAGGTGTAACACCGATATCGTTCTCCTTTTTGTTGTCACCTGATGCTGACATACCGACCATCATCGCTGTAAGATCAAAGCCCGTACTTTGTATCTGTAACGGATATTCTGACAAAGTATCCTCTTCCATCGCACTTATATATCCACTGACACCATTAGATATTGAAAGAATAAGTGCTATACCTATAATTCCTATAGAACCTGCAAACGATGTAAGAAGAGTCCTTGCCTTTTTAGTCTTAAGATTCTGAAAGCTTAATGAAAGTGCTGTAAGAAACGACATTGACGACTTTCCCATATTCTTGTGCACCGGTTTTTCTATAATATTTTCATCTATCTCTAACGGATCAGAATCCGATAATATCTTTCCATCTTTAACTTCTACTATTCTTGTAGCATATTCATAAGCCAGCTCAGGGTTATGAGTTACCATAACTACAAGTCTGTCCTTTGATACCTCTTTTAAAAGCTCCATAACCTGTACGCTTGTTTCACTGTCAAGTGCTCCTGTAGGTTCATCTGCAAGAAGAATATCTGGATTATTAACAAGTGCTCTGGCTATGGCAACTCTTTGCATCTGTCCACCTGACATCTGGCTTGGCTTTTTATGTATCTGCTCTCCAAGTCCTACCTTTTCTAGCGCCTCTTTAGCACGTTTTCTTCTTTCAGTCCTTGATATGCCTGATATTGTAAGTGCAAGCTCAACATTAGAAAGAACCGTCTGATGAGGTATAAGATTATAGCTCTGGAACACAAAACCTATCGTATGATTACGATATGAATCCCAGTCTCTGTCTTTATATTTTTTAGTTGATATTCCATTGATGATAAGATCCCCACTGTCGTATCTGTCAAGGCCGCCTATAATATTAAGAAGCGTGGTTTTTCCTGAACCACTTGGACCTAACACTGCAACGAATTCACTATCCCTTAGATTCAGCGACACATCATCAAGTGCTTTCTGTACTAACTTTCCTGTTCTATATTCCTTACGGATGTGTTGAATCTGAAGCATTATCTATCTCCTGTTCATTTATTATCATAATTAAATTTTATTATAAAACAATGTATACTTTTATTACAATACACTTTGGTTATAAAAATATTACTATTTTATAACATTTTCATAAAGTTATCTATATTTTTTCTACTACATGCCGTTACATAAGCATGTTATAATTATAAAATAAAATACTAGGAGGTATACAAATATGTGGGCTTATGAAAGTGTTTTTTATCAGATATATCCTCTGGGATTGTGCGGTGCGCCTTATGATAATGATGGTGTCCTTACACATCGTATCCTTAAGGTCAATGACTGGATTCCCCATATTAAAAAGCTGGGTGCCAATGCAATATATTTCTCCCCTGTATTTGAATCTGATACGCACGGATATAATACCCGTGACTATACAACAATAGATAAAAGACTTGGAACCAATGAAGATTTTGCCAACGTATGCTCTAATCTGCACAAGGAAGGAATCAAGGTTGTTCTTGATGGTGTATTTAACCACGTAGGTCGTGGCTTCTGGGCTTTTCAGGACGTTCTTAAAAACCGTGAGAATTCTGCTTATGTTAACTGGTTTGCAAGAATAGACTTTAATGGCAACTCAAACTATAATGATGGTCTATGGTATGAAGGCTGGGAGGGCTGCTATGACCTCGTAAAGCTCAATCTATATAATGAGGATGTTATACAGCATATTTTTTCTGCCATAAAAGGATGGGTAGATGAATTCGATATAGATGGCTTAAGACTTGATGTGGCTTACTGCCTGAATCATGACTTTTTAAGAAGACTCCGCTCCTTCTGCGATTCGCTAAAGCCTGATTTCTTTCTTCTTGGTGAAACTCTTCATGGTGACTATAACCAGATTATGAATGATGAAATGTTACATTCTGTAACCAATTACGAATGTTACAAAGGTCTTTATTCAAGCTTTAACTGCATGAATATGTTTGAAATAAACCATTCATTATTACGACAGTTCGGACCAGAAAACTGGACTCTTTATAAGGGAAAGCATCTGCTCTCCTTTGTTGACAATCATGATGTAACAAGAGTTGCCAGTATTCTTAATAACGCTAACCACCTTCCTCTCATATACACCCTTGCATTCGGAATGCCTGGTATTCCTTGTGTATACTATGGCAGTGAATGGGGTGCAACAGGAAGAAAAGAGGATGGTGATCCTGCTCTGCGTGTTTCCTTTGATACGCCTATATGGAATGACCTCACAACATTTATATCAAAGCTGGCTGTCGCGAAGAAGTCGTCAAATGCACTGAATTACGGAAGTTTCTCATCTATCGTGCTCACCAATGAGCAGTGCATCTTCTTACGTCAGTATAATGATGAACGTGTTCTTGTTGCCATAAATGCATCCGAGCAGCCTTACTTTGCTTCGTTTAATATCGGAACTGATACATGTACTGACCTTATAAGTGGCAGCGAAATTAAGCTTAATAACGGAATGGAACTTCCTGGATATAGTAGTTTTATGCTTCGTCCATTCTCTTAAGCTCCGGAAGTACTGTACATAGCATTGTTATAAAACAGATACTTCCTCCTATTACATTGGATACTGGCTCAGCCAGAAATACTCCTGCTGTTCCCATATTAAATGTATATGGCATAATATATGTAAGAGGCACGACTATAATTACTTTTCTTAATAATGAAAAGAATATGGCGTGCTTCTTTTTGTTAAGTGACTTAAATACTGTCTGTCCGATATATTGCAGATCCATAAATATAAATGCTGCAAAATACTGCTTTAATGCAACAATAGCATCACTAAGCAGGCTGCTGTCTGAGCTGAATATACTTATTAATGCTCCCGGTGCAAATATAATAATGCTCCACATAACAGCCGTATAAGCCAATGTCATAATACCAAGAACCGCTATTGCTTTTCTGATACGTGTGGGCTTTCCTGCACCATAATTATAACTGATAACTGGCGAAGAACCTTCATTAATAGCATGAATCGGAGTATCCACAAGCTGTCTTACACTAGATACTATTGTCATTACTGATATGTAAATATCTCCTCCTGTTACTGCCAATACATTATTGCAGCATATTGTAACAAGGCTGTTAGTAACCTGCATTATAAATCCCGCTGTGCCAAGACTGATAATATTCTTAGCATAACCTGCACACTCTGCAAGCTCATTTTTCTTTAAAAATCTCATCTTTAATTCGGATTTATGTGTCAGGAAATATATTGTAAACATCGCTGAAAAGCATTGTGAAATAACTGTTGCTACTGCTGCTCCCTTTACGCCTAAGCCAAAAACAAATATAAATAGTGGATCCAGTATAAAATTAAGAACTGCTCCTATTGCAACTGATATCATACCAGTTGTAGAATATCCCTGTGCATTAATATATGGATTTAGTCCTAAGGCAAGCATAGATGGTATTGTTCCTATAAGATAAATCATCATATATGGATATGCATAAACTATTGTACTATCTGATGCGCCAAACACCATGAGAATTGGTTTTGAAAACAGCATACCGCATGACATCAATATAAAAGCACCTGCACAGAGCATTGAAAATGAAGTATCCATAATAAGTGCAGCTTCTTTATTTTTCTTTCTTCCCCTGTATATCGAAAACAGAGGTGTTCCACCGCTTCCAAACAAGTTAGCAAATGCTGTAATAATAACAATTACCGGGAAGCATATTCCAACTGCACCTATAGCTGTTGTACCGATATGTGGTATACGTGCAATATATATCCTGTCTACTACGTTATACAAAAGATTCAATAACTGTGCTACAAGCATAGGGATTGATGCACTTAAAATATTATCTGTAATTGTTCCATTCTCAAAGTCTATTTTTTTCATTTCTATTACCTGTCCTGCGTATTATATTATACTGCATATTATCATACTGTTTTACATAATATTTTCCTCTATTATACATATTCATCTGGAAATTTCAATTTCTAAAATTTCAGTTTCTAATAATCATTTCTGTTCAAGCTTCTTTATGCTATGTCACAGACTAAGCGCTGTTCTAACAGCTTATAACTCTTCCTGTTCTAGCTGTAACCCTGTGTGAGATTGATATAACAGTCCTGTTTTCAGATACATTTTTTAATGCCTTTAGTACTTCTCTTTCTGTATCAGCATCAAGATTAGCAGTTATCTCATCTAAAAGCAGAAGCTGTGGATTAGCAGCAGTTGCCCTTGCAATAGACAATAACTGCCATTGTCCCTGCGAAAATATTTCCTGTGTGCAGGGTGTATCATATCCCTTATCAAAGCTCATAATTGTATCGTGAAGTCCTGCAAGCCTGGCTGCATTCACAACCTCATCCATAGATATAGCTTCATCATATAATGTAATCTGGTCTTTAACTGTTCCTGGCACCATATGAAATGTCTGTTCAACATAACCAAATATTCTTCTTTTCATATTATCAGGTATATTACTAGAATCAATTCCATCAATTAGTATCTGTCCCTTTAAAGGCCTGTATAAGCCTAAAAGCAGCTTGAATATTGTGCTCTTTCCCGCACCTGTCCTTCCCTGCAGTGTAACCTGTTCACCCATATCAACATTGAAGCTCTTATCTTTAATTATAATATGGTCAGCTTCATATCCGAAAGTTACATTATTAAACTTGACATATGGTGTGCAGGCTTTTCTAGCTTTTAATTCTTCACTATTATTGATGCTAGCTGTCTGTGTTTCTAACGCAGCATTAATATCTGCACTTATATCAGCATTAAAATCCGCCATAATATCTGCTTTAATATCAACATTAAAATCTGCCTTAATATCTGCTTTAACATCTTCAAATGCCGGGAGTGCAAAGAATTCATTTATTCTTCTTACACCGGCAATTGCTGACTGTATAGTCTGGATTTCCATACCAAGGCTCTCAACTGGTGCAAATATCTGTGATATGTAGTTAATAACAGCTACCGCCGTGCCTGCCGACATGCCAAAAAGTGTAAGAGCCTTTGCATTGCCCGATGCTGAAAACAACATAACTACCGCTACTACAATTGCATTTAGTATAAGAATAACCGGTGAATATATGGCATCGTAAAAGTTGGTCTTTTCCATAGCCTTATAGCTGTCACCTATATATTCATCATATTTTTTCTCCATATACTTTTCCTTGCCAAGATTATGTATTGTACGGATGTTATGTAGTGTTTCCGGTACATGTCCCGAAGCCTTGCTTACTGCACGCCGGTTTCGCAGCTGGGCTTCAAGCATATTCCTCTGCACATATCGGGTAAACCAGAATATAAATGGCAGTAATATAAGCAATAATATTGCAAGCCCTTTATTTCTGAACCATATAACTGCAAGAATACTTATTATCTTACATGTATCCGCAAACATACTGACTATACCTGAGGTAAACAGATTCTCTACAGTATCAACATCACCAACGAATCTTGACACTACAGCTCCCGGCTCCTGACGGTTTAATGAATCTGCTGTCAGTCTGGTAAAATGCTCCATAAGACCACTACGCAGAGCATGCGTTATCTTTTGGCCAAATACAGTAAGAAGCCCTTCCCTTGCAGCCTCCATAAGACCTGTGATCACAGTAAATACCATATAAAGAAATATAAGATATAAAGGAACCTGACATCCTGCTGCCAATGTATCTACTATTCTTCCAAGTACAAGCGGTGGATAAAGTGCAGTTATAACTGCACCACATACTGCTGTTATAATACCAAGTGAAAGCCACTTTTTCTTTATTGTAGTGTGCAATATTATTGAGCCTACACTAAGTACTTTGCCGCCATTATCAACATTACTATTATGTTTACTCATACTTATCCACTACCCTTCTGCTGTTTTCCACTACCTTTGCTGCAGCCAGCCCTTCATTCTCTGTTTCTACAGTTCTGCATTCTTCAACACTTACCGTTTCATACATTTTTCTGTAGCCAGGACATTCCAACATAAGTTCTTTATGTGTTCCAACATTTGCCTTACCGGCATCCATCCATATAACCTTATCCATCTTCGGAAACATATAGAGACGATGAGATATAAGAATAACGATATTATCTGATGCCATATCTTTAAGCTTCTTATATATCTGTTCCTCTGTATTCCTATCGAGTGCTGAAAATGGATCATCAAGCACCTGCACCAGCTTCTTATGGCAAAGCATTCTTGCAAGTGCTATTCTTTGTGCCTGTCCACCCGACAGCCTGATTCCTTCACTTCCAATAATGGTATCTGCTCCCTGCTCCATAGCCTCAACCTCTTTATCCATGCATACTGCCCTGAGGTATTCAAAAACATCATAATCATCACCTAACAACACATTATTCCTTACAGAATCGTTAAATAATTCAGGATCATGTCCAAGATAACTTATTATTCCCGACCTTACATTATCCGCAGCGTTTCTTAGCTCACATCCGTTATATCTGATACTTCCCTCATATGGATATTCACACAGAAATGTCCTTCCAAGTGTTGACTTACCACTAGCAACCGGACCTGTAACACCTATGATCTGTCCCGGCTCTGCAGTAAAGGAAATACCATTATATACATTTTTTCCATCTGGATATGTAAAGCTTAAGTTTTGTACCTCAAGCCTTCCTGATGTCTGATTTTTACAATCTGTATCCTTAGCCTGAATAACCATAAGCGGCTTAATACGTTTCCATGAAACCTGTGCCTTATGAACTGCATTAAACAGCTTCGCCGCCTTCGAGGACTTATCAGATAACTTTATAAAGCAGGTTAGGAATGTTGTAAATGCTGCAATATCCCAGGTTCTCCATCCTGTTCCAAGTACATTTCTGCTGCCAAAATATAATATAAATAAAATGCCCATCATAGATATTATTCTATATAATGGTGTAAGAGAAGAATTCCATATATTAGCATAAATAGCTGATTTCTCATACTCAGCCAGATTATCTTCGTACGCATTTTTTCTGTTAACTTCCCTGCCATAAACTCTGTAGGTTATAGCATTGGAGGCTCTGTCGAGTGTTGCATTACTAAGGATACCAGATTGTTTTTTATACGCAGAACCTGTTTTCTGGACTATTACTTTCATCTTTTCAGCAATGATATAAGATATAGGTGGAAATATCATTGCAATAAATGCCAGCCTTACATCATATACAAGCAACATTCCTGCATATGCAGCCAGCGCTACGCCTGTATCAAATATTTCTGTTGTAAACTTTCTCATGCCTTCAGCACAATCATCTACATCAAGTATGGCCTTTGTCATAATATCACCCATACCTTCACCTTCAAGCTCTGTCCTGCTCTTTAATACAAGTGTTCCATATAATATTTTCTTCATTCTTCTATTAACATTATTGGCGAATCTACGAACATAAAAACGTTTTATATATCTTGATACCTGAACTACTCCAATTGAAATCACATATGCAATAACAAGTATAAGCATATCCTTGTATACAGCATTCTTTGCCAATATATCTATAAGACAGCCTGCCATTTTTCCTTCAAACCATGGTCCAAACAAAAGTCCAAGATTGTATATAAAACCTGACACAGTTATTATAAGCAGTACCTTCCACTCTTCTTTAAAATATGATAGTATTCTGTCGGCTTTAAATGTTTTATGCGCGGTCACATTTTTGTTATCTGAAGGATTTACTCCATTATTTCTTAATTTAAAATCCAATCTCATCTGGTGCCACAGAACATTTCCATGAGTGGATTTATCTGTTATCCCCTCATCAACGAATCCAAACTTGGAATAATATGGAACAAGGCTTTCTTTACATGTTAATACAAGCCCTTTCCGGTTCTGTTTTCTGGCATCTAAGATGGCCTTCTTAATCAGCTCTTTCGCATATCCACATCTGCGATATTCAGGAAGAGTATTTACACCAAAAATCATCTGCCATGCACCATTCTCATTATGCATTGATGCATTTTCATACATCTCATCTGTAAGATCAGCCTCATCCGTAACAAAACCATCTACAAACGCAATGAGTTTATCATCATCAAACATAAGCCAGAAATGATTTCCATAATATTTTATTCTCTGCTCAAATTCTTCTTTAGTTGCTGCCTCTAAAACAGGAAAACACTCGGATTCAACCGATGCAATATCGTCTAAATCAGCCATTGTTGCATATCTTATATTCACAATCATTCCTTCTTTACTATGATTTTTTCATTATAGCTTCCTATAAGACAGATAATGCACATTATATGCGTATTTCTAATACTTTCTACTCTATCACATACTCGTACATTCTAAACTGCCTGTTTCCAACCACCTCATAAAATATGTTTTCAGTACTTACATATTTAAAGCCAGCTCTGATATATAACTTGTCGGCTAGTGTGTTCTTATCTATTACATCAAGATGAATGGCTTCAATGTTTTCTAACTTAGCATATGATATTAAGTTTTTTACAAATTGAGTAGCAAGACCCATACCGCGGTACTCATATCGCACTGCGAGAGCATGGATTATCCATACATTATTATCTCTTTCATTTACTTTCCACGCTACCTTTTTATACTCTTTATTAGAATTACTGTTAACTATGGCACACGCCTTAATTATTCCTTCATCTCTTAATACGAACAACTCTTTCTTAACAATACCAGCCATTAAAAAATCTGCTGAAGGATGTACACCCTTTTCCCAGTCAGGAAAAGAAGGTTCTTCTTTGCTTTTATCTATTAAATCCCAATAGAGATTTTCTATCTCATTAAAATCCTCCAGGCATGCTAATTCAAAATTCATATATCTGTCTCCTAATTTTTATTTAACTCCAGCTCTTCCAGACATCCGGCTGGTATCCAAGTGTTGATGCTTTTCCACTAGTCTCTCAAAAGAGGCTTCAAAGTTTAAATCATCCTTATCACTTCTTTTTCTTGGACCTTTCATGTGGTTTTTACTGCTTGCCCGCCTTGCTTTTTTGCTTAAGTGTCTTTCCATCAACATAAGGTCAATATTTTCATTTGTATACCATTTCCCGGACTGATGAATGGCATATGCACCCTTACTTAATGCCATGGCAGCAACACCATAATCCTGCGTAACTACTAAATCTCCTTTTTCACAAAGGCTTATTAACTTAAAATCAACCGCATCAGCTCCGGCACCCACATATACCACTTCTGAATAGTCTGATGTAAGATAATGATTAGTATCACACAAAAGCGTTACGGCAATATTATGACTCTTAGCTATTCTTTCAACTATCCCTATCACAGGGCATGCGTCAGCATCTACATATATATGCATACTCTTATCTCTTTCATTCACAATCAATTGTTATATACATTTAGGAACAGTCTCTATTTCATTCCCACAGATAACTTATACCAGCGTTTTATGTATGGATCATCAAAAAGCTCAAGGTCGTTTTCTGTAAGTCTCACGAAAAGATCGGTAAGCCCGTCATACTCATTAATGTCTCCTGCAGGATACAGTTTCCAGTTTAGCTGCTCTAATGTCCAGTTACTCTTAACTGAATTGTGAAGCATAGACGTTGTCGCATAATTAGACGGGTTATCCTCTCCTCCAATGGCAATAGGAATGATGTGGTCAATTGTTGGGACCAGTTCCCAGTAGGCACTGTGACATTCTTCCATCTTCCAATGGCTCTGATATGGAAATGCATCCGGCATGTAATATGATAACACCTTTAACAATCCCGGATTAACAAGCTTTTCCCCGGTATATCTGTCTATAAATCCGTCTCTTACAAACTGCTCATACTTTTCCTTATCTGTATAGCTTCTTCCCTCCGGTTTTAACTTCTTAAATGGGTATTCCTTATTTATTACATTCTTTGCCGATTCGATATTACCTGTGAGAATACTCTCTGCACTTTGTTTGATTGTTGTAATCTTATACATAAAAACGCACCTGCTTTCCTTTATCAGTTTTATAAACAGGAATTTAGCAATTTCTAATTTTTTTGACGTTTCGGTTCATTAAATGCCTGCCAAAGTGTTTATATAAAAATGCTTTTATCGCAGACATTTCTTGATGGTATGCTTTTAGCAAGTCATCAGGCGAATCATAGACTCCAAAATCTTGATTAATTCCTTCACTCTGAATATATGTATTATTTCTATCAAAATCTATAATTGGATTTTTGAAGTCTTTTACGGCTACACCATAACCACAAAATGCACCTTTACAATCACTATTTTTTTCCTGTAATTTTTGTAAATACTTTTTATCAAGAATAAACGCCTCTAACTCATACCATCTATCCTCAAAGTAAACTTCAACCCAACTATGAAATACATTTTGTGGTGCATTTTTATAGACAACCCCTGTCATTGCTCCCTTTTGTAATTTTTTATCAATGGTGAATCCATGTACCCTGCAAGGAATATTGCATGCCCTTAGTATTGCCATAAACAATGTTCCTTTTGTATTACATTGTCCATAACCATCTGCCAAAACCTTTGATGCAGGAACATTATCATCAATATTATATCCAAACAATATTTCATCCCTAACAAAATCATAAATCGATTTTAAGCGTTCAAATTCATTTATATTTTTCCATCTTCTTTCCCGAATTAACTGCTGTATGTTTGCGTTGGAATAATCTAACATTTTTGTTTCTTTTAAATATTTGTCCATAATGCACCTTCACAAATTGAAGTTTCCACTTTCCTGTACTTATGATTTTTCATCAAAGCGGCTGCATCATTTCAAGAATAATGCCATCCGGGTCTCTAAAATAAAAAGCTCGACTTTCCCCAAATCCATCTGCTCTAAAGTCGAAATACTGCGGTTCAGACAAGCAATCCACATGATTTTCGATAATGGTTTTGTAGACCGAATCAATATCATCCGTGTAGAAGCATACTTCTGAGATAGAGGTTGTAAACAAATCCGATTGTGCTTTATGGATTTCGCTGTCTACAAACTGAATCAATTCAATCGGTGGTGCTTCAAGAGCCTTCGAACCATTCAAATATGCAACCCTTGCTTTACAATTTTCCTTACGGAACATTTTATCTGTCTCTTCGCCTTCCATAAAGATTTCACCCTGTAATTTAAGCCCAAGAATATCTCTGTAGAAAGCAATCGAGCGATCCAAATCAGAAACGGTTAATCCAATGTGATAAATTCTTCCAACCATATATATATTCCTCCTACAATTTCTTTATTTCGTAAAACTGGAATTTACCTTCCGCTCATATAAAATATATCAATAGCTTTACTTGCAAACTCTGCTGTGCCAACTCCTCCAACATCATCAATATTTTCCGTAAGTTCTCCTCCACCGGCATACATTCTTCCAAGACCGCATAAAATCTTATCAGAACATGTATAAAAATGATCTGTAATATAATCCTGAAGTTTCCTTACCTGCAACTGCACCTGTTCATCTTCTGGGTCCATTTCTTTCATTTGTCCGAATTCAACAAATAATTGCATAAACTCATTTGCAACAGTAGCTTCATCGTCTTTCGTCCAGTTCTTTATTTTCTCTTCAAACTCCTTATACTCAGAGGTTTGTCCCCATTGTTCTTTTGCTCGTTTAGAATACTCATCAATCTTTGTTGTATCAAATACTTTAAAATCCATATATTTCACTCCTATTCCTTTTATTCCTCGAGCGAAACTAATAAGATTTTCAAGATGCTCTTTTTTCATAGTTAGTAATTCAATCTGCTGCTCTAATGCTTTGTTCCTGTCAAAGTTAGGGGCATCAATTATCTTTTTAATCTCCTTAAGCGGAAATTCCAATTCTTTAAACAGTAAAATTTGTTGCAGCCTTTCCAAGGATGTATCGTCATACAACCTATAACCTGACTCTGTATATTCAATAGGTTTTAAGAGACCAATGGTATCATAATACTGCAGAGTGCGTATACTCACTCCTGTTAATTTACTTACCTCATTCACTGTCATCATTGTCATTTCCTCCTCTCGATAAACATATCGTAAACTATTACGTTGTGTAGGAGTCAATAGTTTTTCAAAGAAATTTTCAAAATTAACAGCTTGATAAATTTCGATTTTTCAAAGTCATTATATTGGTAATACAGAAATCCCCATATTATCTAACCTAACAATTTCTATTTTAGCAAATAAAATATTCAAAATTCAAACCACTTTTGATGTGATTGTTAATCATATTCCTTTCGCATTGACCAAATAATTCTTTTACCTTATCAATAACTTCCGTAACATCATCACTTTCAAATATTACCTCTTTTTCTTTGTTTAACAACTGCGTTTACATCCACACATATGAAAGCAATTTTTTCTTAAGCGCATTATAAACAACTAATGTCGCTTTGACATCCTCTAAACTATCGTGAGCCAACTCATCAAAATTATAACCATAATAACATGCCGCATTTGTTAGCTTTTGATATGTATGGTTACCATAATAATTGTTTCATTCTCCATATATCTTAGCAAATTCTATCATTGGATCGTATATTATAGTACCATGTTTAAACCTAATTCCTGCATTAGCTAAAAATGCATAGTCAAAATCAACATTATAGGCTATCCGCTCGACACAGCCATCAAATACAGCTTATCTTACAGAAATATTAGTTATTACTCCTTTGTAATTTTCTTTTATTATATGAATCTTCATCAATAGCTCCAGAAGCCAACATTCTTTCTGACCATAACTGAAGTGTTTCAACATTTACCGATATTTTTTCTAATTCCTCCTGAATATATATGAAATCATCTAATTCGTCGTTATCAATTATACCATCAGCTGTAATCTCAATGAGGCGTTCCTGCTTCTTGTTCATCTTATTAAGAGAAGCTACCGTTTCAAGTATAATCTGAGGGAGCTCTTTCATTTTAATCTCTGGAACATATTGCTGTCCAATTGGACACTGATTTGAGCAATAATAATTACACAATTCCGGTGATTTATACTTATCAGCCATTATGAGTACTTCTTCCGGATGTGGCAGCACCTTCTCACTGTCTATTTTTCAATTCTCTCTGGAGGCACGCACTCTAAAAGTTCACTTGCCTTTTCTCGGCTAAGTCCTAGCTCCTCTCTTTTTAACTGGTATACATTCTTATTCTCTTTAATTGATGCTCTTCCCATTCCTTATTCCCTCACTTAAAATCTTACTGTATCTTTGCTATAATTCCTTCTTCTGTTATAGTTTGCAGACATTCCATAGGCACATCTGAATGCATTATCTGCCATACCTGTTGCATACCCGGAGCTAAAGATTTTTTTGGATAATCTTTTTCCGATATCCAATACACCCTTCCTTCATCTGATGAAATAAGTTTGCCTTCAAACTCATCTGTCCTGTATAAAAAACCTACATTTCGTACATCACCTGATATCCAATGATATATTCCCATTAACTTAGGATTTTTAATTGTAAGTCCAGTTTCTTCAAATACTTCCCTGATAACTGACTCTATAAAAGTCTCCCCTGCCTCTACATGACCACCTGGGAAAGTCGTACCAGAATAATTCTTGCCCACTTTATCCAAGGCCAGTACATTTCCTTTATTATCACTAATCATGCACCTGTTCATGAATACTACTTTTTCTATCATCTGTTACTCCATTTAATATAGCTTATCAACTTCTTTTTCATATGCTGCTTCTGTATCTCTGTCAAACAGAACAAAATATATTTCTTCTATTTGCTTTGGAAATTCCTGCTCAAATCTTGCCACAACATTTACAGCAATGTGTGCTGCCAGTTTAACAGGAAAACCATAAACACCTGTTGATATAGATGGAAACGCTATTCTTTTTATACCTTTTTCCATTGCAAGTTTAAGCGAATGATAATAACAGCTGGCAAGCAACTGCTCCTCATTATCCTTTCCGCCTCTCCATATAGGTCCGACTGTATGTATAACATAATCACATGGCAGATTATAGCCTTTGGTAATCTTTGCTTCTCCTGTTTCACATCCATGAAGCATCCTACATTCTTTTAAAAGATCAGGACCTGCTACCCTGTGAATTGCTCCATCAACACCGCCACCACCTAAGAGACTGTTATTTGCTGCATTTACTATAACGTCAACATAATCTATTTTTGTTATATCACCGAGAACTGTTTTAATCATCGTAATTTCTCCCAAATATTTTCTTTAAATAATTCCCCATTATACCGTCAATTGTACCACCGCCAATATCGCCTTCAATTACTCTTTTTCTTCCATCCTTATAAGTAATCTGCAAAGTATATCCATATCCGTCGCAAACTTGTGCTTCCATAATATTCTTTTTCCATAATGGTGCACCAAATAACTTTTGATATTTATTGTATAATCTTAATACATTCTCTTTTTTTGTTACGCATATGTCTTTGTATGTGTAACGATTAGATTCTCCTTGATATGTATATTCAATCCACCTACCATCCGGATATATCTCATACACATATCTTCTTTTCATATCTATTGTTCCTAACCCGAAATCTTCTACCTTAAAGCGTATTTTCTTAATATACATTCCCGGCAACAAATCTAGCGACCATCTGTATCCGCATTCCTGACAGCCATAATCTTCGTGCGGCTGGTCATCAAGCATAATGCTACCACCATATATTATTTTATTGTTATCAATTAATTCTCTGATTTCATTATTGTCAGGTTGTATTCCATAATATATTGGTGCTACATTCTCTGAATCACACTTAGGACATTTCACTATCATTTATCTGCTTCTTCCTTACTATATTGACAATTCCTTCTTCAGCTACTTCCCAAACTTCAATATCTTCTAATAAATGTCCGTAGATACGGCAATAGTACTCCGCAAGACTCTCACCTGTCCTTAACCTAACATCTTTCTTCATTGCCAGTATTTTCCTTGCATTATAATTAACACTCCTTAAATAAAGAACAGCTTCATTAAGAGTAGACATTTTTGCACTTGGAACATTTCCACCATTTGTCCATGTATAACACTTACATTCTATAATAATGTCTCCATCTGCTGACACAACATCAAATCTATGTTCCTTTAGCGGATTGCCTACAAGCACAACTTTCTCCTCATCAAATGGCATATTAAATGTTTTCTGAGCAATTGATAATACTTTTCTTTGAAAATCCTTACCTACCTTTGGATTGTCACTATTAGAATTCATTCGTATTCACCTATCCTAAAACCAATATAGTTATTATATCAGATTTGTTACAATATGTCCTTTTAATTAGATGTTTTGTTACACTTAAAATTTTAGGTATGTAACATCCATATATTCATCAGAAATTTTGTTACAACAGTAACAAAAAAAATGGCTTGTTACTACACCTTAACAAGTCATTTTCAATCTGATTAATATATAAAAAGATATATTTTTGTGCCATAATATAAGCTAAGAAATCTCCTTGCAAGATTCAATTCTGTTTTCTCACACATAATCACATTTTCAATACATATGAATATTCTCTTATTCTTAATGAAATTCCATTCCGTAGCATTGATATTTCTGAAAATGCCGTATCAGCCGGAACCGGTAACTTCCTTGTAGACGGACCGAAAGAGACTGTACGCATAGATGAATCTATCCTGCCGGAAGATACTACTTTCGGTGTCCGCATTAGTGGTGACAGTATGGAACCTGAATTCCACGATGGTCAGATTGCATGGGTATTACAACAGGAATCTGTTGCTAATGGAGAAATCGGCATATTCGCTCTAAACGGAGAAGCCTACATCAAGAAATTACAAAACGATAAAGACGGAATTTTCCTTATCTCGCTTAATGAAAAGTATGCACCTATCAAGGTTGGAGAAAACGACCGCTTAGACATATTTGGAAAAGTTCTTGGAAAATCTGATGCTTCTGCTATCACAGGACATTGCTGATAAAATTGCAAGTTCTTTTTATTGGACACATTATTTTGCATAATTGAAAATAAGAAAATATCTATAGAACTGAAAGAAGGGATTTTTATGGCGGTTACTAATAATATCAGAGAAATCCGGGAACAGCGTGG
>OBXA01000992.1_pt1 | contig 18780 bp, 16 predicted proteins | sample 1538121 | NCBI WGS metagenome assembly OBXA01 (sample SAMEA2580133, study PRJEB22360) | human gut metagenome | biome: human gut; feature: human-associated habitat; material: faeces | place: Denmark | collected 2008/2010 | reverse complement strand
TATCGACTTCGAAAGACGGGGCCCTCCCGCCCCCCGCCACTTTGTGGGCGACGACGAGAAGGTGGATCTCCATCCCGCTCAGGAAGTGGTCGACCGCCTCGCCGCGGAAGGGAAGTCGATTCTCTACCTCGCCGTCGGCGGCCGCCTTGCGGGCGTCCTCGGCATTGAGGATCCGGTCCGTCCTGAAGCAGTCGACGCCATCAAAGCGCTTCGCGAACGCGGCATCCGCCGCATCATCATGCTCACGGGCGACGACAACCGCACGGCCGCGCACGTTGCGGCGAAGCTCGGTCTCGACGGCTACCGCGCGCAGGTGCTCCCGCAGGACAAGGCCCGTCATGTGCTCGACCTCAAGGCCGAGGGCTGCCGCGTGCTGATGGTGGGCGACGGCATCAACGATTCGCCGGCGCTTTCCGCCGCGCACGTGGGCGCCACGCTTCGCGACGGCACCGACATTGCGCAGGAAGTGGCCGACGTAGTGCTCACCCGCAACAGCCTCCTTGACCTCCCGACCGCGATTGATCTCGGCTGCGCGACCATGGGCCGCATCCGCCAGAACTTCGCCGTCTCGGTGAGCCTCAATACGGGCTTCCTCGCGGGAGGCCTCATGGGCGTCCTGATGCCTGCCGTGGGCGCGCTCCTGCACAACGCCACCACGATCGGCGTCTGCCTCAACGCCATGCGTCCGACCCTCGGCACAACAAGAAGCTTCACGGAAACCGTGAAGGAAATCGAAGCCAATATGAGGGGCACGCTCACGAAGATCTCGAACAACGCCCCTGAAAGCGAACGTCCGATCGACCTTCCCTTCACTGCTCCCGCGAAATAAACGAAAGGATAAGAAAAATGCTTGACCCCCGTACTTTCGTGCGTTCCGTCACTCACGGGCGCGCGCGCATCCGCCACGCGTCCTTGAAGGGCCTTTCCGCCGATGAAGCCAAGGTGATTGCCGACATGGTCGAAGGCTTTGACGGCATTACGTCCGTCTCGATCAACCCTCGCGTGGGCTCGCTCCTCGTGACCTGGGACGAATCGCAGACGAATGCCGAGGCGCTTCTTCAGGCGGCGGCCTTCTTCCTTCCGGAGGATTCCTCCGCTCCTCAGACGGAAGTCTCAGACGCGGATGCTGTCCCCGAAGCTGAAGGCGCAGCCGGGACCGAGGCCGAATCCGCAGCACCCAAGAAAAAGTGCCTCAGGGAATCGGCCAACGCCCCTGCCGGCCCGGCGCTCGCCGCTGCTGAAGATGCCGCAGGCCGCGCGCTCCTCGCCGTGAGCCCCATCATTGCGCCCGACCAGAAGAAGGGCGGCAGAACGAAGCGCGTGACGCAGAACCGCCTGATGCTCGCGGCATACGGCGCATCGCTTGCGTCGCTCTTCGTGAAGAGCACTCCGCTTCATGTCGGACTCGGCGTCCTTTACACTCTCTTCCTCGGCGTGCATCTCTATCAGCACCGCCGCGTGCTTTAAGGAAGATACAAAGGATTTCAAATGAAGCTCTGGCTCAGGATTCCGCAGGGACTGGCCGCCCTCCTTCTTTCAGCGGCTGCCGTTTCCCTTCTTCTCTTTGCCGGAGCGCTTCTTCTTGGAATCGCCGCGGCGGCGCTCCTTGCCGCCGCGGGCCTTTATCTTGCCGCGCCCGAAAACGCGAGAAAAACCTTTTCGCTTCTGATTGAGCGCGTTGATGCCTGGATTGCCGCCATGCAGTCGATTGTCGACAATGCCGGGAATCTCGTCCAATCCTTTACAAATTCCCGCGCCGCCGCTCCCGAAGAGGAACCAGCGGCGAACGCCCCCGCGCATCACGCCGGCAGCCCCGCGAATCATGAGGCACCGGCAGTTCCCCCGCAGGAAGAGAAGCACTCGGAACATTGACGCCGTCCTTGCGTCGCTTCGGGTTCCTTCATCCCGCCGCTCGCGTTGCTGTCCGACGACGACACCCCTCCCGCCAGGGCCCAAGAACCCTCTTCTTTCGGCGCCCAGCTTTGCCTCGCTTCTTTGAATATCACGCATTCGAGCTTCGTGAAGCTTGTTTTCACACGAAAAGCTTCTCCTCGCGCTTTCCCTATCCTCCCCGGACAAGACCCCTACCTCTATCTTGATATCGGGCAAATATTTCCGGAAACTTACAAACCCGGGACGGGAAACCCCTCTTTCCCATCGATTCAGCCGACGCTGTCCAATGCGATTTTAATTTGAAGTTTTATCCAAAACTTCAAATAGTTGCATTTGTCCAAGGCCCCTTGCTCCCGCGCGCGCCATTACCTTATCTGAAGCCCCTCAAACGCGTTTCTGCCAGTAAAAATGTATCTGAATTTGAAAACGCGAAAGATTCTCAGTAGTATGCCGATGTCTATCAATTAGAAGGAGGACCCTACGTAAATGACGGAGCCCAAACAAATCCGAAAACTCGCTGATGTGGAGATCAAGACTCCCGTGACCGTTGCGCGCATGAAGCTCGACGATGCGGAGATTGCGCATCTTGCGGACCTCGGCATGCGCCTTGGCAGTGTTGTTCGGGTGCTGCAGGTTTCCCGCGACGAACCCCTGCTCGTTGCCGTCGGAGACGGGCGCATTGCCGTCAATTACGCTGTGGCCCAGAAAATCTACGTTTACTAAGAATCGAGGACACTATGTATCTCAAGGAACTTCCTGTTGGTTCCAAGGGCAAAATCGTCGGCTTCGGCAAGGAACATCCTGAATACCGCCGCCGTCTCGTCATGCTCGGGGCTACTCCCGGCACGACCTTTGAAGTTGTCCGTATCGCTCCCCTCGGCGACCCGATTGAAATTCGAGTCCGCGGCAGCTTCATCAGCGTTCGCCGCGATGAAGCCATGCTGATGGAAGTTGAAAAGATTTAATCGCTTTTGATCTGTGAAGCGGCGGGAAGAACCCCAACTGCCTCCTCTTCAGCGGAAAGAAAGAACGAATTCAAATCCAGATTGGAATCTGAAATGAGTCAGCACATCGTCTGCGTGGTCGGCAATCCGAATTGCGGCAAGACCACATTCTTCAACGCCCTGACGGGTTCCCGTCAGCGCGTGGGCAACTGGCCCGGCGTGACGGTCGATAAGAAGACCGGCAATTTTGAATATAAGGATGCCAAGATCGAGCTCGTCGACCTTCCGGGCATCTACTCCATTACCCCGGCGGCTTCGTCGGGCGAAGACGAACGGGTTGCGCGCGACTACATCCTCTCGGGTGAAGCCGAAGCGGTCATCAACATCGTCGACGCCTCGAACCTCGAGCGCAACCTCTACCTCACGGCTCAGCTCATCGAAATGCAGGTTCCGATGATCGTCGTCGTGAACATGCTCGACATTGCCAAGCAGCACCACATGGAAATCCGCCTCGAAGAGCTCCAGAAGGCTCTCGGCTGCCCGGTGGTGGGCATCGTCGCCTCGCGCGAAACGGGCCTGAACGACGTGAAGGACACGCTCGTCAGCTTCCTCGCGAATCCCGTGGTTCCGCCGATGGCCGTCGAATTCGACAAGGCCATTTCGGACGGCATTGCCGAGGTCGCAGCCGACCTCAAGGCCGAGGGGGTCGAGCGCGCTCCCTGGTTCGCGAGCCAGTTCATGGAAAAGGCTCCGGGCCTTGCTGAAAAGCTCCCGAAGATCGACCTCACGAAGGTTGAGAAGATTGTTGCCGATCTCGACGCCAAGTACGACGGCGACCTCGACATTGCCATCGCCAACGCCCGCTACGCTTTCGTTTCCGCGATTGCCGAAAAGGCCGTCGTGCGCAAGGGCGAGGCGAGCGCCACGATGACGGACAAGATCGACGCGGTTGTGCTCAACCGCTGGCTCGGCCTTCCGATCTTCCTCGTCATCATGTACGTGATGTTCCTCTTCACGCAGAATCTCGGCGGCAGCTTCATCGACTTCTTCGACATTCTCGTTGGCGGCGTCATGGTGGACGGCTTCTCCGAGCTCCTCACGAACATCGGATGCCCTGAATGGCTTACCGTCTTCCTCGCCAACGGCATCGGCGGCGGTCTGCAGACGGTCTCGACCTTCATTCCGCCCGTCTTCTTCCTCTTCCTCTTCCTCGCCGTTCTTGAGGACTCAGGCTACATGGCTCGCGCGGCCTTCGTGATGGACCGCCTGATGCGCGCCCTCGGCCTTCCGGGCAAGGCCTTCGTGCCGCTCATCGTCGGCTTCGGCTGCAACGTGCCCTCCATCATGGCCACCCGCACGATGGACCGCGCCTCCGACCGCATCATCACGGTTCTGATGGCTCCGTTCATGTCCTGCGGCGCACGTCTCCCGGTGTACGTCCTCTTCGCGACGGCCTTCTGGCCCACCAACGGCCAGAACCTCGTGTTCCTCCTCTACATCATCGGCATCTGCGCGGCGATTCTGACGGGCTTCATGCTCAAGCGCGCTGCCCTTCCGGGCGCCGCTTCGGCCTTCGTCATGGAAATCCCGCCCTACCACATCCCGACCTTCAAGGGCGTGATGCTGCGTACGTGGGACCGCGTGAAGACCTTCCTCTTCCGCGCCGGCAAGGTGATTGTGGTGATCGTGGCCTGCCTCGCCTTCCTCAACTCCCTCGGCAAGGACGGTTCCTTCGGCAATGAAGACAGCGAAAACTCCGTCCTCTCGTCGATCGGCCGCACGATCGTTCCGATCTTCCAGCCGATGGGCATTCAGGAACAGAACTGGCCTGCCGCTGTGGGCATCTTCACGGGCATCTTCGCGAAGGAAGCCGTGATTGGTACCCTGAACTCCCTCTATGACGGCATCGCCGCCGACAAGGCTGCTCAGGCTGCTGCTGAAAAGGCCGCCGCTGAAGGCGCTCCGGCTGAAGAAGCTGCTCCTGAGGAAGAAGAAGGCTGGTCCTTCTCCGCCATTCTCGACGAAGCGCTCTCCACCACCTGGGACAACCTGAAGGATCTCGGCTCTGCCTTTGCCGACCCGATGGGCATCAGCGTGGGCGACCTCTCCGACGAAGAAGCGGCTGCTGAAGACCAGGAAGTTTCGACCGGCACGATCGACACGATCAAGACCTTCTTCGGTTCTTCCTCCGGCGCCTTTGCCTACCTCCTGATGGTGCTCCTCTACATGCCCTGCTGCGCGGCCATCGCTGCGGTCTGGCGTGAAGTCGGCACTGCCTGGACGATCTTCTCGGGCACCTGGTGCTGCGTCCTCGGCTACACCTCCGCGACGATCTTCTACCGCGCGGTCAACTTCGGTGAAGCACCGGCCTACAGCGCGATCTGCATCGTGGTTTCTCTCGCCATCATCTACGCCATGTGGCTCTGGATGAAGTCCTTCGCCAAGAAGGACGCGGAGAACGCCCCGAAGGTGATCCCGATTCACTCGGCCCGCTGATTGAGATAGAGACGGTCAAAAGGCTTTGAGCTGATTGATCGCCTCCCCTCAGAAAAAAAACGAACGCTCCCGGCAGATTCTGTCGGGAGCGTTTTTTCGACCATTGAATTGCTTTTGGCCCTGGCCCCGAAGCGCAATACAATTTCAATAACGGTGCGTCCCGGGAGAACCGTTCTCTAAAGCTCTCTGAAGACGCCTTTCAACTTCATTCCCAAGGGGAAAAACATGATGAAGAAATCGCTAATCCTCGGCGCATCCGGCGCCATCCTTCTTCTCTCGGGCTGCGTCGGCACGCTCCCTCCGGTGCAGAACCCAAATGCCGTCGCCGTTTCCGCTTCGCCCGCCGCCATGAAGGCCGCCATTACCCGCGCGGCTGATCTGCGTCAGTGGCGCATTGTTGAAGAGAAGCCCGGCCTCGTGCGCCTCGCCTATCCGGGGACGGCCAAGGCCGAACACTTTGAAATGATCGCCGACGTCGAATACACGAAGAAGGGCTATTCCGTCGAATACGTCTCGAGCCGCGGCCTCAATGCCGGCCCCTGCCAGGACAACCCGAAGCAGACCTGCGTCCACCGCAACGTCAACAAGTGGCTGCAGAACCTCTCGAGCGACATTCTGCGCGGCATCCGCTGATTTCAGATGGAAATCATCCCTGAGGACGAGCCTTCACTAAGCTCTTCAGGCTTCCTCCGACTTTCTCATGCTCACGGCCGCTGCTTCCGGGCTGCGGCCGCCTTCATCCAGAAGTCGACCGCTTTGTCGACCCAGCCTTCCGCGCTCGTTCCGGTTCCGATGCCGAACCCGTGGCGGTGTCCCGGATATTTTGGAAATCCCTTGGAATTCCCTGTGCTTCTTATCGCTCCATCCTCCACCGCATGACATAGGGCGAAGCGCTTCCCCTCCAGAACTCCTCGAGCTGAAAAGCAAACGGCACTGCGGCCAAGGATCTGAAGATTGTTCTCTTCTTAATGGCGGATCTTGAGAAACAAGTGATTCCGTCCATTGTTTCCCCGCAGCCGGCGGGAGCCTGGATTAATTCCTCTTCGATTTTTGTCCGATCCTCCTCCCTGAAAGCGAAGCGCGAAAAAAAAAACACGCCGGAGAGACAAATTCTCCAGCGTGCTTTTCAGACTTCCCTGAAAGATTTCAAAGGAAGTCGAATCCTTTCAGGCCCAGGAGGCCTCAGAAGGAATTACTTGGCGACGGCCTTCTTGAGGGAAGAGCCGGCCGTAAACTTCGGACGCTTGCCGGCCGGGATCGTGAGCGTGGCGCCGGTCTGGGGATTGCGGCCCGTGCGGGCGGCGTATTCAGCAACTTCGAAGTTGCCGAAGCCGATGATCTGCACAGCTTCGCCCTTGCCGAGCTGTTCGGCAACGGTGTCGAAGAAAGCATTGAGCACATCGGCGACCTTGGCCTTCGGAAGCTCGGTCTTCTCAGCGATGGCAGCGGTGAGTTCGGTCTTGTTCATGGTATCTCCTTGCGAAGACGTCGCGTCGACGGTTCATTTTGTCGATCGCTTCCAAATGATGTCTTCTAGTTGTGAAAACCGCGCCCCCATGCGGGTTCCGGCGCGCTTGGGCACTACTATAGCCAACACTTCGAGAGTTTTGGGGCCTTGTTTGCAAAAAAATTCCCCTGCGCCCTCGCAGTTTCCTTGATCTGCAGGGATTACGGTCCCGCCTTCATTTTTGAGCGTCTTGCCGTCCCCTGACTTCTCCCTCCTCAGGAATTGCTTAATTTATTGTTTATTTTGAAATTTTGATTATTGTAATGCAGTATCAAAATGTCCTGCCGGGCCATTCGCCATAGAAGAGCCATGCGGGAGGTCTGCGAAAACTTCACGCTATGCCGTCAGGCAAAGCAGGAACGCTTGCATTTCCGCAACGTTTACAGAGCATCCGTCCGTGCCTCGCGCAGCTTCCGCGCCTGAGGACTCCGCCAGACGAGCCAGGTGCCGATGCCGAGCACGAAGCCGTAGACGAAATCCGATGTCCAGAGCACGGCCGGATTCGTCGTATACCCGGAGAGAATCGCGACATAAAGCGCGTAGGTGAGCGCCGACGTGATGGAGACCCAGAAGGACGCGCGCGCAAAGCCGAGCGTCCCGATGATGAAGAAGAAGTAGTAGCAGGGGACCGTCAGCATGTAGGAAACGATCATGACGTAGTAGGTGTTCCTTGCATCATGAATGAGGTCCGGGAAATTCGTAATGAGGCCGAGCACCGTGTCGGGCGCCGCCGCATAGAAAACCGCAAGGGGCGCCATGGCGGCTGCACACACCCAGAGACCGGTCCGCGAAGCCCTGGAAATAAGTTCCGGCTTCTTTGCGCCCACGAGATTCATGGCGAGAGACCCGGCCGTTGAGCCGAAGGCATGCACGAAAAGAAAGAGGATGGCGCCGAGCTGACGCACGACGTTCGTGATGGCAAGCCCCCGTTCGCCGGCCACATTCTCTACCGAAACGAAAAAGAAGAGCCAGACGCCGAACGCCACGGCTTCCTGGAGCATGAGCCAGCGCCCGAGCTGAAAAAGCGCTTTCTGCACCTCCCGCTGCGGACGCCAGGAGGCAGAGAGCACCGCCTCCATCCAGCGCTTTTCCATGAAGAGGCGCACGCCGAAGACGATGAGGCAAACGACTTCGCTCACGGCCGACGCAATCGCCGCACCGGCGATGCCGAGTTCCGGGAACGGTCCGAGGCCGAAGATGAGGACAGCGTTCAGCCCGCAATTGGCGAGCACCATGGCGCTCGAACTGATGGTGAGGACCCGGGGGCGAAGGATCGACACGAAAAACGCGCGGAAAAGAAGGCAGAGGAAGGCGACGGGCAGCGCCGCAACGCGCCAGAGCACGTAGCTGCGCGCAGCCTCCTCCACTTCCTTCGAATGAATGCTTTGCGCGAGCGTCAGATCGAAAATCGAGGGCGAGGCAAGCGCAATCACGACACCCGCTAAAAAGAGAAAGATCGCGCTCTGCCGAAAGACGATGCCGACCCGGGCTCGGTCTCCTCCGCCATTGGCGCGCGACATGAGGGACTGCGCACCCACGCAGTAGCCCCAGCCGAGCATCATGAAGAGAAGCACCAGAATGCCTGCAACGCCCGCTGCGGCGAGTTCGGCTTCGCCGTATCGTCCGAGAAAGAGCACGTCCGTGAAGCCGATCAGCTGCTCGAGCATGAGGCCGGCCAAAAGCGGCATGGCGCCCCGAAAGATCGATTGGGGTCGAAGAGAATTTTCTGAATTGAAGTGGACTTCCGGGCGATTCTCGGTCATGGATGGCTCGCACTTGGCCTCCAGCGCTTTTGGGGAGAAGCGCCGCAGGCAATATCGTTATGTTTCTTTTTTACGCGTGAACCGGTTATTTTAAAATACCGGGCCTTCCGGCTCCTGCCGATCGTTCCCAATTCCTGCCTGATCCTCTCATGACCTCCCGCCTGATTGCGCTCCCCGGATTCCATCCCGAAGACCTTCCCGCGCGCTTTCCCTCCCCCTGGCACGGCGCGCCCTCTGAGTGCCTTCTCAGAGCCCGGGACATGGCGGAGGCCTGCGGGCATTTTCATGCAGACTGCGGCCGCCGAGGGCTCCTCCTCCTCAGAAACGAAGCGAATGGGGAATACTCCGCCGCTATTGCGGAGGAACCCTTTCACGAACCCGACGGCGCGCGCATTCAGGGGCTCCCTCACGCACGGAGCATTCTCGGGACCACGCGCGATGATGTCTTTCAAAGGGAAGCTGCCCGGATCTCCCTCGCGCAGCTCTCGGGCGGCTCCATGACGCTCCTTGCTTTCTCTGAGAAGGAGCGCGCAAAGCGCCCGGCAAAGATTGCCCGCGGGGGCGGAGCGGGACTCAACCTCAATTTTGAGCACTGGAACCGGGCGCTCCTCGAAGCGCTCGACGCCCCGATTGTTTCAAATCTCCTTTTTGCTGCAGCGCTCAGAAAAGCGGGCGAGCCCCTCACTCCCGTGGGGTCCCTCGAATGGTGGCGCGGCGCCATGCCCTCCTACGACGTCAAATGGGACGGCATGGTGCTCTCCCCGCGCACCACGGTGAAGCCTCTTGCCGAATGGCTTCTCGAAGGCATCCCTTTCGCGAGCGACCCGCGTGCGGAAGATCCCTTCACGCTTCAGCTTGCACCGGAAATTCTTCTCGAGGAAAAGGACTTCATCGCCGTCATGAAGCCTTCGGGACTCCTTTCCGTCCCCGGCACCGGAGGGCTCCCGGATGCGCTGACGCTTGCCTCCCGCATGACGGGCGCGAACCTCACCGCCGTGCACCGTCTCGACATGGACACGTCCGGAATTCTTCTTTATGCCAAGACCCCCGAAGGCACCCGAAGCCTGATGGCGGCCTTTCGCGAGGGGCGCGTTCATAAGCGCTACCGCGCGCTCCTTGAAGGAATCCCGGCGGGAGAAGACGGGCTCATTGACTTCCCCATCACAACGCATCCGCTCGACCGTCTGCGCCAGATTGCGGCGGCAGGCGGAAGACCCTCGCGCACGCGCTGGGCAAAGGTTTCCGTGTCAAACGGACAAACGCTCGTTGACTTCTATCCGCTCACCGGACGCACGCACCAGCTGAGGCTTCATGCCGCGCATCCCCTCGGACTCGGCTCCCCGATCGCGGGCGACCCGTACTACAGCCGGGCGGGGCTGATCGCCGATACGCCGGAGAACCCGCTCAGGCTTCACGCTGCGGAAATTCACTTCCCGAGCCCCGCTGATGGAAGAGAAATCCGTCTTCTCTCCGAGGAGTCTTTTCCATCGTGAATCCCCAGAAATCCGGTAACACCACCCCCTGAAACTAAATGGCGACAAGGGGAATATTTTCACTGAGGCTTGCCGGATTTATTCTCCCGGGCTTCTCGCTTCTCGCGCTCCAGCGTTGATTTGTTCTTGCTGCCTTTGGGGCGTCCACGGCCTCTCTTGGGAGGAGCCGCCAGCAAAGCTTCTCGTTCGAGCGTCTTCTTGTTTTTGCTGCCCTTGGGTCTCCCAGGCTTGCGTTTTACGGGAGCCGGCAGGGTCGCCTGCAGAGCTTTCCGTTCAAGCGTTTTCTTGTTTTTACTGCCTTTGGGGCGTCCGGGCTTCCGCTTAGGCATCTCTGCCTCTTCCGGATCTTTCTTCTTCGCGGGTCTTCCGGGTTTGCGTTTGGGCGCAGGCGTCAAAAACAGCGGCATCGTGCGCGTCTGGCTGTGAACCGGATTTCTGCGGCTGTTCACCTCCTGCGCAAAGAAGTCGAGATGCTCGTCGCTCAAGCCGAATTCGGCATAGAGCAGAGCCATGCGCTTTGAGTAGTCGTGCACGGCGCAGTACTCATCATTCGGCATCAGCGTCAGAACCGTGCGATCCACTTCCCGAAAGGACTTGTTGGTGTCGAGCTCCAGCTTGCGGCAGGCAAGTTCGATTTCAGTACGAATGACGGCGGCAATGAAGCAGACGGCAAGCTTTGCCTCAATGCGCTGATCGTCATGCACGCGCGTTACGTCCGCGCCGAGCTGAGACTTCAATGCGCTGAACTGCTTCTCTGAGATGTCGCGGTAGTCATAGATCTCACTGATCCTCTCTGCGGGCAGATCTTCAGAAGAGGCAATGGCATTAAACCCATGGCCGTCAATGGCTTGCTGAAGTCGTTCAGTGCAGAGCTCAATATCGGGAGCATCTTCAGTCCCTGTCAGCTTCAGATAGGACTTCATGTCGGAAGCAATTTTAAGCTTGCTCAGCTTCTTCCCGCCAAGGATCTGAGCCCTGATTTCCTGCCGGCTCTTCAGCACCCGGGCAATGTCGTCCACGGACTTTCTGCATCCTCGAATGCCGTCGAAGAATAAGCCGACGCAGGCTTCCTCCGTGCCGCTCGCGAATACACGGGTCCTTTCCTCGACGCCGAAAATGCCCTTGTCGTTTATGACGTGAGCGACCTTCCAGCGGATCGTTTCCGCGTATTTCTCCAACATGGTCTTGTAGGCCAGCGCGGAAGACTTCAGCATGACGACGTAGCGGTATCCGAGCTCCCGGATAAGGCGCATAACGCCTTCATCAGCAAAGCCGCGATCGAGAATGACGCCTTCAATTTCGATGCCGGCAGCGGCAAGAAAGCGAATCATCTTCTCAAAAGCCTTGGCATCGACTTTGCCGCCGTTGTTGAGGAACCAGGTGACGGGGCGCCCATCCTTTGAGCTGACGGCCCACATGTAACTGTAGATGTTTACTGCCTTATGCGACTTTGAATTGCCGGGTTCGGCAATATGGCTTTCCGAGATCGTGCAGTCGTTGTTTGAGCCGTCGATGCAGAGCCAGACTTTAGTGCCGCCCTGCGCTGCGAAGCGTTTGAGCCAGTCCATTCGAAACTGATGGATGATGTCTGCACTCAATTGATTTTCAAAGAAATCGGAATACCAGCTGTCGCTCCGAAGCGAGTCGGAAAAGAGCAGCTGCTGAGCCATCTCGTCCCTCATCAGATCTGTTGAATCTGCCCGATGCCGGATGCTGAACATGGCGTAATCCAGGACTGCATTGGCATTGAGCGGACCAAAGTCTTTCTGAAGCATTGGGTAGAGCCCGGTCTTCCAGCCGGCGCTGAGAGTCAAACCATATAGCCCGACATGAAGCTCACGAGGCTGAAGCCGGGATTCCCCGTAGTACTGCGCCCAGAGCTTGGGATAGAGAAACTTGAAGTTCTCATTGGGGTGCATGGTGACTTTGGAAGTCGCCCACCCGATAGTGATGTGCTGGCGCTTGTTGCGCTCGTCCCGATGGATGGTGAAAACACGACCGTCGGAAGCATTCACATATGCAAAGTCAGGGATCGGGATTTCCTGTTGGTTTCTAAAAACTATGCCCATAAATCACCGGGAATCAGTGTTATCGATGATAACACTATTGTACAATATTTATAGAGAGTTTTTCAAGAGAAAAATAAAGGCAACTAACCTTTAAATTTCAGTTAGTTACCTTAAATTAAAACTAGGCCGAGATATGATTTTCTTTCAGACCCTGTTAACGGATTTCTGGGAATTCACGTATTTTGTCAAACCTTCCCACGTTTTGCTCCAATCGGGATGCCTTCTGCGCAGCAGGGAAAACTTCGCGTGCATTTACTGCGAGTCGCGCGGCGAGCTTTCAGACAAACCCGGTCATCATCCCGTCACTCGCGAAAGAGGCTGTCGTTCGAGAGCGCCGGCAGGCGGCATCCACCAAAGCATGAAGGTCCCGGAACCCGCGCTTCCGGAGCTTCGGCCTCCTCCATAGAACGCCCCCGGGAATCTATCGATGGACTCCTGATCCGCCGCCCGCCTATAAAGAAAGAATCATCTTTTCTTTTGCCCGATGGAGATCCTATATGAGGAACATTTCCCGCCGCAGCTGGCTCACGACCGCGCTTGCCGGGAGCGCGGCGCTCGCTGCATCCCTTCCTGCCGCAGCCAAACCCGTTGAAGCAATGCCCGAAAAATGGGACGAGGAATTCGACGTCGTCGTGATCGGCTCTGGCTTTGCCGGGCTCGCTGCAGCGATTGAAGCGAAGCTTGCGGGCAGAAGCGTTGCCGTCTTCGAAAAGATGCGCAACCCGGGCGGCAACTCCATCATCAACGGCGGCATCATGGGCGTACCCGGCACGCCCATGCAGAAGAAGGAAGGCATCGACGATTCTCCCGAACTCATGATGGAAGACATGCTCCGGGAAGGCCTCGGCCTCAACCATCCCGATAAGGTAAAGAAGCTCTGCGAAGAGGCGCTTCCCACGTGGCAGTGGACGATTGACGAGCTCGGCGTCGAATGGAACAGAGACCGCGTCTCCCAGGAAGGCGGCCACTCGGTGCCTCGCTGCGCGATCATCAGGAATGGCTCGGGTTCGGGCATTGTTCTGAAGGAAATCGAGAAGCTCAAAACGCTCGGCGTCCCGATCCGCACCCGCGTCATGATGGAGCGCATCATCCGCGACGCCGACGGCCGGGTCAAGGGCGTCATGGTTCGCGACGGCTACCGCTTCCCCAATAAGGATTCTGGCAAGATCAAATTCATCAAGGCAAGGCGCGGACTCGTTCTCGCCCACGGCGGCTTCGGCGCCGACATTCCCTACCGCACGATCTTCGACCCGAAGCTTACGGCCGAAATCGGCACGACCTGCCAGCCGGGCGCAACGTCCGAAGCCTGGCGCGAGGCGGACCGCATCGGCTGCCAGATGATTCAGACCGACTGGATTCAATGCGCGCCGTGGACCTCGCCCACTGAAAAAGGCATGGGGATCGCGCTCTTTTTTGCTCAGGGCGCCGCAGCAATGTTCGGCGTCTGGGTTGAAGACAAAGGCGGCACGCGCTTCATCAATGAGCTCGCCAACCGCAAGGTCCGCGCCGATGCCATCATGACGCTCCTCAACAAAGGCACGAAGTGCTATGCCGTGGCGGATTCGCTCGGCACCGCGCCGATGGAAATCTCGCGGCCCGGGCTTCTCGCAAAGATGCTCGAGCGCGGCTGCGTAAGGAAGTACGAGACGCTCGAAGCGCTTGCTGAAGGCGAAAAAATCAATCTCGACGGCCTCAGGGCGAGCATTGCCGAGTGGAACAAGGCCGTGGACGAAGGAAAGGACGCGCACTACGGGCGATACGTCAACAAGCTCGCGAAGCCCATGTCGCAGGGACCCTGGTATGCGTCGCAGATGGTCCCCAAGGTCCATCATTGCATGGGGGGAATTTTGACCGATATGGACGCCCGGGCGATCGACTGCGCCTCCAGCAAACCGATCCCGGGACTCTTCGCCGCCGGCGAAGCCACGGGCGGCGTTCACGGCGCCGTTCGTCTCGGCTCCTGCGCCATTACGGACTGCATCGTCTACGGACGCATTGCCGGAAAGAGCGCAGCTACAGCCTCCCCCTGGGAATAACGAACGAAGCGTTCCCGGCTCGATGCCGGGAACCACAACTTGGGAACCGCGCCGCTCTCGAGCGGCTTTTCGCCTCCCGGATTTTCTTTCGGGATAGCTCGGGAGGCGTATTGACCCTGTAGCGATTGCATGGTCTATAGTTGTGTTACCCGTAATTCATTCTCATTCCCAGGAATGCCAGATTCTCCACGTAATACGCCCTCCTGCCGTCTGCACTTTGCCGTCACGGGCATGAGCTGCGCCGCGTGCCAGGCGAGGGTTGAAAAAGTCGTCTCCCGAGTTGAAGGCGTTGATTCAGTTGCCGTCAACCTGCTTAAGAACTCGATGGAAGTGAACTCGCACTGCGCGTCGCCCGAAGAAAGCGATGCGCTCACGAGCCTCATCGAAGCCGCCGTGTCCGAGGCGGGCTACGGTGCCGAGCGCACGGACGGCCGGAAGACGTCGCCCGAAAAAGAGCGTGCCAGCCGCTCAGTCGAAGCGGAAGCCGAGGCCCGCGCCATCCGCACGCGCCTCACCTGGTCGATCGTCTCCCTTGTTCTTCTCATGTACGTGAGCATGGGAACCATGATGGGACTCCCGGCCCCCGATTGGCTGGGGTCCGACGCGTCCGGGCTCATGCGCGGCATCCTGCAGCTCCTTCTGTCGCTTCCGCCCCTCTTCCTCAACCGGGTGTTCTTTACGCGAGGCCTGAAGGCCCTCGTGATGCGCGCGCCCAATATGGATTCCCTGATTGCTGTGGGTGCGGGCGCGGCATTTCTCTACGGCGCCTGGGTGCTGCTTGAAGCCGCCTACTATGCCGGTCTTGGAGAGACCGATCACGCGCTTCACCTCGCGCACGGCCTTTACTTTGAATCCGCCGCCATGATCGTGACCCTCATTACGGTCGGAAAGTGGCTCGAAGCCCGTGCGAAGGGAAAGACCACGGACGCCATCGAACGCCTTGCGGCGCTCGCCCCAAAGACGGCAGTCGTGCTCCGCGACGGGAAGGAATCCACCATTCCTGCGGAGAACGTTCAGAAGGGCGACACGGTGATTCTCCTCACGGGAAGTACCATCCCGGTCGACGGCACGGTGCTCGAGGGCTCGGGAACCGTAGACGAATCCGCCATGACGGGCGAAAGCATTCCGGTCGAAAAGAAGACGGGAGACACCCTGATGGGCGCCACGCTGGTTTCCTCCGGACGCTTCGTCATGCGCGCCGAGCGCGTGGGGGAAGACACCGCGCTCGCGCAGATCATCCGGCTCGTCGACGAGGCAACTTCGAGCAAGGCGCCGGTCGCGAGGCTTGCTGACCGCGTGGCAGGAATCTTCGTCCCCGTCGTCATCGGCATTGCACTCCTCACGCTCATCGTCTGGCTCCTTCTTGGCGAATCCTTCGGATTCGCGCTCACGTCCGCCATTTCCGTTCTCGTCATTTCCTGCCCCTGCGCCCTCGGCCTTGCGACGCCGACCGCCATCATGGTGGGCACGGGCCAGGGCGCGAAGCGCGGCATTCTCTTCAAGTCCGCTTCCGCCCTTGAGCTTCTCGGCCGCGTCAACGCCGCGGTGCTCGACAAAACGGGCACCGTTACGACTGGGAAGCCTGAGGTCACGGGGATTGTGCCCGCGGCTCCCGGCCTTGAAACGCCGCTCCTCATCACCGCCGCGTCGCTCGAGTCGGCTTCAGAACATCCGTTGGGCGCCGCCATCGTGCGGGCAGCCAAAGAAAGGAGCCTCCCGGTGCAGCCCGTCGACGACTTCCGTCAGACCGCGGGTCAGGGCATCTCCGCCCGGATCGGCAAGCGCCGCTGGTTTGCCGGGAACGCCCGCATGACGGAGGCCTTCGGCTTCACGCTACCAGGTACGCTCGAAGCCGCCGCGAAAAAGGCTGCTGAAGACGGCGAAACCCCGCTCTTTATCGGTTCTGAACCGACGCCCGACGCGCCCGGGGCGCTTCTCGGCCTCATCCGCGTTGCCGACCAGGTGAAGCCCGACTCTGCGGCAGCCGTCAAGGCCCTGAAGCAGCTGGGCGTCGCCGTTACGATGCTGACCGGCGACAACCCGGTGACGGCAAAGGCCATTGCCGCACGCACCGGGATTGAGAACGTGATTGCCGGCGTTCTGCCTGCCGGGAAAGCCCAGGAAGTTGAAAAGCTCAAAAATACCGGCGCCCGCGTCCTTATGGTGGGCGACGGCGTCAACGACGCGCCGGCGCTTGCCGCGGCCGATGTGGGCGCCGCGATCGGCGCGGGCACCGATGTCGCGATTGCTTCCGCGGGCGTCGTTCTCATGAAGAGCCGCCTCTCGGACGTTGTGGAAGCCATTGAGCTCTCGCGCGCAACCATGCGCAATATCCGCGAGAATCTCTTCTGGGCATTCATCTACAACGCCGTCGGCATCCCGATCGCGGCCGGGGTCTTCGCCTCTCAGGGGCTGACCCTCTCCCCGATGCTCGGCGCCCTCGCGATGAGCCTCTCCTCCTTCTCGGTCGTCACGAATGCGCTGAGGCTGCGCTTCTTCCGGCCGAAGCTTGCGGGCAGCGATGCTGCTCTCCTTTCAGAACCCCAGTCCGCCGCGCCTGCGGCAAAGGAAAAGAAAATGTCTCAGAAAACCATTCATATCGAAGGCATGCACTGCAGCCACTGCACCTCGGCCGTTGAAAAGGCGCTTCGCGCGCTTCCCGGCATCGACGCAGTTGAAGTGAGTCTTGAGAAGAAGAGCGCCGTCGTTGAGGCCGATCTCTTCGTGACCGATGAAATGCTTAAAGCCACTGTTGAAGGCGCCGGCTTCAAGGTGACCGGGATTGATTGATCCGGTTTGACGGCACCTCACCCGGCAGACGGAATCCGCTTCCTCTGCCGGGACTGCCTGTGCACCCGCCTTTGCGAGAAACCTGACGAGCAGGCCTTTTCAATGATCTCGTCTGTGCTTTTCCGGAGATCCTCCAGCGTGAGCGATGCGAGCCTCAAAGGCAGTTTCTGAAGCTTTGAGCGGGCTTCAAAGAAGGCTTGCGCTTTATTGGCAAGCTGCACCGGGTTGATCTTTTCTTCTGACCGCTTGACCTCAAAAAGCAGAATCTCCCTGCCGCTCACTGCAACGATGTCGATTTCGTTGAAGCCCCTCCTGTCCCACCAGGGGCCGACTTCGCTGAATCGCCCGCTCTCAAGAAGGATGGACGTGAAGCAATCCCTGAGGGCAGGCCTTGAGAAGGCGGCATAGCCCGCAAGGAACGCATCGCGCATTTCTGCATATCGGTTTTGCTAAAGCTCGGACTCTGCGCCCTGAATGAAGGCAAGCCACCACGCGAGATAACGGTCCGAAAGCTCATAACGGACCCGGCGATAATCGGGCGAGAGCACCGGACGCAGCGGAGCAATCAACCCCCAGTTCTTTTCCAACCGGGACAGGAAGCCGCTCGCAGAAACAGAACCCAACTCTTCCTGCAGTTCTTCGCGCTTAGTTTTGCCCGATGCAAGCGCCTGAAGAATCGTGCGGTTTCTTGAAGCGTCTCCTGGAAATTCATTTGCGAGCTCACTTTCACCCTCCATGATGAATTTCGAGCCCGACTGGAAGACCGCATCCGCCATGCGGGGAAGATCCGCGGCTCCGCGCTCCATCAGGTCTTCAATCAACCACACGACGCCTCCCGTCAGAACATGAAGCGCGAGAAGGTTGTCATTCTCGGCATTGGGCGCGTAGTCATCCAGGATTTCGGCTTCCACGCGTAATGGGAAAGGCTCCAGCGCAATGAAGCGGTCGGCTCTGCCGCAGAGCGGTTCGCTCGGGCGCTCGAAACGCTTTTGCAGCGCCGCACCGGCAGAACCGCTCATAACGAGCATCAGCACGGTTTTCGAGTCTGGTTGGTGGATGTTCCATGCAAGCTCGAATTCCGACCAGAAGGAAGGTTCGCAGGCGTTGAGTCCCTGACACTCGTCGATGCAGATGCTGATCGGGCGCGTTTTGCCGACGGCGAGCAGATAGTCGACCACCTGCTAGAGCCGCTCGAATCGCGGCGGGAAAGGCAGATCCAATGCGTCCATGACGGCGCGCGTCCACGCCTTCACCAGCGCACTCTGAGTCAAACGGGAGCAAAAAAGTTAGATGAGCGGCATTAGTGTTCTCTCCGGGAACGTTCTTTTGGAGAACGTTCCTGAGACGGACGTTCCTGACAAAAAGATGTGGATTCAAAGTGTTGATGGCCTCGATCAGGGAAGTCAGCTGAACGCCGGGTGTAGCCGACGCCCTCAGGGCAATGTCCTCCCTCTCTGCCGCAGAGCGGATCTTGTCGGGAATCGCGGCCATCAAAATAGTGCTCTGAGACTATCCCGAACCAAGTCCATTTCCTGTATGTGTCTGATGATTCCATTGGCTTCCTGCTCGTTCTTTCCGTGACTCATCAGGATGAAACGGAGACTCAACGGCGAGGTGCTGCCTTTCGGAGCATCCCATTCGGGAGCGTACTTTTTCATCAGCATCAAATCACCGGATTCCCAATGAGTTAAGCCCTCAACTTCCAGAACCGCATGACTCTCGTTCAAGATCCAACAGGATTTTGATCATTACTACCGAAAAAACTTAAAAAATTTCATTGCGTCGCCGG
>OBXA01000990.1_pt1 | contig 18794 bp, 17 predicted proteins | sample 1538121 | NCBI WGS metagenome assembly OBXA01 (sample SAMEA2580133, study PRJEB22360) | human gut metagenome | biome: human gut; feature: human-associated habitat; material: faeces | place: Denmark | collected 2008/2010 | reverse complement strand
GAACGTGATGCGGGTGGGGCGGAGGGGCTCCGGCGGCAACCTGACGATGATCGTCGGCATCAATGCGGACGGCACCGTTGCAGGCGCAAAGGTAACCTCTCACGCTGAGACCCCGGGCCTCGGTGCGAAGAGCCAGGCAGACCCGAACTGGATCACCCAGTTTGCAGGTCAGACTGCTGACGGTCAGCTCAAGGTGGCCAAGGACGGCGGCACGATCAATGCGATCACCGGCGCTACCATCACCTCCCGTGCTGTAACCGACGGCGTTAATACTGCGGCAGCATATGTCGCTACTCTGGGTTAAGGAGGAAAAGCCAAATGAAATTTTCTGAACAGCTGAAATCGGGCGTTATCCTCGATAACCCGGTTTTCATGCAGACGATCGGTCTTTGCCCGACGCTGGCAACCACCACTTCTCTGCAGAATGCGATCGGCATGGGCGCGGCGGCTACCGTCGTTCTCATCTGCTCCAATATCGTTATTTCCGCGATGCGCAGAATTATCCCGGATAAGATCCGTATCGCAGCATTCATCACGATCATCGCAACCTTCGTAACCATGATCGACCTGTCCATGCAGGCATTCCTGCCGTCGCTGGCATCGTCCCTTGGTCTGTTCCTGCCGCTGATCGTAGTAAACTGCATCATCCTCGGCCGTGCCGAGGCGTATGCTTCCAAGAACAAGGTTCTGCCGTCCGCACTCGACGGTGTTGTAATGGGTCTGGGCTTCACCTTCGCTCTGGTACTCATGGGCTTCTTCCGTGAGCTGCTCGGCGCAGGCACCATCCTGTCCGGTTACGTTAACGGCGTAAACGGCATCGCAGTTCCGTTCTTCCACTCCAACCCGATGGTCATGATGATCCTGCCGGCCGGCGGCTTCCTCATGATGGGCTTCATCCTGGCTGCGATCCAGAAGATCATGGCTCGAAAGGAGGACAAGTAAGTGTTTAATTTACCTGCCTCTATGGGTTTGACCGATATCCTGTCGCTCGCAATCGCGGCAATCCTGGTCAACAACTACATTCTCGTTCAGTTCCTCGGCTGCTGCTCGTTCTTCGGCGTATCCAAGAAGACCGACACCGCGCTCGGCATGGGCATGGCGGTTATCTTCGTTATGGCGATCGCTTCCGCAGCATCCTGGGCTGTACAGTACTTCATTCTCGAACCCCTGGGTCTGGGCTACATGCAGACCATCGCGTTCATTCTCGTAATTGCAACGCTGGTTCAGTTCGTCGAGATGTTCATGAAGAAGGCTATGCCGTCGCTGTACTCTGCGCTCGGTATCTTCCTGCCGCTGATCACCACCAACTGTGCGGTGCTCGGTGCTGCTAAGACCAACATTTCCAACAGCTATTCTTTCATCGGCTCTCTGGTATACGGCGTTGCAGCCGGTGTCGGCTACCCTACCAGCGGAGCGATCGCCCGGCTACACGCTGGCAATCGTGCTGTTCGCTTCCATCCGTGAGCGTCTGGACGCTACTTCCAAGTGCCCGAAGTGCTTTGAAGGCTTCCCGATCTCGCTGGTTGCAGCAGCGCTGCTGGCTATGTCCTTCATGGGCTTCTCCGGCCTGTCGATTTGGTAAGGGAGGACACAAGAAATGGATATGCAAAATGTTATTTACGCGGTAGCGGTACTGTTCATCATGGGTATCGTTTTCGCAATCCTGCTCGGCGTTGCCGCTAAGGTTTTCGCCGTAGAGGTTGACGAGCGCGTTCCGCTGGTACGCGAGTGCCTGCCGGGCGCTAACTGCGGCGGCTGCGGCTTCCCGGGCTGTGACGGTCTGGCTGCTGCAATCGTAGAGGGCCGTGCGCCGGTAAACGGCTGCCCGGTCGGCGGTGCTGCTGCGGCTGAGAAGATCGCAAAGGTACTCGGCGTTGAGGTTGCTGCCGGCGACCGTCAGGTTGCACACGTTTACTGCAACGGCGGCTGCAACGCAAAGGACAAGGCAAACTACGAGGGTCTGCAGGACTGCAACGCTGCAATGCGTGTAGCAAGCGGCCCGAAGGCATGCTCCTTTGGCTGCATGGGCCTCGGCTCCTGCGTAAAGGCCTGTGCGTTTGACGCAATCCACATTGTGGACGGCGTTGCAAAGGTTGACACCGACAAGTGTGTTGCCTGCGGCAAGTGTGTTTCCACCTGCCCGAAGAAGATCATCAACCTGGTATCCGAGGTCAAGAAGGTTCACGTTAACTGCGTGAACAAGGACAAGGGTCCGGAAGTAATGAAGGTTTGCTCCAACGGCTGTATCGGCTGTAAGATGTGCGAGAAGACCTGTAAGTTCGATGCAATTCATGTAGTAGACGGCGTTGCCAAGATCGACTACGACAAGTGCAAGAACTGCAAGATGTGCACCAAGGTATGCCCGAAGGGCTGCATCGAGCCGGTTCCGACCGAGGAAGAGAAGGCCAAGTTCAAGGAAATGCAGGCTAAGCAGGCTGCTGCTGCCAAGGCCAAGGCTGAGGCTGCAAAGCAGGCCGCTGAAGCAAAGGCTGCTGAGGACAAGTAATGACCGATCATCTGCACCCTGTGCTGGATGACGCTGCGATCGCCCGCATGACGAGTCTTGCACTCGCCCATGTGGGCGACGCTGTTTATGAGATACTCGTGCGCACGCATCTGGCGTGCGGCGGCACTCAGACCGCGAAAAACCTGCACAGCCGTACGATCCAGCTCGTTCGTGCGTCCGCGCAGGCGGAAGCGGTAAAGCGCATTCAGCTTATGCTCGATGAAGACGAGCAGACCGTTTTGCGTCACGGACGCAACGCAAAGCCGAAATCCGTGCCGAAGTCGGCCTCCGTGGCAGAGTATGCCTACGCGACTGCACTCGAGGCGCTGTTCGGCTGGCTGTACCTCAAGGGACGCTATGAGCGTATCAATGAGCTGTTTGAGGTTATCTGTCAAGGGTTTGATGCGAAATGAGCAAAGAGAACCGCGGAAGCGGTTCTCTTTTTGTTTGCAGTAATTGAGAATGGAAAATGGAGAATTGATCAGATGGTTTTCATTCTTCGTTTTTGCATTTTACGGGTGTTTTTTCGTTAGAAAAGGTGCGCCGAGTCGGCGCACCCTACAGTATAACATTTATCATCAGATGAAATTCGCAGGTGCTGTCTGTAGCTGCCAGGCCAATGAGTTGCGCGACACGGGTATGTCGCGCTTGCGGAGAGTAAACCGCCTGTGTAGCAGTAAGCTATCTGTGAACCGCGAATATTTCACGAAAGATACGCAAGAGTAACCCGACTGCCGTTCTCCTTTTCGAAGCGGTCGCCGGTCTCCGGTCTGCGCCGGGCTAAGAAACAAAGGGAAACGGGAGTCAAGAGGGTAGAAACCGCAGGTGTCTACCCTTTTGCACCCGCGGCGTGGGTACGCCGTCCCCAGCGGGCAGCGAAATTTGTGATGTTTCTGTGTTTTCGCTTGTGCCTGTTCCGAAATAGTGTTATACTGATAGCGTTCGTAAAATACAGAAAAGGGAGCATAGTAATATGAGCAAGTTAGTGCAGCGCATCGTTGCGCTGGTCGTTATGCTGGCTGTCGTTATGAGCGCAACCGCATACGGCGCATCCACCTTTGTGGTGGATTATCAGGAGCTGAAAAGCGATGCACCGGTCGTTATGACGGTCAATGGCGAGGAAATCCACGCAGATGAGTATGCAAGCTATATGATGAGCCAGATCATCAATTATCAGCAGATGTACGCTATGTACGGTCTCTCTGAGAAGAATATGGCATCTACATTCGGCGATGCCGCAAAGGAGTCCGCAAAGCAGCAGGTCGCTCTGATCCATATCGTTAAGCAGAAGATGGATGAGCTGGGCCTGTCCCTGTCGTACAGCCAGAAGAAGAACATTGTTACGGCAAATAAGCAGAATGCGGAGCAGCTCGGCGGCGAGGACGCTTATCTGCAGCGCCTGGCTTCGATCGGCTTTGACATGGACCACTACAATAACTACCAGTATGTCAGCGCATGCGCACAGGTGCTGAAGGATTACTACTTCGGCGAGAACGGCGTAAGTGTTCCGAGCGATGACGAGCTGCAGAAGTATTTTGATGACAACTACATCACTGCAAAGCACATCCTCATTCTGACTAAGAATCCGTCCACCGGCGAGACCACCCGCACCGATGAGGAAGCAAAGAAGGAAGCACAGGCTGTTCTGGATCGCCTGAACAACGGCGAGGACTTTGACGCGCTGCTGACCGAGAAGAACGAGGATGCAGGCGAAGCACAGTATGCCAAGGGCTATACCTTCACCGAGGGTCAGATGGTAGACGAGTTCTACAACGCTGCCAAGGCCCTGCAGGAAGGCGAAGTTTCCGGCCTGGTTAAGAGCCAGTACGGCTACCATATCATCAAGCGCTGTGAGCTGAATCAGGATGAGTTCGAGAACATGCGCGACGCGATCATCGCAGCGGTTGCTTCCGAAAAGGGCACTGTCGGCTCGATCGACGAGATGATGCAGCAGTGGATCGACGAGGCTGACATCCAGACCACCGATGCTTACGACGAGATCACCTATGATAACACCAAGGACTATCTGCCGGCTGACGTGCAGACTGTTCTGAACAGCGATACATCGGATGATGACGGCAATGCGCAGACTGAGGACGCGCAGAGCGAAGACCAGTCCGCGACCGACAGCCAGTCCTCGACGGACGAGGCCCAGACGGCTGATACTGAAGCCGCTCAGTAAAACCGCAAAACAGAAAGGACGCTCCTTGAGCGTCCTTTTTTCATGCTTATATGGGGATTTAGAACCCAAACGCCGCATAATCCTCCGGCGTAAAGCGGTGATAGACGGCGTCACCGTCATCATCCAGCTTGATGCAGTAGCGGTAGCTGTCCGGTGTGCCGTCCTCGAAGTATACGAGGTAGTCAAACTCCTCATTGCCCTCGAGCTTCTCGCAGTGCACTTTGTCGGAAAACTGATGGAACACCGCAAGAATATCGTCAAAGCTGACCGTCAGACCGCGCATTACCTGCAGAAATGCACGCAGAAACGCGGGATTCGGCAGCTGTTCATGCACATACTGTGTGCCTTCTGCGGAAATATGGAAGCAGAAGCGCTTGTCATCGCGGGTGACTTGGATTGCGCCAAGTGTGTCGGCGGTGTGCGCGGAAAGGGAAGCGAGCGCATGCTCGGTGTTGTCCGCGTCCTCCTCCGGTGTGCCGAGCAGACGCGCCACGGATTCCGTGGGATAATACAGCGTGATCGGGTGGTGGTCGTAGCCAATCTTGAGCTGTGCTTCCTGAATGACATCGGTCAGACTCTTTTCCAGCCGTTTATAATTCACAGAGTTCATAGGGAACACCTCGATAGTTTTTAATTCGATACGATTATAGCATACGATAGGAGAACGCGCAATATCGCGTCAAATGCCGAAAAAGTGTTGAATACGCACGAATATGCTTGCACATTTTCGGAAAATTCGATATAATATAGATCTGCGACGCTTATCCGAACAAAATGGGGGTAAGCGCCTTCTCTTGTCCGAAAGAGAAGAAAAGTGAGGAAGGAATCGGATACATGGAAGTAATTGCTGCGTTAATGAACAAAATCGACAGCTGGATCTGGGGTCTGCCCATGCTGGTGCTGCTGTGCGGTACGCATATTTTTATGACGTTCCGCACGGGCTTTATCCAGCGCAAGACCTTAACCGGCATCCGCCTGTCGGTGACAAAGGACCCGGATTCACCGGGTGACGTCAGTCAGTTTCAGGCGCTGGCGACCGCACTCGCGTCTACCATCGGCACGGGCAACATCATCGGTGTCGGCACGGCCATCTATCTCGGCGGACCGGGTGCCGTGCTGTGGTGCTGGCTGACCGGCGTGTTCGGCATTGCCACAAAGTACGCGGAGAGCCTGATCGCGGTCAAGTACCGCGTGCAGACCGCGGACGGCCGCATGATGGGCGGTGCGATGTACGCGCTTGAGCGCGGCCTCAAGTGGAAGAAGTTCGGCAAGGTGATGGCGGTGCTGTTTGCGCTGTTCGCCATGCTCGCCTCGTTCGGCATCGGCTGCGGCACGCAGATCAACGCGATTGCCGAGGTGCTGGAGACCAACCTTCCCATCAGCCTGCCGCGTATCGCAATCGGCATTATTTTCGGCATTATCACCGCGATTATCATTATTGGCGGCATTGAATCCATCGCAGTTGTGTGCGAAAAACTGGTGCCGCTGATGGCGCTGTTCTATGTGGTCGGCTGCATCGTTATTCTGTGCGCCAACTACGATTTTCTGCTGCCGGCTCTCAAGGCCATTTTCGTGCTGGCGTTCAAGCCGGGCGCGGTGACCGGCGGACTGGTCGGCGGCGGCATCCGTCTGGCGCTGCAGTACGGCGTGGCACGCGGCCTGTTCTCGAATGAGTCCGGCATGGGCTCGGCGCCGCTGGTTGCCAGCGCGGCGCAGACGCGCAATCCGGTGCGGCAGGCGCTCGTTTCCGCGACCGGCACCTTCTGGACGACGGTTGTCGTGTGCCTGATGACCGGTCTGGTGCTCGTCTCCTCGATGATGAAAAATCCGGCGGTCAGCGTGGAAAACATGGCAAACGGCGGTCAGATGACCACGGCGGCATTCGCACAGATTCCGTATATCGGTCCGCTGATTTTGATGGTCAGCATCATTACGTTCGCGTACTCCACCATCCTCGGATGGTCGTACTACGGCGAGCGTGCCGCTGAGTATCTGCTCGGGAAAAAGGCAATTCTGCCGTATAAGGTGCTGTTTATCGCGGTCGTTGTGTGCGCGCCCGTGCTTGCGCTCGACCTTGTGTGGACTATTGCGGACGTGTTGAATGCATTCATGGCCATCCCGAACCTGATCGCTGTGCTGCTGCTCTCCGGCGTGATCGCGGCAGAGACAAAGTATTATCTGAAGCATCTGGATGAAAAGGATGAGTCTGAGATTCCGGTTGTGGATCGGTAAGTAATTGAAAATGGAGAATGAAATGGTTTCATTCTCCATTTTTTCGTTTTGCGATTCGTTTTCGCCCACCATATGTACGAATGAATAACATGGACAAATGCAATTCGCAGGTGCCGTCCGTAATATCCAGATAAACGAGTTGCGCGACACGGGTATGTCGCGCCCTGCGTAGAGTAACCCGCATGTGTAGCAGTAAGGTATCTGTGAACTGCGAATATTTTACGAAAGACACGAAACGGTACCCCGACTGCCGTTCTCCTTTTCGAAGCGGTCGCCGGTCTCTGGTCTGCGTCAGATTAAGAAATAAAGGGAAACGGGAGTCAAGAGGGTAGAAACCGTAGGTGTCTACCCTTTTGCCCCCACGCCGTGGGTACGGCGAACTCCCGCCGCCCGCAGGCGGTAACTCTTCGCTCGGAAACAACATACCGCTTGCGCGCTTCGCGTACCCAGTCTTGTGGGTGCACAAGTTTTCTTCTGAGGGCATTTCCCTTGCGTAAACGCGCAAAAAGAGGTATACTAACTCTATCTGGACTATTCCACTGGAAGGAGCATCACCGATGCGAGATGGATTTATCAAAATTGCCGCGGCAACGCCTGATCTGCACGTCGCGGACTGTGCATATAATACCTCTGAGATCGTAAAGCTAGCGAAGAAGGCCGCCGCAAAGGGCGCGAAGCTCATCACGTTCCCCGAGCTGTGCCTGACCGGCTATACCTGCGGCGACCTGTTCCTGCAGGAAACGCTGCTCGAGGGCGCACTGGACGCGCTGAACACGGTCTGCCGCGAGACCGCAGAGCTTGCGGCTGTCATCGTAGTCGGTCTGCCGCTGCGCGTGCGCGGCAAGCTGTATAATGTGGCCGCTGTCGTCAATGCCGGTGACGTGCTGGCGTTCGTGCCGAAAACCCATCTTCCGAACTACTCGGAGTTCTACGAGCAGCGCCATTTCGTGTCTGCGGACACCCTGTCCGGCGGAATGGAGAGCGTGGACATCAAGAATGCGGACGGCGAAACCGTCTGTGTGCCGCTGGTGACGGGCACGATCTTCCAGTGCGACGAGCAGCCGCTGTTTACCTTCGGCGTGGAGATCTGCGAGGACCTGTGGGTGCCGAATCCGCCGTCCACCGCACTGGCGCAGATGGGCGCGCACATTATCGTCAACCTGTCCGCTTCGGATGAGATTATCGGCAAGGCGGGCTACCGCCGCGACCTTGTTCGTCAGCAGTCTGGCCGACTGCTGTGTGCGTACCTGTATGCAGATGCCGGTTTCGGTGAGTCCACGCAGGACCTCGTTTTTGCGGGCCACGACCTCATCGCGGAGAACGGCGCACTGCTGTCCGAGAGCAAGATGTTCTCGCAGGGCATCATTTACGCGGATATCGATCTCCAGCGCCTTGCACATGAGCGTCAGCGTATGAACACATTCGAGTCTATCGAGGGCGGCGTGTTCTCGTTCTCGCTTGCACCGGTGGAGAACGATTTGGCTGACCGCACGTTCCCGCGCACGCCGTTCGTTCCGGCGAACAAGGCGCTCCGCGATGAACGCTGCGAGGAGATTCTGACGCTGCAGGCGACCGGCCTTGCCACCCGTCTGCGCCATACGCACGCGAAGACAGCGGTTGTTGGTCTGTCCGGCGGCCTGGATTCGACACTCGCGCTCATCGTGCTCGTACACGCATTCGATATGCTGGAACTCGACCGCAAGGGCATTCTGGCTGTCACCATGCCGTGCTTCGGCACAACCGCCCGTACCAAGGGCAACGCCGAAAAGCTGGCGGAAGCCTACGGCGTTACACTCAAGACCGTGGACATCAAGGCGGCGGTCGATCAGCATTTCATGGACATCGGCCAGTCCAAGGACGATCTTTCTGTCACCTTTGAGAACGGTCAGGCGCGCATGCGTACGCTGGTGCTGATGAACCTCGCCAACAAGAACGGCGGCATGGTGGTCGGCACGGGCGACCTGTCCGAGCTGGCGCTCGGCTGGGCGACCTACAACGGCGACCACATGAGTATGTACGGCGTGAACGGCTCTATCCCGAAAACGCTGGTGCGCTATCTTGTTGCCTATGAGGCAGACCGCACGCTCGGTGAGCTGTCCGACGTTTTGCAGGATGTGCTCGATACCCCGGTATCTCCCGAGCTGCTGCCGCCCAAGGACGGCGAAATCAGCCAGAAGACCGAGGATCTGGTCGGTCCGTACGAGCTGCACGACTTTTTCCTGTATTATATGCTGCGCTTCGGTTATCCGCCGCGCAAGATCTTCCGTGCCGCGCACAAGACCTTTGCAGGCGTGTATGACGACGCGACCATCAAGAAGTGGCTGACGACCTTTATGCGCCGCTTCTTTACGCAGCAGTTCAAGCGCTCCTGCCTGCCGGACGGCCCGAAGGTCGGTACCGTAACGCTTTCGCCGCGCGGCGACTGGCGTATGCCGTCGGACGCAGTGTCCGCGCTGTGGCTCAAGGAAGCGGAGAGTCTGTAACAGAATTTATGACATAGGGCGGGTACTCCCGCCCTATGATATTCCAATACAAAGGAGAATCTCCTTTTGAAGAATTTGATTCGCGGCATAGCGGTACTGCTGACAGCGGTATTTCTGTGCTTCAACATCTATTATGAGTTAGCACCCGGAATCACCGTTGCACCCGAGCAGAAATTCGTGTTTGCAGCGATTTTTGCGGTACTTTTGCGTGCTGCGCTGTTCTGCGGCGTGCCGGACAATACGCGTCCGATACGGCGGCGGCTGTACATGCTGGCGCTGTTTCTGTACTACATATGGGTGCTGCTGAATGTGCTGTTTTTCGATAACGCGTTCGGCCGCGGATTTGGTCATACCTCGCTCGATATGGTGAATCTGGAGCCGCTCCGCACGGTGAAAAATTACCTGCTGGCCTACGGCTACGGCAATATCTCGCTGCGGCTTGTGGTGCTCAATCTGGCAGGCAACCTGATCGCGTTTGCGCCGATGGGCGTATTTCTGCCCGCACTGTTCCGCTGGCAGAGAAGCATTTTCTTCTTCACGGCGTCGCTCACGCTGAGCATTACGGCGGTGGAGGTGCTGCAGGTGTACACCGGAACAGGCTCGTGCGATGTGGATGATCTTATCCTCAATCTCGCGGGTGCGCTGCTTGTTTTTATCGTGTGCAGAGTGACACCGCTTTGGCACCGGATTTGCAGCGTTAATCCAAGACCCAAAAAATAATGGAGAATTGAGAATGGAAAATGGAGAATGAACGCGATGGCTTCATCTCTTTGTGATAAGTTTTTATCTCAACATTCATTTTCAATTCTCCATCTTCAATTCTCAATTTTATTTGACAAACCCTGTCTGCCGTTATAAACTTTAACTGAATAAAAAACAAAAGACAGGGGGAACCCATTCATGTTTGATACCGTACTCATCGCCGGTCTGGGCCTGATGGGCGGCTCGATGGCGAAAACCATCAAGGCGCGCACACTCAGCCGCGTTTTAGGCTGGAACCGCACGCGCGCGACCGCAGAGCAGGCACTGGCTGACGGCTCGATTGACGCGATTGCGACCGAAGCGCTGTACAAGGAGGCTGACCTTGTTATCATTGGTCTGTACCCGCAGGCAACGGTGGACTGGCTGCTCGAGAATATGCCGAAGATGAAAAAGGGCTGCGTGATCGTCGATATGGTCGGCGTCAAGCAGTTCATGGTCGATCATCTGGAGCAGGCGGCGCTTGACGCCGGTGTGCACTACGTCGGCGGTCACCCGATGGCGGGCCGTGAGTTCTCCGGTCTGGATTATTCGCTGCCGACCCTGTTTGACGGTGCGAGCATGATCTTTGTGCCGACCAAGAGCAGCACCGAGCGTGTGCTTGAACAGCTGGAGGCGTACTTCATGTCGCTCGGCTTCGGCCAGACCGTGCGCTGTACCGCGCAGCAGCACGATCACATGATCGCGTTTACCTCGCAGCTGGCGCATGTGGTTTCCTCGGCGTACATCAAAAGTCCGGAGGCGGACAAGCACAACGGCTACTCGGCGGGCAGCTACAAGGATCTGACGCGTGTTGCCAAGCTGAATGAGACCATGTGGAGCGAGCTGTTTCTGTGCAACGCAGAGCCGCTCGCGCAGGAGATTGACGAGGTCATCAAGCACCTTGACGAATACCGCAAGGCCATCCGTGCAGGAGACCGCGAGGAACTGACCATTCTGCTGAGAGACGGACGCGAGCGCAAGGAAAGACTGGGTTAATCAGAAATTCGAAACGATACGAAAAGGGACAATGCCTGTGTGCGTTGTTCCTTTCTTTTTGCGCGGATTCGGGAAATTGTTAAGGAAACAGGTCGCAGAACGTAAATTTTTGCGCATACCTCCAAAATCCTGCGTCTGTCCGCGCAATCCATTTACATAGGAATTTGTTTTTGTTATAATTTATTTGCATGAAATCAGAAAGTGTTTTGCTAAGGGGAATGAATGGCACAGCACTTTACAGGACAACACAAAGGAGTGTGGGTATGCAAGAGAAAATTTCTATGGACGCAGCGCACGATTTTGAGGCAAAAATGCCTTTGTCGCGCAAGATTCCGCTGGGACTGCAGCACGTTTTTGCGATGTTCGTCGGCAACCTGACGCCGCTGCTCATCATCATGGGTGCGTGCGGCATTGCAGGCGGCGAGTTCGCGGACCTGCAGGTAAGCGTTCTGCAGAACGCGATGTTCGTGGCCGGTGTGGTAACGCTGGTGCAGCTGTTTTCCATCGGCCCGATCGGCGGCAAGGTGCCGATCATCATGGGTACAAGCTCGGGTTTTATCGGCGTATTCAACAGCGTTGCGGCTACCATGGGCGGCGGTGTGATTGCGTATGGTGCGATTATGGGCGCGTCCATTCTCGGCGGCCTGTTTGAGACGGTACTTGGCTTTTTCCTCAAGCCGCTGCGCAAATTCTTTCCGGCGGTCGTTACCGGCACGGTCGTGCTGAGTATCGGTCTGTCGCTGATCTCGGTCGGCATCAATTCCTTCGGCGGCGGCAACTCCGCGAAGGATTTCGGCTCGATGGAAAATCTGCTGCTGGCGCTGTTCGTGCTGGTGGTTATTCTGGTCGTCAAGCACGGCTGCAAGGGCTTCCTTGGCTCGTCCGCGATCTTTGTCGGCATTATTGCAGGCTACATTGCGGCAATCATCATGGGTTTTGTTCTGCCGACCACCGCAGTTGACGCGGACGGTGTAGAATTCACCAAGGCATGGGTACTCAACTGGGACAAGGTAGCACAGGCTAGCTGGTTTGCCATCCCGAAGCTGATGCCGGTAAAGCCGGTGTTTGATCTGCGCGCCATCCTGCCGGTGCTGGTTATGTTTATTGTTACCGCGGTCGAGACCGTCGGCGATATTTCGGGTGTTATGGAAGGCGGCATGGGCCGTGAGGCAACCGACAAGGAGCTGTCCGGCGGCGTAGCCTGCGACGGTCTGGGTTCCTCGTTTGCGGCACTGTTCGGCGTACTGCCGAATACCTCGTTCAGCCAGAACGTAGGCCTTGTTACCATGACCAAGGTTGTCAACCGCGGTGCCCTGTCCGTCGGTGCAATCTTCCTCATTCTGTGCGGTCTGATTCCGAAGCTGGGCGCGATCGTGTCCATTATGCCGCAGTCCGTGCTCGGCGGTGCGGCTGTTATGATGTTCTCGTCCATTGTTATCAGCGGTATCCAGCTGATTACCAAGGAGGAGATGACGCCGCGTAATCTGACCATCGTGTCGGTTGCTCTGGGTGTCGGCTACGGCATGGGTGCCAATATGACCATTCTGGCACAGGCGCCGCAGGCGGTTCAGCTGATTTTTGGCGGTTCCGGTATTGTACCGGCAGCATTTGTTGCGATTCTGCTCAATATCGTGCTCCCGAAGGATAAGAAAACCGAAGCATAATGCAAAACCCCGGAAAGAAGTTCTTTCCGGGGTTTTTAATTGAGAATGGAGAATTGAGGATGGAAAATGATCGTAACGGTCAACCATTCGCCATTCCGATTGAGAGAGGCGTAAAATGATACTGTAGGGTGCGACGACCTCGGCGCACCGTGTAAACCGACTGCACAAACGTAACCGTAGGGGCGCACAAGGTGCGCCCACGAACGCCACATCAAATGGTTGGCATTATCGATAAAATGAATCGTTTTGAAAAATCATTTTTAATTCTGCGAGAACGTCCGGTGTATCCGCGTCCATCAATTCCGCCGGATGTCGAGCAGGAAACAGCGTTACCTTTTCCGCATGCCGTTTGACGACCACGCCGCCGCCCCTGCCCTCGGGAAGAGAACGCAGTTCCTCAAAATAATCCGCGCCGAACAGCACCGGACTGCCCGGCGTACCGCTTTGCGGCTCGCATAGACGGAAAATCTGCGATTTCCGGTCGGGTTCCGCGCAGAATGCCGACACCATACCGCAGAGCGTTTTCCTCGTCAGCAGCGGCTGATCACCCGGCAGAAACACGCAGCCGGACATGGCAGGAAACCGCGGCAGCAGGTACTCCAGTCCAAGCCGCACGGTGTCGCTGCGAAAGGGAAGGGCATGGTGCAGGACAGGAATGCCGCATTCCTCACACAATGCCTGCACCTCGGTCGAGCGGGTAACGACCACGCGGTGCAGCCCCTCTGTCACGGCAAACGCACGGCAGAGCAGCGGTTTTCGGTCAAATTCGGCGAGCAGCTTGTTGGAGCCAAAACGTTTTGCCAGGCCGGATGCCATGATCACACATCCGATTTCACTTTTCATCGGGGAAAAACTGCGGATAGAGCTGTTTTCCTGCCTGTTTGCAGGCGTCACGATACTGCTCATAGCGATTGAGAAACTCCTTTGCCTCGTCGGTAAGTACGCTGCCGCCGCCGCCTTTGCCGCCGATTTTGCGCTCGGTGAGCGCAAAACCGAGCACCTGCTCAGCATGACGGACGAGTCCGAGCGCCTTGGTATATGCCATCTGCATGGACTGCGCGGCGGCGCGAAGCGATCCGGTCTGCTCGATGGCATGCAGCAGGCGGCACGGTCCCTCACCGAAAAAGCGCTCGCCGTCCTCATCGAACAGCGTCACGCGGATATTTGGCTGCATGGCGGCTCCTTTCCCACAACTTTTTCTTTTCGTTGTATTTTGATATTCACAACGGCATTATAGCAGATTTTGTGGTAAAATAAAAGTAGTATACTGAAAAGATAACACATTCCCCTGAAAGAGAGAGGATATAACGTATGTTGACGATACGGGAATACAAAAAAGTCGAGTCGCTCGAGGAAGCGTATACGCTCAACCAGAAAAAGTCCAACCGCGTGATCGGCGGCATGATCTGGCTCAAAATGGAGACGCTGAATGTCGGCACGGCAATCGACCTGTCCGGTCTGGGATTGGACACCATCGAGGAGACCGAAACCGAGTTCCGGATCGGTGCGATGGCCTCGCTGCGCGCGCTGGAGCTGCACGAAGGACTGGCAGCCTACACGAACGGTGCTATGCGCGAATCCGTGCGCCACATTGTCGGCGTGCAGCTTCGCAATCTGGCGACCGTCGGCGGCAGTCTGTACAGCCGGTTCGGCTTTTCCGATGTGCTGACCATGTTCCTCGTGCTGGACGCACAGGTAGAGCTGTACAAGGGCGGCATTGTGCCGCTTTCCGAGTACGCCGAAAGACCCAAGGACCGCGATATTCTGGTGCGCATTATCGTGCCCAAGAAAAATGCGAAATTCAACTACCAGTCCGTGCGCATCAGCCAGACCGACATTCCGGTGCTGACCTGTGCGTCCATTAAGGATGAGAACGGCTATCGGTTCGCCATTGGTGCCCGTCCGGCACGCGCACAGATTTATGCACAGCCTGTGGATAAAACGGCGGAGCAGATGGCGGAAGCCGTTCGGGCGGAAATCAAGACCGGCAGCAGTCTGCGCGGCAGTGCGGAATATCGCAGACACCTCGCGGGTGTGCTGGTGCGCCGCGCGGCACACGCACTCGATGCAGAGTAAGGGGGAACGGATATGCTGATCACAATGACATTGAATGGAAAGAAAGTAGCAGACGATGTGGCGGCGGACACGCTGCTCATCGACTTTGTTCGAAATCATGGCTGCCTGAGTGTCAAGCGCGGCTGCGAGACCGCAAACTGCGGTCTGTGCACCGTATTTATGGACGAAAAACCGGTGCTGTCCTGCTCGGTGCTGGCAGCGCGTGCAAGCGGACATACGATTACGACCTTGGAGGGCTTGCAGGGCGAAGCCGCCGAATTCGGCGCGTTCATCGCGGATCAGGGTGCGGAGCAGTGCGGCTTCTGCAATCCCGGCTTTATGATGAACGCGATCGCGCTGTTCCGCGAAAAGCAGGACCCGACCGATGAGGAGATCAAGGAATATCTGGCGGGCAATCTGTGCCGCTGCTCGGGTTATGAGGGACAGCTGCGCGGTATCCGCGCCTATCTTGACTGGAAAAAGCAGAGAGAGGAGGACGCACAGTGAAGGTAGTCAATCAGCCGCTCCGCAAAAAGGATGCGGTGCAGCTCGTCACCGGCCAGCCGGTGTATGTGGACGATGTAACGCCGCGCGACTGCCTGTGCGTCAAGCTGCTGCGCTCGCCGCACGCGAACGCCATCGTCAAGTCTATCAACAAGACCGCCGCGATGAAAGTCCCCGGCATGGAGGCCATCTTCACATGGGAGGACGTAGACCAGGACGGACGCCGCTACACGCAGGCCGGCCAGACTTATCCGGAGGCGAGTCCGTATGACCGCCTTGTTATCGACCGCCATGTGCGCTTTGTAGGCGATGTGGTTGCCATCCTCGCCGGTGCGGACGAAAAATGTGTGGATAAGGCGATGAAGCTGGTCAAGGTGGAGTACGAGGTGCTCGAGCCGGTGCTCGATTTCCATACCGCAAAGGACAATCCGGTGCTCGTGCATCCGGAGGACAACTGGGAGAGCCTTGCGCCGGTCGGCGCGGATAATAAGCGCAACCTGTGCGCGCACGATGAGTGCGGCAATGGCGATATCGATGCGGTCCTCGCGGACTGCGATGTCGTTATCGATCGCGTGTACCACACGCAGGCATGCCAGCAGGCGATGATGGAAACCTTCCGCACCTACTGCGAGATTGACACCTACGGCCGCCTGCACATCATCAGCTCAACGCAGATTGTGTTCCACACCCGCCGAATCGTGGCGAACGCACTGCATATCCCGAAAAGCAAGGTGCGCGTCACCAAGCCGCGCATCGGCGGCGGCTTCGGCGCCAAGCAGACCGCGGTCAGTGCGGTGTATCCGGCGTTTGTCACCTGGATGACGAAAAAGCCGTCCAAGATTATCTTCAGCCGCGTGGAGAGCCAGATTGCATCTTCGCCGCGCCACGAGATGGAAATGCACGTCCGTCTGGGCGCAAACAAGGACGGCATCGTGCGCGGCATCGACCTGCACACGCTGTCCAACACGGGCGCTTACGGCGAACACGGCCCGACAACGGTCGGTCTGTCCGGTCATAAGTCGATTCCGCTGTACGGCAAGGCCGAGGCGTTCCGCTTTACGAGTGACGTTGTGTACACCAATCACATGTCGGCGGGCGCGTACCGCGGCTACGGCGCGACACAGGGCCTGTTCGCGGTCGAGAGCGCGGTGAACGAGCTGGCGAACATCCTCGGCATGGACCCGTTCAAAATCCGTGAGATGAATATTACGCACGAGGGCGAGATCATGCCCGCGTACTACGGTCAGCTGAACACAAGCTGTGCGCTCGACCGCTGCCTTGCGCGCGTGCATGACATGATCGACTGGGATAACAAGTATCCGTGCCGGGACATGGGAAACGGCAAGATTCGTGCGGTCGGCATGGGCATGGCGATGCAGGGCTCGGGCATCACGAGCATGGACGTCGGCAGTGCGACGCTCAAGGTCAACGATGAGGGCTTTTACACGTTGCTCATCGGCGCGGCTGACATGGGCACCGGCTGTGATACCACGCTTGCACAGATCGCGGCAGAGGTGCTTGAGTGTCCGCTTGACAACATCACCACGCTGAGTGCGGACACCGACTGGTCGCCGTATGATTCCGGCTCGTATGCATCGAGTACGACCTACGTCACCGGCAAGGCGACCGAGAAGTGCGCGCTCGAGCTGCGCGGCAAAATCTGTGCGCTCGGCGCAAAGCTGCTCGGCTGCGATAAGGAGCAGGTCAGCTTCGACGGCAGGGAAGTCCGCGTAGAGGAAGGCGAAAATGCAGGCAAGGCCATTAGCCTGAGTGATATTGCGACGGCTTCCATGAACGGAAACAGCATCGAGCTGCAGGCGACGGTTACGCATTCGTCCGAGATTTCGCCTCCGCCGTATATGGTCGGTGCGGCTGAGATCGAGGTGGATACCGAAACCGGCGAGGTAACCCTGCTGGATTACGCTGCGGCAGTGGACTGCGGTACGCCCATCAATCCGAATCTGACGCGCGTGCAGGCCGAGGGCGGCATCGCGCAGGGCATCGGCATGACATTGACCGAGAGCGTCACCTACGATGACCGCGGCTATCCGATGGAAAATTCGCTTTTCCAGTATAAGATTCCCGCACGCGTGGACATTGGCAAGATCCGCGTGGAGTTCGAGAACAGCTACGAGGGCGAAGGCCCGTTCGGTGCGAAATCCATCGGCGAGGTTGTTATCAATACACCGCTGCCGGCGATTTCGGATGCAATCCGAAATGCCGTAGGCAAGCGGTTCTATGAGCTTCCCATTACGCCGGAAAAGATTGCGATGGCAGCGCTGGAGAAGAAATAAGCATGAAAAAGGGACGTATTCGATTAGCTCGGCGCCCATAACGAAGTATTATATAAGCAGTGGCACAGTTTCACATTTGTGGACTGTGCCGCTGCTGTTTTTATGTGGTGATTGCCTGCTTGCGGCTGCGCTGGATTTCCTCCATAGCGGCTTTCATCTCGGTTTCGGTCGGAATATTTACCATCCCAACGGCAGTAAAGTAAATGTCCACCTTCACTCGGTTGCGTCCGTTTACCTTTTCCTTGCTGTGGCCCTCAATCCGCTGGATCAGCGCGTTTACCAGTTCCGGCGTCAGCTGTTTTACTTCGGTGAATTCGCGCAGCGCCCGCAGGAGCTGACGCAGATCTACCTCCTGCTGCTGAGCGTTTTCAAGCTCTAACTTCCAGTTCTCCACCGATGCAGTCAGATTCTTATGCTCTTTTTCATAGTTAGCGGTCATCCTTACAAATCGCTCATCGGTGATTTTGCCGCTGATATTTGCCTCGAACAGTTCTTCAATAGCCTTGTCGATCTGCCGGATACGCTGCTCGCCATTGTCAATAGACTGCCGAAGCACTTTCAAATTTATTTGATGCTCCGCGTTATTCTGCATAGCGAGGAAATACAGAAACACCGGCTCATAGCAGCGCACATAATCCGCCAGACTGCTGACCGTTTCCAGAACAATTTTCTCCAGTACCACGTTGCGGATGTAGTGGATTTTGCATGTTTCGCGTCCGGAATTGTAGTTGGCGCAGCGATAAAACTCCTGATTGGGTTTCAGGCTTTTCGCCGTACAGAAATGAAGTTTTGCGCCGCAGTCCGGGCAGTAAAGCAAACCGGCAAACAGGCTTTGCCTGCCGCTGCTGTCAAAATGCGTGCTCACCTCGTATTCGGTGCCGCTGATATTCATTCGGAAATTGTTTCCCTGCTCAGTCCATAACTCGTTCATGCTGCACCTCATCGTTCCTGTTCGCGCCGCCGCTGAAATTTCCGATAATGTTCACATGCCTTCTTTGCCCTCAAAAACTGACAAAACTTTTTAGAAATTTTTATGAACGCCAATCTAAGCAGCAAAAACCGGAGCATACAGCCTGAAATTCTGATATGTACCCAGAATTCTGGACACATGAAAAATTGAATTAGGTGCACATGGAT
>OBXA01000986.1_pt1 | contig 18883 bp, 15 predicted proteins | sample 1538121 | NCBI WGS metagenome assembly OBXA01 (sample SAMEA2580133, study PRJEB22360) | human gut metagenome | biome: human gut; feature: human-associated habitat; material: faeces | place: Denmark | collected 2008/2010 | reverse complement strand
ATGTTAAGGGGCTGGATGAAGTGGGCAGTGATACAGGCAGAACAGGAGAATGACATGAATATACTAAAAAAACTTATGCAGCGTCTGTGTGGTTGCGGAAAGCATGATGGCCGTGAACACGTGCAGTCGCTTACAGCACAGCTGCGACTGGGACCGGCAGACATTCTGGAGTCCGATGAGAATGGCATTATCCCGGAGCAGGACAGGGTAATCACGCAGGTGGTGATACTGGATGCGGATAAAAAGCAGATACAGTGCGTGGTAAGACCGCTGCAAATTCTGCGTGCTGACGGGACGTGGGAAAATATTGGCGGAATGAAATAGCCGACAGCTTCACAAAAACCGGAGTCCGGCTCCGGTTTTTGTTGTCATGTCCGGTGGATGTTTGTTAGGAATGTTCAGACAGGTTTATTTTGAATTTACACAGAATCCTAAACAGGTTCGAAAATTAAGAAAGAGGTTGTATGTTTAGCATAAGAACCCTACTACCTATTAGCGCCAGCGTATCAGTTCCGACAAAACAATCTCAATCCATCCCAATAACTTTAGCAGGGAGAACAATCGAAAAAGCGCAAGAGAAAGAAGGATTACTTGTTTTTTTAGGAATGAAATCCGTTAATGACTATACTCTTAATATTCTTGGCCAAAATGTTTCAAGAGTCACAACGGGGAAAAAACCGTATGATTTATTATTCCTGAATGATGCTACAAAACAAGATTTTGATAAAAGGAAAATGGAGTTTACATATCCTGGAGCAAATAAAAGCCATCTACAATCAAGTAATAGCGATGTTGTTGCTGCTGCAGCTATAAGTATTACAGCGACAGAGATGAAAACCATCCTGCCAGATGATTTAACACCAGGAAAATACAACAAAATTTATCTGTCTGGGCATGGTTCTGCTGGTCTACCTCTTCTTAAGTGCGGAGATGAATTTTTATCACCGTCAGATATTGTCGACCGCATTGTTCAACATAATCTTCATGAAATAGATGATATCAGATTAACATCCTGTAACTCAGCCAACATAATAAAAAACAAAGACTTCTCTCCTGATGAAATAGAAAAATCCGCAAATATGAATAACGGCTGGTTGGCCAGGGCATTATTTGGTCAAAAGAGGTCTTTAGCAGAACACGTCTATGCCGAGTTTGAACGTCGCGGAATTAACGTTTCTATATCAGGTTACCATGGCACTGGCGTTTTTTATGTACCAGAGCATGGTAAACCAACAACGCATCTACGCTCCACAACTGTGCCTGCAACACCTGAACATACTGTAAGAAGAAGCGACTACAGAGCCACTTTGGGTAGAACTCAACCCATAGATATTGAGTAATTGAGCCAGCATATACACTTGATGGTTAGGAAACAGAATCATTGTTTTAAACATTTCCTGGCCATTAATATTGTCGGCGGGAGCATATCCAGGACTGGCCGGCAAACCGGGTACGCGATCTGTTGCCATGGAAAGTTGATCTGAGCGCTCAGTAAATATCAATACGGTTCTGGCGAGCCGCTTACGATGCATGAGAATCACTAATAGTATGTAATTATTACATTTTATTTACAATGCTGTTTCTGTTGGTCTGCATCCATAATTATGAAATGCTGACTTATGGTGTCAAAATAACACATATTCCTTTCAATAATCATTTCTTTTACTATCTTTTCCCTGCTGAGAGGGTGGGGTAGATGTTCTCTTGTGAGATTCATGAACGCAGACTTATCATAAAGAGTGCATATGTTGGAGTTCAGTGCGTTCTTGACAAAAACCCCTTTTTCTGGAACGCATAATGTTATTGGGCACTTAAGAAATTGTGTGTCGCAAGAGAATTCATCAGGATTTACAACAAATGAATGAGAATGGATTTTATTTTTAAGGGCGTTTTCGGCCCCTTTTTTCCATCCTATATTTGAAGATAATTGAAGCATAAAATCCTGAGATATTTGTGCAAAACTTCGTCCGTTGTTGATCTGCTGTTCCAGGTTGCGAGCAATAGTGTTTTGTCTCGCCATAAATATGGAGAAATGATTACTGCATACAGGATTTACTGTAAAACCATTGACTGATTCGATATAACGGATATCCATTTTATAACGTTCTTTTATGATTACAGTATCATTTTGATTTTGCTGCACAATATAACGTAAAGATGCTAGCTCATTCTCAGGTAAGATACTGCCTGCTGTGAAGTTTAAAAAGATAGGCATGTTTTTTTCTGTAATACAAGTCGATTGTTTGTGATTTCGCGCTGTAGGTATATTATCATTCATATTTAACTTCCTAAAGTATGACCTCGTAGGGAGATAAATGCAATGCTTAAAGGTAGATTGAAATGATAAATTAGCGCTTGGTAAATCCAGAATTTCATAAAGAGAGAGGTGGTGTTTTTTCATAGCGCTGAGATGTAAGTTGCAACATGTATTATATGCAAGAGAATAGGGAGTACTGGATACATTAACTCTATGTAATCCATTCAAGATATTAATGCAATTGAAATAATTGACATAAAATATTGCATAGGTGAGGTTTATTGCTCAGAAGATGGAGTTATCGATGCAGAAACTGGAAGAACTGCGGCAGCGATAGCGCAGGTCGATTGCAATGACGAGATTTATCAGCGCCAGCGTGGGATAAAAGAGAATCTGAGCAGTCTGGAGAATTTGAAATCGGTTAGGGATTTCATACTAGAATAATAGGATCCGCGGCACGTCGTATGCAAGAACGTGCCACGGCTGGCTGATGGACGTTCGATAGCGCGAGTTTGAATGAAAATCAGCCGGAGATGATTTTACATAATTGCTACGGAATTATTCAATACAGGAATTGCTTGTGTATGCATGGATTGACCTGAAATATTCCCGAAAATTTCTCTAAAAAACTCGAAAAAAATGGTAACTAATTGAATGTATTAATATGTAATAGTACGTGTTAGAGATTAAAAGATGAGCATAAATTTATTTAACACATTAATTCTAAAAGATTTTGTTGTTTGTTGACGAAAACAGGAATCGTGTTCGGTCTCTTTTTATCTGTTAAAAGCCAGAAGCATTTCCTTCGCTGACTTTATAGTCAACCATAACACACACTCTACTGTCTGAGTCCAGCGTTTTTTAACATTCTTGTTAAGATTATGTGATCTTTAGCGCGGGAGGAAAATATTGATGAAACAGCCTGCGCCCGTTTATCAGAGAATTGCGGGTCATCAATGGCGACATATCTGGCTTTCTGGCGATATACACGGTTGTCTTGAGCAGTTGCGCCGCAAATTATGGCATTGTCGTTTTGATCCGTGGCGAGATTTACTTATCTCAGTAGGAGACGTTATCGATCGTGGGCCGCAAAGTTTACGTTGTCTGCAGTTACTGGAACAACATTGGGTTTGTGCGGTAAGAGGCAATCATGAACAGATGGCGATGGATGCGCTGGCATCCCAGCAGATGTCTTTGTGGTTGATGAATGGCGGCGACTGGTTTATTGCGCTGGCAGATAATCAACAGAAACAAGCGAAAACGGCGCTGGAAAAATGTCAGCATTTGCCCTTTATTCTTGAAGTACACAGTCGTACCGGCAAACATGTTATTGCTCATGCCGATTATCCAGATGATGTTTATGAATGGCAAAAGGACGTTGATTTGCATCAGGTCTTGTGGAGCCGCTCGCGATTAGGTGAACGCCAAAAAGGGCAGGGAATTACAGGTGCTGATCATTTCTGGTTTGGTCATACACCGTTGCGACATCGCGTGGATATTGGCAACCTGCATTATATTGATACCGGTGCTGTCTTTGGGGGCGAACTGACTCTTGTGCAATTGCAATAATTAAAAATCACCATACTCCTGTGCTGGTCGCCAGAAACCATCTATAAAATCCTCAATCGGAAAACAACCGCCATGGCGGATCCGTTGATCGCTCATAGAATAAAGACACTGCTGTTCCGTGTTGTAGACATCCACAACAATATCTTCACAACCGCCATCCAGGTAGCAAACAAAAAGTACCAGCGCGAACATTTCATCCCCGAAGTGTGGTGCCGTACCGTTAAGTTTAGGAGAGATTTTACAACGGGGGAATAACCAGGACAAATAACCCGCCATGCCGACGGGTTCTTTTTGGATCAGGCAAGACGCATAATCCAGGCATCAGATTGTTGATCGTAACGGGTACGGTAAAGGACAGAGTGTTCGCCATTTAGCAGGGCAGGGATACTGGTTTCAGCATCCCAGGCATCGAGTTGCATACATAAATCGGGGTCAGATTTACAAGGAATGGTTAACGTTCGATCACCCGGCGATTCACCGTGTAATTCGCCGTCGTCGATTTCAAAAGCGCCTATGCGCACACTGGTTTTCATCTTCGTGCTCTCCATTTAGCTGCCGATTGTGGTACGACCAGTCCGATCGCACCATTTTTCAGCCTAGTTGAGGCAGCCGAATGTGCCAGTCAAAAAGTGCGCTTTTTTTGTGAGCTGTCAGGCGTTACCGGTAAAAAGTTTCCCATCGCGCACCAGTTCACGCGGATAGCTGTTTTTCAATCGCGAACCAATCCGTTTGGCTAAACCAATCGGTTGATGCTGGAAAGTAACCAATACATCATCCGCCACTGGCGCGGCTTGCGGGTAAACATCGCGCCCGCGATACCACTCCTCCGCTTCCTGCGGTGTCAGCTCGAATGCATTCATATTATCGGGTGAGGCAAGAGCAATAACCGCTTCATGCTGCCAGCGATAACCTTTGTTGTGCGTCTCGGCAAGTTTAATCCCCAACCGAGAAAATCGGACTTTACCGATCAGGGCTTCAATGCCCACCGGGAACAACCACAGTTCTTTGTCACGCTGCCAGAGGCGCAGGTTTTCATCCCAGTTTAAGCCAACACCTGCAGTCGCCTGACGAATTTGTCCAGCTTCGCGATCTTTCACCGGGCTGAACGGAAAATTACCGACTTTGTATTTGGGGGCGGGTAAGGCGGGAATCGCCTGAGTTTTACGCAGACGAGCAACGAAGAAGCCTTCGCAGTCGTAAATTTGTGGGAAAACATGCAAAAAGCCTTCTTCGGTCAGCGCTTTGTTTGCACCAGGGAAGAGATCGCCAAGTGGTAAAAACTCTACTGCGTCGGGGTAAGTCTCTTTCAGCCACAGGCAAACGGCTTCGTTTTCTTCCTGGTTTAAGGTACAGGTCGAGTAAACCAGCGTACCACCAGGACGTAATGCATGAAAGGCGCTGTCGATAAGCTCCCGTTGTGTAGCTGCGATTTCCTGATTGCTTTCTGGTGACCAGTTTTTTAGCGCATCGGGATCTTTACGCACCACGCCTTCGCCAGAGCAGGGAGCGTCCAGCAAAATGGCATCGAACATTTCTGGCACTGCCGCACCAAACACGCGGCCATCAAAATGTGTGAGCGCAACATTACTGATGCCACAGCGGCTGATATTGGCATGTAACACTTTTACCCGACTGGCGGAAAACTCATTGGCAAGGATTGCCCCTTCGTTATTCATCCGCGCGGCAATTTGCGTCGTTTTGGAGCCTGGCGCAGCTGCGACATCCATCACCCGCTGTGGTGCATTATCGTCAGCAAACAAGGCGGCAACGGGCAACATTGAACTGGCTTCCTGAATATAAAACAGGCCGCTTAAATGCTCGGCGGTACTACCCAATGGCAATGCATCTTCATTGTCGCGTTCAATCCAGAAACCTTCTTCACACCACGGAATTGGCGTAAGCGTCCAGCCATAAGGAGCGGTTAATTGCAGGAAATCAGCAACGGAGATTTTCAGCGTATTAACGCGAATGCTGCGGCGCAACGGGCGCTGACAGGCGGCAAGAAAATCATCAAATGAGAGCGTCGAAGGCATCGCTTCGCGCATTTGTGTCAGAAAGGCGTCCGGGAAATAAACGGTGTGTTGGGCCACGAGCATGTACCACTGGCAAAAAAACAGGCGCGCAGTTTAGCATAAACGCTCCGGCGCAGGCACGCCGGAGCAGTGGGCATTATTTGGGAAGCGCAGTTCCCCATTCACGCCACTCTTTCGGTTCACTTTCCTGCAACAGGAAGTGTTTGCCTTCCTGGGCTTTCGGTGCCAGTGGCGTACCCGGAGGCGTGGCGAAGGCGATGCCGCCACGGATAAACTGGTTAAAGGTGCCGGTTTTCACTACGCCGCCCGTCAGACCAAAGTCCAGACTGTAACCCGATGCCAACCAGAAGACGGAATTGTTACGCACCAGGTGTTGATAGCGTTTACTGATGCGCATCGCAATCATCACGCGATCTGACAATGTCCCCAGCGTCATTCCTGTAACCGTACCGACTTCCAGACCACGGAACAGCACAGGCGTACCAATACCTAACGAACCGGCTTCCGGCGCTTCAACAATAATGCTTAAGCCATCCAGGTAACGCGAATCAGTAATGGTGGCCTCTTGTAATTCAAAGTCGCGGCGAGGATTGCCCCGGCCTGGTTCGACGTTGATATACGGCTGGAGGATAGTATCTAGATGCTCAACGCCCGCGGCTGAAATTTGCGGTGTGACCACCGAGAAGCGCGTACCGCCGCGGGCGAAGGTCTGGACATACTCCGGATAGAGCACCGCCTTTGCCTGTACTTCATTGCGCGCGGTAATCAGATCCAGCGTCTGGATTTGCCCGATATCAATACCGAGATAGCGAATTGGCATCCCGACCGCCAGTTTTCCGGCATCGAAAGCGTGAAGCGTAATCTGCCCACCAACCGCACGGGCCGCTGTTTCGGAAGCATACAGAATTCGTTTGTCGCCTTTACGCTGACTGGCGCTGGCACCGCTGAGGTTATCGAAGCTAATGGCTCCCTTTAATGCTCTGGAGAGCGGGGATGCCTGTACGGTCAGGCCACTACCATTCAGCTGAACTTTCGCCCCGCCTTCTGCCCAGAACACGCTATTGCTGGTCAGAAGGTTGCGATACTCCGGCTTAATATGCAGATCGATATCAAACGCGTTAGCTCGCGGACGGACGGTAATAACTTCACCAACTTCAAATTTACGGTAGAGCACTACCGATCCTGCCTGCACATCCGGCAGCGTCTCTGCACTCAAACTCACGGTTGTGGTGGGTAAATCGCTAAGGCTGTTCTCCAGCGCTTTTTCCAGATTGGCATACAGTGGATAGCTGGCTTTCATCTCGCCTTTATCGCCCGGCAGAATACGTATCCCGCCGTTAATCCATTCTGAGGCGCTGGCACCGAGAAACTCAACGCCATCCAGCCCCACCTTCACGTCGACACGGCTGTTGACGACAAATTTGCTATCGCCTTTTACCAGTTCTCGATGCTGAGGCTCGATGGCGACGGTAAAGGTGACGCCTTTGCTGGTGAGTTTACGATCGATAACCTGGCCTACCTGCACGCCGTGAAGAATGAGCGGCTGACCAGCATCAATACCGTAACTTTCCGGCGCGGTCAGGGTCAGCGTCAGAACATCAGGTTCATGCAGCAGTGCTTTTTCGCCTGGCACAACAACGAACTCTTTGCGTGGCTCGCCATCGCCGGGTACCAACTCGAAGGTTTTGCCAGTCAGCAGGGCGCTGAGATTGGCATCGCTAAGGGATAATTTCGGATTACGTAATTCGATGCGGGTATTTTCACGAAGCAGGGTAACGACGCTGGGATCAACTGTCATTTCCCCAGTGACTTTACCACCAGGATTTAAATCCAGTTTAGTTAGCTGTCCGACTTCCAGCCCCTGATACATTAACGGCGTCGAGTCGGCGGTCAATCCGGCCCCACTCGGCAGTTCCAGTTTTATTATTACGCCACGCTGGCTGTGGGCCAGATCTTCATACAGACCAAAGGTATCTTCCGCCTCGGCAGGTTTCGACTCTTCAGGTGAATCGAAGGCAATCGCACCGTTAACCAGTGCCGCCAGACTTTCCAGTTTCACCTTCGCGCCACTGACACTGACGTTGGCATCAACGCCGGAAACGTTCCAGAAACGGCTACCTTTTTTCACCAGATCGGTAAAACGCCGCTCGATCAGGACATCAATCACCACGCCTTGCTTGTTGGGATTGATGGCATAGTCGTAGACTTTTCCCACCGGGATCTTGCGGAAATAGACCAATGAACCGCTGTTCAGCGAACCGAGATCGGGAGCTTGCAGGTGGATCATCAGATCGCCGTTATCCAGCCGATACTTCGGTTGGGTATCGAGTGCGACAAAGTGATCCTGCTCTTTACCTTTACCCGGCATCATGCCGATATAGTTCCCACCGACGAGGGCGTCCAGCCCGGAGACACCTGCCAACGATGCTTTTGGCGTCACCAGCCAGAATTGAGTCTCTTCGCGCAGCGCATCTTTCATATCGGACTTGATGCTGACCTTGACTTCAATCTTACGAAGATCGTCGCTGAGGCTGATATCCTGCACTGTTCCGACTTCAACGCCCTGATAACGAACAGGCGTACGGCCCGGAACAATACCATCCGCCGACATAAAGTCGATGGTGACGGTATTACCCCGGTCCTGATAACTGTCCCAAATCAGCCAACCGGCAATCATTAGCGCGATGAAAGGCAGCAGCCAGAAAGGTGAGATACGGCGTTTATTTTTAATCTGCGCTTCAGTCGTCGAAGCGGGCGTTTCCTGACTCATGTGCATCCCAAAGTAAGCGGCTGTCCAGCCATTCCACAGCAAGAATAGTCAAAATTACGGCTGCGCCAAAATAAAACGCAGCCGGTCCCATAGTAAAAGCGAGGATCTGATCGCGATTAATCAGCGACATGGTTAAAGATATGACAAACAGGTCGAGCATCGACCAGCGTCCAATCCAGGTCACCATCCGCAGTAACAGAATGCGTGTGCGTAAACCTTGCTGGCATTTAAAATGAATGCTCAACAGTAAAGTGAACATGACGATCACTTTAGTAAACGGTACCAGAATACTGGCGATAAACACGATTCCCGCAACCGCAATGTTGCTACTTGCCAGCGACATAATTCCGGAAAGAATTGTATCTTCCTGCCGTCCTCCGTTCAGATAAATGATAGAAATAGGCAATAGGTTGGCTGGTAACAACAAAACGATTGACGCTAACAGCGCCGCCCAGCATTTTTGCAGACTATGACGGCGACGCAGGCGTAGCGGGATATGGCAACGCGGGCAGCGACCACGCTGATCAGGATAGCCGGTAAAATGGCACCCAAGACAGACACGAAGTTTCTCGTCCCTACGCGTAGCGGGGCGCTGCGGATAATATCGCTCCCACAGCTCCTCAACATTAAGATGTGACAACGTCACCGTCGTTAAAATCACCAACGCCACAAAAGAGAACAAGCCGACACCAGCCTGGATATGGGCATAATCCTGTACCTTTATAGAAGCAACGCCAATGCCGACCAGGTAGATATCCAGCATTACCCACTCTTTAAGACGCTCAAGCATCAGCAGTACCGGACGTAAATTCATTCCCAGTCGGTTACCAAACCATAAATATGCTATGGAGGACACCAGAATGAGGGGGGCACCAATAACGCAGAAAAAGACCATCGCCCCCGTTATCGTATCGCCCTGTTTGGTCATTTGCCAGATGCCTTGCATGACGTTGGCGTCGATACGAATACCTAACAGCCAGATATGCAACAGCGGTTCGCCCCAGGCAAACGGCATCAGCAACAGCATGGTGAAAGCCATTGCCGCCAGGCGCGTTAGCGACCAGTCGCGCCCGTCGCGAATTTTTGCCTGACAGCGCGGACAATAGGCACTCTGATGAGAATTTATCTCGGGCAGGCTAAACAGCATGTCACATTGCGGGCAACGTTGGTAATCACCACGCGGCAGTTCCTCGCCGATTGCCCTCACTGTTATCTTTTTTGTCGGCGTAATTTGTGGTGTGTTAAGAGCCATGACGTGCCAAATGTAATAAGAATTAACATTAATATTAACCCATGATTGGAATGATCTTGAGCATTAACGCATTTAATGCTTATTTTAATAGGCTGGCAGTTCCAGGTAAGACAACCAAGTGATTATATAATGAACAAAACAGAATTTTACGCGGATTTAAATCGCGACTTTAACGCGCTGATGGCGGGAGAAACCAGTTTTCTGGCAACGCTTGCGAACACCAGTGCGTTGTTATACGAGCGTCTCACTGACGTAAACTGGGCAGGTTTTTATTTGCTTGAGGACGATACACTGGTACTAGGACCATTTCAGGGCAAAATTGCCTGTGTCCGGATACCCGTCGGGCGCGGGGTGTGCGGCACTGCGGTTGCCCGCAATCAAGTGCAGCGTATCGAGGATGTTCACGCGTTTGACGGGCATATTGCCTGTGATGCGGCGAGTAATTCTGAAATTGTTCTGCCGCTGGTGGTGAAAAATCAGATTATTGGTGTTCTTGACATCGATAGTACCGTCTTCGGTCGCTTTACAGACGAGGACGAGCAAGGCTTACGTCAGCTTGTGGCACAGCTTGAAAAAGTGCTTGCAACGACGGATTACAAAAAATTCTTTGCGAGCGTCGCAGGATAATCAACGGATAACGTAGCATTTACTGGTAGCGTCATTATAATGACGCCTGTTCATGCCTGCGCTTGTTGGCTACGTCCGTTGTAATCAGGAAATTTCATGGAAAATCAACCTAAGTTGAATAGCAGTAAAGAAGTAATCGCGTTTCTGGCCGAACGTTTTCCCCACTGTTTCAGTGCGGAAGGTGAAGCGCGTCCGCTGAAAATCGGTATTTTTCAGGATTTGGTCGATCGTGTTGCCGGGGAAATGAACCTGAGCAAAACGCAATTACGATCCGCTTTACGTCTCTACACTTCGAGCTGGCGTTATCTTTACGGTGTTAAACCCGGCGCAACGCGTGTCGATCTTGACGGCAACCCATGCGGTGAGCTGGACGAGCAACATGTAGAGCATGCTCGCAAGCAGCTTGAAGAAGCGAAAGCGCGTGTTCAGGCACAGCGTGCTGAACAGCAAGCGAAAAAACGCGAAGCTGCCGCAGCTGCTGGTGAGAAAGAAGACGCACCGCGCCGCGAACGCAAGCCACGTCCGACCACGCCACGCCGCAAAGAAGGCGCTGAACGTAAACCTCGTGCGCAAAAGCCGGTAGAGAAAGCGCCAAAAACAGTAAAAGCACCTCGCGAAGAACAGCACACCCCAGTTTCTGACATTTCAGCTCTGACTGTCGGACAAGCCCTGAAGGTGAAAGCGGGTCAAAACGCGATGGATGCCACCGTATTAGAAATCACCAAAGACGGCGTCCGCGTCCAGCTGAATTCGGGTATGTCTTTGATTGTGCGCGCAGAACACCTGGTGTTCTGAAACGGAGGCCGGGCCAGGCATGAACATGTTTTTTAGGCTTACCGCGTTAGCTGGCCTGCTTGCAATAGCAGGCCAGACCTTCGCTGTAGAAGATATCACGCGTGCTGATCAAATTCCGGTATTAAAGGAAGAGACGCAGCATGCGACGGTAAGTGAGCGCGTAACGTCGCGCTTCACCCGTTCTCATTATCGCCAGTTCGACCTCGATCAGGCATTTTCGGCCAAAATCTTTGACCGCTACCTGAATCTGCTCGATTACAGCCACAACGTGCTGCTGGCAAGCGATGTTGAACAGTTCGCGAAAAAGAAAACCGAGTTAGGCGATGAACTGCGTTCAGGCAAACTCGACGTTTTCTACGATCTCTACAATCTGGCGCAAAAGCGCCGTTTTGAGCGTTACCAGTACGCTTTGTCGGTACTGGAAAAGCCGATGGATTTCACCGGCAACGACACTTATAACCTTGACCGCAGCAAAGCGCCCTGGCCGAAAAACGAGGCTGAGTTGAACGCGCTGTGGGACAGTAAAGTCAAATTCGACGAGTTAAGCCTGAAGCTGGCAGGAAAAACGGATAAAGAAATTCGTGAAACCCTGACACGCCGCTACAAATTTGCCATTCGTCGTCTGGCGCAAACCAACAGCGAAGATGTTTTCTCGCTGGCAATGACGGCGTTTGCGCGTGAAATCGACCCGCATACCAACTATCTTTCCCCGCGTAATACCGAACAGTTCAACACTGAAATGAGTTTGTCGCTGGAAGGTATTGGCGCAGTGCTGCAAATGGATGATGACTACACCGTTATCAATTCGATGGTGGCAGGTGGTCCGGCAGCGAAGAGTAAAGCTATCAGCGTTGGTGACAAAATTGTCGGTGTTGGTCAAACAGGCAAGCCGATGGTTGACGTGATTGGCTGGCGTCTTGATGATGTGGTTGCCTTAATTAAAGGGCCGAAGGGCAGTAAAGTTCGTCTGGAAATTTTACCTGCTGGTAAAGGGACCAAGACCCGCACTGTAACATTGACCCGTGAACGTATTCGTCTCGAAGACCGCGCGGTTAAAATGTCGGTGAAGACCGTCGGTAAAGAGAAAGTCGGCGTGCTGGATATTCCGGGCTTCTATGTGGGTTTGACAGACGATGTCAAAGTTCAACTGCAGAAACTGGAAAAACAGAATGTCAGCAGTGTGATCATCGACCTGCGTAGCAATGGCGGTGGGGCGTTGACCGAAGCGGTATCGCTCTCAGGTCTGTTTATTCCTGCGGGTCCCATTGTTCAGGTCCGCGATAACAACGGCAAGGTTCGTGAAGACAGCGATACCGACGGGCAGGTGTTCTATAAAGGCCCGCTGGTGGTACTGGTTGACCGTTTCAGTGCTTCGGCTTCAGAAATCTTTGCCGCGGCAATGCAGGATTACGGTCGTGCGCTGGTTGTGGGTGAACCGACGTTTGGTAAAGGCACCGTTCAGCAATACCGTTCATTGAACCGTATTTACGATCAGATGTTACGTCCTGAATGGCCAGCGCTGGGTTCTGTGCAGTACACGATCCAGAAATTCTATCGCGTTAACGGCGGCAGTACGCAACGTAAAGGCGTAACGCCAGACATCATCATGCCGACGGGTAATGAAGAAACGGAAACGGGTGAGAAATTCGAAGATAACGCGCTGCCGTGGGATAGCATTGATGCCGCGACTTATGTGAAATCAGGCGATTTAACGGCCTTTGGGCCGGAGCTGCTGAAGGAACATAATGCGCGTATCGCGAAAGATCCTGAGTTCCAGAACATTATGAAGGATATCGCGCGCTTCAACGCTATGAAGGACAAGCGCAATATCGTTTCTCTGAACTACGCTGTGCGTGAGAAAGAGAATAATGAAGATGATGCGACGCGTCTGGCGCGTTTGAACGAACGCTTTAAACGCGAAGGTAAACCGGAGTTGAAGAAGCTGGATGATCTACCGAAAGATTACCAGGAGCCGGATCCTTATCTGGATGAGACGGTGAATATCGCACTCGATCTGGCGAAGCTTGAAAAAGCCAGACCCGCGGAACAACCCGCTCCCGTCAAGTAATATCAATCAGGCACAAGAAATTGTGCCTGATTTTTTAACAGCGGCAAGATGCCGTAAATCAGATGCTACAAAATGTAAAGTTGTGTCTTTCTGGTGACTTACGCACTATCCAGACTTGAAAATAGTCGCGTAACCCATACGATGTGGGTATCGCATATTGCGTTTTGTTAAACTGAGGTAAAAAGAAAATTATGATGCGAATCGCGCTCTTCCTGCTAACGAACCTGGCCGTAATGGTCGTTTTCGGGCTGGTACTGAGCCTGACAGGGATACAGTCGAGCAGCGTTCAGGGGCTGATGATCATGGCCTTGCTGTTCGGTTTTGGTGGTTCCTTCGTTTCGCTTCTGATGTCCAAATGGATGGCATTACGATCTGTTGGCGGGGAAGTGATCGAGCAACCGCGTAACGAAAGGGAACGTTGGCTGGTCAATACTGTAGCAACCCAGGCTCGTCAGGCAGGGATCGCTATGCCGCAAGTGGCTATCTACCATGCGCCGGACATCAACGCTTTTGCAACCGGTGCGCGCCGTGATGCCTCTCTGGTTGCTGTCAGCACCGGTTTGCTGCAGAACATGAGCCCGGATGAAGCCGAGGCGGTAATTGCTCACGAAATCAGTCACATCGCCAATGGTGATATGGTTACCATGACGCTGATTCAGGGCGTGGTGAACACCTTCGTTATCTTTATTTCCCGTATTCTGGCGCAGCTTGCCGCGGGTTTTATGGGCGGAAATCGTGATGAAGGTGAAGAGAGCAACGGCAACCCGCTGATCTACTTTGCGGTTGCAACGGTTCTGGAACTGGTGTTTGGTATTCTGGCGAGCATTATCACCATGTGGTTCTCGCGTCATCGTGAATTCCATGCTGATGCCGGTTCGGCAAAACTGGTTGGTCGCGAGAAAATGATTGCCGCGCTGCAGCGCCTGAAAACCAGCTATGAACCGCAAGAAGCAACCAGCATGATGGCTTTCTGCATTAACGGTAAGTCGAAATCGCTCAGTGAGTTGTTCATGACTCACCCGCCGCTGGATAAACGAATTGAAGCTCTGCGTACGGGTGAATACCTGAAGTAATATGAAGTAAATACTAAAAGGCGCGTCCTGATCGACGCGCTTTTTTTATGCCCTGGATCGTGGCTGAGTGATACGTAAACCACTCACACAGGCAGCAATCACTGCCAGAATAGCCGCAGCCATCAGCGAAACGTGCGTACCATTATCACCGAACTGATTTAGCATCAGCGCCACCAGCGCCGCGCCACTACTCTGACCCAGTAGACGAGCCGTTCCTAACATGCCACTGGCCCCACCGCTACGTTCGCGCGGAGCGGAGGTAATAATGGTGTGGTTATTGGGTGACTGGAATAAGCCAAATCCAGCGCCACATAAGATCATCGGCCAGATAATATTGATATCCGCAGGTGACGCGGGCAGCAGAACCAGGGAAAAAAGCCCCGCAGCCATGATGAACAACCCTAAAGCACCCAGCAATCCTGCATGTACGCGTTCAATCAAATAGCCTGCCAGCGGAGCCATCACCATCGTTGCTAACGGCCACGGTGTCAGAAGTAAACCTGTTTCGACTTCACTACGCCCGAGCACGGTTTGCAGGTAAAAGGGCAGGGAAACCATTGCCAGCATTTGTGCGCAGAAAGAGCAAACAGATGTGCAAATAGAAAGTGAAAACAGCGGGATACGCAGTAAATCCACCGGTAGCAGCGGTACGGGAAGAGAAAGCTGGCGGCGAATAAAGAAAATACCAACAACAACCATTACCACCAGTTCCGCAGCAATTAACGTCAGCGATTGCCCCTGAGCGAAACCACTCAACGCAGTGATAAGCAGGCCGAAGGTTAACGCGTTCATCACGGCGCTGGGCAGGTCGAAACGGGGTTTACTGGCGCGAGAACCATTGGGTGGCAGAAAACGCATCGCCAGAAGCAGGGCGATAATACCTAACGGTACGTTGATTAAAAATAACCATTTCCAGGATGCGATGGAGAGGATTGCTGCAGCAATTGTCGGCCCGGCAGCAGAAGAAACGGCAACAATAAACGAGTTTATGCCCATCCCTCTCCCCAGAAAACGTTGTGGATAGATCAGGCGGATAAGTGCGGTATTAACGCTCATCAACGCTGCACCGCCGAAACCTTGTATGACACGCGCAAGGGTGAGCATTTGCAGCGAATCAGAAAGGGCGCAGAACAGTGAAGACAACAGAAAAACGACCAGACCGCATTTATAAATACGTCGATAGCCAAACATATCGCCCAGAAACGAAAACGAGAGCAGGGAGATGACAATGGCGATTTGATAGGCGTTCACTACCCAGATGGATCTGGCTGGCGTGGCATGAAGGTCCGTGGCGATTGTTGGCAGGGCGACGTTGGCGATTGCGCCGTCAAGGACAGCCATCGAAATGCCAATCACAATGGTTAATATCGCACCGTATCGCTGGGGCAATGGCAGGCCGTCGGCCTGAACTTTTGGCATAGGAATTTTATATCTTTGGTGAATAATCAACAGGGGTATGATTCTAGCACTGATATTCACGGTGGATGTCGCAGAATTGTAACTAACCGGCAAAAGATGGATTGCGACCACCCTGGTGCGAAATTATAATAAAAAACAGTTCTGATTTTTATAAAACACTCGCAATGAGGTGATAAATGGCTAACGCAGATCTGGATAAACAGCCTGATTCTGTATCTTCCGTGCTAAAAGTTTTTGGCATTTTGCAGGCGCTGGGTGAAGAGCGCGAAATAGGGATAACCGAGCTGTCGCAGCGCGTCATGATGTCAAAAAGCACCGTTTATCGCTTTTTACAGACCATGAAAACCTTAGGTTATGTGGCGCAGGAAGGGGAGTCGGAGAAATATTCCCTGACCCTGAAATTGTTTGAACTGGGCGCTCGCGCGTTACAAAACGTCGATTTAATTCGTAGCGCAGATATCCAGATGCGTGAGATCTCCCGCCTGACCAAAGAAACTATCCACCTCGGCGCACTGGACGAAGACAGTATTGTTTACATTCACAAAATTGACTCTATGTACAATTTGCGCATGTATTCACGGATTGGGCGTCGTAATCCGCTGTACAGCACCGCGATTGGTAAGGTACTGCTGGCATGGCGCGATCTCGATGAAGTGAAGCAAATTCTTGAGGGCGTGGAGTATAAACGCAGTACCGAGCGGACCATCACCAGTACAGAAGCGTTATTACCCGTTCTGGACCAGGTGCGCGAGCAGGGGTATGGCGAAGATAACGAAGAGCAGGAAGAAGGGCTGCGATGCATTGCGGTACCGGTATTTGATCGCTTTGGCGTGGTCATTGCCGGTTTGAGCATCTCCTTCCCGACGTTGCGTTTCTCTGAAGAGCGTTTACAGGAATATGTCGCAATGTTGCATACCGCAGCGCGCAAAATTTCTGCCCAAATGGGTTATCACGACTATCCGTTCTGATGAGAGTAAGAACCTGTCGGAATATCAAACAGACAGGTTCTTTATTTAGCATGAGAAAAATAAAGTTGAAGGTGCGTTATATTAAACGCGCTTGCTATAAGAATATTTTACTCATGAGTGAGAATCTGGTTATTTATTACCCTTAACCATTATCGACCACGATATTGCTTTTACGTAACAGTGGGCAATCTGTTATCCCCAAGAAACCACTTTTAGTGTGCAAGTATTGTACCGTGCTGGTGCCTCTGGCAGTCAGATAGGTACATTGCAAACCTAATCCTGCGGCATTCTCTTTGCTTCCAATCAAAACGCCATATCCGCTGAGTAATAATCCTATCCATACCAGTGCTATCAGCATAACTGTGCGAATGATGAATCGCATTACAACCTCTTCTCTTTTTATGTTCGCTTAATCGTAGCGGCAATATGCGCTGAAGCAAGCTACTCATTCCGAAAAAGCACGAATATCGACATAGTTAGGCGCTGTTTAACTAACGCATGCTAGTTTAATGACATAAGGTAGGTGAAGCGGAGATTGGAGTGAAAAAGTTTCGATGGGTCGTTCTGGTTGTCGTGGTGTTGGCTTGCTTGCTGCTTTGGGCGCAGGTATTCAACATGATGTGCGATCAGGATGTACAATTTTTCAGCGGAATTTGTGCCATTAACCAGTTTATCCCGTGGTGATATCATTTTTTCAGCACTAGATTTTCTTCCTCTCCAGCAGTGGTAGAATAGCGCCTCTACTCAGAGGTGGTGAAATGAACGAAGTTGTAAATTCAGGCGTGATGAACATTGCGTCTTTGGTTGTATCGGTGGTGGTTCTTCTTATCGGGCTCATCTTGTGGTTTTTTATCAATCGTGCCAGTTCTCGGACTAACGAACAGATTGAACTGCTTGAGGCGTTGCTGGATCAGCAAAAACGTCAAAATGCACTGTTACGTCGTTTGTGCGAAGCAAACGAACCTGAGAAAGCAGATAAAAAGACCGTTGAGAGTCAAAAATCGGTTGAAGACGAAGATATTATTCGTCTGGTCGCCGAACGATAATCCTTCCTCAATCTTGAGTAACCCCGTCGTTGAAGGGTTACTCAATTCATCCTGATTATACGCACTGCCATGGTGCAACTGCTTCAAATTAAAACTCTGGTCTGACTTCAAATAATTATCATATTATTTATTTGCGTAACGGGATATCAGAAAAAGATATTTTCCTCATTAATTTATTAGGATGTTTACATCGGATTTGTGATTAAGCGTGGTATTATTTATTAGCGAAACGTTTCTCTCTTGATTTTTTGCTCATTCATCAATTTTTCTTATTTTAAATTTTCAATCCCTTTGGGGATTGACTTCTCTTTAGGGTAATTGATAGCCGTTAACTGACTGTTTTATGAGAAAAAGTGATATAACTTTTTATTCATTGCATAGCAAAAAATGTGATATTGCACGCACTATGTAATAACTTCTCCCACTGGCCTGGAACAACTGAACTTATTGAACTATGTTAGAAAATACGCCAGTTTAAGTATCTGCCTGAACTGGCAAGGTTAAGCACAATGATATATCGGCGCGTATTCCGTTGCATAAGTGTGCAAAAAAAGTGGAAGACGTATCGAGATTTGTGCGTCTGATCGAGACATGTTTAAAAATGGCTTGCCATAATTAACGTTGTATGTGATAACAGATTTCGGGTTAAACGAGGTACAGTTCTGTTTATGTGTGGCATTTTCAGTAAAGAAGTCCTGAGTAAACACGTTGACGTTGAATACCGCTTCTCTGCCGAGCCTTATATTGGTGCCTCATGCAGTAATGTGTCAGTTTTATCTATGTTATGCCTGCGGGCGAAGAAAACAATCTAAGGAATTTTTCAAATGGCAAAGATTAAAGGTCAGGTTAAGTGGTTCAACGAGTCTAAAGGTTTTGGCTTCATTACTCCGGCTGATGGCAGCAAAGATGTGTTCGTACACTTCTCCGCTATCCAGGGTAATGGCTTCAAAACTCTGGCTGAAGGTCAGAACGTTGAGTTCGAAATTCAGGACGGCCAGAAAGGTCC
>OBXA01000982.1_pt1 | contig 18938 bp, 14 predicted proteins | sample 1538121 | NCBI WGS metagenome assembly OBXA01 (sample SAMEA2580133, study PRJEB22360) | human gut metagenome | biome: human gut; feature: human-associated habitat; material: faeces | place: Denmark | collected 2008/2010 | reverse complement strand
CGACCTCAAGTTTCCCCGAAAGTATTTCAGCCCGCTCTACCTATAGTCCAGTTACACTTCAACTACGGTTGCCAAGGAAGTTACCTTTGCCAATACCGGCGTCATTACTCTTTCTGGTGAGACCGTTACGTTTGATGCCGATTACACCACCGCTGAAGGGAATGCCGGCAAGCTGATCGTTGATGGCACAACGACGACCAAGATCAACGGCAACATCACGACCGATTCAATCAAGGTTGGGGCTGCAGAGGCGAAGCTGTCGGACGAAAAGAACACCGTCATTCTGGTGAATGGTGCTGCGTTCGGCGTTGATTCCAAGACCGAGACGAAGACGCTGACGTTTGCGGCTGATAAAGAAGTTTCCATCAGCGGCGGTGTCTTTACGAGTGCAACGACTGCGGTTTCAGCTTCTGGTGCTCAGATTAATGTCACCACGGGATCGGATGAGAATAAAGAAACCGTCTATGCCAATGTGGATCTTGGCGCCATTACCATTGCGGCCGGGAAGACGTCGAGCAATAGCCTGAAGATCACCAATACTGGTGATGCGGATGGTACGAATGCGGTTAAAGCCGCTTCACTGACCATTGCTGCGGCGGATAAAGAAAATGCAAATGCCGGTGCCTTTACGCTTAAGGGCAATATGGAAGTCGGCGCGCTGAGCGTTGCCGCTTCGGGCACGGTGACGGTTGGTGAAAATGCCGACGTTGCCAAGCTGACCCTCACCGGGGCCTCGACTAATGCAGGCACTGTTACCCTCGGAACCGCTGGTGCACTGACCATTGCCAAGGATGCGACGTTTGACAATTCTGTTTCAGGTGCTTCAGTTGCTGGCTCTGGCTCGATCGTAGTTGCCGGTACGCTTACAAACTATAAGGCGGGCGCTACTGCGACCAATGGCACCATTGCTGGTACGACTCTTACCCTTGCGGAAGGCGGTGTTGTTGATTCCAACATGGGTACCGACTACGCTGTAACGACTACGACTCTCGATGGCGGCGTCTTCCAGACGAGCCTGAATGTGCTCACTGACGGTAAGGATCCTGGCGATACAGCCGCAACGGCCCTTAAACTTGAAAAGGCATTTGTCCTCAAGGGCGGCAAGTTCGTTACCCGCGGTACTGAAAGCAAGGATATCGACAGCTTTGTTCTCGCGACTGGCGGCTCTATTGATGTTCAGGAACAGCAGGATCAGAAGTTTGCCTCCATCATGGTCAGCGGCGGCTCATTTGCGGTGACTAACTCGACCGTTGCTGTTGATAATCTGAATGTTCAGGACGGCTCTGCGACGGTCTCGGAAGAAAGTAGCATCAACGTTGGCAAGCTGACTGTTGCGAACGGCAAAACGGTCAACGTCTACGGGAAGCTATCCACCTCTGCGCACGCCCTCGGCCTTCAGGTTTCTGGGCAGGCTTTTGCTGGGGACTCTTCTTCTGGTGCTGGTAGTGTGGCCGCTAATGGCATCACGCTTGGGCAGAATGCCACGCTGGTTCTGACGGACTATGCTGAAACAAGTACAACTATTAAAGACGCTGCTTCACTAGCTTCTCTGACGGCTAAAGTTTCCGGCAACGGCGTCATTGATATTGGTAATGTGACGATTACGGGGCTTGTTTCGGATAAGAACGAAGTAAAGTTCTCTGACCTTGCCTCTATTCAGGGCGTCACGACCAACGGCCTCAAGGCTGCAAAGGTTACGGGCGTGAACAAAGTCACGCATTCAGCTTCCTGGGGCTCGATCGCTCTGGGTGATGGCCTCACTTCCGCCACCGTTAGTGGTTCCACCCTCACGCTGAATGGCGCTGGACAGCTTGTGACTTATAAGCTCCAGAGCGGTACCGAGACGCTGACAAAGCTTGGTGATGTCAGTTTGACGAGCGGCGCCGGCCTTGTTGTTGCGGGTACGTCCAATACCGAAAAGGCCTCCGTCGGAAGCGTGACATCTGCCGACAATACGACTACTTTCCTTGCTGTTGTCGATGGTCGTGATCTGACTGTCGAAGGCGATGTAAAGGTCGCTGAGCTCGATGTCAATAAGGATTCCAAGCTGACCGTTGTTCAGTCGAAGAATGAAGGTGCCGAAGCTCCTGCGGTCGAAGTCAATGATCTTCAGGTTGCCGGCAATTTCGAAGCTGCGGCTTCGAAAGTTGTCGTCAGCAATGACGCCGACACGTATTACGATGGCACAAAATTCAATGAGGTTTCACAGGTTGCTGGTACGGCAGCAGTGAAAGACCTTACCGTGAATGGCGATTTCCTCGTGACGGGCTCTGCTACGGTTATGGGTGATCTGACAGTCGGCGCAGGTAAGAAGGTTTACGTTGGCAACAACGAAGCCGCCGGCACGATGATCGTTGGCAATCTTGCTTCCGGCTCTGTTTTTGCTGACCCGGCTTGGGATGTAGAAGGCGTCACTCACAGCAAGCTCGCTGTGAAGACGGCTGGTGAGGATACGACGGTTGAAGCCGGCCGCAACTCCATCGTTTCGCTCGGCACGACTGATGTCTCTGAAGCTGAATCGCTGCTCTCGAAGTCCGGCTATGTTCTGGCTGATACTCCTCGCGAGGACGACGAAGCCAACGGCGTGAAGGCGGTGTCTGCCATTGATACCCATACGGTCAACTCCGTCCTTTACGTCAACGGCGGCAAGACGGTTGCTGAAGGTGGTGCAGTCAGCTACGCGACGTATCTGGGCAATGCAATTGCTGGCAACGATACGATCGAGCAGCATGATCCCCATGTTGCCGGAATCTATGTAGCTAAGAACAGCATGCTCGCTATTGACCTCAATACGGTTGATACGACCGGTGAGACTGCTGTTTTCGATAAGGACGTTACGCTTGAGCATGATTCCATCCTCTTCCTTGACAACGTTGCGAACGGCAATCAGGTCAAGTTGAGTGCCGGCGAGCTCTCCATGGATGGTGCTGAGGCCGTCTTCGAAGGCGATCTCCTGATGGAAGTCGTTTCCGTGGAAGGCGCCGGCAATGAGGGCAAGTTCGGCATTCAGATGCTGAATAAGGACGATCTCTCCAAGTTCGAAATGGCTGGTCTCGCCGGCTTCGACGCTGCCTACGGCATGTTCGAAGAAGGCAAGAACCTCAACAACAATTCGTCTTCCGCCCAGTTCAACAAGTGGCTCTACTCGACCACGACCTCCCCGGTCTGGCAGAAGTTCTCCGACGGTTCCTACGACGTGAACCTCGCTGACCTGAAGAAGATCACGACGGACGTCGCTTCTCTGGGCGCCACCACCGGCGTTCAGACGCTCACGATGGATGCCGTCAACCAGATGGCCGACACGGTTGCCACCCGCAACAGCATCCTCACGCAGCGTGCTCAGGGCGTCAACGTCTGGGTCGACGTGAACGGCGGCAAGTTCGAAGCCAAGAAGCTCTTTGACGGTGCGGGCTACTCGTCCGACATCTACTCGGGCGTCCTCGGTCTCGACTACCAGTTCTCCTGCAATGCCGTCCTCGGCGCCGCTCTCACGATCGGCACCGCTGATACGGACAGCAAGAACTCGGGCGTTGCCGCTTCGACCGATACCGACCTCGTCGGCTTCTCGGTCTACGCCTCGAAGACCTTCGCCGACATCTGGAACGTTGCGGCCGACATCGGCTACATGAGCGCTTCGAACGACGTGACGGCCAACGGCTACAACCACGCCTGGAAGTTCTCCCAGGATACCGATGCCTTCACGGTGGGCGTCCGCGGTGAAGTCCTCACGAAGGCCGGCGCCGTGAACATTGTTCCGCACGTGGGTCTCCGTTACACCCAGCTCTCGACCGACGGCTTTGAAGCCGGCTATGTGACCGACATCGATGACCAGAACATCTTCCAGATGCCTGTCGGCGTTGCCCTCTCGGCTGACTTCGAAACCAACGGCTGGACCCTTGCTCCGAAGTTCGACCTCTCGGTCGTTCCGACCTTCGGCGACAAGGATGCTGACCTCAAGCTCGGCATCAACGGCGTCTCCGCCACCGACGACCTTTCGGTCCGCGTGATCGATTCGAACCCGGTGCAGGCGACCCTCGGCATCAACGCTACGAACGGCGACTGGGGCTTCGGTCTCAGCTACAAGTTGGGCGTCGGTTCCGACGAGCGCATGAACAATTCGTTCAACGCTCAGGTCCGCTACGCGTTCTAAGCCTTCATGGCTCTGCCTCTGAAGTCCTTTCAGAGGCAGTAGACGCGAGTGAGTGAGGAGAGCTTGGGACGTCGCAAGACGCCTCGGCCGCTCCTCACCCAAAAGCCTTTTTGAAGAGCCCGTTTCCTCGAATGCGTTTCGGGAAGCGGGCTCTTTTTTACCCTGAAGTTTTTCCAGACTATGGCGATTAAAGGGAAAACGGTGCCGTCGGATGCGTTCCTCTTCACGAAGCGCGAGCGCCCGGATTTTCACTCCCGGGAGACGAGGCTTGCAGCGCTCCGGCTTTTCGAAGCCGGCGTCGGCTACGTCAACGCTTCCGTGAAGCTCGGCATTTCAATGAATACGGTCCGCGACTGGTCGCGCAAATATCGGAAGGGCACCTTTGAGGTTGACGTTCCGGAGAAGTGTTTTTACTACACGAAGGCGGTGAAGCGCCGCATTGTGAAGCTTCGCGCAAAAGGCCTCACCTGGAAGGAGCTTGAGGAAGCAACCGGCGTTTCAACCAGCACCTGCCGCAAGTGGGTGCGGGAGGCCGCAGAGGCAGAGGCGCAGAAAGAGGCCGTCACGGCGGATTCCGTGGAGCGGATGACGCCCGGCCTGCCGATCGTCTGGACGGGAAATACGAAGAGAGAGATTAAGAATGAAGATTGAACGCGTGCGCGTGCACAACTACCGATCGATCATCGATGCGGAAGTCCGGGTCGATGATTACCTCCTTCTTGTCGGTGCCAACAATGCCGGGAAGTCGACCTTCTTCAATGCCATACGGCTTTTCTACGGACAGCTGAAATGGGATTCCAAAACTGATTTCCCTGCCAAGGGTGCAGAGGATAAGAACGCCTGGGTTGAGATCGTCTGCCGCATTAATGAAGCGGAAAATGAAACGCTTTCCACGCAGTATCAGAATCCGGCACGGCGCCTTACGCTGCGAAAGTATCTGCAGGTTGACGAGGGTGCCGAGGAGGATGTTGAGCAGTCTGAAGGAGCTGAGGAGGCGAAATCTAAAAAGTCGAAGAAAGCGGTTGGGTTGATTTATGCCGTCAAGGACGGCAAGGTGCAGTCCACTGCCTTTTACGGCACGCAGAATATCGCCGCAGGGAAGCTCGGGGAACTGATCTACATCCCGGCAGTTGCCAAGACGGGCGACCTCATGAAGGTGACGGGACCGAGTCCGTTCCGGGACATTATGGATGTCGTGGTGGGGAAACGTCTGATTGAGCACAAGGCCTTTGAAGAGGTAACAGGCGCTATTGATAAGCTGGAAGCGCAGGCCTCGGCGTCGGGCGGTCCCTTCCAAACGTTCACCCAGGAATTCAACTCACGGTTCAGCCCTCAGTGGGGAGTCAGCATTGATCTAAAGCTCAGGAAACCTTCTGCAGAAGACATCATCAAGACGATGCTGGATCCGTTCTTTAGGGATCCGTCGCTTGAAAACAGGGCGCTTGATCTTGAGTACTACGGCCAGGGCATGCAGCGGGCGGCAATCAATGAACTCATTGAGATGCTTCCGGAGTATCAAAAGATAAAGGAAGAGGAAAAGAAGAAGGAAAAGGCGCAAGCCGCCGCCCGGAAAGCGAAGGCGGCGACCGCGACGAAATCCAGGGCCAGGGCTAAAAAGGATGATGCCGTCTTCTCGGCGGACTACACGCTGATTCTCTATGAAGAGCCAGAAGCCTTTCTCCATCCGGCCAAGCAGATGGCGCTCGCCGTCAAGCTTCGCACGCTTGGTGCGCAGCCGAACTGCCAGGTAATCGCATCCTCGCATTCGAGCGAGTTCGCGAGCCGCAACGTCAGCACGCTTCACCATATGGCTCGATTTGAAAAATGCGCCGGCGTGTGCCGGGTACGGCAGCCTGAGGCAGATCGGCTTCAAAATGAACTTTGTTGCCTCGCCGGGAAAATCTCAGAGAGCCTGAAGATAACCAAGCCATACGGGACGGATCTGCAGCGGCAGCATCGCGACGAACATTTCTTCTCCGCATGGCTTGATACGGAGCGGGCAGCGATCTTCTTCGCCAATAAAGTGCTTCTCGTGGAAGGGGCGACTGAGAGAGTTCTCTTTGACTATCTGTTGCGCGGTCCGTGGTCTAATTTGCTTGATCAGCTTGGTAATTTTGCTGTTTTAGAGTGCGGCGGAAAATACAATGTGTCTCGCTACATGACTCTCATGCGCGAATTTGGGATCCCGTTCGGCATCATGATCGACGACGATCAGAAAAACGGGGAAAAGAGAAAGGGCGATGCGCCTGATCAAAACGGGCTCAACCTCTTCATAGAAAACCTGAGCCAGGGCCACGATTATCTGGAGCTTCGCTGCGCTCCGCCGGTATTAATCCACGAAAACATCGAAGCCTTTCTCGGAAGCCCAACAGAGAAAGGACTGAGCGGTGAATTCAAGGCTTATGAGATCATTGCCTGGCTTCAGGATGAGGATGATTCCGTCCGGAAACAAGAAAGGATTGAAGCGCTCAAGGTGAAGTTCTGCGAGGCGTTGGGGCTGATCCCCTGATCAGCCTCTCAACCCTTTCATGACGACTCGGGGCGTGCCGGATAAGCACGCCCCGATCTCTAAGAACCCGAAGCCGATCGATCAGGCGGATCGACCGTTCCTTTCCCTCATCAGTCCGCCCGGCGCCCCATCGTTACGCGGTCGTTTCCGCCATAGTCCTTGCGCGTCCGCACGGCGGCGAAGCCGGCATCCTCGAGCATCTGCCGCACATCGTCGCCCTGGTCGTAGCCGTGCTCAAGGAGAATCCAGCCGCCGGGCGCGAGATGCGCCATGGCGCCCGCCGCAATGGTGCGCAGGCATTCGAGGCCATCAATGCCGTCCGTCAGGGCGCCGATCGGCTCGCACTCGAGGTTTCTCAGGTGCTCGTCATCGGGCCGGATGTAGGGCGGGTTGCTGACGATCAGGTCGTAGACGGCGTCGGCCGCCACGGCATCCCACCAGAAGCCTTCGGCAAAAGTAATGGGGGCGTGAAGCGCTTCCGCATTCCCCTTCGCTATTTCAAGGGCGTCCGAGGAGGCGTCGGTCGCCGTTACCGTTGACCCCGGGAGTTCAAGCGCCAGGGTGGCGGCAATGCAGCCGCTCCCGGTGCCGAGATCGATGATCCGGGCTTTGGGCGCCGCAACGAGGAGCGCCTGCTCGATCAGGACTTCAGTGTCGGGGCGCGGGATGAGCACAGCGTCCGTCACATGAAAGTGGCGCCCGTAGAACTCCTGGCTTCCGGTCAAGTAGGGAATCGGGGTACCGGCGGAGCGCATGGCAACGAGGAGGTCGAAGCGCATGATTTCCTCTTCGGAAATTTCGTCTTCGTCATGCGCGATCAGATTCTCGCGCGAGCGCCCTGTCACGAAGCCGAGCAGAATCATCGCTTCAAAGCGTCCGATCACCGGGCTCGCCTTGGCGAGCTGCGCCCGGATGGAAGGTCCGATCTGCGTTTCCTCTGCCATTTTCTCGTCTCCTTCGGGGCTTTAAGCGAGCTGAGCCAGGGCTTCCGCCTGGTGCTCTGTGGTGAGCGCCGTGATGATTTCCTCAAGGTCGCCGTTCATGATGGCATCGAGCTTGTAGAGCGTGAGGTTGATGCGGTGGTCGGTCACGCGCCCCTGCGGGTAGTTGTAGGTGCGGATGCGTTCCGACCGGTCTCCCGAGCCGATGAGCGATTTGCGTTCAGACGCCTCCTTCGCATGCTGCGCTTCGACCTGAGCCGCATAGATGCGGGAAGCGAGAATCTGCATGGCGCGCGCCTTATTCTGAATCTGGCTGCGTTCGTCCTGGCATTCGACCACGAGTCCGGTGGGAAGGTGCGTGATTCGGACGGCCGAGTCCGTCTTCTGAATGTGCTGACCGCCCGCGCCCGACGCACGGAAGACGTCGATGCGGAGTTCCGACGGATCGAGCTTCACTTCCTCAATTTCATCGAGTTCAGGGAGAACGGCTACCGTGCAGGCCGAGGTGTGAATGCGGCCCTGGGTTTCGGTGACGGGAACGCGCTGCACGCGGTGGCCGCCCGACTCGAACTTGAGCTTCGAATAGGCGCCGCGGCCGATGATCCGGACGATTGCTTCCTTGTAGCCCCCGAGTTCGCTTTCGTTGCGGGAGACGATTTCGGTCTTCCAGCCCTGGTTCTCCGCGTAGCGGAGATACATGCGCAGAATATCGCCCGCAAAGAGCGCGGCTTCGTCGCCCCCGGTGCCCGCACGGACTTCGAGGAAGATGTTCCTTTCGTCGTTGGGGTCCTTCGGGATGAGTTCGAGCCGAAGCGCCTCCTCAAGGTGCTCGAGCGCAGCCTTCGCTTTTGCAATCTCTTCCTCAGCGAATTCCCGCATCTCGGGGTCTTCAGCGAGCTCCTCGGCCGTTTTGAGGTCCGCTTCCGCGCTTTCGTACTGGGCGAGCTTCATCGCGACCGGTTCGATTTCGGTGCGTTCGCGCGAAAGGTCGCGGAACTTATTCATGTCGGCAGCGGTTTCCGGAGCCGCAAGCATGCGGTCGATTTCCTCGAGCCGTCGGGAGAGTGCGGAGAGTTTCGAGCGGACGGTGTCGTTGAGCATTTCTTGGGGTGAGAAAGGATTCAAAAGCTAGGGGTGTGTCAAACCGATGTGAAGGATAGCGGTTTCAGGAAAAACGGGCGCGTCTTTCATGCGCATCGGGAAAAAGCAAAACGGGACCCGCAAGAGGTCCCGTTCTGTTGAATGCTTCGCGCTTTCTTCCTTATCGGTCGTGCCGGCGGTAGAAGCGGTCGAGCATGCGCTCCATCAGATCGCGGTCGTCGGAGGTGAGGCCTTCGCCGTTTCTCAAAAGAATCGTCGGATCGTGAAGGAGCTTGTTGGTGAGGCCATGGGCGAGCATTTCAAGCACCTCTTCGGGCTTGTCGCCGTGATGGAGGTGGCGGAGCGCCCGGGAGAGCTCTTCGTCCCTCAGGTAGTTCGCGCGGTCGCGAAGCGACTGAATGGTGGGAACGGCGGAGCGGAGCTTCAGCCACTCCACAAAGTCCGCCACGCGCAGACCAATGATCGTTTCCGCCTGAGAGATGGCGGCCTGACGGGACTGCTTCCCTTCGCTCACGACCTTCCCGAGGTCGTCGACCGTATAGACATAGACGTCGTCGAGGCGCTCAACTTCAGGTTCCACATCGCGCGGAACCGCGAGGTCGACGATGAACATCGGACGATGGCGGCGCTCGGAAATCGCGCGCTCGATCATGCCGAGGCCGATGATGGGGAGCGCCGAAGCCGTGCAGGAAATGACGATGTCGTAGTTGCCGATCGTTTCGGGGAGCTCGGAGAGCGGAATCGCATCGGCATGCACCGTGCGCGCAAGCGTCTGGCCGCGTTCGACCGTGCGGTTTGCAATCGTGATCGACTGAGGGTTCTGGGCGGCAAAGTGCGCCGCGCAGAGTTCAATCATTTCGCCCGCGCCCACGAAGAGGATCCGCTCCTTCGAGAGGTTCCCGAAAAGACGAAGCGCAAGGCGGACGGCCGCCGCCGCAAGACTCACCGAATTGGCGCCGATGGCGGTCGCCGTGCGGACTTCCTTCGCCACCGTAAAGGTGGTCTGGAAGAGGTGATTCAACATCACGCCGAGGCCGTGGCATTCGCGCGCAATCTTTTCGGCCTTCTTCATCTGGCCGACGATCTGCGTTTCGCCCAAAACCATCGAGTCGAGGCCCGAAGCCACGCGGAACGTATGGTGCGCAGCCTCCTCCTGCTCGAAGGTGTAGATGTGGGGTTCGAGCTCGGAGCGCTGAACGCCCTTCTTGTTGGCGATGAAGGAAAGAATGCTCTCTTTCGCGGCGCCTGTATCCTCGCAGGCGACGTAGAGCTCCGTGCGGTTGCAGGTGGAAAGCACAGCGGCTTCATGAATGCCGCCCTGGGGCGTGCCGCTGAAGCGCTCGAGCATATGCGCGATCGTCTCGGCAATTTCATCCGGTCCGAAGGCGACGCGTTCGCGGACGGAAAGCGGAGCGGTCGTATGGTTGAGGCCTAAAGCGAGAAGCTGCATTTCGAGGTGCTGCCGCAATGAGCACTCCGGGCGATGGGGTCGGCCGGAGCCTGAAACGGCGAAAAGGTTATTCTTTGAAGAAGTCTGCGCATTATAGGTTGCTAAATGTTTCGCAAGCCTTAAGGTGCAGAGCCGATTGATCTCTAAGGCTTTTTGATGGTGAAAACAGATCCAGACGGAATGGCTGCCGAAATGAGGAGGGAAGCGATGCCGGATTCGTCCGAAGCGCTTCATGCGATTGCCCGTGAAATGCGCGCCTTGGTCAGAAGGCGCGGCGCGCTCTCTGCCGCTGCCGCCGTGCTTCCCGTGCCGGGCGTTGATATCGCAGTGGATGCGGCAACCTTTGCCGACATGCTGATGAGAATCAACCGGGCATTCCAGTTGTCGCCCGAGCAGATTGAGAAGCTCCATACCGATGAGCGGCTTGCGGTGCTCGCGGCCCTCTCGCAGGTGAGCGCCCTCTTTGCCGGCCGCTACGTGACGAGTGCGGCGGTGCTCACGGTCGTGAAGCAGTTCGGATCGCGCTGGATCACCGGAAAGGCTGCAAAATGGGTGCCCATTGCGGGCCAGGGTGCAGCCGCAGCGCTTTCCTACTGGACGGTCGTCAAGCTCGGCGACGCCCACATTGACGAGTGCATGCGCGTGAGAGACCGCGTCCGGGCGCTTCTTGCCGCGCCCAAAACTTCCGGCCGCGCGCCGGGTGCCTGATTTCTTTTTCGATGGAATTCCTCATGACAGAATTTTCCGACTTTGCTTCCGCCGGCCGAGACATGGCCGCACTTGTTCTCTTTTCGGGCGGCCAGGATTCCACGACGTGTCTCGGCTGGGCGCTCGAGCGCTTCGGGCGCGTCGAAACCGTGGGCGTCGACTACGGACAGCGCCACCAGGCCGAACTCGTCTGCCGCGGAAAAGTGCTTGAAAAAATGCGGGCGATGAAGCCCCTCTGGGCCGAAAGGCTTGGGGAAGACCATATGCTGAGTCTTCCCGTGCTGGGCGAAGTGGCCGACTGCGCGCTTACGGACGAACGCCGGATCGCCTTTGAATCGTCGGGGCTTCCCAATACCTTCGTGCCGGGAAGAAACCTTCTTTTCTTTACGCTTGCCGCAGCCATTGCCTATCGCCGGGGAGCGCGGGTGCTCGTGGGCGGCATGTGCGAAACAGACTATTCGGGGTATCCGGACTGCCGCGACAACACGCTGAAGTCTCTTCAGGTCACGCTCGCCCTGGGGCTCGATGCGCCCATCATTCTTGAGACGCCGCTCATGCGCCTCACCAAAGCGGAAACCTGGGAGCTTGCCCAAAGGACGGGCGGAGACGAATTCGTGAAGCTCGTGCGCGATGAAACCCATACCTGCTACATGGGCGACCATGAGCACCATCACGCATGGGGCTGGGGATGCGGCGAATGTCCCGCCTGCCGTCTGCGCGCCAAGGGCTGGGAAGAGTGGTCCGGCAGCAAGCGCTTCTGACGCATAGAAAAAGCCCGCAGAACCATTCGGCACTGCGGGCTTCAAGCATTTCTGGTGGCTAGGGACGGAATCGAACCGCCGACACGCGGATTTTCAATCCGCTGCTCTACCAACTGAGCTACCTAGCCACGCGCTGCATTTTCTGCCTTTCCGGTCTTTCACCTGAACCCCATCCGTCTTTTCTCAAAGGAAAAGTGAATGGTGGCTAGGGACGGAATCGAACCGCCGACACGCGGATTTTCAATCCGCTGCTCTACCAACTGAGCTACCTAGCCGCAAAAAATGTCAAGGGTGCAATTATATGAATGGAGGCGAGGATTTGCAAGACGGGATGTGCGGCAGGGGAGAGAGCGGCAGAAAAATACCGTAAATGCGTGAGGACTCATGCGCCGGATTCCTGCGCGCTTTCAGATTCAGCGAAGGCGAGATTGGCGATAATCCTTCGAAAATCTTTGTCCTTATTTCCGAGTGGAGCGACCCTCTTCGTCATGACCGCGTCAATCAAGCATTTTGCCGCTGCGGCCCTTGCCGCCCTTGCGCTTCTTTCCGGTGCCGCTCAGGCCGACGAGCAGTCGGTGCGCGACCAGCTCATGAAGAATACGGGGCTCAAGGCCGACAGCATTCGTCCGGCGCCGATTCCGGGCCTCTGGGAAGTCTTCATTCAGGACCGGCTCTTTTATGTCGACGACAAGGTGGACTACGTTTTCTCGGGCTCCATCATCGACACCAAGACGCAGACCAATCAGACGCAGGAGCGTCTGCGCGAATGGGCGCGCGAAAGCTGGAGCAAGTGGCCGCGCGAGGATGCCGTGAAGCAGGTCTTCGGCGACGGCTCGCGCGAGGTGATCGTCTTCTCGGACGCCAACTGCACGTACTGCCGCTCGATGGAACGGGTCTTTGAAGAGGTCGGGAACCTGACCGTCTACACCTTCATCACGCCGATGATCCGGGGCGAGCAGAATAACCGCGAGATTGTCTGCAGCAAGAATCCCTCGAAGGCCTGGGCCGACTGGATGCGCAAGGGCATTGCGCCCGAGAGCGCGAGTCCCGACTGCGATGCTTCCGTGATGCGCCGCAACCTGTCGCTTGCCGGCCGCTACAACGTGACGGGAGCGCCCACCTTCTTCTTCCCGACCGGGGACCGCATGACGGGCGCCGTTCCCGCTTCGCAGTTTGAAAGAATCCTGGCCGAGCAGAAGAAATAAATTCCTGCCGGAGGCCTCTTGAGAAGAGGCGGAAAAGCAAAAAGGCATTCGGGTTGTCCGGATGCCTTTTTGCTGGATGCCTGATTCATCTCACCGCGGCGCATGAGCGTCGCCCGGGAGAATGTCTTCGGGGGCGAGTCCCTTCGGAACCAGCACCCAGGCGCGCACGCGGCTCTTCTGCCGTCCGGCGGCTTCGCCCGCCTTGTCGCCGAAGCCCCAGAAATAATCAAAGCGCAGAACGCCCCGGATGGCGCCTCCCGTATCCTGAGCGATGACGGGGCGCGCGAGGTGAAGCTGCGGCCGGTCCTGCTCCGCATCAATCACGAAGGGCGTGCCCAGACGCCAGCGGTTCGGGTCGACAGCCACCGACGACTGCGGCGTGAGCGGAACGCCCTGAGCGCCGACGGGCCCGAGCGCCGGGTCTCCCGAGCGCTCCTCAAAGAAGATGAAGCTCGGATTCTGTGCGAGCGCTTTTTTGACCTTGCCGGGGTTGGCCTTCGCCCAGGCGCGGATTCGCTGCATGGAGAGCTCATGAGATTTGAGTCCTTCCTCGCGGATGAGCCAGCTGCCGATTGAGCGGTAGCGCCAGCCGTTCTGGTCGGCAAAACCCACGCGCATGAAGCTGCCGTCAGGCAGTTCGATTCTCCCGGATCCCTGGACCTGAAGGAAGAAGGCGTCGACCGGGTCGTCTACCCAGGCAATCGCCCATTTTTCCAGGTCTCCTCTTTCCTGAATGATCCCCCGCTGGTCGTAGGGCACGACCCGGCGGCCGTCGAGCTTTCCGCGAAGGCGCTTTCCCTTGAGTTCAGGGTAGAGCTCGGCGAGATCAATGATGAGAAGATCGTCCGGAACGCCGTAGATCGGATACGCATTCTTTCTGTCGCGCACTCTGCTCCCGTGAAGGAGCGGCTCGTAGTAGCCCGTCATGAGACCCGCGTCCGTCCGCGCTTCGCCTTTGCCGGGAACCTCAACCGCCCAGGGCGTGAAGTTTTCGGCAAAGAAGGCCTCCGCGCGTTCGGGGGACTCCCATTTCGCCTTGGCGCAGATTTCGCTCCACGGGGCGCTCGAGAGCCGCGTGCAGGAAAGATTGAAGGCGGAAAGCGCCTCGCCCCAGGCGCCCGATGGCGCTTTGGGGAGCTTCTCAAATGCCTCTGCCCTGAAGGTCGTTCCGAGCGGTTTCTTTTCGACAGGGGTCTCTACGGTCGTACAGGCCGAGAGAAGCCCGAGGGCAGCAAGAAGGGAAAGTGAGGCGAAGCGTCTCACTCCGGGGAGAAGTGCGCGGGAGTTGAGATGAAAAGCCATGAGGCACTCGAAAAGACCGGAAGGAAAGATTGAAAGAGAGAAGTCTAACCGTGCTGACGGAAAGGCATGCTTTCCATGAAGCCTCATCAGGCTTTTCCAGCCCGAGCGCAGATATACTGAAGCCGGCTTTGGGAGAGCCGGGTCAAGAGACCGCCCGGCGCCCCGCGCCTTTTGCGGGGCCGGGGCTCTCCTTTCACCTCAAAATTCTTTTTCTCCGGAGGCTTCTTCATGCGCACCTGCCGCATTGCTCCGTCCATTCTTTCTGCGGATTTTGCGCGTCTTGGCGAAGAAGTTCGCGATGTTGCCGCTGCCGGCGCCGACTGGATTCACTTTGACGTGATGGACAACCACTATGTGCCGAACCTCACGGTGGGCCCGCTTGTGCTGAAGGCGATTCGTCCGTACGTATCCCTTCCGATCGACGTTCATCTGATGATTGAGCCCGTGGATGCATTGATTCCGAGCTTCATTGATGCAGGCGCGGACATCATTACGTTCCACTGCGAGGCGACAAGGCACATCGACCGGTCGCTGCAGCTTATCCGCAATGCCGGGAAGAAGGCGGGGCTCGTCTTCAATCCCGCGACGCCGCTCTCCTACCTTGACTACGAGCTCGACCGCATCGACGTGGTGCTCCTCATGAGCGTCAATCCGGGCTTCGGCGGGCAGAGCTTCATCGAATCGACGATTGAAAAGACGATGGCGCTGCGCGAGAAGCTTGACGCCTATAAGGCGGAGACCGGACGCGAGATTGCGCTTGAGATCGACGGCGGCGTGAAGCCCGGCAACATTGCCCGCATCGCTTCTGCAGGCGCCGATACCTTTGTGGCCGGTTCCGCCGTATTCGGCGCCGGCTCGCCGGAAGGCTACGCGAAGGTGATCCGCAGCATGAAGGAAGCCGTTGCCGCTCTTGGAGACCGTTCATGATCCGCGCAGTCTGCTTTGATCTCGACGGGACGCTGGTGAGCTCCCTCCCGGAGATCGCCGAAGGCGTGAGACGCCTCGCCCTGAAGGAAGGCTTTGCGCCGGTGCCCGATGAGGTCGTCGCCGTCATGATCGGCGGCGGCGTTCGCGTCCTGGTTGAGCGCCTCATGCGCTGGTGGAGTGCGGGCGGAGCAGATGTCTCAAAAGTGTCCGAAGATCAGCTTTTGAAGGAGCTCGTGGAAATTTGGTCCGGCATGGACGGAAGCCGCATTGCGCTGATTCCGGGGGCGTTTGAGGGCGTGGCGAAGCTTAAGCAAAAAGGCATTGCCGTCTGGCTCGTCACCAATAAGGAGGAGCCGCTCGCGAGGGCCTTCCTTGCGGAGCGCGGACTTGGAGATGCCTTTGACGGCGTGATCGGCGGGGGCGGCGCTGCGCGGCCCAAGCCCTGGCCCGACATGATCGAGCGCGCCATGAAGGAAGCAGGCGTCGCGCCCGCAGAATGCGCCATGGTCGGCGACAGCCGGAATGACGCACTCGCCGCGCGCGCTGCAGGCGTGCGCGCGCTTCTTGTGGAGTCAGGCTACAACGAAGGCATTCCGCTTGCCGCCTGGGCAAAAGCGGAAGGATTTACGGAAATTTTCCCGGATACCGGCCGGGCATGCGCCCGGCTTCTGAAGGAGCTCGAAGCATGCTGAAGGCGCTTTTGGGATTTGCGCTTCTTATTCCGTTTGCCGTTTCTGCGGCCCCGCAGAAAGAGCCGCCGACGGCGGATGCGGTGGCGCAGTGCTACAGCGCCATTCAGGGCGACAACCAGGAAGCGCGGGGCAAATGCCTCGCGATGGAGCTCGAGATGGTGCAGGCGACATATAAGGACGTCACCGACCGGGTGGCTTCCTATGCGAAGGCGCTCGACAAGCCTTCCGGTACCCGCACGCGCTGGAATAAGTTCATTCTTTCCGGACAGAGCTTTGAGACATTCGTGAAGCGCGAATGCGATTTTGTCGGCATAACGACGAAAGGCAACAAGCGCGTTGAAGCGAATGCTGAGCTTGCCTGCAGGATCGGCTACTACCGCCTGAGAACAAGCATTCTCACCAATCGTCATTTGAGTCAGTCGAGCTACTGATGGAATTTGCCAGATCCGATCTTTCTCCCGAGGGTCTTACCGGCCGCTGGAAAACGCTTGTCGAAGATTTTCTCGCGTCGCCGGAAGGGAGCGCACTCGCCATGCGTCTCCAGGCGGAAAAGCGAAACGTCTATCCGCCTCATGCCTTCCGGGCGCTTGAACTCACGCCCTTTGAGTCGGTGCGCGCCGTGATTGTCGGGCAGGACCCCTACCATACGCCGGGGAAGGCCTGCGGACTTGCGTTTTCGGTGCCGGCGGGAGAGAAGCTTCCGCCTTCGCTCAGAAACATCTTCAAGGTGGCGGCCGAGGGCGGTTCCGTGCGTACGAAGGGCGACCTCACGGACTGGGCAAAAGCGGGCGTCCTTCTCATCAATCCTATTCTGACGGTTGCAGAGGGGCAGCCCCTCTCGCATGCCGGCTGGGGTTGGGAGCGGCTCACGACGGAAATCATCCGCACGCTTTCCGATGAACGCGAGGGACTTGTCTTCTTCCTCTGGGGAAAGCCCGCTCAGAAGCTTTTTCTCCCTCTGATTGACGAAGGGCGCCACAAGGTATTGACGGCGTCGCACCCGTCGCCCTTGTCTGCAACGCGGGGCGACGATGCCTTCATGAAGTCGCGCATCTTCGCAAAAGCCAATGAGTGGTTCGCGAGTCGAGGCGAACCACTCATTGACTGGAATGGAAGCGAAGAAAAGGAGACTCAGCCTTCGCTCTTCTGAATGGGAAGAATGCGCTTCGGAAGAAGTTCAAGGAATTCCGGGGCGCAGCGGGACTTCAGGTCGAGGACGCCGGAAAGCAGTCTCGGCCCCCGGAAGAAATGAATCTTCACCTTGCGGCCGCGGGCGCGCTCGATCTGACGCTCAAAAACGCCTGCGTCCGTTTTCTCCTCGTCGACGGCAATAATTTCGTCGCCCGCGAAAAGCCCGGCCGCGAATGCCGGAGATGAGGAAACGACATATCCCGCCGTCACGCGTCCTCCTTTCTTCCCGGGGTGGATGCCGGCGAGCCTCAGTGCGGCCGGGACGGTCGGGTCGACCTCCGTCTGAAGACCCTCTCGATTGAGTGCTGCTTCAATGGCGTCGATCCAGAACGATCGATTGCCTTTTTCATAAACGAGCTTTCCGAGGAGCTCGCTCAGGTCGACATGGATGAGCGATTGAATGAGTGCTCCAATCCCGCCGTCGGGAAGTCCCCGCCAGGTCCCCTGACGGATCTCGTCAGCCGCAGACCGGTACCAGGCCCGCAGGAACGACTCGAGCGATTCCTTGTTTTCCGTGAGGCGCCTGATTTCCGAATCCAGAAGAAGCGCGGCCAGCGCGCCCTTTGTGTAGTAGGAGATCTGCGAATAGGGGGAGTCTTCCGTCTGCCGGTAGAGCTTTACCCAGGCATTGAAGCTCGCTTCGGCGAGCGTCATGGCGTCAAAGCCTTCGCGCGTGAGCGCGAAATTCATGCGTTCGGCCAGGTGCCTGAGATAGACCTCTTCGGAAATGACGCGGGCTCTTCTTGCGAGAAGGCTCTCATAGTAGGAGGTGAAGCCTTCAAAGATCCAAAGGTCGTGGGTGCACTCCTCCCGCGAAAGATCGTAGGGGAGAAAGCCGGAGGGCTTCAGGCGCTTCACGAGCCAGGCGTGAAAGTATTCATGCGCGACGAGAATCAGAAATTCGACGTAGCGTTTGGGTGGTTCGGCTTCACCTGCACCGGGGAGCGCATTCACGTCTTCGAGGAGCACCGTGCCGGCGCTGTGCTCGAGACCTCCGTAGAGGCCGGGCTCAAGATGGAGGTAGAGCATGTAGCGGGCGAAGGGCGCCCGGGGCTCTGCCGTCTCCCTGGGGTCGTTCCAGAAGCGGATAGCGGTGTCGAAGATTTTCCTGAGGTCTGCGGCAATCCGCCTGGTGTTAAGGCTTGACGCTCCCGTGATGATGATTTCATGCGGGACGCATCCGGCTTCTATGGTAAAGATCGTCGCCTTTGCGCCTCTTTTGGGCGTCAGCACGAACGGAGAGTCGAGGAGCTCGTCGAGCGTTTTGGCCTGCCATGAGATCCCGTCAGGGGTCTGAAGGGCATCGAGTGCTGAATGCACGTCCCAGTCCTTTGCATCAAAGGAGACGCTCAAGGCAGCATCCGCCGGCATAGAGGCCGGGTGAAGAAAGAGTGCGGGCGGGTTGATGAATCCGCGGTCAGAATCGAGCCAGGCGTCGTGAATGCCTTTTGAATAGGCAAAAACCGACCAATGAACCTCAATGCGGGAAAGATCCGGCACCTCATCCGCGAGAAGGCGCCATTCGGACTTCTCGATCTGCTCGAGCTCAATGCGAACGCCGGCGCATTCTGCATGAATGTCTGATACCCGTCCGGAATATTCGCGAAGCACATAGCTGCCCGGCGTCCAGACCGGCATCTCCAGTTTGAAGCTTTCTTCCTTGAGGTGAGAAAGATCGAGCGGGAGCGTCACGTGATAGCGGTGATGGAGCGGATCCGGCGTAATGCGGTAGGAGAGCTGCATAAGGGGTGTATTCAAGAAAAAAACAAAATATGGATTAAGGCCAGGCATTCAGTCTAGGGCAGCGAGCGAGGTGTTCCTGAAAATATTTTTTCGGGACTCTTGACAAAGCGTGAAATGCTCTTCATAATTCGCGTCCTGCTTCGGAAACGAGGCAGCAAAAAAGAAGCGCTTCAGAAGCAAACTAAAAGATTTCTTCCAGAGCACTTGACAAAAGGAAACGACTTCTATATGATTTCGATCCTTCGCTGATCAAACAGC
>OBXA01000979.1_pt1 | contig 18997 bp, 14 predicted proteins | sample 1538121 | NCBI WGS metagenome assembly OBXA01 (sample SAMEA2580133, study PRJEB22360) | human gut metagenome | biome: human gut; feature: human-associated habitat; material: faeces | place: Denmark | collected 2008/2010 | reverse complement strand
TATTAAACAGCTAATTCATATGAATTAGCTGTTTTTCTTTTTAAAATACTAAAAAACCTCCAACTGGAGGCTCTTATTTAACTAAAGTAAGATTAGTTTTTTGAAGCTTCTTGGAATTCAGGGTTTTTCCATGCTTCATCAATGATAGCTTGCAATTCATCGGCAGAAGCCTTCATCTTTTGTTGTTCAGCATCGTTCAATGGGATGTTTACTGGACGTACGATACCGTGTGCACCTACAATAGCAGGTTGACCGATAAAGATGTTGTTTACACCATATTGACCTTCTTGGAATACAGACAATGGAAGTACTGCATTTTCATCGTCAAGGATAGCTTTAGTGATACGAGCAAGGGCTACTGCGATACCGTAGTATGTAGCACCTTTTTTGTTGATAATTGTGTAAGCTGCATCACGAACACCTTCGAACAATTCAACTAATTCAGCTTCTTGAACGTTTTCTTCGTCTTTAAGGAACTCTTCAAGGTTTACACCGGCGATGTTAGCGTGTGACCAAACCGCAAACTCTGAGTCGCCGTGTTCACCCATGATGTAAGCGTGAACTGAACGAGCATCGACATTAAGTTTTTCAGCAAGTGCTTGACGGAAACGAGCTGAGTCAAGTGAAGTACCTGAACCGATAACGCGTTCTTTAGGGAATCCTGAGAACTTCCATGTAGAGTAAGTCAATACGTCTACTGGGTTGGCAGCTACAAGGAAAATACCGTTGAATCCTGATTCAACAACTTGAGTAACGATTGATTTGTTGATTGCAAGGTTTTTACCAACAAGATCAAGACGAGTCTCACCTGGTTTTTGAGGAGCACCAGCAGTGATAACTACAAGGTCAGCATCCGCACAGTCTTCATATTTAGCTGCATAGATTTTTTTAGGTGAAGTGAAAGGAAGTGCGTGGCTAAGGTCAAGCGCATCACCAACGGCTTTTTCAAATAATTGTGGAATTTCGATGATACCTAGTTCTTGAGCGATACCTTGGTTTACAAGTGCGAAAGCGTAAGATGAACCTACGGCACCGTCACCAACAAGGATGACTTTTTTGTGTAGTTTAGTTGCAGTCATGGTCTAAACATCTCCTTAATTTTTTATTGGGTTACCCCATACAATGCTTATTCTACCATTTTAAGTGATGAATGTCACGAAATAATAAGGAATTATTAAGTGAAAGCGTTTTAAACAACTGAAATATAAAGCTTTTTATGGTATAATATTATAGAAATTTTCCATTATTTTATGAGAATTTGGAATAATTTGATTGAAAGAAAAGAGGCATTTTTAGAGTGCAAGATAATAATTTAATTGACGTTAATTTAACGTCTGAGATGAAAACGAGTTTTATCGATTATGCCATGAGTGTTATCGTATCTCGTGCACTCCCAGATGTTCGTGACGGTTTAAAACCGGTACAACGTCGTATTCTTTATGGAATGAATGAGCTTGGGGTGACACCTGATAAGCCTCATAAAAAATCTGCCCGTATTACCGGGGATGTTATGGGTAAATATCACCCACACGGTGACTCATCTATCTATGAAGCTATGGTTCGTATGGCTCAATGGTGGAGTTACCGTTACATGTTGGTTGACGGCCACGGAAACTTTGGTTCTATGGATGGTGATGGCGCAGCCGCTCAACGTTACACTGAGGCTCGTATGTCTAAAATCGCCCTGGAGATGCTCCGTGATCTCAATAAGAATACCGTAGATTTTCAAGATAACTACGATGGTTCTGAACGTGAGCCAATTGTTCTTCCATCCCGTATTCCAAATCTTCTTGTTAATGGTGCTACAGGGATTGCGGTTGGTATGGCGACCAACATTCCACCACACAATTTGGCTGAAACTATAGATGCCGTTAAATTGATGATGGACAATCCTGAAGTCACAACCCGTGAACTGATGGAAGTTCTTCCCGGTCCAGACTTTCCAACTGGTGGTTTGGTCATGGGAAAATCTGGTATTCACCGTGCTTACGAAACTGGTAAAGGCTCTATTGTTCTTCGTTCGCGTACCGAAATTGAAACAACCAAATCAGGTCGTGAGCGCATTGTAGTTACTGAGTTTCCTTATATGGTCAATAAGACTAAGGTCCATGAACACATCGTTCGTTTGGCTCAGGAAAAACGTATTGAGGGGATTACAGCAGTTCGTGACGAGTCTTCTCGTGAGGGGGTACGTTTTGTCATCGAAGTGCGTCGTGATGCATCTGCCAATGTGATCTTGAACAATTTGTTCAAATTAACTCAACTTCAGACAAACTTCAGCTTCAATATGTTGGCCATTGAAAAGGGTGTGCCCAAAATCCTTTCCTTGCGTCAAATTTTGGCTGACTATATTGCTCACCAAAAAGAGGTTGTGGTCCGTCGTACACAGTTTGATAAGGATAAGGCTGAAGCACGTGCCCATATTTTAGAAGGCTTATTAATTGCACTTGATCATCTGGATGAAGTGATTACGATTATTCGTAACAGTCAAACTGATGCAGAGGCTCAAGCCGAGTTGATGGCTCGCTTTGAACTCACTGAACGTCAAAGCCAAGCCATTCTTGATATGCGTTTGCGTCGTTTGACCGGTTTGGAACGTGATAAGATTCAAAATGAGTACGATGATCTCCTTGCCTTGATTACTGATTTGGCTGATATTTTGGCAAAACCAGAACGTGTTATTGCTATCATCAAGGAAGAGTTGGATGAAAGTAAGCGTAAATTCGCGGACGCCCGTCGTACAGAGCTGATGGTCGGCGAAGTTGTTTCACTTGAAGATGAAGACCTAATCGAAGAAGAAGATGTCGTTATCACTCTTTCTAACAAGGGATATATCAAACGTTTGGCTCAAGACGAATTCCGTTCTCAGAAACGTGGAGGTCGTGGAGTTCAAGGGACAGGTGTGAACGATGACGACTTTGTTCGTGATATCGTTTCAACAAGCACTCATGATCATCTTTACTTTATGACCAACAAAGGGCGTGTATACCGTCTCAAGGGTTACGAAATTCCTGAGTATGGCCGTACAGCTAAGGGATTACCAATTGTTAATCTCTTGAAGTTGGATGAAGGTGAGACAATTCAAACAGTGATTAATGCTAAGAGCGACGAAGCATCAGATAACAATCACCTTGTCTTTGTAACTCGCCAAGGTTTAGTGAAACGAACTAAAGAAGCAGAATTTAAAAATATCCGTCAAAATGGTTTGATTGCCTTGAAACTTAGAGAAGGTGATGAACTTATCAATGTCTTCTTGACTAATGGTAATGAAGAAATTATTATTGGTACTAAATTTGGTTACAGTGTGCGTTTCAAAGAGGATACTATTCGCAGTATGAGTCGTATGGCTGCTGGTGTTAAAGGGGTAACCCTTCGTGACGGTGACCAAGTCGTTGGTGCAGCAGCTATTACTGATGACCAAGAAGTCTTGATTATCACGGAAAAAGGTTACGGTAAGCGTACTTCAGCTACTGAATACCCAACTAAGGGGCGTGGTGGTAAAGGTATTAAGACAGCTAATATCACAGATAAAAATGGTAACCTTGCAGGCATTGTAACAGTTTCTGGTGATGAGGATATTATGGTCATAACTGATACGGGTGTTATTATCCGTACTGCAGTTGCTAATATCTCTCAAACTGGTCGTGTAACTCAAGGGGTTAAGGTCATGCGTTTAGATGATACTGCTCGTATTGTCACCTTTGCTTTGGTTGAACCTGAAGAAATTGATTAAGTTACTGAAGACCAATAAAGTGGTGATAACTAATGAGAAAAGATAACAAAAATAAGACCCCTAAAAAGCATCGTAAGTGGCTTGAGGTCCTTCGTTGGATCTTGATTGTTGTTCTCTTGGTTGTTGGTTTAGCTTTAATTTCTAATAAATTAATTCGAAACACTATAATTGCTTGGAATACTAATAAATATCAAGTAAGTAAGGTTTCTAAAAAGACCATAAAGAAAAACAAGGAAGCTAGGGCAAGTTATGACTTTGATACGGTTAAATCTGTTAGTACAGAGTCAGTCTTGCAAGCCCAGATGGGTTCTCAAAAACTTCCAGTTGTTGGTGGAATTGCTATCCCTGAGGTTGGTATTAATCTCCCTATTTTCAAAGGACTTGGTAATACAGAGCTTACCTATGGTGCTGGAACTATGAAGGAAAATCAAGTCATGGGTGGGGAAAATAATTATTCATTGGCTAGTCACCACATTTTCGGTATCGCTGGGGCTTCTGATATGCTCTTCTCACCAATAGATAGAGCAAAAAATGGCATGAAGATTTATCTTACGGATAAAAATAAGGTCTACACCTATGTTATCAGTGAGGTAAAAATTGTCCAACCAACTGAAGTAGCAGTGGTTGATGACACTCCTGGTAAATCTGAAGTGACTTTGGTAACTTGTACAGATGCTGAAGCAACTCAGCGTACAGTTGTCAAAGGGAACTTGGAATCGCAGGTAGACTTTGACAAGGCAAGTTCAAATATTCTTGAAGACTTCAATAAGTCATACAATCAATTTCAAAGTTAAGAAAAGACCGTAAGGTCTTTTTCTATGGAGGGAAAAATGTTTTTGGAAACAATACGTCATGTCGCTATCATTGTTTCTGATTATAATCTATCTCGAGATTTTTATGTTAATAAACTAGGTTTTGAAATCATACGTGAAAATCACTGTCCGGAACGTCACGATTATAAATTAGATCTACGTTGTGGTGATATAGAACTGGAAATCTTTGGAAATAAGACTAGTGATCTAGCCTATGTGGAGCCACCAAAGCGTCTGTCTTATCCTGAGGCGTGTGGACTACGTCATTTAGCTTTTAAAGTGGCTAATATTGAAGAGGTTGTCGAGTCTTTGGAACAAAAAGGTATTTCATGCTAACCTATTCGCAAGGACAGTTTTACTGGGGAAAAGATGACTTTCTTTGCTGATCCAGACGGGCTCCCTTTGGAATTACATGAGTAGTTTTTTTGACCCTATTTTTTAAGTCATGGTATAATGAATTCACGGCTGAGCTCATACTCGGTCATCTTTTAGGAGATTATGGATACTATTCTATTTTCGAAAGGAAACATACATGAAATTGAAAAAGCTTTTCGTTGCTGGGATGGCTTTCCTAACTTTGGTGACAACCTTTGCCTCAGCTGCTCAAGCAGACACATCGTCAGATGTCCAAAAGGTTATTGATGAATCTTACGTTCAACCTGACTACGTTATGGGTTATTCTTTGTCAGAGGAAGAGCGTAATCAGACCCTAAACTTGCTAAGTTATGATAGTAGCAAGGATACCAATGTCAAGACATTAACGACTACGGCCTATGCAAATATCATGAATGTTGCAGATGATTCTAGTCTTCAGTTATATTCTTCAGTTAAGATTGCTAAACTAGGTGCTAAGGAAACCTTGAGTGTAGAAATTGTGACACCACAAAATATCACAAAAATCACTCCAGATATGTATCGTAATGCTGCAACGACACTTGGTATTGAACATGCTAAGATTACAGTAGCAGCACCTATTCCAGTAACTGGGGAAAGTGCCTTGGCTGGTATTTATTATTCTCTAGAGCAGAATGGAGCAAAAGTCTCAGATGAAAGCAAAGAGCTTGCTCAGGAAGAGCTTAAAACCCTTTCCCAAATCAATGATGAGAATTCAGGTAAGAGTAACTATGATGCGGATAAGCTTAATGTAGCCATGACTGATATCAAGACGGCAGTTGCTGATAAAGGAAATAAGTTGACTGATGATCAAGCTAAAACGATTGTTCAGCGAACCATCAATAACTACAACCTGAATCTTTCTGATACTCAAATCAATCTTTTGGTGAACTTTGCTTTAAATTTATCTAAGTCATCAATCATTGATAGTGCTAGCTTCAAGTCAAGTCTGAGTTCACTTAAAGCTTCTATCGTTTCAAAAGCGGGTAATACTTTCTCTGGCATCAACTTAAACTTTGATGCTAACCAAACACTTGAGAATAGCAAAAATATTTTCGCACAAATCTGGCAAGCTATCGTAGATTTCTTTACTGGACTTTCTAGGTAATGAAAGAGCTATCCATTTGGATGGCTTTTCCTATTTTTTGGCTCTTTGTCAACTGTAGTGTGTTGAAGAAAAGCTAAGATCGAGAAAGGACAAATTTCGTCCTTTCTTTTTATTATGTGACTTTCAGTCCGTCTCTTTCCGTTAGGTGCGAGACAAAACATGACCTCCTGTCTAACGGGGGCGTCATGATTTGAAAAAAGACAGTAAAAAGTGCAAAAATCACTTCCTGTGCTATACGGTAATTGAAATTTTTTTAGTTTGGAGTTAGAACTGTTTCCTCAGTTCTAGCACTTTTTCTTTGTTGTATTCTTGATGTGTTGCAAGAATTTTGTAAAAGATACGAAGCAGCTTATGTGCACAAGCAATGCCGGCTTTCATTTTACTTCCTCTTTGGGAAATTTTGATATAAAAAGATAAAAACGCATTATCTTTAGAGTGAGCCTCAATCAATACCGACATGGTCAAAGACTGCTTGATATATCGATTTCCTTGTGTGATGTGTGAGGATTTTTTTAATGTCAGCACTTTCATAGGATTCTGGGCAGAGCCCAGCCCAAGAAGCTAAGTCTGCATCCGATTGAAAAGCCTTCACATCTGGTTCAATCTCAGCTAAATAGTGGCTGCACAAGTTTCACTCACACCAGGAATCGTTTGAAGTAATCTATTTTCTTTAGGGTAACTCCTTTTCGATATAAGCTATTATTTCACTCGTTAATTTATTCATGAGTTTTTGATACAATTGATATTCTTCTAGGCTTTTGTCCAAGAGAAATCGATCCTCCAGAGACAACTTCCCATTCATGGCCTACATTAAATTCTTCGGGACTTGCTTTGACATGCTTGTGAATACAAGCTGTCACATTGTCATAATCAATGAGTTCCCCATTGATAAAGAGCATTAAAAGAGATTGTCCTGTCTTAGAGAAGATAACAGAAAGATAGCTGGTTAGTTTGATATTAGTAGGTTGTAAGAGGTTATGAATCTTATTCTTTATTTGAGTTTGACGTTGTTTGTAAGAACGTAACCTACGAGTGAGTAAACGTAACTGCATTACTTCAGGGTTAGGAATATAAGATGGCTCAATAAGTCCACAACGTCCGAGCTGTGCAATCCATTCGGCATCCTTCATGTCTGTTTTTCGACCAGGTACATTCTTAATATGTTGAGCGTTAGCTAATATCAGATTGAGCTCTGAGTCTGAGAATATATTAAAGATTTGTTAGTCTCATAGTTCTGAGCGACAAAAGTCAATTCCCCTTTCTTGAACCCAAACTAATCCCAGGACATAACCCTTGGGAGTTTATCAAAATGTTCCTTGAAAGTAAACTGATCAAGCTTACGATAGACAGTGGATGTCGACATACGAAGTCTTCTGGCAATATCCGTTAGTGACATCTTCTCAGTTAGGAGTTGTGAGACCTTTTGGCGGACTAGATTTGAAATTTGGTGGTTTTTCTCAACGATTAATGTCTCAGCCACCGTGACTTTTCTACAATCTTTACACTGGAAGCGACGTTTCTTCAGACGTAGTAGTGTTGGAGTTCTAGTTTTGCTTGAACCTCGATATGAGTATCCATTTTAAAAACAAGAGTAATGATGTTAGGATCTATCATTCCGATTAATCCTGTGGTATTCTTAATAGATTTCATGAGTTCTTCCTAATGATGGTTTGGTTACTTCTCATTATAGTTTTTATGGGACTTTTTGTCTGCATTCAAAAAGCTCTATAATCTCTACAGTAGTTTTACCCACTACAGAAATTATAGAGCCATTAAAGCTAGCCTAGGCTGGCTTTTATTTTAGTCCGTAGTTATAATCATCATCTTGCATAGCTTCAACAGTACCTAGAAGGTAACCATTACCGACTTGAGAAAAGAAATCGTGGTTTGATGTTCCTGTAGAAATACCATTCATAACGATTGGGTTAACATCGTTAGCAGAATCTGGGAAAAGAGGATCTTGTCCTAAATTCATCAATGCTTTATTGGCGTTATAGCGAAGAAAGGTCATTACTTCTTCGGTCCATCCAACACCGTCATAAAGAGATTTAGTGTAGAGTTCTTCATTTTCATATAATTGATAGAGGAGATCATACATCCATTCACGGAAACTCTCCTGCTCTTTTTCAGGTAATTCGTTGAATCCTAGTTGGAACTTATAGCCAATATAGGTACCGTGAACAGATTCGTCACGGATAATGAGTTTGATAATTTCAGCGACATTAGCTAGCTTATTATTACCAAGATAATAGAGTGGAGTGAAGAAGCCTGAATAGAAAAGGAAGGTTTCAAGATAAGTTGAAGCAACTTTTTTCTGAAGTGCCGTTCCGTTTTCATAGATATCATTAATGATTTTTGCTTTAGTTTGCAAGTACTTGTTGCTGTTTGTCCACTCAAAAATTTCCTCAATTTCTGATTTAGTATTCAAAGTTGAGAAAATAGAAGAGTAAGATTTTGCGTGAACAGATTCCATAAACTGAATGTTGTTCAAGACAGCTTCTTCATGAGGTGTACGAACGTCTGCTCGAATGGCTTCAACACCCGTTTGAGATTGCATGGTATCTAGCAAGGTCAAGCCGCCGAAAACTTTTCCAACTAAATCTTTTTCTTCAGCTGAAAGTTTACGCCAGTCATCAAGGTCATTTGAAAGGGGAATTCGAGTATCTAACCAAAATTGTTCAGTTAATTTTTCCCAGGTAGATTTATCAATCGCATCTTCGATTTCATTCCAGTTAATGGCTTTATAGTAAGTTTCCATTAGAAACCTCTTTCTTTATTGATATCATTTCTATTTTATCATAATTAAAAATCATGATATAGTTTTTTTGAGTTTATCTATTAAAAAAGTCGGCGAACCGACCCATTTTATGCTTTTTATAAATAAGAGTAGTGAAGTTGTTAGCCTCAAATCACTATCTTAGATGACACAGCTTTCACACTGGTTAGAGCCAACTTCTTCGCCGTCATCTGTGTAAGTACGGATGTAGTAGATTGACTTGATTCCTTTGTTAAAGGCGTAGTTACGAAGGATAGAAAGATCGCGAGTTGTTAGTTTATTTTCTGTTTTCCATTCGTAAATTTCTTTAGGCAACTCACTACGCAAGAATAGGGTTAATGACAAACCTTGATCAACGTGTTCAGTCGCAGCGGCATAAACGTCGATAACTTTACGCATGTCCATGTCGTAGGCTGAAGTGTAGAAAGGAATAGTGTCTGTTGAAAGACCGTTGGCTGGATAGTAAATTTTTCCGATTTTCTTCTCTTGACGTTCTTCAATACGTTGTGTGATTGGATGAATAGAAGCAGAACAGTCGTTAATGTAAGAGATTGAGCCATTTGGCGCAACAGCCAAACGGTTTTGATGGTAGAGACCATCTTTTTTAACGAGTTCACGTAGTTCCTCCCAATCCTTGGCTTGTGGGATGAAGTGGCCTTCGAAAAGTTCTTTAACACGGTCAGATTTAGGAACGTATTGCCCTGTAACGTATTTATCAAAGTAAGAACCGTCAGCATATTTTGAATTCTCAAAGCCGACAAAGGTTTCTTGACGTTCACGGGCGATATTGTTAGATTCAACTAAAGTCCAGTAGTTCATAAGCATGAAGTAGATATTAGTGAATTCAATAGATTCTGGGCTACCATACTCGATATGGTGTTTAGCAAGGTAAGAGTGAAGCCCCATAGCTCCTAAACCAAAGGTATGAGCTTGTTGGTTCCCATTTTTGATTGATGGAACGGCATCGATACTTGAGCTGTCTGTAACAAAGGTAAGCGCACGTGTCATAGTCTTAATGGAACGACCAAAGTCAGGTGAAGTCATCATGTTCAGGATATTAGTAGATCCAAGGTTACATGAGATATCTGTACCGAGTTTAACAAATTCTTGAGAATCGTTAAGTTCACTTGGTGTTTGAACTTGGAGAATCTCAGAACAGAGGTTGGACATAACAATTTTACCATCAATTGGGTTATGTCTGTTAGCTGTATCAATGTTGATGATATATGGGTAACCAGATTCTTGTTGGAGTTTAGAAATTTCAGTTTCTAACTCACGCGCATTAATCTTAGTTTTGGTGATATTAGGATTGGCAACCAATTCATCATACATAGCTGTAATATCAATGTAGTTATATGGTTTACCGTATTCTTTTTCGATAGAGTAGGGGCTGAAGAGATACATATCTTCATTATTACGTGCTAACTCGTAGAATTTATCTGGTACTGTAACACCTAGTGACAATGTCTTAACACGTACCTTTTCATCAGCGTTCTCTTTCTTAGTTGAAAGGAAGGCAAGGATATCTGGGTGGAAAACATCCAGATAAACAACACCAGCACCTTGACGTTGACCAAGTTGATTTGAGTAAGAGAAGCTGTCTTCAAAAAGCTTCATAACTGGGACAACTCCAGAAGCAGCACCAGCATATCCCTTGATAGGAGCACCAGCTTCACGTAGGTTAGATAGGCTAATACCAACCCCTCCACCAATACGTGATAATTGGAGAGCTGAGTTAATAGAACGACCGATGGAATTCATATCGTCCGTTACTTGGATAAGGAAACATGAAACGAGTTCTCCACGACGACTACGTCCAGCATTTAAAAATGAAGGAGTAGCAGGTTGATAACGTTGGTGAATCATTTCGTTAGCAAGGTCACTAGCCAGGTTTTCATCACCATCAGCGAAGTAAAGAGCATTAAAAAGAACACGATCTTCAAAACTTTCAAGGTATGTCTCGCCATCGTTTGTTTTGAGAGCATATTGTTGGTAGAACTTGTAGGCTGCCATGAAAGATTGAAAGCGGAATTTTTGAGCATGAATTTCTGCAGACAATTTTTCGATGAAAGCAGGTTCATATTTACCGATGAATTCAGACTCAATATAGTCGTTTTCAATCAAATAATTAATTTTATCTGTGATGCTGTTGAATGCCATTGAATTTGGCTTAACATTTTCAAGGAAAAAGGCACGAAGCGCTTCTTTATCCTTATGCAAAGGAATCTGACCGTTTACAGGACGGTTAATTTCGTTGTTGAGGCGGAAGTAAGAAACATCGCCAAGATTTTTTAAAGACATAATACAGATACCAGGCCTAGTTTAAAGGTTAAAGTTAACATATTAAACTAAGCAAACAAGTTCCTTTCTATATAAAAACTTGATAATTAAAGGATTTCTTTAAGTTTAGCCGGTTGAAAACCTGAAAAGACGATATCGCCTGCTTCAATCACTGGAGCAGCAGTAAAGCCTAGGCTTTTGACGTAATCAATTTTTTCTGGTTGTTCATCGATATTGATTTCTTCGAAATCAGCACCTTCTTTTTCCAAAAATTTTTTTGTCATTTTGCATTGCATACAGTTGTTTTTTGAAAACAATGTAATCTTTGCCATTGCAAATACTCCTTTTTTTAAAGATTTTAAGTGACTAGGTGTCATTTTTTTGACTTTAATAGAATACCCAAAATATTGGGAAAAATCAAGCTAAATATTTTAAGGAATACAATATTTTGTGTTTAGTATTGAAACACAACCCTATATCTTGTGTTTTGAAGGCTTTTTAAGTTTTCTTAAATTAAATAGAATTTATTTATGGAAATGGCTAAAATTCCAACAACTGACTGAAGATGTAATAAAACATCACACAAGAATGCCAATTTTATTTGTTTTTTTTAAAAAAACAGTGTAGAATAGAGGAAATTTTTTAACTAATGGAGGTTAAAGTATGCAAGAATACTGTTCAAATCTAACTGTAAATGGTAAGATATTCTCTTTTTATGATCTCGAAAAAGCAGCAAAATCCTATGATGTTAAGGTCGAAGAACTACCTTATAGCATTCGAATACTACTTGAAAGTCTCCTCCGAAAAAAAGATGGAATTGATGTTAAGGAATCTCACATCTCTGATCTGATAAAATTTCCGAATTTTCCAACAATTTCTGAGATACCATTTAAACCAAGTCGCGTCATTTTACAAGATTTCACAGGGGTTCCTGTTGTCGTTGACTTGGCCTCAATGCGGGATGCTATAGTGGCTAATGGTGGTAAAGCAGAACTTATTAATCCAGAGATTCCAGTAGATTTAGTCATTGACCACTCTGTTCAAGTCGATTCATATGGATGTGATACAGCGCTTGAAGATAATATCAATCTAGAATTTAAACGTAACAATGAGCGCTACGAATTTCTTAAATGGGCCGAACAATCTTTTGAAAATTACCGTGCGGTTCCACCAGCTACAGGTATTATCCATCAGGTTAATATTGAATTTCTAAGTGATGTCATTATTGAAAAAGATGGGCTACTATATCCCGACTCTATGTTTGGTACAGATAGTCACACAACGATGATTAATGGTATTGGTGTTCTGGGCTGGGGTGTCGGCGGAATTGAAGCTGAAGCAGCTATGCTAGGTGAAGCTTCCTATTTCCCAATTCCAGAGGTTATTGGTGTACATTTAACAGGTGAACTTCCTAAATTGCTACGGCAACAGACTTGGCTCTCAAGATTACTCAAGTACTTCGTTCTGAAAATGTTGTTGGTAAATTTGTAGAGTATTTTGGTTCTGGCTTAAAGAGCCTATCTCTAGCTGATCGTGCTACAATCGCTAATATGGCACCAGAGTATGGGGCAACTTGTGGTTATTTTCCTATTGATGACGAAACTCTTAACTACATGCGTTTAACTAATCGTGATGAGGAACATATCCAGGTCACTGAAGCCTACACAAAAGCCAATCATCTGTTTTATGACCCAAGTAAAGAAGCCAAGTATACTAAGGTTGTTGAAATTGATTTGTCAACCATTAAACCTTCTATCTCGGGTCCCAAACGTCCACAGGATTTGATTCTTTTGTCCGATGCTAAGCAAGAATTTCAGGATGCAGTGGTACGAGAAGCAGGTGTGCGTGGCTTTGGATTGGACAAGAAGGAGTTAGAAAAAACGGCAAAAGTTGATTTTGAGGATCATTCAGAAACAATTCAAATGGGGCATGTGGCCATTGCAGCGATCACATCATGTACCAATACCTCAAATCCTTACGTTCTTATGGCGGCTGGTCTTTTAGCTAAAAAAGCAGTTGAGAAAGGGTTAAAGGTATCTCCAACGGTGAAGACATCTTTGGCACCAGGTTCTAAAGTTGTTACTGGTTATCTTAAAGCTTCAGGCTTGCAAAGCTACTTAGACAAGCTTGGCTTCAATTTGGTAGGTTACGGTTGTACGACGTGTATTGGTAACTCGGGAGATCTACGTCCTGAGGTAGCTAAAGCTATTGTAGACACGGACTTACTAGCGAGTGCCGTTCTGTCAGGAAATCGTAACTTTGAAGGGCGTATTAATCCTCTCGTAAAAGCAAATTTCTTAGCTAGCCCACCATTGGTTGTTGCCTACGCTTTGGCTGGTAACATTAATATTGATTTGACAAAGGAGCCTTTAGGTTTTGACGACAATGGGCGAGCCGTCTATCTAGAAGATATTATGCCATCACGTGATGAAATTGAAGTTTATGTTGATAAATACGTAACCCGTCAACTTTTCCGAGACGAATACGCTAGTGTCTTCTTAGACAGTGAGAAGTGGAATGCCATTACTACTGAACAGAGCCAAAATTATAAATGGAATGAGAAGTCTACCTATATTCAAAATCCACCTTACTTTGATGCTTTAGGAGATGATTTGACCATTAAACCATTGAATAATTTGAAGGTATTGGCTAAATTTGGAGATACGGTTACAACAGACCATATTTCTCCAGCTGGTAATATTGCTAGAAACAGTCCAGCAGCACGCTATTTGTCTGGAAATGGTGTAGATTATCAAGAATTTAATTCTTATGGCAGTCGTCGTGGAAATCATGAAGTCATGATGCGAGGAACTTTTGCTAATATTCGTATCAAAAATGAGTTGGCAGAAGGAAAAATTGGTGGATATACTAAATATGAAGGTGACATTCTACCTATATATGATGCTGCTATGAAATATAAAGAAGCTAATCGAGATACACTTGTAATTGCTGGTAAGGATTATGGTATGGGCTCAAGTCGTGACTGGGCAGCTAAAGGGGCAAATCTCCTTGGTGTGAAAGTAGTACTTGCTGAGAGTTTTGAGCGTATTCACCGTTCAAATCTAGTCATGATGGGAATTTTGCCGGTACAATTTATGGAAGGAGAAAATGCTGAAACTCTTGGATTGACAGGACATGAGATTTTTAGCTTTGATCTTTCAGAAAATCCAGGTGTTCATGATGTTATTACTGTTACAGCTTCAACACCTGAACAAACCAAAACTTTCAAAGTACTGGTTCGTTTTGATGCAGATGCTGATATTCGCTACTATAAAAATGGTGGTATCTTGCCAATGGTTGTAAGAAAAAAAATGAAGGGAGCCTAAAATGACAACAGTTGAAATTGATGGACTTAAGGATATGATTGCCTGTAATACTAGGATTTCATCTATTATTGATGACCATTTATCCTATGCAGGATATGATATTTCCGAGTTTATGAATAATAAGGCGTCTTTTGAGGAAGTAATTTATCTGCTGTGGAATGGTCATCTTCCAACGCAAATGGAACTCAAGTATTTTGAGGCCGAGTTACGTAAGAACTATGATATTTCAGATGCTGTAGAACAATGTATTCTCATCCAATCTCGCCCCCATTTACACCCGATGAGTGTTCTTCGTTCAACAGTTTCCCTACTTGGTGTATATAATGTGGATGCTGAGGAAAGATCCATGGAAGCTGTTTATCAGCAAAGCATCGAATTAATGGCTAAATTGCCAACTATCATCACGACTTTTGCACGTTTACGTACTGGTAAAATGCCTCTTAAACCACGGAAGGATTTAGGATTTGCAGCGAATTTTCTTTACATGTTGAATGGTGCTGAACCTTCTGAAATTGAAATCGAAGCTATGAATAAGGCTTTAATTCTTCATGCTGACCATGAATTGAATGCCTCAACATTTGCGGCGCGAGTTTGTGCTTCAACCCTAACAGATATCTATTCTTGTATTACGACAGCTATTGGTGCCCTGAAAGGTCCACTTCACGGTGGGGCTAATGAACGTGTCTTTGATATGCTAAAAGAAGTTCGTGAATCTGGTGATGTCAATGCATACTTGCAGGAAAAACTTGATTCTAAAGAAAAAATCATGGGATTTGGGCACCGTGTTTACAAGAAGAAAGATCCTCGTGAGATTTTCTTAAGGGATATGGCCAAGAAGTTGACAGAGGGTACAGAGAATGAAGAATTCTTTAATAAGTCTCAAGAAATTGAAGAGTTCATGAGAGATAAGAAAGGGTTGATTCCTAATGTGGACTTCTATTCAGCCACTGTATATCATACTCTAGGAATTGACAGCGATATCTTTACACTCATCTTTGCTATGAGTCGAGTTGCCGGTTGGATTGCACATATTCACGAGCAACAAAAAAATAACAAATTGATTCGTCCACGTTCACAGTATATTGGACAAGAAAATATGACTTATATTGCTTTAGAAAAACGCTAGGGAGGAAAAAATATATGGCAGAAAGAATCCTTATGACTAATGGCAATCTCAAAGTTACTGATAATCCGATTATTCCTTTCATTGAAGGAGATGGTGTTGGACGTGATATTTGGAAGAATGCTCAAGCAATTTTTGATAAAGCGGTAGAAGTGGCCTATGGAGGACAGCGTCGTATTGAGTGGCAAGAGTTTTTGGCAGGTAAAAAGGCTTTTGATAAAACAGGTGAGTGGCTGCCGCAAGAAACTTTAGAGGCTATTCGAGAAAGCCTGGTAGCTATTAAGGGGCCACTTGAAACACCTGTCGGAGGAGGAATTCGTTCTTTAAATGTAGCTTTACGTCAAGAACTTGATCTCTACGCTTGTGTTCGACCGGTTCGGTATTTCGAAGGAGTAGCAAGTCCGCTTAAGGAACCAGAAAAAACAGACATTACTATTTTTCGTGAGAATACTGAGGATATTTATGCAGGAATTGAATGGGAAGCAGGAACGGTAGATGTAGAGCGCGTTATTGCTTTTTTTCAAACAGAAATGAATGTCGATAAAATTCGCTTTCCCAAGTCAAGTAGTATTGGAATTAAGCCTATTTCAATAGAAGGAAGTAAACGATTGATTCGTTCAGCTATTGACTATGCTCTTAAGAACAATCTAAAGAAAGTGACATTGGTGCATAAAGGGAATATTCAAAAATTTACAGAAGGTGGCTTTCGTAAATGGGGCTATGAAGTGGCTGAGGAAGAATATAAGGAAGAAATGCTTGCTGGCCGTCTAGAAGTTAATGATATAATCGCTGATAATTTTCTACAACAGATTCTTTTGAATCCCGAAAAATTTGATGTTGTTGCATTAACCAACTTGAATGGCGATTATGCAAGTGATGCTCTAGCTGCCCAGGTTGGTGGTATCGGAATCTCCCCTGGAGCTAATATTAACTATCAAACAGGCCATGCTATCTTTGAAGCTACTCATGGAACGGCTCCAGATATTGCGGATCAAGATAGGGCTAATCCTTGCTCTATTCTCTTATCTGGCTGTATGCTTTTAGAATATATCGGTTGGTCTGAAGCAGCTGAACTCATTATAAGTGCTATTGAAAAAAACTTTAAATCAGGGATTTTTACAGCTGACCTAGCCTTTGGAAAACGAGCCTATTCAACCAGTGGTTTCAGCAATCAAATTCTCTCAATTATATGATTGTTTTTGAACAAAAATGAAAATTAATGATTGAAAACAATATGAAAGAAGTTTTCTGAAAATATTGTGAATAGATAAAGAATGGTGTTTGATTATGGTTTGAAAAATGAAAATTGGAAATAAAATGAGAGATTAGCTTATGAAAAACTTTTATAAAGTGCGTCTTAACCTTGATAATATCAAACAGCTATGTTATAATACTAAATTGTAAGGGTTATCATTGATAACTCAAATATTCCAAATTAAGAAGGAGAGTTCATTATGGCTTCTAAAGATTTCCACATTGTTGCAGAAACTGGTATTCATGCACGACCAGCTACTTTGCTTGTTCAAACAGCAAGTAAATTTGCTTCAGATATCACTCTTGAATACAAAGGTAAAGCAGTTAACCTTAAATCTATCATGGGTGTTATGAGTCTTGGTGTTGGTCAAGGTGCTGACGTAACTATTTCTGCAGAAGGTCCTGACGCTGATGATGCAATTGCAGCAATCGCAGAAACAATGACAAAAGAAGGATTGGCATAAAAATATGACAAAAATGCTTAAAGGAATCGCGGCATCTGATGGTGTTGCAGTTGCTAAGGCATATCTACTTGTTCAACCAGACTTGTCATTTGAAACTGTTACAGTTGAAGATATAAGTGCAGAAGAGGCTCGTCTAGATGCTGCTCTAGCGGCGTCGCAAGACGAGCTTTCTGTTATCCGTGAAAAAGCAGTTGAAAGCCTTGGTGAAGAAGCAGCAGCCGTTTTTGATGCTCATTTGATGGTTCTTGCTGATCCAGAAATGACTGGTCAAATCAAAGAAACTATCCGTGCTAAACAAGTTAATGCCGAAGCTGCTTTGACGGAAGTAACGAACATGTTTATCGCGATCTTTGAAAGTATGGATGATAACCCGTACATGCAAGAACGTGCAGCGGATATTCGTGACGTTACTAAACGTGTGCTTGCAAACTTGCTTGGTAAGAAATTGCCAAACCCAGCAACAATCGATGAAGAATCAATCATTGTTGCTCATGACTTGACTCCATCTGATACAGCTCAGTTGAATAAAAAATTTGTAAAAGCTTTTGTTACTGATATCGGTGGACGTACTAGTCACTCTGCAATTATGGCTCGTACACTTGAAATCGCAGCAGTCCTTGGAACAAACAACATAACTGAACTTGTTAAAGATGGTGACATTTTAGCGGTTTCAGGTATTACCGGTGAAGTTGTTATTAATCCCACTGAAGAACAAATTGCTGAGTTTAAAGCAGCTGGTGAAGCTTACGCCAAACAAAAGGCAGAATGGGCTCAACTTAAAGATGCTCCAACAGTTACTGCTGATGGAAAACACTTCGAGTTAGCAGCAAATATCGGTACACCTAAAGACGTTGAAGGTGTTAACGATAATGGTGCAGAAGCAGTTGGTCTTTATCGTACAGAATTCTTGTATATGGATTCTCAAGATTTCCCAACCGAAGAAGACCAATATGAAGCATACAAAGCAGTTCTTGAAGGTATGAATGGTAAACCTGTTGTTGTTCGTACAATGGATATCGGTGGGGATAAAGAACTTCCTTACTTTGACCTTCCTAAAGAAATGAATCCATTCTTGGGTTACCGTGCATTACGTATTTCTATCTCTGAAACTGGTAACCAAATGTTCCGTACTCAATTACGTGCCTTGCTTCGTGCATCTGTTCACGGTAAATTGCGTATCATGTTCCCAATGGTTGCTTTGTTGACTGAGTTCCGTACTGCTAAAGGTATTCTTGAAGAAGAAAAAGCTAAATTGGTTGCTGAAGGTGTTGCCGTTGCAGACGACATCGAAGTAGGTATCATGATTGAAATCCCAGCTGCAGCAATGCTTGCTGACCAATTTGCTAAAGAAGTTGATTTCTTCTCAATTGGTACAAACGACCTTATCCAATACACAATGGCTGCTGACCGTATGAATGAACAAGTTTCATACCTTTACCAACCATATAACCCATCAATCCTTCGCTTGATTAACAATGTTATTAAGGCAGCTCACGCTGAAGGTAAATGGGCTGGTATGTGTGGTGAAATGGCCGGTGATCAAACTGCTGTTCCACTCCTTGTCGGAATGGGCTTGGATGAGTTCTCAATGTCAGCTACATCAATACTTCGTACACGTAGCTTAATGAAGAAACTTGACACAGCTAAAATGGAAGAATACGCTAACCGTGCACTTACTGAATGTTCAACAATGGAAGAAGTTCTTGAACTTTCAAAAAAATATGTTAA